>MRWF01005191.1_pt1 | contig 361968 bp, 324 predicted proteins | sample 1013331 | NCBI WGS metagenome assembly MRWF01 (sample SAMN06117577, study PRJNA244670) | biofilm metagenome | biome: Water; feature: Cathode Biofilm; material: Biofilm; isolation source: microbial consortium enriched at the cathode of a solar microbial fuel cell | place: USA: District of Columbia...
CCTTCTATGCCTATTCGGCCAACTATCTGATCGACCTGGATGTGGGCATCATCGTTGATAGCGAGACAACAACAGCGCGCCGCACCGAAGAGGTGGATACCACGCAGGTGATGATCGAGCGGACAGAAGAGCGCTTTGGCATCAGGCCTGACCGTCTGGCGGCTGACACGGCCTATGGTTCCGCGCCGACGCTTGCCTGGCTCGTGGAGGAGAAAGAGATCGAGCCGCATATCCCGGTGTGGGACAAGTCCGCTGGCAAGGAGGGCCTGTTCCCCCGCTCGGCCTTCACCTTCGATGCAGACAGGAACGAATATATCTGCCCAACAGGGCATGCACTCCACACAACCGGGCGGATCACGACGGACCATACGATCCTTTATCGGTCGCGCAATCATCACTGTGCAAGCTGCCAGTTGAAGAGCCAGTGCTGCCCCAACACACCGGGCCGCAAGATCGCCCGCTCGGTGCATGAGGAAGCCCGCGACTATGCCCGGTCACTCAGAGACACACCCGGTTACCTTCAATCCCGCAAGGACAGGAAGAAGGTGGAGATGGCCTTCGCCCACCTCAAGCGCATTCTCAAGCTGGATCGCCTGCGGCTCCGCGGCCTCACAGGCGCCAACGACGAGCTGCTCTTGGCTGCGACAGCGCTGAACCTCAGAAAGATGGCCAAGATGATCTGGAAACCACCGAGAATTGACAGGACAAGTATGCCTGCGTGACACCAAAACGCCCCTCTCACCCGCCCATAACCGCCAAACCGGCGGCAAGGGCGGGAACTGAAGCTCGTTCAATCCGCAGTTCTGATGCCTCATGTGCCTGAACAGCCGTCTCAGAACAGTTTTTCAACGGAATAGGCCAAAAGCGGATGTTAGCGATAGTATCGCTGCAGATCGTCTTTATATTCCGCAACTGCGTTGGCTGCCAGCCCCACAGCTTCGCCGATTGCCACGAGGGCTGGCGCATCGCCTAGCTCAGGTGGAGAAGCCAGAAAACTGCCCAAAGATCCAGCCTTCCTGTCGCTGGTTGTGCGCCCGGCGTCAGAGACGACCGCAATGGGCATTGTCGAGTTGATGCCTGCGTCACGCATGGCAGCCAAAGTGACTTCAAGCCCGGCTTTGGCCATATAGAGAACAATGGTTCCGCCCTGCAGTAAGGCGTCCCAGTTTGCCTTGTCTGCCGGCAATGACTTGTTTGTGGCAGCTGTCATGAAGGTGGTGCGCCGGGCGACACCACGGTGGGTCAGGGGGAAGCCATATTCAGCTGCCGCGACCGAAGCTGCGGTCACACCGGGGATTACCGTTACCGGGATATCGGCTTCCTGAAGATGGAACAGTTCCTCGCCGCCCCGCCCGAAAATGAACGGGTCACCACATTTGAGGCGCACGACCTGCTTGCCCTGACGGGCGAAATTTTCCAGCGTTTTGTTGATGAAGTCCTGGGTGGTGGAATGTTTGCCGCATCTTTTGCCTACTGCCATGATCCGCGCATCGCGCCGGGCGTGGCGCAACAGGGCTGGGTCCAGCAGGGCGTCATGCAGGATGACATCGGCTTCTTCAAGCGCGCGCAGGCCCCTGAGGGTGATCATATCCGCGGCACCCGCCCCGGCGCCAACCAGCATAACATGGCCTGCCGGCGGCGCGGCCGTCATGGCCTGTTCGATCAGTGTGTCGGCGCTGCTCGCGGCAAGAGACCGAATGGCACTCATTGAGAACAGCGTGTTCCAGAAACTTTTCTGGCGCGCCGGGGACATGGTGGCCTGAACATGCGCGCGCATGTCCGCGGCCTTTTGGGCCAGGTCGCCGAGGGAAGCGGGCATTAGGCGGTCCAGCATCTGGCGGAGCGTGCGCGCCAGCGCAGGCGCCGCACCACCTGTTGAAATGGCTACCTGTATTGGCCCGCGCCTGACAACGGCGGGGGTGAAATAGTCGCAGGCGTCAGGCTGGTCGACGCTGTTGAGCAGGATGTTCCGTTTTTCGGCCTCACGGCGTAGGAGGGCGGTGCCGTCCGCATATTCGCCGCTGTCGATCGCCAGGGTGATGCCGCCGCAGTGATGGGGTGCCAGCGGCCCGGCTTCCAGCGCGATCCTGCCGGCCTTTGCCAGGTCTGTGACTTCTGGAAGGGGGGCGGGGTCAATCACCCTAATTTGGGCGCCGGTGTCCAGAAGTGGCGTCAGTTTCGCCAGTGCAATGGGGCCACCGCCCAGGATCAGGCAGGTGCGCCCTTTCAGTTTCAGTGAGACTGGAAACAGGGGTTCAGGCTGCATCGACTGCCTCCTTTTCTTTTTTTGGGGTGGGCAGTAAGGCTTTCAGTTCCGGGATGCAGGACCCGCACCCGGTACCGGCCGCCGTTGTTCGCCCGATGGCGTCCACGCTGCAGAGGCCCTGTGCCTTGACGGCCTCGGCAATTTGCTTGCGACCGACCTGATAGCAGGAACAAACGATGGGGCCTTTGTCGAACTGCATGCCCCGGCTGCGCCCGGCCAGCAGCAGTTGGCGGTCTCTGTCGTCAAGCGGGCCAGTGAACAAGGAGCTGAGCCAGTCGATATTCACGCCGCAAAGGTCCTCGCCCACGAACAAAAGGGTGTCCAGCTGTCCGCCGCGGATAAAGGCCAGCCGGAGGCTGCCAGTACCGGCATCCCCCATTTCAAGCCACTCATCCGCGCCCTCAAGCAGTGTGTCCTGCAGGGCCGCGATCTGAGCAAAGCTTTTGCCTGCCAGTCGGGTGAGCAGGCAGCTTTCGAGTTTTGTTCTGCTCCAATAGTCTGATGGAACAGTTAGGGCGGAACGGCTGAACAGCAACCCCTTCCAGGCCATCTGCAACGCCTGGACGCGAACTGGCGTTGCCTTGAAGGCAGGCTGGGCGGAATGGGGGTCCACAATCGGCGCGATCAGGCTGCCGGTGCGCGCATCTGCGGCACATTGGTCGTTCCAGTGCATGGGCAGGAACACTTCGCCGGGTGCCTGGTCAGTCGTGATCCGGGCGCGGACAGTGGCGCTGCCGCGATCATTCCTGACCGAGACGAAAGCTTTATCCGCGATAGCCAGCCGGGCGGCATCCCTGGGGTGGATGTCCAGCAATGGTTCGGCGCGGTGGCCGGTCAATTTATGGGCCAGGCCCGTGCGTGTCATGGTGTGCCACTGGTCGCGGTAGCGCCCGGTATTCAGCAAAAGGGTTCCGTCTGCACCCTTTTTCACGGGCTGCTGATGGCGCACGGCAATCATGCGTGCTTTTCGGTTCGGTGTTGGGAAGATGCCATCAGCAAACAGCCGTTTTTGGGGTGCCTCGGCTCCCTTGGGGAAGGGCCATTTTGTTGGCGCGAGTGTTTCATAGTCCACGCTGTTGATGTCTGCGAACGCCCCAAGGTCAAGCGGGCGGCTGCCACCATTCTCAAACGCAGTCAGCGCGGCATGCTCGCGGAAGATCTGCACCGGGTGCGTGTAAGGGAATGCTTCACCCCACCCCATGGCCTGGGCTACAGCGGTCATGATCTGCCAGTCGGCCCTGGCCTCACCCACCGGTGCCCTGAAGCCGCGCTGGCGGCTGATCGTGCGGTCGGAATTCGTAACGGTGCCGTCTTTTTCGGACCAGCCCTGCGCGGGCAGGCGAATGTGGGCATATTTCTGTGTGTCGGTGTCTGCCACGCAGTCTGACACGATAACGGTGGGGCAGCGGCTGAGCGCTTCGCGTACCTTGCATGCGTTCGGCATGCTGACGGCCGGGTTGGTGGCCATGATCCACACAGCCTTGATGCGGCCGTCATGGATGGCGTCGAACATATCCACGGCCCGGCGGCCCGGTTTTGTGGCCATGTTGGGGGCATCCCAGAAGCGGGCAACACGGTCGGTCGCCTCTGGCGTGAAATCCATGTGGGCCGCCAGCATGTTGGCAAGCCCACCCACTTCGCGGCCACCCATGGCGTTGGGTTGCCCGGTCATGGAGAAGGGACCCGTGCCCGGCCTGCCGATACGGCCGGTTGCCAGATGGCAGTTGACGATGGCATTGACGCGGTCCGTGCCGTCTTTTGCCTGGTTCACACCCATGGAATAAAGCGTGACGACCTTTTCCGTTTTGGCGAACAGGTCAAAGAATGCGTTGATTTCTTCTTCAATACCACGCTCTTGCGCGGCAACAGTCAGTTTTTCAAGGTCGGCTTTGGCCGCCTCAATGGCCTCATCATACCCGTCCACATGATTGTGCGTGTAGGCGGTGGGGGCAGCGCCGGTGGCATCAAGGTGTGCCAGTAGGCCACCGAACAAAAGCGTGTCGCCGCCCGGCATGATCGGGATATGCAGGTCTGCAATGTCGCAGGTTTCGGTACGGCGCGGGTCAATCACCACAATTTTGGTGCCGCGCTTTTCCTTGGCCGCTTTCAGGCGTTGGAACAGCACCGGGTGGCACCAGGCCAGGTTGGAGCCCGTGAGGACAACCAGGTCGGCCTCATCGAAGTCCGTATAGTCGCCGGGTACGATATCGGCGCCGAAGGCCCGCTTGTGGCCCGCAACCGCCGACGACATGCAAAGCCGGGAGTTGGTATCGATATTGCCGCTGCCGATAAAGCCTTTCATCAGCTTGTTGGCGACATAATAATCTTCGGTCAGCAACTGGCCGGACACATAGAAGGCAACGGCGTCTGGCCCAAACTCATCGATGGTGGCCTTGAGGCGGCTCGCGACCGCCTCAACGGCTGTGGGCCAGGGCACCTCAGAACCGTCAACGATGGGGGCCTTGAGGCGGCTTTCGCTGTCAAGGGTGTCCCCGAGCGCCAACCCTTTCGAGCATAGGCGCCCGGCGTTGGCTGGGTGTTCGGGGTCTCCCTTGATTTCCAGTCGGTCACCACCGATGACCGCCTGCACACCGCAGCCGACGCCGCAATAGGCGCAAGTTGTGGTGCGTGTGGTCATGCGGCGGCTCCTTCAAGAGCGGGCAGGGCGACATAAACCTTGCCGTCTTCACCAACGGTTACTTTAAGCGCGTGGGTGCAGCCTTCGTCTGCGCCCATGGCCTGGCCGGTCTTCAGGTCAATCACCCAATTGTGGAGCGGACATGTCACCGAATGGCCGTGCACGATGCCTTCCGACAGAGGGCCTTTCTTGTGCGGGCATTCGTTCCTGAGCGCGAAAACCGAGCCGTCAGACGTGCGGAACAGGGCCACTTCAAAGGCCGCGGTGGGCACGCGGCGCGCGCCTTTTTCCGGGATGTCGTCCAGGTGACAGACAAGGGTAGGGGAGGTGTCTTGTGCCATGGTCCTTACTCCACTGTCGCAAGTTGTTTGGGGGAGGGCAGCGCCTGAAATTCATGCGCATCCACGCCTTTTGCCCGTTCGGCCCAGGGGTCAACCTGTGCGCCTTCCTGGCTCTTGAGGAAGCGGTCCCTCAGCTCAAGGCGCTCTTCGTCTGAACGCATCAGGCGGTCCTGGACATACTCAAGGCCCACCCGTTCGATCCAGGGCGCTGTGCGTTCCAGATACCGCGCTTCTTCGCGGTACAACTGGACGAAGGCCATGGCATATTCGATCGCTTCCTCTTCGGTCGCGACCTTGGTGAGTAGGTCTGTGGCGCGCACGTGGATGCCGCCGTTGCCGCCCACGTGCAGCTCGTAGCCACTGTCGACGCACACGACCCCGAAGTCCTTGATGGTGGCTTCGGCACAGTTGCGCGGACAGCCGGAGACGGCCATCTTGAACTTGTGCGGCATCCAGCTGCCCCAGGTTTCTTCCTCAAGCTTTACGCCCAGGCCTGTACTGTCCTGCGTGCCGAACCGGCACCAGTCAGACCCCACGCAGGTTTTCACTGTACGCAGGCTTTTGCCGTAAGCGTGGCCGGAAACCATGCCGGCAGCACCCAGGTCTGCCCAGACGGCTGGAAGGTCGTCTTTCTTCACGCCGAACAGGTCGATCCGCTGGCCGCCGGTTACCTTGACGGTCGGGATGTCGAACTTGTCGACAACATCGGCGATGGCCCTGAGTTCCTTGGCTGATGTCAACCCACCCCACATGCGCGGCACGACAGAATAGGTGCCGTCCTTCTGGATGTTGGCGTGGACGCGTTCGTTGATGAAGCGCGAGCGCGCGTCATCCACATATTCGCCCGGCCATGCGCTCAGGAGATAATAGTTCACCGCAGGGCGGCAGCTTGAACAGCCATCAGGCGTTGTCCATTCCAGTGCCTGATAGAGGTCAGGGATGGTCTTCAGTTCCTTGGCCTTGATCAGGCGGCGGACATCGTCGTGCGGCAGGTGGGTACAGCCGCACATGGGCTTTGGCCCATCGTCTGCGACAAATTCGTCCCCCAGCGTGAAGCCGATCAATCGCTCCACAAGCCCCGTGCAGGAGCCGCAGGAAGCAGACGCCTTGGTACAGGTTTTCACCTCATCCAGTGATGTCAGGCCTTCGCCTTTGATCGCGCTTACGATATCTCCTTTCGAGACACCGTTGCAGCCGCAAATCTCTGCGTCATCGCTGAGGGCGGCCACTGCCTTAAAAGGGTCGGCGGCCTGGCCCTCCTCGAACCCCTGGCCGAAGATCATGGTTGACCGGACGTCTGAGATGTCCGCTTCGTCCTTGAGGAGCTGGAAGTACCAGGGGCCGTCGGCCGTGTCGCCATAGAGGACGGTGCCGATAACTTTGTTGTCACGAATGCAGACACGCTTGTAGACGCCGCGTGCCGCATCGCGGAAGACGATGTCTTCCACATCCTTGCCACCCTGGAAGTCGCCTGCAGAGAACAGGTCGATACCTGTGACCTTCAGTTTGGTCGACAGCACAGAGCCTGTGTAACCCGGGTTTTCAATGCCCGCCAGCTTGTCTGCCAGGACCTTGGCCATGTCCCAGATCGGGGCTACAAGGCCGTAGCAAAGCCCGCGGTGTTCGACGCATTCACCAACCGACAGGATATCCGGATCACTGGTGACCATATGGTCGTCCACCTGGATGCCGCGACCGGTCTCGATGCCGTGGGATTTCGCGAGCCATGTGTTGGGGCGAATGCCCACAGCCATAACAACAAGGTCGGCGTCGAAGGAGCGACCATCCTTGAGCTTCACGGCTTCGACGCGCTCTTCGCCCAGGATCTCGGCGGTGTCGGCGCCGGTCACAACATGGATGTCGCGCTGGCCCAGCTCGTTTTTCAAAAGGTTGCCTGCGGCGCTATCAAGCTGCCGTTCCATCAGGTGGTCGGCCAGGTGCAGCACAGTCACGCGCATGCCCAGGGTCGAAAGGCCGTAAGCAGCTTCAAGCCCCAAAAGACCGCCGCCGATGACAACCGCATTCTGCCGGGTTTTCGACGCGCTGATCATATGGTCCACATCGCCCATGTCGCGGAAGGTGATGACGCCTTCCTTGGTATGGCCAGGCACGGGGATGATGATGGGCTCCGAACCGGTGGCGAGCAGAAGCTTGTCATACTCAAGCTCGCGGCCGCGCCCTGAAATCACGGTCTTCTTGGCTGGGTTGATGCCGACAATGGGGTCGCCAGCCCGAAGCGTAATATTGTTGGCTTCATACCAGTCCCAATCATTGAGGATGATATCTTCAAAGGCTTTTTCACCCGCCAGCAGCGGCGAGAGCATGATGCGGTTATAATTAAGTCTGGGTTCCGAGCCAAAGACAGTGATGTCATACTTGTCTGGTGCCCGTTTGAGGAGTTCCTCAAGGGTGCGCATGCCGGCCATTCCATTACCGACAACTACTAATTTTTCCTTCATTTCTCTTCCCTAGAAAATGTGTTTGCCCTTTGGATAGCAAGGGGTGTGCCAGTTGTGCTAAATGTAAATAAATATAATGATAACAATGAGTTAGAAAGTTTCGTGAGTGGGAAGGGTCTCTTTGCGGGCTCAGAAAATGATCAATAAATAATCAATGGTTAAATATTATGCAGTAAATAGCAGTGGTTCTGACCCAATTTGAAAGCAGACTTCATCTAAGTTTTTGTTTTAATTGACTTAAATATTATGGTCACCGTTTGGCACATGCCTTGCTGATAGGGGCTGCGTACTCAAAACGCATTGCTCAAGTAAGGAACCCTCTCCATGTCCAATTCATCCTCGTCAGGGCTGAACTTATTGTCCTTCAGCGGTAAGACCAAGGTGCTCCACCTCACCTGGTTTGCTTTCTTTTTGTCCTTTGCTGTCTGGTTCAACCACGCCCCATTGATGGCGTCTATCCGGGATACGTTCGGCCTTTCGGACCAGGAGGTGAAAACCCTTTTGATCCTCAATGTGGCGCTGACGATCCCGGCGCGTATCGTCATTGGCATGCTGGTTGACCAGTTCGGTCCACGTCTCGTTTATGCACTTCTGCTGGTAATATCAGGTGTGCTGTGTCTGTTGTTTGCCACGGCCGACAGTTTCGAGACGCTGGCGCTTTTCCGTTTCCTGCTGGGTTTTGTTGGTGCCGGTTTCGTGATTGGTATCCGCTTGATCAGCGAATGGTTCCCGGCCAAGCAATTGGGTGTGGCCGAGGGCATCTATGGCGGCTGGGGTAACTTTGGTTCCGCGGCCGCGGCTCTTAGCTTGCCGTCAATTGCACTTCTGTTCGGTGGGCCTGAGGGCTGGCGCTACGCTGTGGGTCTGACGGGCGTGATTGCCATGGCCTATGCTTTCGTTTTCTACCGCTCTGTGCGCAACACGCCTAAAGGGTCTACCTACTTCAAGCCGAAGAAGGCTGGCGCGATGGAAGTGACCAGCTATGGTGATCTGGCGCTCTATATTTTCATGAAGGCGCCGCTTCTGGCAGCGCTGGCACTGCTGGCCTGGAAGCTGGGCCCAGCCAACCTGTCGGTCCTGAGCTTCGGGGTAACCACCGCCATCTATGCGGTGCTGGCAGGGCTTTATGCCTATCAGGTGTTTTACATCCTCAAGATCAACCTTCCTGCGCTCAAGAAGCCGATCGCGGACATTCACAAATATGAATTCCGGCAGGTGGCAGTACTGGACCTTGCCTATCTGGTGACCTTCGGTTCCGAACTGGCCGTTGTGTCCATGTTGCCGCTGTTTTTCATGGATACGTTCGAGATGTCGGCCGTGGCAGCCGGGGCCGTTGGCGCCAGCTTTGCCTTCATGAACCTGCTGGCCCGCCCTGTTGGGGGCCTGTTCAGCGACAAATTCGGGCGCAAGAAGATGCTGGTGCTTCTGCTTGGCGGTTTGTCGTTCGGCTATTTCGGCATGTCGCAGATTGATGCTACCTGGTTCTTGCCACTTGCCGTTGTCATGACCATGACCTGTTCGTTCTTCGTGCAGGCTGGTGAAGGCGCGGTGTTTGCTGCAGTCCCTCTGATCAAGCGACGCCTGACCGGTCAAATTGCTGGTATGGTTGGTGCCTATGGCAACATCGGCGGCGTGACATTTCTGACCGTGTTGTCATTTGTATCACCGCAGATCTTCTTTCTGGTGATTGCGGCGGCAGCGGTGCTGACCCTGGTTATCACCCAACTGTTCATGCGTGAGCCGGCTGGTACCATGGCAGAAGTGTTGCCGGATGGTACCGTGCAGATGATCGAAGTGGCCTAAATCACATGACGTCGGCAGGGATACAATTGATGCAAGAGCCGTTGAGCATCACGATCGGGCAATATAGCGACCAGGGCGCGAAGGATCGGAATGACGATTCCTACGGCGTGCTGGTGCCTGAAGGGGCGCTCCTGGATAACAAAGGCATTGCAGCTGCGATCGCGGATGGCCTGAGTGTGAGCCAGGCCGCGAAGGAGGCCAGCGAGACCTGTATCAAAAGCTTCCTTGCGGACTATTATGACGCGCCGGCCTCCTGGGCCGCAAGAACGGCTGCCAGTCGGGTCCTTTCAGCCACCAACCGGTGGCTGAACGGGCAAAGCCTGGCCCGGTTTGGCAGTGACCTGGATATGGCGAGTACCTTTTCTGGCCTTGTGCTGAAGGGGGGTACTGCCTTTATCTTTCACGTTGGTGACAGCCGGATCGCGCTATTGCGTGGCGGGGTGCTGGAACCACTTACACAGGCCCACAAGATCAGTTCGGAAGCAGGGCGTGAGTTCCTGTCCCGGGCCATGGGCGCTGGTACACATCTTGATGTGGATTACCGCACCCTGGCGCTGGAAACCGGGGACATTTTCTTTTTCTCAACTGACGGGCTGCACGACTATGTGTCGGACGACGAAGTGGCCCGATGTATCGAGGCCAGTGACGGGGACTTTGACAAAGCTGCGCAGGAATTGGTCGAGCAGGCGTTGGCAGAGGGAAGCCCGGATAACGTGACCTGCCAGATCATCTGCGTGGATGCAGTGGGCACAAGGGATGAGGACGCGTTCCACAAGACATTGACCGAACTGCCATTCCCGCCGGACCTGGAGGCTGGCATGCGACTGGATGGCTATCGGATCATTCGCGAATTGCATCTCAGCCCGCGCTCGCAGGTGTATCTGGCCGTTGATGACGAAACGGGTGATAAACTGGTTTTGAAAACGCCGTCCGTGAACTATCGCGACGATCCGGTGTTTCTCGAATGTTTTTCCCGTGAAGAATGGGTGGGGCAGACGGTTACCAGCCCCCATGTTGCGCGGACCATTGTGCCCAAGCGTCAACGCCAGTTCCTATATACACTGGTCGAATATGTCGAGGGTCAGACGCTGGGGCAGTGGATGGCTGATAACCCGTCACCGGAGCTGAATGCCGTTCGGGATATTGTTGACCAGATCATCGTTGGTGTACGGGCTTTGCACCGCAAGGAGATCATTCATCAGGACCTGAAACCCGACAATATTATGATTGACCGGGATGGCACAGTGAAGATCGTTGATTTCGGGAGTGTTCGTATTCTGGGCCTTGAAGAGGCTGCCCCGGAGTTCGCACCAGAGCACGCTATGGGTACCGTTGGCTATGTGGCGCCGGAGCTGGTGAATGGCAGTCGGGCCAACCAACAGTCCGATTTGTATGCCATAGCAGCCATCACCTATGAAATGCTGACAGGTGAATTACCGTACAGGCGGGGATTTCAGTCAGCTCGCCAGGTCAAGAAAGCGGCATATCAGTCACTTCGGCAGGTGCGCCCTGATGTGCCAACATGGGTAGATGGTGCTCTTGAAAAGGCGGTCTCGAAAGATCCAGCGACCCGTCAAGCAGCGCTGTCGGAGCTTGCCGTCGACCTGCGGAAAGCAAACGTTAATTTCACCAGTACAGATCGTCCCTTCATTGAAAAGAACCCCATTGCCTTCTGGCAGACAGTTTCCTGTCTCCTCTTTTTAGCCCTTCTGCTCGCCTTGTGGACCCGCTAGGGGCCTGCAACAGCAGCAGAATTCATACCCCGCCCGGAGAAAGCTTTATGGCCAGGCCATTTACATTCACAGCAATTAGTATTTTCGCATTATTCGCTACAGGTGCCGCCGAGGCCCAGAATATCATTGCCGACGGTAAAGCGGGCCTTGACCTGCGCTACCGGCTGGAACTTGTTGACCAGGACGGTTTTGGCAAGAACGCCACGGCTTCAACGCTGCTGACCAAAATGTGGTATAAAACCGGCGACCTGAAGGGCTTCAGTGCCTATGTGGAAGCCACAAACACCACAGTCGTTGGCAAGGAAACCTACAATAATACCGTAAACGGCAACATCACCCGCCCGGTGGTGGCCGACCCGGACATCACGGAACTCAACCAGGCCTACCTGATGTTCAAGCAGGAATTCGTAACCGTGAAGGCCGGGCGCCAGGGCATCAACCTTGATAATCAGCGCTTCATCGGCACCGTGGGCTTTCGCCAGAACGACCAGACCTATGATGGCGTGCTGGCCAGCTTCTCAGCAGGCAAGGACCTGACGGCGTCCTATGGCTATATCTGGAATGTGAACCGGATTTTCGGCAACGACCACCCCGCGGGCGACTTTGATACCAATACCCAGATTTTCAATGTGAGCTATTCGGGCCTATCGTTCGGCAAGCTCACAGCCTATGGCTATCTGCTGGATATGAACGACACGGGCGCGTTTGGCCTTTCCAGCAGCACATTGGGCATCCGCTTTGCCGGAGGCACCAAGGTGACGGACAAGCTCAAGCTTGGCTATGAGCTCGAATACGCCAGCCAGTCTGACTATAAGGACAATCCGGCGGACTATACGGCGGACTACTGGGGCGCCAGCCTGAGCGCATCATCAAGCGGTTTCACTGCGCAGCTGGGCTATGAACTGCTGGGCAGCGACGATGGCATCAGTTTCAAGACACCTTTGGCCACGCTGCACAAATTCAATGGCTGGGCCGACAAGTTCCTGGCCACGCCGGGCGCCGGGCTTGAGGACGCTTATGCCTCCGTCGCCTACAAGGTTGGTGGGGAAGGGCCCCTGAAGGGCATGCTCCTCAAGGCCGTGTATCATGATTTCTCAAGCGACGTTGGGGATACATCCTACGGCAGCGAGATCGACCTTCTGGTGTCGAAGAAGATCAACAAGTATCTGACGGCAAGCGTGAAGGCGGCCTTTTATAACGCCGACGGCTTTGGGGCAGATACCGACAAAATCTGGCTGACACTCGCAGCTAAATTCTAAAAATATGTCGCCCCGGTCTGTCCCATATCTGGCCGGGGCAGCAATCTGATCAGGTGTCGCCGACCGTCGGTGTGTCGTCATCCTCAAGCTTGAAGAGCTCTTCTACCGGCACAGCAAAATATTTTGCGATCTTGAGGGCGATGATGGTGGACGGCACGAAACGCCCCACCTCGATGGTACTGATGGTTTTCCGGGTGACGCCAATCTTTTCTGCCAGGTCGGCCTGGCTCATGCGGTGTTCGGCCCGGTATACACGAATGCGGTTGGTCAGGCTGGTCATGCCCGGTCCTCCCCGAAATCATCATCGTCGCCGGTGTCGCGGCTCAGCACAAAGAAGCTAACGCTAAAGACATAAAGCGAGACCATCAGCGCAATGCCGATGAAGAAGGCGGGAGGCTGGTCGGTGAAGATTTTGTCGGACAACACCTGAAGGGCAAGGAGCACCACAAAGGTGATGCTGAAAGCCAGGGTCGAGGCCCGGGCAAGCATGTCCTTGACGAAACTTTCGGGCTCATCGCAGCCGGGGCGGGGTTTGATGGCGCCGATGCGCTTCAGGGACCAGACGGCGGGCGCCACGATCAGGATCACCAGAAGCCCAATCGGTTTCTGGATGATGTTCAGCGTTTCGGCCAGGTCCGCAGACACCAGAAATTCCGCTGTGCCAATGGTGTAGGAAACCGCCAGCAGAAACGTGCCTATCGCGGTTCGCTGCATGAATTTTTCAAGGGTTTGTGCGGCTGACTGCTGTGGTGCCATTTGGCTGCTCCTGTAAAGGAAGGGTTTCTGGATGAAACCTTTAGGTTACAACTACGGAGCAACTGCCCGTAAGTCAAGCGCGATGGGGTGCAGGGGGGAGCTGGCACAAGCTACTAGAGTGGGCTTGCAAAAATGGTCGTGCATGCCACATTGGGGCAAAAGCCAATAACAACGAGTTGGTCGTGTAATCGTGACTGGCACTGGTGGTCTCTTTTAAGGCATAAGGCCGCTGAATATGCGTTGATGGCACAGGCGATAGTCCCCTCAAGGAGAGATATGTGGTGAGTAAGCAGGAACAATATGAACTGGTTGTCGAGCAGGTGCGCGCCGTACTTGAGGGCGAAACCAATGTGACCGCAAAGATGGCAACGGTGGCCTGTCTGCTCGCCGGCGCGTTCCCCGAGACATACTTCTGGACCGGCTTTTATGTTGTGGACCCGGAAAAGGACAGGGAGCTGATTGTGGGCCCTTACCAGGGCACGCTTGGGTGCCTTCGCATTCCGTTTGGCAAAGGCGTTTGTGGTGCGGCGGCTGCCACGGGTGAAACCCAGGTGGTGGCAGATGTGCATGCCTTCCCCGGCCACATCGCCTGCGACAGCCGCTCCAATTCGGAAATCGTTGTGCCGGTCTGGAACAAGGCAGGCGAGCTGATTGCGGTGCTGGATGTTGATTCGACCCAACACGGCTCATTCGACGAGACCGACAAACAGTATCTCGAAGGCCTGATGGCTGACATCTTTGCCGCCTGATTAACCAGACAAGGGAGACGAATGGCGTGAAATATCTTCACACAATGGTCCGGGTGACGGACCTCGACGAATCGATGGATTTCTACTGCAATAAACTGGGTCTCATTGAGGTCGGGCGCAAGGAAGTGCCTGCCGGTCGCTTTACGCTTGTATTTCTGGCAGCGCCCGGTGACGAAGACGCACAGGTAGAGCTGACCTACAATTGGGACCCGGAAGAGTATGGCTCTGGCCGCAATTTTGGCCATTTAGCCTATGCGGTTGATGATATTTATGATATCTGTCAAAGGCTTATGGATAAGGGTGTGACCATTAACCGGCCGCCGCGTGATGGCAGAATGGCATTCGTGCGCAGCCCGGACAATATTTCCATCGAGCTTCTGCAAAAGGGGGATGCTCTCCCATCGCGCGAGCCATGGAGCAGTATGCCGAATACAGGCGAGTGGTAATAAAGCCAAAGATACCCCAAATTAAGGACAAATTTTCGGGGTGTTAACCAAGTCTTTATTGTTCCACGCCTCAATAGTGGTCTTAGGGGTCGCGTAAGGGGATAATCTTTGCAGCTTCACTGGTCTGACAGGATTTCATTCAAGCTGGCACGAACGGCGGTGATCATTGCGTTCGCCGTGGGTCTGGTTTTATCGGCTGGGCAAGTGTATCTCGATTACCTTGAAGAAGGCGGCATTCTTGACCAGAAAGTGAACAAGAGCTTGCAGGTGGCCGAAAAAGCGGCCACCCGTGCGGTGCTTATCCTGGACAGCGACCTGGCGCAGGAAGTGGTCTCGGGCCTCATGGAATATGAGTATGTGGCCGAGGCAGCCATCCTTGACGACCACGGCTCCATCCTTGCGGGCGACCAGGCAGACACCACCAACTTCGGCCCCGCCAGTGTGAACTATGCGCGCTTCTTTATCGACGATGTGAAAACCTATATTTTCCCGCTGGACCTGCCGGATACCATGGCCGAACGGCCGGGCAGCCTGCGCGTGGTAATTGACCGGGCCGTCGGCCTGCAGCCCTTCTTCTCGCGGGCGGTGACCACCTTCCTGTCGGGGTTCGTGCGGAACCTCCTATTGGTAATGCTGCTCTATTTCGCGTTCCACCAGGGCCTGACGAAACCGCTGGCGCAGATTGTGGAAAAGATTTCTTCCATCAGCCCTGAGCACCCGGGCGAGCAACGGATCGGCGTGCACAAGCGCCACAAGAAAGACGAACTGGGCCTGTTGGCTGGCCAGATCAACCTGGCGTTCGACGCCGTGCAGGTGCTGCTGGATAACCTTCGGTCTACCAACAAGGCGCTCTCGTCATCCGAGGAAGCGCTGAGGAAACGGTCGTGGGAGCTTGAGCAGGAAGTCGAGCGCACCAAGAAAACCTCGATGGAACTTATTGTCACCAAGGAGCAGGCAGAGGCCGCGAACCGCGCCAAGTCTGTGTTTCTTGCGAACGTCAGCCACGAGCTTCGGACACCGCTGAACGCTATCATTGGTTTCTCATCCATCATGGCCGACCAGATGTTCGGCCCGATCGGGCATGAAAAATACCGTGAATATCTGCAGGATATCCGCTCGTCCTCCGAACATCTTTCTGACGTGCTTGGCGAAGTGCTTGATCTGGCCAAGATCGAAGCTGGCCAGTTCAAGATGGAAGAGGAAGATGTGGATATGAACAAGCTCTTCCACGAAAGCCATGCGCTGGTGACCGGTCAGGCACAACAGAAGGGCTTCAAGATTGTTATGGAAGTGCCAGACGGCCTGCCACAGGTGTATGGCGACCGACTGCGCATCAAACAGTCTGTGCTGAACCTGCTGTCGAACGCAGTGAAGTTTACGCCTGAAGGCCGCGGCCATGTGACGCTCAAATCCTGGATGGATGACGAAGGCCGGATGGCCATCAAGGTGTCTGACCACGGCATCGGCATCCCGGAAGAAGAGCAAGAGCTTGTCTTCTCGCCCTTCATGCGCTCAGCCTCAGCGCTCAGCCGGTCTCATGAAGGCACAGGTCTCGGTCTGTCGCTTGTGAAGGCCTTCATCGACATGCATGGCGGTGATATCGAGCTTGAGAGCAAGGTAGACAAGGGCACAAGCTTCACCATCTTCATTCCGGCTAAACGGGTGCTTGTGGCGGACGCGGAAGAAGCTTCTGAGCCAGCAGCTGACAAGTCGGCCTGATCCAAAGGGAAACTCCATGAAACCGTTACTGATGGCTGCCCTGATGCTGGGCTTTAGCCTGCCAGCGACCGCAAGCGATGGCCCTGCCCATGTTGTCACCAAGCTGTTTGACGGCATGCGCGCGGGCGACGGGGATGCTATTCGCGCGCTTGTGGTGCCGGGCGCGAAGCTTGACCGGCTGAAGAAAGACGGCACCCTGCACCAGGGCACCTTCGAGAAATGGGCAGGCTGGGTTGATACCCTGAAGCCGGGCCAAGCGGACGAACAGGTCTTCGGTGTCCGGGTGCTGCAGGCGTCAGATGACCTGGCGACTGTATGGGCGCCCTTCCAAGTCTTGTTCGACGGCGAGTTGGTTGGGTGTGGGGTGAATCAGATCACATTGGCGCGCGCGGCCACTGGCTGGCGCATCCTGTACGGCATCGACCAGCCGACGAGTGAAGACTGCGTTAGGTTTCGTGAGAGAATAGAGGCTGGTCAAACCAATATTCGGTGAACACCAGCGCGTGGGTCAACTCCCCGTCTTCTGAGACAGGGGCAATCAGGCTTTCTGCATTCTTGTTTTCCTTGCCGAACACCTGTGACTGGGTGCGAAAAGGACGGCGGTGTTCAATCAGATACTGGGCGGTGATGCGCCAGCGTTCGAACAGTTCACCGGGCAGGGTATCCTTGCCGGTGCGCCCTGAAATCTCCTGGATATTATCAGCAATATGGCTTGCCAGTACACGGGCGTGATAGTCCTGAACCTGGCCGTCTTCTATTACCAGTTCAAACAGCGATGCATGTCGGATGAAAGATGCCAGCTTGGGGCCGGACACATCGCTGCGCGGCACCATGCCATCAGCAGCCAGGTGTTCCAAAACCCACTGATAGGCTTCGGCAAGGATTGGGCGGGAGAGATCCGCACACTCGCCAAATATGACATCCTGAACCTGTCGCATAGTGTTCCAATTTAGACGCCCCCAAAGGCGGCGCTCAGACTAGCATGAAGTTGCCAGCGTGCAAGCCGGTGATTGCAATAATTGCCACATTGGGAAGCTTATTTGGGTGGCAGGGAAAGCGAAAAACTGAGACAGCGATTGACCCAGGCCTCAAGGGCTGTTGTGTCTGCTGTCCCGTCCGGCTGAACATAGATCATGCCTTTCATCGGTTTGCCGGTGAAATCCATGGGGCGTGCATGGGGGTCCTTGAGGGCGTCTTCGTACGCTTCGGGGCCGACACGGGCCATCAGCCGGGTGTCAACGATGCCGCAACACATGTGTCCGGCTACCATGAAGCACAGCCCACCGAACATCTTCTTCTCAACCACTTCCGGAAGGCCGTCCAGTACATGCCTGACGCGCCCAGCCAACTGTTCATCATAGGCCATGAAGTGTTCCTCCCTTCGTCATTAGTCCACCCTAAACAGGAAAATAAAAAGGCGGAACCACCTTTAATGGATCCGCCTTTGAATTGTCTGTGAGCCCACTAATCAGGCGGCGTCGAGCGCCTGGGCCAGGTCTGCGATCAGGTCGTCGGCATTTTCAACGCCAACGGAAATCCGCAGCATGCTTTCGGTGATGCCCAGGCGAACCTTCACGTCGTCCGGCACGTCCGCATGGGTCATGGCAAATGGGTGTTCCATCAGGCTTTCGGTGCCGCCCAGGCTGACCGCCAACTTGATGATCTGCAGCGCATCCAATACCCGGAAGGCTGCCGCCTCATCGCCGTCGATGTCGAACGCGAAGGTGGAGCCAGCCGCACCGCCGCACTGGTCGCGGAAGATATGGTAGCTGGGGTGGTCTTCCTTCAGGAAGCCCAGATAGTGGACCTTTTTCACCTTAGGATGGTCACGCAGGTAAACCGCAATCTGTTTGGCGTTCTCTGCCGCCGCAGTCATGCGCAACTTCAGCGTTTCAAGCGATCGCAACAAAAGCCAGCCGGTATGCGGGTCACACATGGTGCCCAGGATGGTACGGAAACCCATCACCGGTCCCATCACATCCATGTTGCCGATGGCCGCACCGGCCACAACGTCGGAATGGCCGCCAACATATTTTGTCAGGCTGTAGATCACGATGTCCGCGCCGTGCTCCAGCGGGCTCTGCCACACAGGGCCCAGGAAGGTGTTGTCTGTCATGATCACAGGGCGGTGGCCGGTGTCTTCGCCCAGCTTGTCCGCGAGGTCGCGGCAGGTGTGTAGGTCAATCAGGCCGTTCGTCGGGTTCGCCGGTGTTTCGGTATAGATCACTGCCACGCGGCCCAGTTTCTTGGCTTCCTCGATTGCGGGTGCCAGCGTCGGCTTGTCGCCGCCAGCTTCGAATTCCACCGATTTGATGCCGAACTCAGGCAGGATGTTACGGATCAGGAATTCGGTGCCACCATAGATGGGCGCGGAATAGACAATCACATCACCCGGGCGCAGGTAGGCCCACAGGCAGGTGGAAATCGCAGCCATGCCCGAGGAGAAGGTCAGGCCTTTTTCCGCGTCTTCCCAAAGGGCCAGGCGGTCCTCAAGAACTTCAAGGTCCGGGTTGTTGATGCGGGAATAAATCAGGCCCGGTTCTTCACCTTCTGCCGCCTGGCGCTTGCCGTAGGCCAGTTCGAAAAACTCTTTGCCGTGCTTGGCGCTTTCAAACACGAATGTGGAGGTCATGAACACTGGTGGCTTCAGGGAGCCCTCGGAAAGCGCGGGGTCATAGCCATAGCCCATCATCTGTGTTTCCGGGCTCAGCTTGTGATTGCCGATCATTTTTTTGCGGTAGTTTTTCCGGCTTGCGGTCATTGGGGCGTCCTTCATCAAATTATTCTTGTGCGTCTGACGACAATTTCTTTGGCGTCTTTGTCTGCGAAAAAGGACGAATGTGCAACCAGATTTTGGAATGGCGGCCATTAAATTCGCAAGGCTGGCTGCGGCTTTGGGGATTTTAATGAAAATAAGGCGCCCGCCGCAAAATGCCGACATCATCCGATCACAATTACCCGGCATTCATGAAGGGTAACCTGTTTGGGTGCATACCGGGGAGTTGAGAAGATGCGGCAGCTTTGGACAGCAATGGGGCGATTTTTTCAGATGCTTTTCGGGCGGTCGTCCAAGGACCCGTTCCTTGACATGGCGATACGGTCGCAGTCGGGGAAGCCCAGAAGAGCCGATGCTGCCCTGAAGCAAGCTGACCCACCCATTTTTCCTGAGTTCACCGACAAGCTGATTCTCGACTTCCGCAAGAATCGCGCATGGTATCAGGACCGCAGCCATACCGATCATGCTTGGCGTCATAGTGGCGGCAAAACAGGTCTGGTTGTGCCCACAAGTGTGGAAGCGCTTGTGGCCTGCGGCCCGGAATTGCTGGCCGACCTTCAGGCCAAAGGCTTCACCGGCTGTTTGCATTTCCATGTCCTGAATGCAGAGGGCAAAACCCTGCGCCTGTGCCGTGAATTGGACCGCTGGGAGAAGCGGATTGGCCTGCCGTGTGACATCACGTTTGAAAGCAACGCCAGCGCCGTGCTGAGCGAAGCTCACTGGAACGCCGTTCTGGCTGTCACCGGTTTCGTACACATGGAAGCTTACCTGAAACGGTATGACAGCCTATGGCTGGCGCCGCCGCTGACAGACACGCTTTCCTTGCCCAATTGGCAAAATAAAACACCGATCGAGGTTGCGGGCGCCGGCACGGACCAGATGTTTATCAAAGTTGAACAAGGCTCGCTCGGTTCACGGTTCACGGAGCTTTTGAAGGCCTATATTCTGGCGGCGATGGCTGCGAATTTACCGGCCCGTCCCCCGGTTGGGTTGGGGCCGCATGCTGTTAAGCTGTGCGCCGACCGGTTGCGCCGCAGCACCATCAGGGCGGGGGCGGGCAGGGCCCGGCGGCCTTCACCCAACAATGCGCCTGCCATCCCGCGCCCGTCGCACGCCTCCCATGTGGACACTAGGCAGGCGTGATCGGCTGTAGTAAAGCTGCCTCCAGAAGGCAACTTACAGCAAGATCACGTGGGGGCATTTCATGGAGCCTGTGGCAACAGGACAGATATCCGTTTTGAAACAGCAACTGACAGGCATTGCTGCGGGCCTATCGGCGGCTGATGCCCTGCGGGTGCTGCATGACGCCGAAATCGGCGCGCAGGAAGCCTATGACTGGCCCTGGCAGTGCTGGCCTGCTTATGTGGCAGAGACGCCAGCGTTGGCGGATGAAGTTGCCAGGATTTTCGAGCAAGCCGACACGACGCGTTTGAACGAATTTGAACTTGGCATTTTTCGCCATGCACAAGGTCTAAGGCGCGCAGATCCGGACCTGCAGGCTCTGGGGAATTTCCTGGGAAATCCGGGCTTTGTGCTTGGGCAGATCGGCACGTTGGCCCCCGCCTTCCTGGTTGAGCTGGCGCAAATGGCATTTGCCGAGAAGCGCTGGCGTATTGTTGCAGCTGCGGCGGGAAAGCTTCTGAGGGAGCGCCCGTGGGCGGAGCAAAGCCCGCAGATGGCGCGGCTGCTGGACCTTTTGTTCGAGATGCTGTTTTTCGCCACCTACCGACCCGCGATGCCGCTTTATATTCGCGACCCCAGCGTGCTGCTGGGGCAGTTGGATGCGCTTGCCGCCGCGCCGCACCTCCAGGATATTCTCTCGCGTGACGGCATAACCGCATATGTGTTTCGCGCCGGGCGGCTGGCGCTTGAAGGCAAGCTGGATGAAGCCCTGCCGCTTTATACCAAAGCCAACAACAAGCGGGGCTTTTCCACTCCTGTGATCCGGCAGTATCAGACGGTTCTGGAAACCGGTGCCATAGAGGGGGATGAGGCTGCGGCCCTTGAAAGTTGGTACGCCGCCACATCCCATGTCCGGCATGTGTTCCGGCACGAGGGGGCCAAGCATGCGCTTCTGGTCGGCTGTAACCAGCATTATTTTGATCTCTATGCAGCCCTGTATCTTGAAAGTGTTGGTGTGATGAGCCCAGGGGCGCTGGTGCATCTTCATATTTTGAATGGCGACATGGCACCTGCGGACCTTGAAGCGCAATTGGACGCGTGGGAGGCAGCTTATGGTGTGCAGCTCAACTATAGCCTTGAGGCGAATGAGATTGCGGCCAGCCAGCCGGAGTATGTGCCCGCCATCAGCGCCTGCGCGCGGTATCTCTCGCTGCCTGATTTCCTGGATGCTTACGATACTGTCACCATTACTGATATTGACGGCTGGGTTGATGCGCCGCTCTCAAGCATGACGGTGGACGAAGGCGATATCCGCATCAGCAGCTGGATCTGGCGCAAAGGTGGTGGCTATTGGCGGCTGCCCTGGAGCAATTTGGCGGCCGGGCTTTTGTCGGTCAAGGCAAACGAAGCGGGATGTGCTTTCGCGCGCCGGGTGCGGCATTATCTCATAAATGTGACCCGTACCAATGTGGCGCTTGGGCGCCAACTGTTTTACATGGATCAGGTCGCGCTATTCCTGACACTCAGACAGATGGCTGACGCGGGGGATATTCACGTCGGCTTTCTGCGGGGCGGGTTTGAGCAAAGCGAGGAGCAGCGCTTCGGGGTGCGTCACGAGGGCAAGCGTCAGGCCATGGTCAAAAAGATTGAAGAACTGCGCCAGCAGGTGAGTACCAACTAGCGCCTGAAGGCGGTCAGCGAAGGACAGTGTGTGGATCAGTACCGGAACGTGATTTTGTTGGCTATGGCGCAAGCCTGTTTCCTGGCCACCAGCATGACAATGGTGACCTTCGCAGGGCTGGCGGGGATTGCGTCCGCGCCCGACCCGAAGTTCGCCACCCTTCCGGTGACGCTGGCGATCATCTCAACTGCGCTGACCACCGCGCCCATGTCCATGATCATGCAGCGCACATCGCGCCGCTTCGGCTTCCGCTTGGGCGCTACCATCGGGCTTATGTCTGCGCTGATGATGGCCTATGCGGTCCTCAGCGCCAGTTTTATCCTGCTGTGCGTGGGTGCGCTGATGGTTGGGCCTTTCCAGTCCAGCGCGCAATATTACCGCTTCGCGGCCGCGGAAAGCGTGCCGCCCGCTATGTCGCCAAGGGCGATTTCGCTCGTCCTCATTGGTGGGCTGGTGGCGTCTTTCTTCGTGCCAACCCTGTGGCGCTTCTTCGGTGGCCTGTTCGAGGGTGTCGACTATCTGGGCGCCTTCATTTTCGCAGCTGTTGCCATAGGCTGTGTGTTTGTGCCTGTGGCCTTCCTGCGGCCACTGGATGAAGCCTTTCATGTGGACGATGGCGAAGGGGTGCCCGCGGATGCCCGCCTGATGAGTGCCATTGTGCGCCAGCCTGGGTTTATCGTGGCGGTGATCAATGCGGCGCTTGGCTACGCGATGATGAGCTTCGTGATGACGGCAACACCGCTCGCCATGGAGATTTGCAGGATTGGCGAGGCAAGCCCGGAGGTCATCCAGCAGCATGTGATTGCCATGTTCCTGCCCAGCTTGTTCAGCGGTTTCCTGATCCAGCGCTTCGGCCTGTTCCCGATCCTTGTGGTGGGGCATATGGCTTTTGCCGTGGCCTTCATGACGGCCCTGTCCGGGATTGAAGTGATGCATTTTTCCGTGGCGCTGATAGCCCTCGGACTTGGCTGGAACCTCTGTTTTGTTGGCGGTACCACACTGCTTACCCGCGTGCATACCCAGGCCGAGAAGGGCAGGGTGCAGGGTTTGAATGAATTTCTGGTTTTCTCCACCACCGGGGTTGCGTCCTTCGCCGCGGGCCTTATCTTGAACCTCTATGGCTGGCAGACCGTGAACCAGGCCGCCTTCGTCATGCTTGTGATCGCTTCCAGCATCACACTCGTATGGGGTTTGGCCGGGCGGGTACGCAAGGTTCGCGGGCCACAGCCATAAGTATTTGTTTCAGGGAGCAGTAAATGATCATCGTTCTTTCACCGGCCAAGAAGCTTGATTTCGAAAGCGAAAACCTGGCGTCTGACGCCGGCACGCCGACATTGATGGCCGAAGCTGAAGAGCTCGCGGGCTATGCCAAGAAGTTGAAGGCGCATGACCTGAAGGCGATGATGGGCATTTCCGATAATCTGGCGGACCTGAATGTGGCGCGCTTCAAAGCGTTCGAGACGCCCTTCACTCCTGCCAATGCCCGCCCGGCGCTGGATGCTTTCCAGGGCGATGTTTATGTGGGGCTTGATGCGAAATCGCTCAGTGAAGACGACCGCGCGTTCGCGAATGATCATGTGCGCATTCTGTCGGGCCTGTATGGCGTTCTGAAGCCCTTGGACCTGATGCAGGCTTACCGGCTGGAGATGGGCACCAAGTTCAAGAACAAAAAGGGCCCGAACCTCTACAGCTTCTGGGACACCAAGATTGCCGAAGCGCTGAATGAAGACCTTGATGGCAAAGACGACGTGCTGATCAACCTGGCTTCGAACGAGTATTTCAAGGCGGTGAAGCAGAAGGCGCTCAAGGCCCGGGTGATCACGCCTGTGTTCAAGGAAATCAAGGAAGGCCGCGCGCGCGTGGTTTCCTTCATGGCCAAGAAGGCGCGGGGCATGATGACCCGCTTTGTCATCGATAACCGGTTGACCAACCCTGAAGATCTGAAGAAATTCACCGTCGGCGGTTACCAGTATGACGCTACTGCTTCGACGGACGACCAGTGGGTCTTTTCACGCCCACAACCGTGACGGTAGCTTTGTTGTCTTGCGGACAAAAAGAAGCTGCAATCTGCGCTGTCTTGTTATAACGTCCCGCAAGTGATCTGGCTTGGGGGGTAAGCATGAACAATAAAGGTCTTCTTTTCGGAGCGGCATTGGCCCTGGTTGCGTTACCGGTTTTTGTTGCGCTGTCCGAGCTGCCTGAGCCTGCACCTGTCACCAAGGAAACACGCGACAGTTACCGCGCCAAGATCGCCATTGAAGGCCTTTTTGCGGGGCGGGGCACAGCGGGTGAGCAGGCAGGTATGCCGCTGGTATGGTTCAAGTTGCGGAATAATGGCCAGCGCACAGTGACCGAAGTGCGCGTTCATGTGAATTTTCTGAACGAACACGGCGATATTGTGCATGAGGCCGATTTTTACCCCGTGCATGAAGACGATTATGGCATCGACCGGAACAACAAGCCATTGGGACCAGGTGATGTGTGGCAGATGTCGAACATCCGCTACTATATGCCCCAGGGGGTGCCGCACACCTGGAAGCCTGGTGCTGTGACCGCCCATGTGGAAAGTGTTCGCCTAAAGGAATAGCTATTTAAGGAATAGCCATTTTGAGTGAGCCACCAGCGGTCAAGGGCAGTCCTGATAAACAATAGTTGTTTAGACAGCAGCGCCCGCATCGTTATAATCCCCGTTCGCGACAAACGGATTTGTTAGGGGATTTCCAATGGACTTCAAATTGAATGGCCAGACCGTCTCATTCGACGGTGACGGCGAGATGCCGCTGCTGTGGTATCTGCGCGACCTGGCGGGCATGACAGGCACCAAGTTCGGCTGCGGTGCCGGGCTCTGCGGCGCCTGCACTGTGCATGTGGACGGTACCGCGACCCGCTCGTGCCAGACCTGGATGGAAGACGTTGAAGGTGCTGAGGTCACAACCATCGAAGGCCTCGGCGACGGCGATACACTTCATGCGCTGCAGATCGCCTGGGCCGAAAATGACGTACCCCAGTGCGGTTATTGCCAGTCTGGCCAGATCATGCAGGCTGCGTCCCTGTTGAAGGACAACCCCAACCCGACGGACGCCGACATTGATCAAGCCATGTACGGCAACATCTGTCGTTGCGGCACCTATCAGCGGATCAAGAAAGCCATCCGCGACGTGGCGTCGGGCAAAGTCAAGGGAGGCCAGCTATGAGTTTCGATCTCCAGAATCTATCCCGGCGGGGTGCGCTGAAAACCATGGGCGTTGCCTCTGGTCTTGTGATTGCGGCACCGATCCTGGCCAAAGGTGTGCGTGCTGAAGTCATGGGCAAGGCCGGGCAGCTTTCCAACTCGGCTTATCTGTCTATTGACCCTGACGGCACTGTCCACCTGTTTATCCACCGCGTGGAAATGGGCCAAGGCAGCCGGACAGGCTTGCCGCAGATCATCGCAGATGAGCTGGAAGCCGATTGGTCGCGGCTGGTGTTTGAACCTGCATACGGTGATAAGAAATTCGGTGACCAGAATACAGATGGGTCTACGTCCATCCGCCTCTTCTATGATGCCTACCGGGCTGCTGGTGCCGGTGCACGCCAGATGCTGGAAGCAGCCGCCGCTGCCCATTGGGGAGTGGCCGAAAGCGACGTGGAAGCCAAAAACCACCGTGTTCACAACAAGGTAACAGGCGAATCCGAAGATTATAGCGCTTTCGTCGAGGCTGCATCAGAGCTGCAGCCTCCAAGTGCTGACGCCCTGAAGCTCAAGTCCAAACCGGACTGGAAGCTGATCGGCAAGCCTGTACGCAATATCTATATGAAAGATATCGTGACGGGTTCCAGCATGTTCGGTCAGGACGTGCGGCGCGAGGGTATGCTGTTTGCAGTGGCGGCCCGCCCGCCCGTGGTTGGCGGCAAGGTCAAAAGCTATGACAAGGATGCCGCCATGGCCGTCAAAGGCGTTGTGGATGTGGTGGAATTGCCCGCATTCGACAAGCCTATCGCCTTCCGCCCGCTCGGCGGTGTGGCTGTGCTGGCCACCAACACCTTTGCTGCCATGAAGGGGCGCGACGCCTTGAACATCCAGTTCGAGGACGGCGATAATGCATCTTACAACACCGAGGCCTATGAACAGACGCTGTGGCAATCGGTGGATGGGGAAGACGACACCCGCCTGAGCCGTGGCAATGTGGATACGGCGCTTGCCGAGGCTGCGAAAATCGTTGAGGCCGACTATTTCGTGCCCAACCTGCACCATATGACCATGGAGCCGCCCGCCGCGACGGCGGAGTGGGACGGCGATACGCTGCGTATATGGACATCCTGTCAGGACCCGCAATCCGTGCAGGCCACGGTGGCGCCATATGTGGGCAAGAAGCCGGAAGAGGTTTATGTGGAAGCCACGCTTCTGGGCGGGGCGTTTGGCCGGAAATCCAAGCCTGACTTTGCTGCGGAGGCCGCCATTCTGGCCACACACGCCAAAAAGCCTGTGAAAATGGTCTGGACGCGCGAAGACGACGTGCACCACGGTTATTATCACGCCATCGCTGCACAGCGGGTGCAAGGCGCGCTGGATGCGGACGGTAAGGTGACGGCCTGGAAGCATAAGTCTGTCTTCCCGTCGATTTTTGAGATCTTCGACCCAAGCACCAAAGCTCCTGTACCGCTTGAACTGGGGCTCGGTCTTCTGGATATGCCGTTTGGAGTACCGAACCTGCAGGTGAATACCGGCACGGCCAAGGGGCATTCGCGCATTGGCTGGCTCAGGTCTGTCTGCAACATCCAGCATGCCTTTGCTGTGGGGTCGTTCGTTGATGAACTGGCCCATGCTGCGGGGAAAAGCACCGACGACATGTGGATGGACATGATCGGATCTGACCGCCTGATTGATCCGGCCGATGATGGTGCCGACTATTTCAACTATGGTGAAAAGCCGGACCGTCACCCGGTTGACACAGCCCGCCTGAAGGCCGTGCTGAAGAAGCTGAAGGCTGTGTCAGGCTACGGTAAAAATATGCCTAAAGGCCGGGGCATGGGCATCAGTGTCCAGCGCAGTTTTGTCAGCTATGTCGGTTGCGCCATTGAGGTGGAAGTCACCGACAGCGGAGAGTTGAAGATCCCGAACGCCTGGATGGTCGTAGATTGCGGTGTTGCCGTGAACCCGGACCGGGTACGGGCACAGATGGAAGGCGCTGTGGTATTTGCGCTCAGCCATGCCTTGCACACTGAAATTACGTTTGAAAACGGTGCGGTGGTGCAGGGTAATTTCGACGGCTATCCCGTCTGCCGGATCGACGAGGCCCCTCATGTAGAGACGGTGATCCTGGAGTCTGACCATGTGCCTGGCGGTGTGGGTGAACCGGGTGTGCCGCCAGTGGCACCAGCGCTTGCGAATGCCATTTTCGCTGCAACTGGAAAACGCATCCGTCGCCTGCCGGTGAAGGATCAGTTGATGGTCTAGGCCCCAAAAAACAGACGAGGAAAAAGGCGCCAAATGGCGCCTTTTTCAGTTGAGCCGGAGATGCCTCAGAAGCGGAAGACAAAGCCCAGGCTTGGAATGAACTGCTTGAATTCATAGGTGACCACGCGGGCCCGCAGGCTGATAAGGTCGTCAAACGCATGCTCATATCCCACCATGCCAGCGAATGCACCATAGGAGACGTCAGTACTCTCGCCGCCATAGACATAGGATGAGTTGGCACGCGCATACCCGCCACCGACGACGAACAGGTTGCGGCCGTTGGCGTATCCTACGGTGGCGAGCGCTGTCCACTGGCTTTTATAGAAATCTTCGGAATCGGACTCGTCATAGTAGGTTCCTACGGACGTGGTCCCGAACGAGCCCTCAAGGCCGAAAACGAAATTATTGTTGTCCTGCCACCGGAAGCCGGCAAAGCCGCCATAGTAGGCGCCGTCTGGCCCATCGCCGGTCAGGTAACCGCCTTCACCTGCGATATAGCCACCATCAAAATGTTTGGTGTCGTCCGCGTGTGCGGTGGTAGCAGCGGCCAGAATGGCCGCTGTTGTCAAAAAGAGTTTCATCAGATTTCCCCAAAAATCGTGCATCAGTAGATAAGGGACGTTGCCGCTTGGCAGTACCCACCACAGAAAACACAGTCATAGGGAGTATTTTTTCCGTAAAGAGGGATTTTACATCCACGCCTTCCTTGATGTCTCCACTTCATAAAGGATGCGGTCCCGCCATGCTTCGGCGTCGGCAAGCGGCATGTAGGGAATGGTCAGTGTCTGTCCCGCCAGTTGAACCTTCAGCGTTGCCAGTTGCCAGCGGCGCTGGCTTGGGCTTTGCGTCAGGGAGACGGTCTGGGCTTTATGAAACGGGAAGACAGTCATGCGTGTCCCCACAAAACCCTGCCGGACAACAGCGACCTTGCCGTCGCTCCAATAGCCGAAGCGCGCGTGGCGAAGTATTACGAAGGGAATTGCCAAGAAGGGAAGGAGTAGCGGTGCCAGCCCGGCCATGCCGACATTGGCAGCGAGTGGAATGGTCGCCAACATGGCAGGCAGCAGGGCAAAATAGAAAACGGTCTTCCAGACATAGAAGCGCGAAATGGCGCGCAACTGCATCGTCTGCCAATCCATTTGCCCAAACAGCCTGTTGGAAAGTGCCTGGTAGAAGGCTGGCAGCACGCTGGGGATAATGAAGTTCGATTTACGGTTCTGCGCCGGGTTGTTTGTGCCACCAAAGCCGACTTGTTTCATCACCAGGTGCCAGCGCCCCAGCAGCAGCGCCGGCCAGGGCTGGTTGATTTGCAGGCTTTGCACCTTGGTTTCGGGCACGCTGGTTTCAAGCCGCTCGAACAGGCCGGTTTCCCGGTGATAGCGCCCGTCCGCGTACAACAAGCGGAATCGGTAATAGACAATGATCGCGCCAATGACCGAAAAGAGCGTCAGCAACAGCAGGACAGTTAAAAGCCCTGCGGCAAACAGAAGCCCGAGGATGGTAGAATCATCGCCCGTTACCGGTATAACCGACGCTTCGATAAAGGCTTCGGCGTCCTCCTCCCAGGCATCAAACTGCTGGAAAATTGCACCAACAGCGATACCCGCAACCACCCAGATATTGTTGTTCGACAGGCCATAGCGCGCCAGCTCTGACACCGGCTGTGCCAACAGTAGTTCGCTGTCTTCAGTCTTGGTCTGGGGCGCTACATCGGGACCTTCGCTTTCACTGCGCTCAGATGTGGGCGCGGTCGCGGCGGGCTTGCTGCGGCGCTCCAGCACAGCGCGGCGGATGTCCTGCGCGAGCGATGTGGGAATGCCTGCCAGACTGACTTCCTCATCGCTTGAGCCCGCGCTTTCCAGCGCCAGGGCAACAAGGCCGAAGGGGCGGAAATAGAAGGGTTCCTTGACCACCACATTCTGGATGCGGTCGAATGACAGGGTCAGTCGCTTCTTGTTCAAGACCCCACGGTGGATCAGGAAGGTCTGGCCATCAAGGCGGAAGCGGAAATTGAGGTAACTAAGGATGCCTCCGACCAGGAGGGCTGCACCCGCAACAGCAGCGATCGCGCCCAGGATGAACCACCGGTTGTCGCCGGTGAAAATGGCGATACCGCCCAGATAGGCCACATTCTGGATGCCGTTTTTGGCAAAGCCGATAACAAACTTGATAATGAAATGGATAATGGCCGCTGGCGCAAGCCGGTTCCATGCCTCGCCGCTCAGGCTTTCAAGTGTTGCGGCCTGTTGCTCAGGCGCGGTCATCGGCTTCACCAGCGAGCTTCAGCACAAAGGATTTCAGGTCTGTAGCCTGCTGTTCGCCCAGAGCAGGGATTTTCATGTCCGCCGAGCCACCGCCGGCGGTGAAGAACTTCAGCGTCGACAAGCCAAAGGCCCGTTCAATGGGGTTGCGTTCGATTTCAATATGCTGGATGCGGTTGAACGGGAGCGCCACGCGCTTCCGCCAGATGACCCCTGCCTTGAAATGGATGTCATGGGTGCGCGCCGCAAAGCCGCTGTGCTTGGCCTGTAGCAGACAGGCAATGAAGATGATCGGCAAGGCGGCAAGTGGCAGCAGAAAGCCCCATGGGGCGCTCAGGAAACTGCTTTCAATCTTGCCGAGCGCCAGAAGAACGGTGAAAGCCACGCTCGGGACCGCCCATACCAGAAGGGACTCGGTGATCAAAAGGACGGCATGCCGTTGGTGTAGCGGTTCGAAGGCGATTGTGCCCGCAGATGGAATGTCCTGCGTCTGTACCTGCGCGTTTGAAAAAGTATCAAGTGTCACTATGCTGTCCCCCCATCTGCCCGACTTTCCTGCCTGCTCCCCAGCGGCAAGGTGCCGGATTTTATTGGCCGGATTTTATTGGTCTGAATGCATCCGTACTTGAATGCGTCTTCTATAGCTGGGTATAAGGCACGGAAAGCGCAAGGGGCGCAAGACACCTGGTAAAGAGACATCATGGCACCACCGATTTTGAGCTTGAAAGACATTGACCTGCACTGGGGCGCGGACCCGGTGCTGGATAAGCTTGAAATGCATATCGGCTATGACGAACGTCTCTGCCTGGTGGGCCGTAACGGTACCGGCAAATCGACGCTGCTGAAACTGGTGGCCGGGATCATCGAAGCTGACGGCGGTGAACGCTGGGTCCAGCCCGGCGCACGCATCGCTTACCTGCCGCAGGAACCCGACGCCAGCCAGTATGCCACGCTGAAGGATTATATCGTCGCCGGCCTGCCCGCGGATGAGCAGGACCAGACCTACCGCGCAGACGTGCTGATTGAAGACCTGAGCGTGGTCGGCGACGCCGACCCCAAGACGGCATCCGGCGGGGAGCTGAGGCGCGCGGCACTGGCACGTACGCTGATCGGCGAGCCTGACCTGTTGCTGCTGGATGAGCCGACAAACCATATGGATATTGCGACCATCGAATGGCTTGAAGGGTACTTGAAGGCCTGGCGCGGCGCCATGGTGCTGATCAGCCACGACCGGACATTTCTGAATAACCTGGCGACCGCCTGCCTGTGGCTTGACCGCGGCAAGATCAGGCGGCTTGATGAGGGCTTCGACAAGTTCGAGGCCTGGCAGGAAAAGGTTTATGGCGAAGAGGCAGAGTCGCTGAAGAAGCTGGATAAATTCATCAAGGAAGAAACCCGCTGGTCGGTTGAAGGCATCAGTGCCCGCCGGACCCGGAACCAGGGCCGCATGCGCCGTCTGCAGGGTCTTCGGCAGGAACGCCGCGGCGTGATCAAGGCCACGGGCCAGGTGAATATCTCGCTCGCGGGCGCTGACAAGTCCGGCGCGCGGGTGATTGAGGCCAAGGGTATTTCCAAGGCTTTTGAGGGTCGGACGCTGTTCGAGGATTTCTCCATCCGCATCAACCGGGGCGACCGGGTCGGCATCATCGGGCCGAACGGCGTGGGAAAATCCACGCTCCTGAAGGTGCTGATCGGGGAAATGGAGCCCGACAGTGGCGACATCAAGCGCGGCACCAACCTTGAGACGCTGTTGATTGACCAGAAGCGCGCCGACTTGAAGGACGACATGACCATCACAGATGTGCTGACGGGTGGTCGCGGCGAATGGGTTCATATCGGCGACGAGACCAAACACATCATGTCCTACCTGAAGGACTTCCTGTTTGACCCAAGCGTGGCGCATACACCTGTTTCGGCGCTGTCAGGTGGAGAGCGGAACCGGCTGCTGATTGCCAAGAATTTTGCCCGGCCATCGAACCTGATGATCCTTGACGAGCCCACGAACGACCTGGATATGGACACGCTGGACCTCTTGCAGGAGGTGCTGGCAGACTATAAAGGCACAATCCTTCTGGTCAGCCACGACCGGGACTTCCTGGACCGGGTGGTGACCAGCTCCATCGTGCTCGAGGGCGACGGCACGGCCACCGAATATGCTGGCGGCTACACGGATTACCTGACGCAGAAGAAGCTTTCAGTGGCCCCCAAGGCGGAACCCAAGGTGGAAAAGGCAAAGGTTGTTTCCATCAAGGATGCGCCCCAGAATGCGGGCCGAAAGAAGGCCACAAAGCTTTCCTACAAGGACCAGCGGGAGCTTGATCACCTGCCGGCCGAAGTGGAGAGCCTGAGCCAGCAGATGCAACAGATGGAAACCGAACTTTCGGACCCAAGCCTTTATGCCAAGGACCCGGCCCGCTTCAATGCGCTGAGCAAGGAGCTTGAAGCTAGGCGGGATGAGCTGGACGCCAAGGAACTGCGCTGGCTGGAACTCGAAGAGCTGAAGGAAAGCCTGGAAGGATGAGAAGCGGGCTCGCCGAATTGGGATGGTTTGGCTTGATGCAGGCCCGAGCCTGCCTGTTCGGCGCGCTGCTGATCATCCTTATCCTGCTGACACGATACTTCTGGCCTGAAGATGCGCTGTTGGCGCGCTATGACTTCCTGTTTCTTTCGGCCCTCCTGATCCAAGTGTTGATGCTTAAGTTTCGGCTTGAGACCTGGGACGAGGCCAAGGTTATCCTGGTGTTTCATGTCGTCGGCACGGTGATGGAGCTTTATAAAACCGCGAACGGGTCCTGGACCTACCCCGAAGACAACATGCTTCGAATTGCAGGTGTTCCGCTCTTCTCCGGCTTCATGTATGCGTCTGTGGGCAGCTATTTTGCCCGGGTCTGGCGTCTGTTTGACTTCCGTTTCACTGGCTATCCGCCGTTTTGGGCGACGGTTGTTTTGTCCGCTGTCATTTATGTGAATTTCTTTAGCCACGAGTTCTTCTTTGATCTGCGGTACCTGCTGTTTTTGGCTGTGATCCTGCTGTTTGGCCGGACTTGGGTCTACTTCACCGTACCAACCGGCCACCGCCGCCGCTTGCCATTGATGTTTGCACTGGTGTGTATCGCAACCGTGATCTGGGGGGCAGAGAATTTCAGCACCCTCGGGCGCATCTGGATCTATCCGCATCAGACAGATGGGTGGGACTTTGTGCCAGCCTCGAAATTGGGCTCCTGGTTCCTGTTGATGATCATCTCGGGCGTGCTTGTCAGCCTCGTGCAGCGCCCCAAGGCGGAAGTACGGCTAGAGGTCCGCGAGCGCGACGCCTAAATCCCGTTCAATCAGCCGGATATTGCGCTGGTTGGCCTTGAAGCCGACGTCGAACAGATCGCCAATCACCGGGATGGAGCCAACTACCCAGTCAATCACCAGATTGCCCAGCATGCGAACGATGATGGTGCGGCGAACCCCGATCCGGAAGGCTTCAAAGATGATATAGGCGGCCAAGGTGGCTGTGACGGTATCACCCGCCACAGGCAGAAGCCCGACGATGCTATCCAGACCAAAACGGATATTGGTGCCGGGGATGCGGAACTGGCTGTCCAAGAGGCGGGCCAGCCGGTGCACGCGCTTCAGGCGCTTGCGGTCCAGATCGGATAGGCTGTTGTGGCCTGGTGTTGCCATACGTATCCCACACTTAGGTGGCGCGGCCATATACCAACCAGTAGACAAGGGCAACCAGCCCGCCGCCGCCAACAATATTTCCTGCCGTAACCCAGACCAGATTGATGATCAGGCCCGCGCCGTCCCAGCCGATTGTGCCGTCCAGCATCGCAACTGGGATAACATACATATTGGCGACCGAGTGTTCGAATCCAAGGGCTACAAACGCTGAGATTGGCAGTACAATGGCCAGGATCTTGTCCGTGACGCTGTGGGCGGCGAAACAAAGCCATACAGCAAGGCACACAAGGACATTGCAGAGCACACCCCGGAAAAAGGCCTGGTCTGAGGGCAGGGCCAACTTGGACGCGGCGATCGAGGCTGCGGTTTCGCCAACCGCGCCGCCCGCCATGTCATAGATGCCTGAAAGCACAACAAGCACTGCGGTGCCCAAGGCGCCTATGAGGTTCCCTATATAAACGATGCCCCAGTTTCTCAGGAGCGCCCAGAGGGTCACCCGGCGGTCCGCCCAGGCCATGACAATCAAATTGTTACCTGTGAACAGTTCAGCGCCTGCAACGATCACAAGGATCAGGCCGGTGGAAAATACCAGGCCGCCCAGGACGCGCGCAGGGCCAAAGCCCAGCGGGCTGCCTGTCATTGCCAGCGTATAGAAGACGGCGCCAAGAGAGATGAAGGCACCCGCGAGGATGGCCAGAACAAGGGTTTTCCCGGCCGGCATGCCAACCTTCGCTACCCCGACGTCTTCTACTCGTTTGGCGATTTCCGCCGGGGAATAGGCATCGAGATTATAACCCATGTCTGGCCTCCTTGCGTCTTAGTTGGCGAAGCCCACCAGCTCCCCGAAGTGAACGGTGAACACAAGCGCCGCTGCCGCCAGCGTGAACAGCTTCAAGAGAAGCGGCATCACGAATTTGACCCACTGCACATAGGGGATTTTCCCCAGCGCAAGTGTGCCCACCACCAGTGCGCTTGTGGGCACCACCATGTTGGTGAAGCCGTCGCCGAACTGGTAGGCCAGAACGGCGGTCTGCTGGCTCACGCCTGTCAGTTCCGCCAGCGGCGACATGATCGGCATGGTGACAAATGCCTGACCCGAACCCGACGGAATGAAGAAGTTGGTAATGGTCTGCACCGCCAGCATGCCAAGGGCAGAAACACTTGGGCCCGTGCCTTCAAGTAGGCCCGCAATCGCATTGATGATGGTGTCGATGATCATGCCGTCGGTCAGCACCACTTCAATCGTGCGTGCGAAGCCGATCAGGAGCGCCGCCGCGGTCATTTCAGCCGCACCATCGATGAAGGTCTTGGACGCATCATTCGGCGCCATGCGTGAAATCAGCATGGTCAGCACGCCGATGGCCAGGAAGATGGTGTTCAGCTCGCCGATATACCAGTCCATCGTTTGGGCGCCATAAACGAACAGGACAATGCCCCCGATGAAGACCGTCAGGATCAGTGCCCGCTGCCACGTCATGGCGACATCGTGCGGCAAGTCAAAGCCCTTGGAATAATCCACGTGAGCCACCAGGCTTTTTGATGGGTCTGCTTTGATCTTGCGGGCATAGGCATAGATATGCTGGAAGGCAATTAACAGGCAGAGCACAAACAGCACGATCCGGAACCCAAGGCCGGATGTGGCCGGAAGGCCGGCAATATTCTGTGCGATCAACAGCCCGAACGGGTTGGTGCCCGCCGTGGCCCAGCCGACGCCGTAACTGGCCCACAGGATGCCCATGGCGACAATGCTGTCCAGCTTCATCGCCAGGCACATGGTCACCAGAATGGGGATCAGCGGCATATATTCCTCGCCCATGCCGATGGTGAAAGCCCCCATGCCGAAAAGCGTCAGCGTGCCGGCAATCAATATGCCGGGATTGCCGTCAAAGGTGCGCACAGCGCGAAATAGCAGCGCATCAATGGCGCCTGATGCGCGCAAAAGCGCAATCACACCGCCTACAAGGAACACCAGAAAAATGATGTCCTGCGCGGCTTCGAGCCCGCGTGGGATGGCCGACAGGAAATGCCAGACATCCAGTGTGGGCGCTTCTGCGACCGGGCCGTATGTGCCCGGCACCACCATGTCGCGGCTTTCGTTAAATGGTGCCGGCGCGCGTTCGAACGTGCCTGACGGAATCACGTAGCTGAGGAGCTGCGCGATGATAATCATTGAAAAAATCAGAACCAGCGAATCCGGAAAACGGCTTTTCTTCGCCGGGACCGCCTGATCGGTTACCGAAGCCATGTGCTTCCTCCCTTACCCCTTAAGTCTCAAGTGTCTGTTTTGCCAGCCGACACTTGTTGCTATGGTTTTACGAAGCAGGGTGCGAAAAAGCGAGCCTTTCTTTTGTGGAGTCAGGAGCGACCGTGAAGAACATCAATCTGGAAATCAAAGCCGAAGAGGACGCTGTGCCTTTCATGGACCTGCTATTGCTGGCGGACCCGTCCCCCGCCATGATCATGGACTATCTGGCGGACGGTACGCTCTTCAGCGCCAGGTGGGATGGTGTTGTGGTGGGCGTGTTCGTGCTGATGCACATTGACGACGTGAAGTGGGAGCTCAAGAACATCGCGGTGGCGCCGGAGTGGCAGAAGAAGGGTGTCGGCAAGGCGCTTTTGCAGGCCGCCATTGAAGAAGCGCGCAGGGAAGGCGCAAAACTTCTGGATGTGGGGACGGGGAATTCCAGCATCGACCAGCTCGCCTTCTACCAGAAGATGGGCTTCCGCATGCGCCGTATCGCCAAGAATTATTATACGCTCAATTACCCTGAACCGATCTATGAACATGGTATCCAGTGCCGCGACATGGTGGTGCTGACGCTGGAGTTGACAGAAGGTGGCGACGGCTGATCCCCGTGTCCTTGGACTCCTGACGCTTCAGCGCAGAGTGCGCCGGAGTCGCCGCAGGCCTGCCGGCGAAACCCGCCTGCGCATGTCTTTTGTTTAGCCGCACATAACCCTGAATGGGTGGATACAACCCGTCTGGTTGAATTTATGGCCTTTAGGTCTGATTAAGCTTGTCACCGCCGTGTGGCGCGGTACCCTTTAAGGGCCGGTGTGGGGCGTGTGTGTGAGGTGGATAGATGGCCAGAGGCAGCAGCAAGGCAGCAGTGGAAAAGGGTGCAGAAGCACCGGAAACCCAAGTCGAAAATCCAGGTGGGGCAAAGCCCAAGAAAGCCAGCAAAAAAGGTGGCAGCCTGTTTACGTGGATATTGGTGTCACTCGCCGCTTCCGCGCTCTGGTGGGCCCAGTACACAATGGCTTGATTTTCACTACTCAGCTGAAATTTCCTGGCCGCACAGGGTTGGCGCGGTGTCTGTGTGCCATGTGCCATAGGAGACTCTGACCCCCCCCCGTCTGGCTGTACCCAGAACATTGCATGGGTATTGCTAAGGTCGAAGTCATAAGTTCCGGTAGTGATGTATCCGAAGCTACACCCTATTTTGCGCCCCTCGAGCGTTGCAGAAAAGCCGAGCGCTCCCTCTGTGTCGTTGACCGCGACGAAGCTCAAGGTCGCGGAGGGGCCTATGTTGTTTGTGCTGTAGGTTTCGCGACCGATAGTGATTTTGACATCCGTAAGTCGTGACTTTGTTTCATTGATGATGGCGACCCGGTGCGTGTCGGTATCAGTACTGAAGCCCAGTCCGTGATAGGCCGCAACAAATAAACCGAAAAAGGCAAACCCATATAGGGTTAGGGCGGCCAACCATTTGATGACTTTTCTGAAGGCCGGGTGCATGGCCTTTAAAGCCCTACGTCCCAGCAGTCCTTGATCCGGACATTGCCGATCCACAGCTTGTTCCAGCGGGCGAGCTTTTCTTCCTTGCCCAAAAGCTTCGGCGAAGCGGGTTCTGTGGGGGCGAACTCGTCCCGGCAGTCCATGATGCGGGCATTGAAAGCGCCCTTGCGGGTCCCGTCGATATCGCATGTCACGGCGGTGACCACGCCGCAGCGCTGGCACAGCCAGAAGCGCGCGCTTTCCGATCCCTGCTCATAAAGGCTGATGGCCGCCTCATTCTGGATTTCGATTTCCATGCTGGCGTTGGGCGCCGACACCCAGGCGGCGCCATTCATGGTGCAGAAGTTACAGTCGCAGGCTCGGGGTGTCAGGTTGCTGGCGGTCTCATCGCAGGTCACGCGCACGGCAATATTGCCGCAGTAACAGCTGCCTTCCATATGTGTCATCGCTCGCTCCCGTCCGTTCGATTGTGTGTGGCTAAACTTTACATGGATTATGGGGCGCGGCCAGAGGGAAAATGCCGCAATTTTCCCTGTTCAAGTGCTTTAAATCTGCTAAGAAGAGGGCCACCAACGGCTGGCTGCATCCGCGCCGCCGGGCATCAATGTGTATTCAAGGGCTTCGCGGGACCCGTGTCCCCGGCCGAACAGCCCTTCAAAGGGACTATCAGAGGGTAACCATGGCAGGTCATTCCAAGTTTAAAAACATCATGCACCGCAAAGGTGCGCAGGACAAAAAGCGTTCCAAGATTTTCTCCAAGCTGAGCCGTGAGATCACGGTAGCTGCGAAAATGGGCGGCGAAGACGTGGATACCAACCCACGCCTGCGCCTGGCTGTGGCGAACGCCAAATCCCAGTCCATGCCGAAAGACAACATCGAACGCGCCATCGCGAAAGCGTCCGGCGGCGACTCCGAAAACTATGACGAGATGCGCTACGAGGGCTATGGCTCCGGCGGCGTTGGCGTGATTGTTGAGGCGCTGACAGACAACCGTAACCGCACCGCATCCGACGTGCGCACCATCTTCAACAAGGCGGGCGGCAACCTGGGCGAAAGCGGCTCGGTTGGTTTCATGTTCGACCGTGTCGGCGAAATCACCTATCCGGCTGACGTGGCTGACGCCGACGCCATGTTCGAAGCGGCGCTCGAAGCCGGCGCGGACGAAGTGGAAAGCGACGAGGACGGCCACGCCATCTATACCGAAGCGTCTGACCTGAACGCCGTTGTTGAAGCACTGACGGAAGCACTGGGCAAGGAGCCTGAGAACGCAAACCTGATCTGGAAGCCGAAAGAGCCGATCGAGCTCGACAAAGACGGCGCCGAGAAGATGATGCGCCTGATCGATGCGCTCGAAGACAATGACGATGTCCAGACCGTGTACGGTAACTACACGATCCCGGAAAACGTTCTGGCTGAGCTTGAAGCCGAGTAAACCATTCCGGCCCGCGCCTTCACCGGGGCGGGCCTTCTTTGCCATCAAGGGGGACCACTGCGCATGAGGCTGCTGGGGCTTGATCCCGGTCTTAGAAATACAGGCTGGGGCATCGTTGAAAGCGTAGGTACGCGGCTCTCGCATGTCGCCAACGGCGTCGTGAAATCCGATCCCAAGAAATCGCTGGCCGAACGGCTGGTGGAACTCTCTGAAGGCCTCGAAGAGGTCATCGCCGCCTGGCAGCCGCAGTCCTGTGCGGTGGAAGAAACCTTCGTCAACAAGAACCCCACCTCGACCCTCAAGCTGGGGCAGGCGCGCGGCATTGCGCTCCTCATCCCTGCGCGTGCGGGGATGCCGGTTGCCGAATATACGCCGAACCATGTGAAAAAATCAGTCGTGGGGGTGGGGCATGCGGCCAAGGAACAGGTGGACGCCATGGTGCAGGTGCTTTTGCCCGGCGTGAAAATTAATGGCCCGGATGCGGCAGATGCGCTTGCAGTTGCCATCTGTCATGCGCATCATGTCAGCACAATGAAAAATCTCGGGGGGATCAAATATTGATCGCGAAACTGACAGGTCTGCTGGATAGCGTTGGCGACGACTGGGCCATCATCGATGTGGGTGGGGTAGGGTATCTGGTGCACAGCTCCAGCCGCAGCCTGTCTGCGCTCCCAAGTCGGGGTGAAGCCGCACAGATGCATATTGAAACCGTGGTGCGCGAAGACGCCATCACCCTGTTTGGTTTTGTCGATGTGCTGGAGCGGGACATGTTCCGGCTCCTGACATCCGTTCAGGGCGTTGGTGCGAAAGTTGGCCTCGCAATCCTGTCGGCGCTGTCCCCAACCGACCTCCAGAACGCCATCGCGGCGCAGGACAAGACAGCCGTGTCGCGCGCCAAGGGTGTTGGCCCGAAAGTGGCAACGCGGATTGTGACCGAACTGAAGGACAAGGTGACCGGCCTCGTATTCGCGCCCAAGGGCGTGGAAATGGGCACTATGGGTGTGCCCCAAAGTGCCCAAACGGGTGGTAGTGCCCAGAGTGCCCAACAGAGTGCCCTTGAGGATGCTGTGTCGGCGCTCGTCAACCTCGGGTACAAGCGAGTGGAAGCGCACGGGGCTGTGGCGAAAGTGATGGCAGACTTTGGCGAGGACGCCACTGTGGCAGCGCTGGTGCCCGCCGCGCTGAAGGAGCTGAGTAGCCTATGAGTGAGCTCGGAGAAGACCGGTTGGTTGATCGCTCAGAGACGGGCGGCGACACGCTTGATGTAGGGCTAAGGCCCCAGAGCCTAAAGGAATTTATCGGCCAGAAACAGGCACGGGAGAACCTTGAGGTGTTCATCGGCGCCGCGCGCACTCGCGCCGAAGCTATGGACCATGTGCTGTTTTTCGGCCCGCCGGGGCTGGGTAAAACCACGTTGGCGCAGATTGTGGCGCGTGAGCTGGGTGTGAACTTCCGGGCGACCAGTGGCCCGGTGATCTCGAAAGCTGGCGATCTGGCCGCGCTCCTGACCAACCTGCAGGAACGCGATGTCCTGTTTATTGATGAAATTCATAGGCTTAACCCGGCTGTGGAGGAAGTCCTCTATCCGGCGATGGAAGATTTCCAACTGGACCTGATCATCGGCGAAGGCCCGGCCGCGCGCTCGGTACGCATTGACCTGCCGCCTTTCACGCTGGTGGGGGCTACCACCCGGTCCGGCCTGATCACCAAGCCGCTCAGGGATCGTTTCGGAATCCCAACGAGATTGGAATTCTATACCACCGAGGAACTTACCGAAGTGGTGCGGCGCGGTGCGCGGCTGCTGGAACTGAATATGACAGAAGAAGGCGCCCGCGAAGTGGCGGCCCGGTCGCGCGGGACGCCGCGGATTGCAGGGCGGCTGCTGCGCCGGGTGCGGGACTTTGCGCTGGTGGCGGAAAAGGATGTGGTGGACGCGCCGCACGCTGATGCCGCGCTCACCCGCCTGCAGGTGGATAATCTGGGCCTGGATACCATGGACCGACGCTATCTGCACTGTATCGGAGTCACCTACACAGGCGGGCCGGTGGGTGTTGAAACTCTGGCTGCCGCGCTCAGTGAACCACGTGACGCAATTGAGGATATAATCGAGCCCTATCTGATGCAGATTGGCCTGGTGCAGCGTACGCCGCGGGGGCGGATGCTGTCCCCCGACGGCTGGAAGCATCTGGGAATCGCACCGCCACCGGGCAAGGAAAGCGGCCAGTTGGATATGTTAGGCAAGTAATGAACACACCACAGACAGCAGAAGGCGCCTGGCAGGACGGCGTATTCCAGTTCCCTATCCGGGTTTATTATGAAGACACGGACGTCGGTGGCATGGTTTACCATGGCCGGTATGTGAGCTTCTTCGAACGTGTTCGCACCGAAAGCATCCGGAACTCGGCAGCCGATGTTAACTATCTGTTTGACCTGCCGGAATCCGAAGGTGGGCCGTTGACCTACGTGGTATCGAATATCAATATCCGCTACCGCCGGCAGGCAAAGATCGGCGACGTGCTGATGGGACATTCGATGGTTACCCGCGTGCGCGCGGCGGCGATCGAAGTCAAACAGTGGATCACACGGGACGGCGAAATGGTGGCCGAAGCCGATGTGCTGGTTGCCATCATCGGAAATGACGGTCGGCCACGTCGTTGGCCTAATTCTGCCAAAAAGTGCTGGCAGGACTGGATGGAAGCGGCAGCCGCCGCCCAGAAAAATTAAAGTTTCGGGGAGAGTTTGATGCAAGTTCAGACAGTGGAATCAGTCCAGCTTGGTGGCAATGCACCTGATTTTTCAATATTGGGCATGTTCCTCCAGGCAGACTTCATTGTGCAGGCTGTGATGATCATGCTGATTGCAGCCAGCCTCTGGAGCTGGTCGATCATCTTCAACACATGGGCACGCCTCAAGGAAGCCCGGTCAAAAGCCAATGACTTCGAGGACCGCTTCTGGTCCGGCGGCAGCCTGGATGAGCTGTACAACGGCCTGAAGGCATCACCCACCCATCCCATTGCCGCTGTGTTTGTGGCAGCGATGCGGGAATGGCAGCGCAGCCTGGCAAAGCGCTCCATGGGCGTGGACAAGCTGACAGTGCAGGACCGCATCTACAAGGCCATGCATGTCACCACCAGCCGCGAGATGGACCGGCTGGAGGGGCAGGTGGGCTATCTGGCAACCATCGGCTCCGCCGCGCCCTTCGTGGGCCTGTTCGGCACCGTGTGGGGCATCATGAACAGCTTTACCTCCATCGCGGTGGCAAGCGATACGTCCCTGGCAACAGTGGCGCCGGGGATCGCGGAAGCACTGCTGGCGACGGCGCTGGGGCTCGTGGCGGCCATTCCGGCTGTGATCGGCTACAACAAGCTGTCGACGGACCTGGGCCGGTACGCAGGCCGCGTGGAAGGGTTTTCGGACGAATTCGCTGCGATCCTGTCGCGCCAGCTTGACGAACAGGGGCATTAAAGATGGGTGCTACCGTTACGTCAGGTGGCCGGGTCGAAGGCGCACGCCGTCGGCGGGGCAGGTATCAGCCGCTCGCTGAGATCAACGTTACCCCCTTTGTGGACGTGATGCTGGTGCTGTTGATTGTCTTCATGGTGACCGCGCCTTTGCTGACCGCAGGTGTGCCTGTGGATCTGCCCAAAGCGGCAGCCAAGCCTTTGCCGCAGGACAGCAAGCCGCTTGAGATTTCGATCAATCAAAATGGTGCCATATTCATTGTCGACACTGAGACCAGCCTTGATGAGCTGATCCCACGCCTGACAGCCATTTCGGGCGAGAGCCGGGAAACCCGCATTTACGTACGTGGGGACACCAAACTGGATTATGGCAGGGTTATGGAAGTGATCGGCGCGATCAATGCGGCTGGTTACACCAAGGTAGCCTTGGTGGCCGAACAGAAATAAGTCTGGATAGCGTACCTGTGTCGAAGTCTGAAACAATCGGATGGATGCTCTCAGCCTCGCTGCACCTTGGTGTGGTAACGGTTGCATTGGTTGGGCTCCCCGATTGGTCCAAAGACCGCCCGACACCGCCGCCGCCGATCGCGATTGAGTTCGTCAAGATTGATGACAAAACGCAGGTGGCCGCGCCCGAACCGGAAGAACAGACGCAGGAACAGACAGTTACAGAGAAACCGCAGCCCAACTATGCCCGCGAGGAAGTTGTTGCGGATGCACCGGCAGAGGCCGTGCCGCTACCGGATGCAAAACCGGAGAGAAAGGTTACGGAGGCGAAACCAAAGCCAGCGCCGAAACCGGAAATCAGCGAACGCGATAGGCTGATTGCGCGCACGTCGCCGCAGTCAAAGCCGAAGCCGCCATCGAGGCTGAAGTCCAACCGGATTGCGGCCCTGATTGACCGTTCCATCAAGGAAGAGCAGGAACAGGCGCCGAAGGACGAAGAAAAGAAAGAAGAGAAGGTTGAGCAGAAGAAGGAAGAGGCAAAGCCTGATCCATTTGCCGGCCTGAGGGGTAAGATCGCGACAGCAACCTTGAAAGATGCGCTGCAGCAAAAACTCAGCGGTTGTTGGAACTTCCCGGGCGGCGCCAAGGGCGTTGAGAACATGCAGGTTCTGGTGCGCATTTGGATCGGTTCTGAAGGCAACCTGATGCGACGGCCTGAATTCTTGAACGCAGGTGACCTCAATGACCCAGACCGCGCTTATTTCCGGGTTTTTGCTGAAAGCGCACGAAGGGCAGTACAGCTTTGTGCTCCCTACCCGGAGGCGACGGAATATATGCGAACAGGAAATCTCGAGTATATTGACTTCAATTTTAATGGCGCTGACTTCGTTGGCGGATAAAAGAGAGACGGCAGAATGTTTGGACGTTTAGGACTCATATTTTCGGTACTGGTTTTGATCGTAACCGCGGGGGCAAATGCCCAGCTGGTGGTGGATGTGAACCGCGGGAATGTGGAACCTGTGCCTATTGCGGTGCCTGAATTCGCGCCAGTGGTGGACGTGGAAACGCCGACCGGGAAACTGTCGGACATTGGCGCCAGTATTTCCGACGTAATCACCTCCAATCTGGTGTCCACCGGTCTGTTCCGGGCTGTGGACCGCAACGCCTTCATTGAGAAAATAACCGCAGCGCCCACGCGCCCACGTTTCGCCGCCTGGCGCCCTCTTGCCGTGCAGGGCCTTGTGACCGGACGCCTCAATATGCTGCCGAACGGGAACCTGAGGGTGGAGTTCCGCCTGTGGGACGTGGTGGCAGAGGTGCAGATGGAGGGCGTGGGCTACACCACGCCTGTGTCCAACTGGCGCCGTATTGCCCATGTGATTTCTGACCGCATCTACAGCCGCCTGACCGGCGAAGAAGGATATTTTGATACCCGGATCGTGTATATCGCTGAGCAGGGCGATCCCCTCAACCGGATCAAGCGACTGGCGATCATGGATCAGGATGGTGCCAACCAGCAGTTCCTGACCGATGGCAGCTACCTGGTGCTGACACCGCGGTTCTCGCCAAACCGGCAGGAAATCACTTACCTGAGCTATTTCAATGATCGCCCGCGGGTGTATCTCTACAATATCCTGTCGAACAAATTTGAGGTGCTTGGGGATTTCCCGAACATGACCTTTGCGCCGCGTTTCTCACCGGACGGCAACAAGGTGATCATGAGCCTGGCAGAAAACGGAAACTCCGACATCTATGTGATGGACCTCAGGACCCGCAAGGTAACCCGGCTGACGGATGATCCAGGCATTGATACCTCGCCTTCCTATTCGCCGGATGGTAGTCGTATTGTGTTCAACTCTGACCGCGGCGGTACCCAGCAGCTCTATGTGATGGATGCGGACGGCTCTGACGTCCAGCGGATCAGCTTTGGGCGCGGGCGGTATGCCACACCTGTCTGGTCCCCTCGAGGAGACCTCGTCGCCTTCACAAAAATTGGTGAAGGCAAGTTCCGGATTGGTGTGATGCGGCCAGACGGCAGCGGCGAACGCCTGCTGACCAATGCCTATCAGGATGAAGGGCCGACATGGTCACCGAACGGGCGTGTGTTGATGTTCTTCCGCACTCCACCCTATAATCAGGGTGCCAATGGTGGGAAACCAGCGCTGTGGAGTGTGGACCTGACGGGCTATAATGAGCGGCAGGTGCCGACGCCGTTCGATGCGTCTGACCCGGCCTGGTCACCGCCCTTGCCGGTTACCACAAGGCAACAGTGAACCAATGCGAAAGGGGCCTGATGGCCCCTTTTTATTTCTCGAATTCATATTCCCGGCTTTTGAACTGCTTCATTTCACGGCGGTAGCGGAGGGTTGACCACGGCCAGAGTGTGTAGATGCGGCCGTCATCACCCTGATACCAGCTTTTGCAGTGTCCTGCCCAGACGGTGCCCTGAAGGTCTTTCTGGATCTGGGCATCAAAAGCGTCCGCTTCCTGTTCCTTGACTTCAACAGACGTTGCGCCTTTGGCTGCCATTTCCTTCAGCGCAGCGATGATATAGCCAACCTGTGCCTCGATCATCACGATCACGCTATTGTGTCCCAGCCCGCTGTTCGGCCCAAGAAGCATGAATAGGTTCGGGAAGCCGGGCATCGCCACTGTGCGGTGGGCGCGGATGCCGTCCGCCAGGTAACTGTTCATATCCAGCCCGTTCTTGCCCTTGATTGTCAAACCGTCCATCTGATCCCATGGTTTGAAGCCAGTGGCGTAAATGATGGTGTCAACCGGTCGGACCGTGCCGTCGTGTGTCGCGATACCTTCGGGACGGATCTCGGCAATACCGTCAGTAATCAGCGCGACATGATCCTGTTGCAGGGCAGGGAAATAGGTGTCTGAAGCCAAAATGCGTTTACAGCCAATCGGATAATCCGGCGTGAGCTTGGCCCGCAGGTCAGGGTCCTGTACCTGAGCTTCTAGGTGCTTCATGAACATTCTGGTGGCCCGCTTGGCGAAGAACTTGCCCTGCCGGAACAAGGGAAAGCGCATCTCGAATGTCAGGTAAATCTGCAGCCGGTGCAGCTTTTCGAGCCAGGGAAAACGCTTGAAGCGTTGTTTCCATTTTTCCGAATAGGCCATATAGGGGCGGGAGACGATCCAGTTTGGTGTGCGCTGATAAACGTCCAGATGCTCAACCTTGCTCACAATTTCCGGGATCAGCTGGATCGCGCTCGCCGCTGTGCCAATGACGGCAACCCGTTTGCCTGAAAGGTTGTGCTCGTGGTTCCAGCGTGCGGTGTGAAAGCTGGTGCCCTTGAAGCTCTGCTGGCCGGGGATGTCAGGATAGTTGGGGATATGAAGGCCGCCCATGCAGTTGACCAGAAAGTCGGTCTGATGGGTCTGGCCATTAGCGAATGTCAGGTGCCACCGGTTGTCACGCCACACTGCATCTTTCAGTTCTGCACCGAATACCAGATGCTTGCCCAACTGATGGCGTTCTGTGACATCTGTTATATAATCCTGGATTTCTCCGCCGGGGCTAAAGACCATCGACCAATCGGCCTTGGGCTCGAAAGAATAGCTGTAGAGGTGGCTTGGGACATCGCAGGCTACCCCTGGATAGGTATTGTCGCGCCAGGTGCCGCCGACGGCTTCGGCCTTTTCAAAAATGTGAAAATCGGCAAAGCCTGCCTCTTTGAGTTTGATGGCCATGCACAGGCCGGATAGGCCAGCGCCAATGATGGCAATTGTTGGCTTGCTTTTCCCAAATGTCGACCCGTCAGCCACGCTTGTCTCCCCTTATTGCCTGCTATGATTAATTGAAAACATTAATTTGTAAAGCAGCATGTCACACTCGTCTGCGAAGGCAGAGGTGACTAAGGGAAGGTTACCTGCGGCGTTAGAAAAAGCCGTGATTGCATATGGGCCCAATGGGATAAAGTGCGCCTGGGCTTGTTTTGAGACTTTTGGGGTAGGGCTCTCTCACATTTGTGACGAGAGTGACGATGGATATATCAAGTGTTTCCGACCCATTGCGGGTTGAGTTGAATAAAGAATTGCATGGGCGCCCGGCCATCAGCCTGGGTGCCCCGGCACGTGTCAGTCATTTTGCCTACCTGTCGGGTGAAGACGGCGGCAGGGCCGATCGCAAACATTTGCAGGCTCTGTGTGATCGTTATGGCATGACGCGGCCTCCAGCCGTCGGGCGGCATTATATGGCTGACTTCGGTCCCTTCTTTTTAAAGTGGGAGCGCCATACAGAATTCACGACCTATACGGTGGCGGTCAGGAGCGGCAAAGACGTGCCCTTCACAATCGCTGCGGTAGAGGCTATGCCACGAGACTGGGTGGAGGCCATTCCAGGGCGGATGTTGGTTGCACTCAATATTGAGCTTGTCGACGCCAATGACCAGACGGCCAAAGAGGCGTGTTTCACACCCTTCTGGCACAAGGATGTGGCAGGCAGCAAAGTGGCAGGCGGCCGCACGTCGGTCTGGAGCGATTTCCGTATACATGATGACAGCTTTATGCGGCTTGCCATTCTTGCCGATGATTTATCTGAAGGTCGGGCAGGCCGCCTTGTTCAGAGGCTTGTTGAGATTTTCACCTATAGTCATATGGCGTTGATGGCGTTGCCAGAAGCTCGAGCCGTGATGGCCCAGTCATCAGAGATTGAGAAGCGCCTGGAGCAGACGGTTTCAGAGATGTCGCACACCAAGGCCGGATCAGAGGCGGAGCATCACCTTGATACGCTGCTTGGATTGGCGGCACGAACCGAGCATCAAGTGGCACAGTCCAGCTTCCGGTTCTCTGCGGCAAAGGCTTATCATTCACTTGTGGAACGGCGGTTTGAGGAAATGCGTGAGTCTCGCATTCCCGGGAGCCAGAGGCTTTCCAATTTTCTCGACCGACATTTAGCCCCGGCAATGCGGACATGTGAGGCCGCGGCAAAACGCTTGAATGATTTGGCCCTGCGGGTGGACCGCGCTGCTGGACTGTTGCGCACGCAAGTGGATCTTGACTCACAGCGTCAGAACAAGGCGCTCCTGATGTCAATGAACCAGCGGGCACAGTTACAGCTTAGGCTTCAGGAAACGGTGGAAGGCTTGTCGGTGGTTGCAATCAGCTATTACACCATTGGCATTATCAGTACGGGATTTAAGGCGGCAAAGGCCGCAGGTTATCCCGTTGATGCAGGGCTGTTTACGGGGCTTAGCATCCCCGTGGTCATGCTTGGTGCCTTCCTGCTTGTCCGCCGAATTCGAAAGTCGGTCATGAAGGTTTCGGTGGAGGCCTGATGTGGCACAGGTGAGCTAGTTTTGCTTTCCGACCTCGCCACCGTGGCGAGCCAGAATGCTTTTTCGCAATGCATCAAGAGAGCTGTTGATGGCATTCAATCTGGCAATGAGGTCAGGGTCTGTCGCCTTGGAACAGGCCATCGAAAGGTCGGCTTTTTTCCATAAAAGGGCCAAGGCAGGTGCCGGAAGGTTTGCGGCTTTCGCAGCCAGGGGGGCATCGATCACGCCAGAAACCCAAAAATCGGCGCGTCCATGAAACAGCATTTTGGCGGCTGTTTCGTCATTGACGGTCCTGGTGACCTTAATCCCTGCCTGTTCCTCGATGTCATCGACTGACGCACTGCCTGATTTTCCAACCACGGTATAGCGCTGGAGGTCTTTTGGCGTATCTATCATCGCTGTGCTGTCGGGGCGTTTGAAAACTGCCCAGCCACCTTCCAGCAAGGGGCCAACCCATTGAAACATTGGCTCCCTGGCAGGTGTTCTGTTCGTCATAAAAACGCAGGTGTTTGCGTTGCTTTGAGCCCTTCGGTAAGCCCGTTGCCAAGGCAGGGACTGGATAGAGTAAGAAACGCCTGACTGTGCCATTATTTCTCTGACAATACCTACGCCGGTCCCGGTAACCTCCCCGCTTGACGTATCGGTGTAGCTGTAAGGGTGGTTCTCTTCCGTCAATAAGTGCAAGGTTGTTTCGGCGTCGTCCGCTGCCGAAACAGGTACTGCACAGGAGGCAAAAACCAGAACCATCCAGCTTAACCGAAGCAATGAATCAATCCTCCAGAGACGATGATAACGGGATACATTGAATATGCGTCGTGCCATCACCCATCTTCATATCTTCAAATCGTAAAGAAAAAGTATGGGCGTTAGGCGGGCGGCATGGGACTGACACCAATCAGCCATTCATGGACCCACACTGCGAAGACGCCATACAACACCAGCGCAATCAAAACCGTGACAACGTCTTTTAGGGTACTAACGCGTTCCGGCTTTTCCCATTCACCATCGCGATGATTGCTGCCCAGTATGGAAATGAGCGACCAGATCAGAAAACCACCGAAAAGCAGTAGGGACCGGGTCTCGCCGTTCACCATCATGTGGCCTGTCGACCAAAGGATAATGGATGTGAGTTGTGGGTGGCGAATGACGCGTTTGATATTTGTTGGTGCATTACTCGCAATGAACAGAATAAATCCAAGAAGAACCAATAGCGCGGCGAGATGATAAGCCCACCGGGGTGCTTCATATACAAAAACCGGATCCGTCAGTGTCCAACCTTTATAAACCAGGAACAGGGATGAAATGGAAGCAAGTGCAAACAGCCCCTTGTAGGGCAAGGCGCCGATCCGAGAGATAACGCTGCTACGGGCTTCTCGCGCGAAAATTGGCACCAGATGCAACAGGAAAAATAGGGCGAGGCCCAGCACAAGTAAGGTCATCATTTCCTCCCTCAGTTTCGAATAACCTAACCGAGGATTGAAAAATTCCAAAGCATTGTGTTGGGCAGATGGATACCGCCTAAGTCAATGAATTATCAAGAAGCAAGGTCCGGCGTATCAAAACTGGGGTCGGCTTTACATAGGAACCAGGGATTAAGGAATGTCGTGAGGTCCTTGCCGTATGTCAGTGGCGTGCCGCCCGCAACTTCAACGGACCCGCCAGCTGCCAACAGGACGGCGTGGGCTGCAGCGGTATCCCACTCGCACGTAGGGCCCAGGCGCGGGTATAGGTCCGCTTCGCCTGTGGCCAGAAGACAAAGCTTCAGGCTGGAGCCGATCGAAACATGGTCGGCGCTCGGGAAATGAGAAAGCCATGCTTCGAGTTCTTGCGACCGGTGCGATTTCGAAGCAACGATTGTCAGCTTGTCGCCAATGCTGGGGCGTGTTGCAACGGGGCGTTCGTTCACCAATTCGCCATCCTCGACGTCTGCAATCCAGGCGCCTTGGCCAACAATGCCCCAATAAAGCTTGTTCATTGCTGGCGCGAGGACCAGGCCCATAACGGGACTGCCGTCCTTTATCAGGCCGATGTTGACAGTGAAATCAGACCCTTTTTTTATGAACTCCTTGGTGCCGTCCAGTGGGTCGACCAGCCAGAAAGTGCCACCAGAAATGTCAGGACATTTGCCTTCTGATTTTGCTTCCTCGCCGACAATCGGAATATCAGGGGCCAGTTCCTTCAGGGCAGCCTCGATGATTTCCTCGCCGCGACGGTCAGCTTCCGTGACCGGAGATTGATCGGCTTTTCCGTATACTTCGAAGTCCGAGTGATAGACCGCCATCACAGTTTCGCCCGCACGCAGGATGGTCGATTGAAGGGCTGGAATCATTGAGGCGAGGTCGTGCGACATGGGGATCCTTAAAAAATATGTGATTGGCCGCTTGGCGCTGGGCTTACAGTTGGCTATGGTTCTGCCATGATTGAGAAAAATCGCAAGTATTAATCGCGAGAAAAGCTGAAGCCGGGTGGGGTTTCACCATAGCGGAGGGGCATATGGCTAATATTGATTTTGCGGCGTTGTTGTGTTCGCGCCTTTGTCACGATCTTGTAAGCCCTGTCGGAGCGATAAACAACGGCTTGGAGGTGTTGCAGGACGAGCAGGAAGCCTCCATGCGGGAAGCCGTTTTGGACCTCATTGAAAAGTCAACGCGCCAAACAAGTAACAAGCTACAATTCTTCCGGCTTGCCTTCGGGGCAGGCGGTGGTTTTTCCGCTCAGTTGGATGTTCGCGAGTGTGAAAAAGCGATGCGCTCCTTTCTTTCAGGCAGTCGCGTTGATCTTGATTGGCAAGTGAATTTGGAAAGTGCGCCGAAAAACCTTGTTAAGGTGTTGCTGAATGTTGGTTTGGTGGTGTCAGAGTCGCTTATTCGCGGCGGCAAGATGAAACTGTCAACGGAGCAATCAGGAAACACCGTTACCGTTTCTGTCGTAGGCGAGGGGCAAAGGGTGATTTTGCAAAAGCCGGTTCGGGAGGCGATGGAAGGCAACCTTGCTGAAGAGGATTTGGACCCCCGGGCTGCTCCAGCATTTCTTGCTTCTGCTGTTGCAAAAGAAACAGGTGGGAATATTGTGGTTGAAGCCATCGGGGAAACAAACATTGCAGTATCGGCAACCCTTGTTTTTCCAGCAGAAGTGAACGCGGAATAAAGAAAGTTTTACACGTTCTTAACTCTTTTTGGCCAAGGTGCAAGGAGTGGGATTTTGAGAGGGTTCGGTTTCAGTTGAACCTGCATAGTGCCCCGCCAAAGTTGCCAGTTTGATTTAGCCGGACAGTGCCGAACACCCCTCCAGGGAAATTGGATATGGATGATCTATTAAACGAATTTCTTACCGAAACTGCGGAAAGCATCGACGTAGTAGATGTTGAGCTGGTGAAGCTGGAGCAGGATCCCAACAACAAAGAGGTGTTGGATAATATCTTTCGGCTTGTTCACACCATCAAGGGCACATGCGGTTTCCTTGGTTTGCCACGGCTTGAATCTGTCGCGCACTCGTCAGAAAACGTTCTCGGCAAGTTCCGAGATGGCGAGTTGGAGGTTTCCGAGCATGCCGTAACAGTTATCCTGGAGAGCCTTGACCGTATTAAGGAAATTCTGGCTGGACTTGAAGCGACCGAGGAAGAACCTGAGGGTGACGACAGCGAACTGATCGGCAGGCTCGATGCAATTGCGGAAGGGGCGCTGGCGCAGCAACCTGATCCAGAACCTGACACGATCGAAGGGGAAATCGTCGACCCGGGCCTTGGGCGTCCACTCAAGCCCGGCGAAGTTTCGCTGGCGGAGCTCGAAGCAGCATTTGAAAACGCGCCTGGGCCAGAAGAAGCAGCTGAGCCAGACATGCCGACATCAGAGCCGGCCGCAGCTTCTGCAAGCCAGGAAGGTGGCCTGTTTGACCGTATTGGTGGCGAAGATACGCTCGCTGTTGCCGCTCATCTGATTGCACAGCGCCTGGAAACAGATGAAAAACTAGCCAAATTCTTTGCGGGCACAACGGTGGAGCAGCGTAAGGGCCGCTTCATGGGCCTGATGCTTGCGCTGTTCAAAGATGACCTAGATGCAGCAGACAATGTTGGTCGCCAATTGGTGACGGTTGCTGGTTTCGCTGACGCCAACTTCGACCAGTTGCTGACGTTGATTAAGTCGGTCCTGGAAGAATGTCAGGTGAACGGGGACACCTGTGATGAAGCCGTGATGACTTTCGAACTGGTCCGTGAAGCCGTTGTGACAGCCGCCAAGGCAATTGCCAAGGCCGAGACCAATAAGGCAGGCACGTCTCAGGGCGCGCAACAGCAAAGCGGTGCCCGCGAGCAGAAAAAGGTTACTCAGTCCATTCGGGTTAGCGTGGACCTGCTTGAAGATCTGATGAACATGGTGTCAGAGCTGGTGCTGACCCGGAACCAGCTTCTGCAGATCACGCGCAACATGGAGAACTCCGAACTTGGTGTCCCGCTTCAGCGGTTGAGCCAGTGTACGACGGAACTCCAAGAGAATGTCATGAAAACCCGGATGCAGCCAATTGGCAACGCATGGGCCAAGCTTCCACGTATTGTTCGGGATTTGACGGTGGAACTGGACAAGAAGATCGACCTGGACATGCGTGGTGCCGACACTGAGCTGGACCGCCAGGTTCTGGAGTTGATCAAAGACCCGTTGACCCACATGGTTCGAAACTCGGCCGACCATGGCATTGAAACTCCAGCGGAGCGGATGGCTGTTGGCAAGCCCGAGAATGGCACAATCATCCTGAATGCTTACCATGAGGGCGGGCATATCATTATCGAGATCAAAGATGATGGTCGAGGCATTTCTGCAGCCAAGCTGAGCAACAAGATTTTGGAAAAGGGTCTCGCAACCCAAGCGGAACTGTCGGACATGTCCGATGCGCAGATCCAGAAGTTCATTTTCCACCCGGGCTTTTCCACAGCGGAAAAAATTACCAGCGTGTCCGGCCGCGGCGTAGGGATGGACGTGGTTCGCTCAAACATCGAGAAAATTGGCGGCACGATCGACATGAACTCGGTGGAGGGCAAGGGCAGTACCTTCCAGATCAAAATTCCTCTCACGCTGGCTATTGTTGCAGGTCTTATTGTCAAGGCAGAAGAAGAGCGGTATGCGATCCCACAAATCAGCGTGCTGGAGCTGGTGCGTGCCTCACAGAATTCGGAACACAAGATCGAGACCATCAAGGATACGCCTGTTCTCCGCCTGAGGAACAGGCTGCTTCCGCTTGTCTATCTCAATGAAATCCTTGGGTTTATGACCAGGGATGAGATCGATGCCCGCGAAAACGTGGATGACTTCATTGTCGTAACCCAGGTGGGAACCTTTACGTTCGGTATTGTAGTAGACCAGGTCTTTGATACAGAAGAGATTGTGGTCAAACCGGTTGCACCAATCCTCAAGGACCTGGAGATCTATTCCGGGAACACTATCCTCGGAGATGGCAGCGTTATCATGATCCTTGATCCCAATGGTATCGCATCGCTGGCGAACTCCGGTGTTGGTGATCACGAACATGAAGAGGCCGCTGCGGAGGATCTTGTGAAACGGTCCGTTGGCGATGAAAAAGAGAGCATGCTTGTCTTCCGGGCCGGCAGTGAGAATCCGAAAGCTGTACCACTTGCCTTGGTTGCCCGTTTGGAAGAAGTCGAGGTTGATACCATCGAGCTCTCCGACGGCAAGCATATGGTCCAGTATCGCGGTGCCTTGATGCCTCTCATTATGGCCCACCCTGAAATGAAGTTCCGTGAAGAAGGGCGTCAGCCGGTTCTCGTGTTCACGGATCGCGAGTATACGATGGGCCTCGCGGTCGACGAGATTCTCGATATTGTTGAAGAGGAACTCACAATCAAGCTCGCCTCCAACAAGGCAGGTGTGGTTGGTTCTGCAATCATTAACGGCAAGGCTTCTGAAGTCATTGACGTTTCCTACTATCTCGGTTTGGCATTCTCAGATTGGCTGCGCAGTCGTGACCTTTCCGAAGACGTCGCTCCATCCGCCGGTGCCAAGGTACTGCTGATTGATGATAGCGATTTTTTCCGTAACATGTTGCGCCCGGTATTGACTGTGGCCGGGTACCGTGTGCGGGCCGTGTCCAGTGCGGCTGCAGCCCTTGCACTTATGGAAGAGGGCGAAATGTTTGATTTGATCATATCCGACATTGAAATGCCGGATATGAACGGGTTTGATTTTGCGAAAGAGGTCAAGAAAGACAGCCGCTGGTCGGATACCGCGCTGGTCGCTCTTTCTTCGCTTGCGACAGAACGAGATATCAATCGTGGGCACGAAGCCGGCTTCGACGATTATATCGCCAAGTTTGACAAAGAAACGCTTCTGCGCAGCCTGGCTCAACAGCTGAAGATTAAGGGAGATGCAGCATGAGTGATCTTGTTGTCAGAGACGACCTGAGCCTTGTTGCCACAGGTACCCAGGATTTTGTCACTGTTCGTTTGGCTGGACAAACCCTGGGTATTCCGGTCCTCGGCGTGCATGATGTGTTGAACCCGCAAAAGATTACCAAGATTCCGTTGGCGCCAGAGTGGGTGTCTGGTGTTTTGAACTTGCGCGGGAAGATTGTGACGGCGATTGATCTCCGCCAGCGCCTAGGTCTGCCGCCACTTGAGCAGGGCAAGCAAAGCATGTCTGTTGTAGTGGAGCACAATGATGAGCCCTACAGCCTGCAAATTGATACGGTGGGCGAGGTTTTGTCCCTGGATGATCAGGACTTTGAACGAAACCCTGTCACGCTTGATCCCCGTTGGCGAGAAGTGAGCCGTGGGATCTATCGTCTAAAGAATGAATTGTTGCCTATTTTGGACGTAGATAAGCTTCTGCGCTTTGAAAGTAGCAACAAAGCTGCGTAAATACATGGAAACACCAAAACACTTGTCACCAATAGGGGTGGAGTTGGGAGACATTCGCAAATGAAACTATGTCTTGTCGTCGATGATTCAAAGGTAATCCGGAAGGTTGCCCGGCGCATTCTGGAAGAGCTGAACTTCGACATCGAAGAGGCAGTCGATGGCCAGGATGCCTTGGATGCCTGTGACCGAAACATGCCAGACGTGGTTCTTCTGGACTGGAACATGCCGGTCATGGATGGATTGGAATTTCTGAAAGCCATCCGGTCACGCGAAGGCGTCGAGCAGCCGATCGTTGTTTTCTGTACGACTGAAAACGATATGGCTCACATTCGTACGGCGATCGAAGCCGGTGCCAACGAATATATTATGAAGCCGTTCGATCGCGAAATCATCGAAGCGAAGTTTACGCAAGTCGGCTTAATGTAATTGAGGAAGAACGGGTGAGCTCAGCTGCCTCCAAATCTACGAATACTGCCTCGCAAAAAGGTGGCCCATATCGGGTGATGGTTGTCGATGACAGTGCCATCATTCGTGGCTTCCTTTGCCGCTATCTTTCCGAAGACCCTGATATCGAAGTGGTGACCACTGCGAACAATGGTGTTGTGGCACTTAGGCAATTGGCGACTAACGATATTGAGGTGGTGGTACTTGATATTGAGATGCCTGAAATGGATGGGCTAACCGCCTTGCCAAAGATGATCGATATGATCCCGGATTTGCAGGTTGTGATGGCATCAACATTGACGCGCAAAAATGCGGAAGTCAGCTTGCGATCCCTGCAGATGGGGGCAGTTGATTATGTACCAAAACCTGAAACAGCTCGTTCGGTAAACGCTAATATCGATTTTCGACGTGAGCTGGTCGACAAGGTTAAGGCTTGGGCTTCACGGCGTCGCAAGAAAAGAGGCGAAGAGCTACCGCGTTCCGATGAGACAGGTCCTAGCGGTAGCCCAGTTGCGTCTGCATCAGGGCACGCCGCGAGGGTTGTGTCGCCGCGATCCTCAGGGGCTCCGGCGGGGTTTGTAACTGCGCGACGCCCAGCAGCGCCGGTTTCAGTTGCATCGGCTCGGCAAGCAACGGTTTCAGATCCGATCAAGGATGTCCCGACGGAAAAGGACATCAAGCTTCGTACCGGTTCGTTCAGGCGGCCAAAGATTTTGGTCGTCGGGTCTTCAACTGGTGGCCCGCAGGCTTTGATGAAATTCTTTTCTGGCTTCAAAAAGCCACCTGCTGTGCCGGTTTTGATCACGCAGCATATGCCAGCGACCTTTACAGCTATTCTTGCAGAACACCTGGGGCAGGCTACAGGCTGGCCTTCGCAGGAAGGTAGAGAAGGCATGCCGATCCGACCTGGCGAAATCTATGTCGCACCCGGCGGTAGGCATATGGAAGTTGCGAACGATGGTGGTACGATGAAGATCCGCTTGACCGATGAGCCGCCGGAGAATTTCTGTAGGCCAGCGGTCGATCCTTTGTTCCGGAGCGTTGCCGCACTGTATGGCGAAAATGTCCTGGCGGTCATTCTGACCGGTATGGGGCACGATGGTCTGAAAGGCTCCAGGGAGTTGACGCGCCAAGGCGCAACGGTATTGGCCCAGGACGAAGCATCCAGTGTTGTCTGGGGTATGCCTGGTGCCGTCGCAACAGCAGGGCTTTGTACAGAAGTTCTTCCCGTTCTTGAACTTGGAGCGGCAACAGCCACACGATTGCAAGGAGGCGTCGGTTGAAAACGGAAGATTTTGAATTCCTTGCCGGGCTGTTGAAAGAGCGTTCAGGCCTGATGCTTACGCCAGACAAGGTCTACTTGTTGGAAAGCAGGCTGACACCCTTGGCGCGGAAGCGTGGCCTGGATACGCTTGATGCTCTGGTGCAGAAATTACGTCTGAGCAGGGACGAGGCGCTATGCGTGGATGTGACTGAAGCAATGACGACGAATGAGTCGTTCTTCTTCCGGGACAACACCCCTTTTGATCTGTTCAAAAATCACGTGCTGCCCGCAATGGAAAAGTCGCGTGGGGGGCAAAAGCGCCTGCGTATCTGGTGTGCGGCAGCGTCTACTGGCCAGGAGCCTTATTCGCTGGCGATTTTGCTACGCGAAAACTGGATGAAATGGCAGAATTGGAAGATCGAGATTATCGGTACCGATATCTGCACCCAGGTTCTGGAAAAGGCAAAAGCCGGGACATATAGCCAGTTTGAGGTTCAGCGGGGCCTGCCCATCCAGATGCTGATCAAGTATTTCACCCAGGAAGGCGATACCTGGCAGCTTAATAATGACATTCGCAATATGGTGACCTTCCGGTCCTTTAATCTGTTGAACAATTTTATCGGGCTTGGGTCCTTTGATGTGATCTATTGCCGGAACGTTCTAATTTATTTTGACCAGAATACGAAGAAGCAAGTTCTGGAACGCATGCGGAAGGTTTTGTCGGATGACGGCACCTTGTTCCTTGGGGCAGCAGAAACCGTCCTTGGTATTACCGATGCCTTCAGGCCTGTGCGAGGCCAGCGCGGCATGTATGTGCCCAGCGATGGGTCGGCGGAAAAGCTCATGGGGCTTGGCTAAGACCAAAAGAAAAGGCGGCACCGGTGCCGCCTTTTACCTTTTATAGATTGCCGTGGATTGGTTAGCTAGCAGCGGCTTCCGTCTCTTCAGAAGGATTCCGCAGCACATAGCCTCGACCCCAGACGGTCTCGATATAGTTTTCTCCGTCGGACGCTGCGGCCAGCTTCTTCCGCAATTTGCAGATAAAGACGTCGATAATTTTCAGCTCAGGCTCATCAATACCGCCATATAGGTGGTTCAGGAACATTTCTTTGGTCAAGGTACTGCCCTTCCGTAAAGACAGCAACTCAAGCATTGCATATTCCTTGCCGGTCAGATGAACGCGCTGATTATCAACTTCAACTGTTTTAGTGTCCAGGTTGACGGCCAATTTACCGGTCTTGATGATCGACTGCGAATGGCCCTTGGAGCGCCGAACGATCGCATGAATACGGGCGACCATCTCTTCCTTGTGGAAAGGCTTGGTCATATAGTCGTCAGCGCCAAACCCAAGCCCCTTGACCTTGTTTTCCATCTCAGTAAGGCCAGACAGGATTAGAATAGGTGTGTTGACCTTGGCTGTCCGAAGCTTTTTCAAGACATCATAGCCATGCATGTCGGGCAGGTTCAGGTCGAGGAGGATAATGTCATAGTCATAGAGTTTGCCCAAATCCAGACCCTCTTCGCCCAGATCGGTGCTATAGACATTAAACCCTTCCGCATTGAGCATCAATTCGATGCTGCGGGTCATAGTTGGGTCATCTTCGATTAGAAGAACACGCATAATTATTCCCCATGGATTCTAGAGGGAAGACGATTGCCAGGATCGCGCATTCCCCCAAATTCTTCCTGTTGAAACACTTCCGGGAACCCAAAAATACGGCGACCCCATCCCCGGATGGCGCATGTTTCTATGGTTAATGTTAACGAAGGTTAACGAATTGTCCAAGAAAAATCGAGTGAAGTGCAAAGAGGTTTGACTAGTTAACCATGGGCTTTTACCAATCTTTAAAGTGATTGAGCCATTATAATCGCTGCCAGTTGAGAGAACTGCCATAGACTAGGGGTAGTCTGGCCAGATGGGCTATCAGGCAGTTGGGGTTACACGAGGGACAATGCGCAGTCTAATTCAGGAAATTGAGCGAGTTCAGACCGAACGTCGTTATGGACGTGTTACTGGTGTTCGCGGCCTGTTGGTGGAGCTGGCAGGTATCGGGCAGCATATCTCGATTGGGTCGCGGCTTGAGGTAGAGACCCGTAGTTACCGCAAGGTTCCTGTTGAAGTTGTCGGCTTTCGCCATGAGACAGCACTGGCCATGCCATTTGATGCCCTGGAAGGTGTTGGTGTTGGCTGCCGTGCAGTCCTGACCCAAAGCGAACCGGTCGTCTTCCCGTCAAAAGCATGGCTCGGCCGTGTTGTGAACGCGCTGGGCGAACCGATCGACGGTAAAGGGCCAATCCAGCATGGCACCCGGCCTTCGCTGCTCAGAGGAAGCCCGCCACCGGCGCATAGCCGGCAACGTGTGGGCGGTAAAGTTGATGTAGGCGTCAGGGCACTGAATACCTTTATCACCTGTTGTCGTGGTCAGCGACTTGGCATCTTTGCCGGGTCAGGCGTCGGTAAATCAGTTCTTCTGTCGATGGTTGCGCGGCATTCTTCCGCAGATGTCAGCATTATCGGCCTGATCGGTGAACGGGGGCGTGAAGTACAGGAGTTTATCGAGGACGATTTGGGTGAAGATGGCCTGGCAAAATCTGTTGTTGTTGTAGCGACATCTGATGAATCGGCTTTAATGCGCCGTCAGGCAGCTCATCTTACCATAACCCTGGCAGAATATTTCCGCGATGGCGGGGCCGAAGTGATGTGTATGATGGACAGCGTCACTCGCTTTGCAATGGCACAGCGTGAAATCGGCCTGGCCGGTGGCGAGCCGCCCACCAGCAAGGGTTATACTCCAACTGTGTTTACCGAATTGCCAAAGCTGCTTGAGCGTGCAGGGCCCGGGCCTCGGGGCTCTGGAAATGTGACAGGATTGTTTTCTGTGCTTGTTGAAGGTGATGACCACAACGAACCGGTCGCGGATGCCGTTAGGGGTATTCTGGATGGCCACATCATTATGGAACGGGCCATTGCCGAGCGCGGGCGGTTTCCCGCAATCAATGTCCTGAAGTCGATTTCCAGGACCATGCCGCGCTGTAACTCTGACGACGAAAACTTGATCGTGCGTGAAGCAAAAAAATTCATGTCCACGTATGCGGATATGGAAGAAATGATCCGATTGGGGGCATACCGGCGGGGAAGCAACCCTGATGTCGACGCAGCAATCGGATATCATGATTCCTTTGAAGAGTTTCTAAGCCAATGGAAAGACGACAAGACGTCACTTGCTGACGGCTATCTTCAGCTTAAGCAAATTCTCGAAACAGGACCCGCGCAACTGAACCTGTCCGGCGCAGCATAAAGGATAGCTGTGAGCAAACTGGCAAATATTATTAGGCTGAGAAAGTGGGAGCTGGATGAAAAGCGTCGGCGCCTAGCTGACCTCCAGGGCGAGCGGGAAGAAATAGTCTCAGCTATTGATGCCATGGAAGCGGAGGTAATCGAGCAGTCTCGCAACAGTGGACTGGAAGTTTCGGCAGTGGCCATAGGTGCTTACATGGAAGGTGTTCGGATTCGCCAGGATCAGCTTTCCCAAATGTTGGCTGCAAAAGAACGGGAAGTCAGCAAGCATCAGGATATTGTGGCTGAGGGGTTTCGCGAGCTAAAGACCTTCGAGATTGCACAAAGCCGGGAAAAAGCCAGGGTCGTTGCAGCCGAAGCTAAAGTGGAACAGGATGCTTTTGACGAACTCGGGATTCAGAACCATGCGCGGGAGGAAGCTCTAGCTGATCCGCGCTATGTCAACATGCGCCGAAGATAAGCTTTTCCCTGAAGAGCCATCCTGAAATTCCCAGTAGAATCATTTTCTTACGTCACTGTTTCTGGTATTAGGAAAGGAACAGGGGAGAAAATGATGAGCCTTTCGGATCAGGCAATATTGGAACAGCTGCAAGCGCTGGACCGGATGCATCACCTGCATCCCTTTACCGACCCCCAAGCAGTGAAGAAGGCCGCCCCATTCGTAATTGAGCAGGCCAAAGGTGCGTATATCACCGGGCAAGAAATACGGCTGCTTGATGCCATGGCCGGGCTAGGTTGTGTAAATATCGGGTATGGCCGGGAAGAAATGGCTGACGTCGCAGCCGAAGCGATCCGAACGCTCAGCTATTATCATAGCTTTTCAGCTGTTTCTAACCCTTATGCTGCTGCGCTTGCGGGTAAAATTGCGGCGCTTGCTCCAGGTGACCTGAACAAGGTTTTTTTCGCTAACTCTGGTTCCGAGGCTAATGAGACCCTGATGAAGCTGGCGTATCTCTATTGGCGGCGGAAGGGGAGGCCCAACAAGCGTATCCTCATTTCGCGAGAATATTCCTATCACGGCAGCACATTGGCGACCACGCGGTTGAACGGCAACAGGCCAATGATTGAGGACTTCGGTCTCGATGGCGGTGCGGATGTCATCAAAGCAATCTCACCCTTCTGGTACCGTTGCGGTGGCGACCTGGAGCCAGAAGAGTTTGGCCTTCACGCAGCGAAAGAGATTGAAAAAAAGATTTTAGCTGCCGGCGCCGACAATGTTGCCGCCGTGATTGCAGAGCCTGTTCAAGGCACGATGGGCGCCGTCGTGCCGCCCCAGAGCTATTGGCCAGAGGTCGCCCGCATATGCAAGGAGCATGATGTCCTTTTAATCGCTGACGAAGTGGTGACTGGTTTTGGCCGGACGGGAAACTGGTTTGCGCAGGAAACCTTTGGTTTCCAGGCTGACATGATGACCCTGGCAAAAGGTCTGTCTTCCGGGTATGCGCCCATTTCGGCATCCGTGGTATCAGATGAGATCGCTGACGTTATTGAAGGGCAGAGCGGCGTACTACAGCATGGTTTCACCACGTCAGGGCACCCCTTGGCATCTGCATTGGCACTTAAGAATATCGAAATTATCGAAACCGAAGACCATGTTACGAGGGTGCGGACGGATATCGGCCCATACTTTGCTAAGACGCTGAAATCACTTGAAGATCATCCCCTTGTCGGGGAGGTGCGTGTATCTGGCCTGATCGCAGGCATAGAGCTGGCGAAGGATAAGGAAACCAGAGAGCAATACCCATTGGAGGCAAACATATGTAACCATGTTAGCCAGATGGCTTTGGTTCGAGGTTTGATCGTTCGACCTGCAGGTAATGTCGTGGTTTTATGTCCGCCTTTCGTTATCACCCATGCAGAGATCGACTTTATGGTCGGTGTTATGCGGGATGCCCTTGATGAAACCTATAAGGCCATTCATCAGTCTTAGGGTTTCACAGGTTGCGCTTGTGCCGTTTTGCCGCGGCTCCAGGCGACCAGCAAGTTGCCGCCCATCACTAGCGCAAGGCCGACAAAAGCATACATATTCCAGATGTATCCTTCGAACACCGTCGAAATAAGGAGGGCAATCACCGGCGTTAGTACGCTCATGTATGCAGCACGGCCAATACCAATTTGTTCAATCAGCCAGATATACATAGAAAAGGCGATTACTGTACCAACAATGGCTAGATATAGCAGTGACCCTACATAGGACACTGTTGGGTCAAATCCCGCTGGCTTGCCGCTATACAGGGCATAAATGACATTGAATAGCGCGCCATAACCCAATGCCCAGGCGTTGAAAGAAAACAAGGGCATCTGCCGCGAACCACTCGTTCCGGCAAAAGTGTTGCCGAATGAGCAAACAATCGCTGCGCCAAGGCACAAGAGCAGGCCGCGAAAGGCCTCATCATCCAAAGTGAAGCTGTCAATTTCCGGTTTGAAAATAAGGACTAGGCCGAGGATGCCGAGCAAGGCTGCAACCAGTGCGCTGGGCTTTATCGTGTTTCCCAGAAATAGCCGCCCATTGATAATATTCAGGAAGGAAAGCAGCGCAAACGTGATAGCCACAAGTCCGGAAGTGAGATATTCAGCGCCGCTATATGTCAGCACGTAGGTCGCAGAAAACAGAAATAAGCCGGTACACGCTGGCCACAGGTGCTGGTGCAGCGGGAACCTTAATCGTTCCTTCCTGATCAGGCAGACGAGGAAGAGCGTGCTTGAAGCGATGCCAAAGCGGTAAACAAGCGACCATTCCTTAGGAACGACACCGAGCTGTAGCTCAATCGCGTACCAGGTAGACCCCCAAATCAATACACAACCAATAAATGCCAATGTTACGCGCACATCAGTACCCCTAAAAGAACCTTAAATTGAGATACGCTAATTTGTGAATGGTTCAAGTCAGTTATTTCTAGGCAGCCAGTTTTATGCCGACTGTAGCAGGGCTTCGATCTCTACGGGGAAAGGTTGTGCTTCGGTGATGGTCAACTGCCCGTTATAGCCATTTGCGGCCAGGGCAGAATTGAACAGGTCAGAAGCTTCATGGCGGAGCGCCGCCGGCAGAGGCTTTTCTGATCGCATCGCAAGGTCGAAACGATTCTCTCTGACAAGGCCATCCAGCTGAATGGCGCCAAGAATGGAGAATTGGACTTCGACGACGAAACGCTGGGCATCTCCATTTTCATCGTCCTCGCCACTCATATTGTCTTTGCCGCTACCTGTACCCTCTTCTCTCGGCGGCGGTCCGAACAAGAAGGCTACCAACGGCATGTCAGGAAAGCGCAACTCTAGAGGAATTAGCATGGGCCTCCATTCACGCGTCGTGTCAGTGGCAGCAAGCATCAAGCGGCTCAGCTCTGACTTCATTGCGTCAAAAAGTGACTTGTTGGCCTGTTCCAGAGCCCGGGATGCCTCTTGCCCCAACCAAGCTTCGGGGCTGCCACGTCCGGCTGCACTCAGGAAAAATAGCAGGCTGTTCACCAATTTCCCGCCGCCTTGGGCACCTTTGCTTGCGAGTTGGCCAGCCAAGGCGGGGTCAGCTCCCAATACAGTGGCAAAGCTTTGCTCTAGCGTGGGCCATTGATGGGCCCCCAACGTGCTGAGGGCGGAGCCTGCGGCCAGTTGGGAGGCCACATCTACCAGGGGCGTAGGTAATGGGCCGTGCTGCAATTGTGTGGCTTGGCCGGGCAAGATGGTAATCAGGTCTTCGGTGGTGGGGCGCATGCCGTTGGGCATTGTCAGAAACAGGTCACCGCGCGTAGTTTCTATACGGAAATCAGCGCTGGGGCCTTTTGGGGTCAGAAAGGCTCTGACTGTGTGCACGGCCTTGACCTGGGCTTCTCCTGGCGCGCCCGTTGGAGAGGTGTTCTGGCTGACCGTGATCGTTACGGGCCTGCGCTGGCCAGAGCCCGGCGAAGCCAATATTGCATTGAATGTCGCCTGTTTGGTTTGCTGTGCCGTGACTTGGGATTCCTCAGCGACTGATACCTTTATCTGTTCGCCAGAAAGGTTTTGAGCCTGGGCCAGTGGGATTATAAAATTTCCTTTTGACGTTTCGATGGTCGCAAGCGTTCCTGCTGAGGGACCAAATGCGGATATGGCCAACGGAAGGGTCTTAGCCTCATCCGGCGGCAGTGGGCGAACCGACAGAACTGTCGCGACTTGTGCTGGCGAGACCTGACTTATCCTGGCATCCATCACCTGAAGAGAAAGCGCTTGGCCTGACGCTGAAAATGCCTTGATCGATGGCCCCAGGCCATCTTGAGGTCCAGGTGTGCTGATTTCAGTGAGGGATGATCTGGGAATAAAATGGCTGGGGTCAAAGGCTTTTGGCAGGCCTATCTCCTGGCCTCCTGCTCGCATGTATCCTGCGCCTTTGTTGTTACCCTGTTGGGCTGCGATCAGAGTGGCCAGGTCTGGACTACTGTTGCGACTTGCGAGGAAATCTGGATTCCCAGTCTGTCCCGGGTTCGACCCGCTTTTTTGGGTTGAAGCTGTGGCATTATCTTCCGTCGAAACACTGGATATCGATTGATTGGCGTTCAAGGAAGCCGAGTTGCTTGATTGCGGGGTGCGTCCCAGCACATTCACCAGTGTGTCTGTAGGTGCCAGTGAGCTTGATTTTGTTTGGGCGGTAGGTCCATATCCAGTTTTGGTGGGCAGCGGTGCGGTGTTCGGTACTTGTTGGTCCGACGCCGGAGTTGATGGCTGTTGTGGTACATGAATGGCAATGACGATTAAAGAAAGCCTTACCGGAGGGTCAATGATTAGACCGTTTCGCTCGTGGAGGTCTGCGGATACTTTGTGTCCAGCTTCAACGATTTCCAGTTTAACGTCATCTCCGGGACGTAATCCGGCATCAGGTCGCAGAGCGAAGGTTGCTGTCTCGGTTACAATGATTGGCCGGCCTTCGTTATCGATCTTGCTGACCTGTTCCTTGAGGCGTTCGCCAACTTCCAGGTGGGCTGCAGTTGCAGAGATTGAAACGGCGGGTTCGCGGCCCCGCAGTTGTTCGGCCTGTTCATTTTTTGCGGACTGATCGCCCTTGTGCTCGCGCGCTTGTGTTTGCGCCTGCTGCGGGTCCCTGGACACACTGCTGGTTTTGCCGGTCGTTCTCGTGACCGGTTCGACGGGTTTTGGCAGGGGTGGCCCGGAGATATCACTCATTCCGCAGTCCTTTTAACCCGGGCTGCTGAAAGGACGGTTTATCGTCCGGTAATTGCTGCAGCCAGAGCTTTGATGTCCGTTGCCGCCTCCGATTGAGGGTGTCTAATCAGAAGAGGCACTTGGGACCTTATCGCGTCAACGACTTTTGGGTCATTTTTGATAATACCGCTAAGTGGTGGTGAAATCTTCAAAAAACCTTCGCAAGCTCGTTTGATGGCTGCAAAGGCTTTCTCGCCTTCCTTCTTGGATGCGACGTTGTTGACCACAATTGAAATGTCAGCTGTAGGGTTGCGCATATGAGTTACTTTGATGAATGCATATGCGTCCGTCAGGGATGTCGGATCTGCCGTCATCACCACAAGAACGCGCCCCTTGTGCTTGGATAGCGTGGTCACAGAAGGGTCAATGCCCGCGGCCAAGTCCAGCAAGACATGGTCATAATTGTCTGCGAGACGGGTCAGGTCGCTACGCATGCCGACAAGTGTTTCCTTGGACAGTGATCCAAGAGCTCCTGACCCGGATTTACCGGGAAGAACATCAAATCCGGCGCCTGCAGTATCTTTAAAGGGCGTAATGATATCTGCCATCGCAGCATCTTTTGTGATCACTTGGCCGAGGTCTTTGTCTGGCATCATCCCCAATTGGATATCGACGTTGGCTAGACCCAAATCACCATCAAACAACAGAACCTTCTTGCCGGCATGCGAGAGGGCGTGGGCCAGTGAAACCGAAACCCAGGTTTTACCAACACCACCTTTACCCGACGCAATTGTGATCAAGCGTCGCTCCAACGTTTCTTTGCGATCTGTAGTCACAGGGTCATTCATGATTTCTTATCCGTCAGTGGGTCGGTTTTGCTACGACGAGGTAGGGCTGTAATCAGCTTGGAAAGCGCCATCGGTGTGGCCGGATCAAGGCCATCAGCCACAAATGGACTTCTGCTGAGTGCTGCCAGGGATAGGTGGCCGGGCCGGGCGGCCATGATGATGCTGGCGTAGCGACGCGAAGCATCCAGGCGAGTGGCAATAAAGCGCTGGCAGCCCAGCCGGGAAAATACACCTGCAATTTCCTGGGCATCCAGCGCATCAAGCCCAGCCGGCATCACCAGTACGGGCTCAGCGTCTACGGATCTTATGAAGCTCAATATTTCGCGTAGATCGTCCATATCGAACGGGTTGGTTCCTGGGGTATCAATGATAGTCAGCCCGCTTTTATTACTGCTTGAGCGGACCACAGCGCTTAGTTCTTCCGGCGAAGCTGCAGTTGAAACCGTTTGTTTCATTAGCTGAGCAAAGTGGTCCAGTTGCTGGATACCTGATGCCTTCACGGTGTCTGTGGAGATGAGCTTTACGGGGCGTTCATGAAGAACGGCATCTGCTGTAAGTTTGGCTGCGCAGATGGTTTTCCCAGCCCCGGGTGGGCCTACAAGCATGATTGGCCGCGTGGTGCTATCCGTCAGTGGGCTGAAACGAATGGATGTCTCAAGGGCAACGGAAAAGGCGTCAATAAGGCTTCCACCATCAACCGCGCGGGCAGCCTCGCTTATATGAGATGCCGTTTCAAACGGGAGTCCATGATGGTTCAGTACTGCGTTTATGTCAGCTGCATCAAAATCCCGAGATTGCGGGACTGGGTGCGAAATCTCGAACGCGGCAGGCGTTTGTTTCGGTTCGGGAGCCGTCTCAGGTGGTGCAGGTGTTGCTCCCGCTTCTAGTGCCGCCGTCACTCGTACGCCACTCTTGCCTTCCTCTATCTGAATGATAATGGCATCCGGCCCCAGTTCGTTCCGGACCAGCCCCATTACCTCGGACATTGTCTTGGCATGAAAGGTTTTTAACCGCATCGCGTTTGTTTGTCCTTGTGCGAGCCGACCTAGGCTCAGCTATCGCTTAAATTTGGCCGAGAGTTCGAATTTTTGCCTGCGGATGAATTTCGTTCTGGCTCATCACAACGGTGGCGGGTCGGAAACGCTCAACAATTGACCGAACATATGGGCGAACCAGTGGACTTGTAAGCAGGACAGGCGCTTCACCGCGTTCTGCTTGCTGGTCATATACCATACGAACTGAATTGATAAACTCTTGCAGCCGTGTAGGGGCCATCGCCAATTGCTTTTCTTCGCCCTGGCCTACAAGGCTTTCTGCGAAAGCCTGCTCCCACTCTGTTGAAAGGGTGATGAGGGGTACCAGACCTTCCACATTTGAATAGGCTGCGCAAAGCTGTCGCGCCAGTCGCGTACGGACGTGCTCGGTGATGGAAACAATGTTTTGCGTGAACCCTGTAGCCTCGGCGACGCCTTCGAGAATTGTAGGAAGGTCGCGAATCGAGATCCGTTCGGTGAGCAGGGATTGCAGAACCCTTTGGATGCCAGACGTTGTGATTTGATTTGGCACAATATCGGCCACCAACTTTTGGTGATCTGACGGCAGGTCGTCCAGCAACTTCTGAGTTTCCGCATAAGACAGCAAGTCAGACATATTGTCCTTGATAACCTCTGTCAGGTGGGTGGTGATCACCGTAGCCGCGTCTACCACTGTGTAGCCACGGAAGCTGGCCTCTTCGCGTGCGCCAGAGTCCACCCAGGTGGCAGGTAGGCCAAACGCAGGCTCGGTTGTCGCCTCGCCTGGAATCTGAACCGGTTGGCCCTGAGGGTCCATGACCAAAAGCATACCCGGCCGGATATCACCGCGGCCAACTTCGGTTTCTTTTACACGCAAAACGTAGGTGTTCGCCGGTAGCTGCATATTATCCAGAATACGGACAGAAGGCATTACAAAGCCCATTTCTGTTGCCAACTGGCGCCTAAGGGCTTTGATCTGGTCTGTTAGCCTGAAACCGCTATCGTCATTGATCAGCGTGAGCAAGCCATAGCCAAGCTCAAGCCTGAGCTGGTCAATGGCAAGTGCTGACGAGATTGGCTCCTCGGCCGGGACGGCAGATTTCTTTTCTGCATCCTCTGCAATTGCAACTTGTTGGGCTTCAACAGTTTTCTTGTTCGTCAGCATAAATGCTGAAACGCCCAGGATGGAGCCGAACAAGGCAAACGGCAGAAGTGGCAGGCCTGGCATCAAACCCATTGCGAGCAACAGTCCACTCGAAACGCCCAAAGCCCTGGGGTAGCCGCTGAGTTGGCCAAACAAGGCTTTGTCTGTCGCGCCGGAGATACCCGCTTTAGTCACAAGAAGCCCCGCAGAGGTAGATACGATAAGAGCGGGAATTTGTGAGACAAGGCCGTCACCAACCGTCAGGATCGTGTATCGATTAACGGCATCACCGAAGCTAATATCGTTGATGACCACACCTACAATGATCCCGCCGACGATATTAATGATGGTAATCAGGAGGCCGGCGATGGCATCACCGCGTACGAACTTCGCGGCACCGTCCATCGAGCCGAAGAAAGTGCTTTCGTCCTCCAGTTCTTGCCGTCTGCGCCGCGCTTCGGGTTCATCGATCAAGCCGGCGGACATATCGGCATCAATGGCCATCTGTTTGCCAGGCATGGCGTCCAGGCTGAAGCGTGCCGCTACTTCTGCGATCCTTCCCGAGCCCTTCGTGATGACCACAAAATTCACAATGACGAGGATGGCAAAAACAATGATGCCAATGACAACTTGTCCTCCCATCAGGAAGTTACCAAAAGCCTCGATCACTTTCCCAGCAGCATCTGTACCTGTGTGGCCTTCAGCCAAGATCAACCGTGTGGATGCCAGGTTCAGGGATAGCCGCAGCATGGTGGCAATAAGCAGAATGGTCGGAAAACTGCTCATTTGCAGCGGCTTCTGGATAAACAGGGTTGTCATCATCACCATGACCGAGAAGGTGATTGATGCCGCCAGCATGATGTCGAGCAACCAGCCAGGCATCGGCATGATCAACATCATAATGATGGTAACCATTCCAAGGGCAAAGGCGATGTCGGAGCTCTTCAGGCCGGCCATCACTGTGCTGAAGCTCATTCCGCCTTGCTGCCCACCTGGAGCTGAATCATTCATTTGCTACCACTCATTCAGTTGCCCAAAATCCTGCACTAGACAGAGGCCCGATGGTTGCTATCACCGGGTTGTGGAATCGAAACACCGTCTGCATGATATTGGTTCAATTTGTTTCTGAGTGTTCTGATGGAAATTCCCAAAATATTCGCAGCATGGGTACGGTTGCCAAGGCAATGCTTCAGGGTATCGATGATGAGATCTCTTTCAACTTCAGCGACAGTTTTGCCAACCAGAGTTGCTGAAACTTCAGGGTCCACGCCGCTATCGTCGTTGGTATCACCATAGGCAGGCCCTTCCGGAGCACGACTTTCGCCAGACCCAGTAACCGCGAGATTGCCACTTGCATCCGGTAAAAGAACTGCAGCGGCGGAGATCTCATCACCCGACGCCAGCAGTACTGAACGGTGCATCGTATTTTCCAGTTCACGAACATTCCCGGGCCAGTTATGGGCTTTCAGAACCTTCATTGCATCCGCGCCGATGGGCCGCTCTTCAACTTGGTTCACTTCCGCATATTTCTTGGCGAAATATTCAGCCAAGGCCTGGATGTCTGAAGGGCGCTCCCGCAATGGGGGCACCCGCAGATTGACCACATTGAGGCGGAAGAAAAGGTCTTCGCGGAACTTGCCGTCTTTAACCTCTTGTTGCAGATTTCGGTTGGACGTCGCGACAATTCGAATGTTGACATTCACCAACTTCGAGCCGCCGACACGGTCTATCTGGCGCTCTTGGATGGCGCGTAAAAGCTTGGCCTGCAGACGAACATCCATCTCCGAAATCTCGTCCAGCAACAGCGTGCCGCCGTCAGCTTCCTCGAACTTGCCAATCCGCCGTGCAACAGCACCGGTAAAGGCCCCTTTTTCATGGCCGAACAGTTCTGATTCCAGAAGGTTTTCTGGGATTGCAGCACAGTTTACAGCGACAAAGGGTTTGTTCGCTCTGCGGCTCTTTTGGTGCACAAAGCGCGCCATGACCTCTTTACCTGTACCGGATTCGCCGGTGATCAGGATGCTGGCTTCCGACGGCGCAACTTGTTCCGCGAGCGCTGCTACATTTTTCATGACCGCATCGCGGTAAATGAAAGACTGACTATCCTCAGCAACGGCTTCCAGAACAGCGGCAATCAGTTCAGCATCTGGTGGCAACGGAATATACTCTTTCGCGCCCCCACGAATGGCGGCGGCGGCCGTCTTTGGATCCGTCCCAATGCCGCAGGCAACAACGGGGATTGAGAAATGTTCTGCCCGAAGTTTTGGGATGAGCGAGGGGATATCCAGAGAGATTTCAACCATCAATAAGTCTGCGCCACGGCTCCGCAATATCGATAGGGCGGTATCCGTGTCCGGCGCGTGGGTGACTTGGGCACCACGGTCCATCGCAATCTGGCTGGCCGCACCCAATTGGCCATTAAGCGTTCCTACAATCAGCAGTCGCATTTTATAGTCTCCGTTACGTCAATCCACACACTAAGCGGATCACACGCTTCATAGCTGTTATTGCCTGGGCAATTGACGTTTTCGCAAATGATCATTTGAAAAATGTTATCCTTTGGGCAGGCGGTAAAACGGTATTCAGGAGCATCTCAAGGCGCCGCGGATTTTCCTTGCGACGAATAGATGTTGCTCCCATGGCATAAAGGTTGTTCACCAGTGCTTCTTCGTCTGTACAGTGCTCGGTCTTCGCCGCGAGCGGGATGAAGAACAGATGAGCCATCAGGGCACCGTAAAATGTAGTCAGCAAGGCGACGGCCATAGCGGGGCCAATCTGCGCAGGGTTATCCAAATTACCCAACATCCGCACCAGTCCGATAAGCGTTCCGATCAGTCCCATTGCCGGAGCAACATCTCCAGCTCGCCGAAGAAAGTCGACTGACCTCATGTGGCGTGAAGAAGCCGTGCTTGCCTCACGTCTAAGGATCTGTTCGATCTCTTCCGGTTCAGTAGCGTCCACCACCAACTGAATGGCTTTCATCAGAAAAGGTGTGTCTTTTAACTTGGGCAATAAACGTTCCAGTAACAAAATATCATTGTGTTTCCGAGCTTCCACAGCGATCTTCATGATCTTGATGGCTTCTTCGGAGGGATCGCGTTGGCCATGACGAAGCAGCGTCCATATGTTGACTGGCAATGTCATCATTTCCTGAAAGCGGAAGCTGATGGCTGTAACAGCAAAGGTTCCCAGGACGACGATCATGACTCCCTGGAGGTTGATGAAGGCCCATGGCGACCCACCAAGCCAAATGGCGCCTGCAACCAACAGGAAGGCTGTCAACATACCTAAAATCGTGCTCATAAGCCGTCTGTCCCCCTTGAAATCACGAACTTAGTTCGCGCCGCCGTCCAGCTTGATGATTTCTGTCATGGTCACGCCCAAGTGATCTTCTACGAGCACGACCTCTCCGCGGGCTACCAGCCGGTTATTCACATAGATATCAATTGCTTCGCCGACTTTTCGGTCCAGTTCGACGACCGCTCCCGGCGCTAGTTTCAGCAGTTGGCTCACCTCAAGGGTCGATTTACCAAGGACAGCCTGAACCCTAACGGGTACGTCAAAGACGGGTTCCAATTCCTGGGCGGACCGGACCTGTCCATCTTCTTTGGGGGCAAGGTCAGGACTGCGGCTGGATCCATCGTCCAGATTTTGCAAGCCAACGTCGCCTGAATTTTCGTCTTCGTTTGCCATTCAGTAATTCCTTATTCAGGTCCACCCAATGCTACTGGTTCAGCAGCGTCGTCATTCTCAATTATTGGTTCTTTTCCAGCTTCAGCCTGTGAGCCGCTGTCTGCATCAGACATGACGAAACGTTGTACGGCTGTTTCTACTTCTCTCATGATGGTGTCATGTTTTCTTTCCGTGCCGCCGTCAGGCCATTCAACTCTGCAATCCTGCGGGCCTAGCCCAGGTTCTCCGATCAGCACGATATCGCCCGGAAAGCCAGTTGATGCCTTCAGGTCTTCCAGCCGTTCGTTTACCGGGTCCAGCAGTGCCTCGGATACCCGCACAACCAATCTGGGCTCCTTGTGGGCTGTCGCCAAACAGTCTTCAATCAGGGCTTCGATTTCAGCCATCGGGTGTGCCCGGATCAATGCAGGAGATAATTTTGAAGCAATTGCATATGCCAGTTGAACCATGTCCTGCTTGATGCCGGACTCGAGCTGAGACTTCTGCGAAAAGAGTGCATGGGCACCTTGAGCAATCTGGCTCAGGGTTTCCTTCGTTGCGGCTTCAATATCCTGCAGCGCCTGATTGCGGCCTTCTTCGAAGCCGTGGGCATATGCCTCCGACTTGATCGTTTCAGCATCCGCGCGCAGCCGTTCAAGCTCCTCATCGAAGCGGCTTTTGGCACCGCCATCAAAGGCTTGATCAAATCGATATTTTACTGGTTCAGCCATTCGTCATCATATCGCTTCTAATAGATCAATTCGTCTTCGCCTTTGTTATCCGACAGCAGAATTTCACCTGCTTCAGCCAGATCCTTGGCTTTGTTCACCATATCCATTTGGGCTTCATCCACATCCCGCAGGCGTACAGGACCCATGGCTTCCATGTCTTCCCGAAGGATTTTCGCGGCCCGTTCCGACATATTGGAAAAGAACAGATCCCGCAGGGTGTCGGATGCGCCTTTCATTGCGAGAGCCAGTTTGTCCTTGTCCACATTCCTGAGCAGCGTCTGAACGCCACTTGGGTCTAGGTTCGCAAGATCTTCAAATGTGAACATCAGCGCACGGATACGCTCTGCAGAGTCTCTGTTCCGGTCCTCGAGAGCAGCCAGGAACCGGGATTCAGCGCTACGATCAAGGAAGTTGAAGATCTCCGCGATGGTTTCGTGACTGTCGCGGCGGCTGGTTCGCGCCAGATTGTTCATAAACTCGACGCGAAGTGTCTGTTCAACTTTGTCCAGAATATCTTTCTGAACGGCCTCCATCCGCAGCATCCGCATGATGACTTCCATCGAGAAATCCTCAGGCAACACAGACAGGACGCGAGCGGCGTGTTCAGCTTTAATTTTTTGAAGAACAACAGCAACCGTTTGCGGATATTCATTCTTGAGATAGCTGGCGAGAACGACCTCGTTCACATTACCAAGCTTATCCCACATGGTCCGCCCAGCTGGGCCACGGATTTCATCCATAATTTGCTGCACGCGGTCGCCGGGCAGCATTTTCGATAGCAGCCTTTCAGTGCTGTCAAACGACCCGTTCAAGTTCCCAACGGTTGAAACTTTGGACGCGAATTCAACAAAAAGTTCCTCGACATCCGTTGCCGCGACTGTGCCCAAAGTCGACATATGTTGCGACAGTTCCTTGATCTCGTCTTCCGACAGACCTTCCCAGATATTCCGTCCATGCTCATCACCGATCGCCAGCATAAAGGCTGCGGCTTTCTGGGCTCCGGACATTTTGGTCAATTCTGGCATTTGTACACCTGTTTCAATTTAAGTCGCAGGGTAGCGATATCATTCGGCATAGAGCCACGTCTTAACAATTGCTATTGATTCATCCGGATTGGACCTGATGATGTCAGCGACCTTCTTGATCGCAGACTCCTGAATACGGCCTTCAACCTGGGCTACATCAATTTTGGCGTCTGTGCGCATGTCGTCACGCACTAGTGCGCCGGTCTGCTGGGCGTATCTTACTGCAGCGGCAGCGTCTTCGTCGCCAGCAGCGGCTGCGGCCATAACTTCAGCAGTCACTGCACTGCCAGGGCCCATAATTGCAGGCGCTTCTTTCGTCCGGTCTTCTATCTGTCCAGGATCGGGCTGCGCAGGCGCGTCTGGAATTGCTTCAACCAGGCGCATAACCAATGGCCGGACGACCATCAAAATCACCAGGATGATTGAGATAATGACGCCGCCCTGAGTGACGATATCAAGCAAGTCCTGTTTATTCAGGCCCAGGAGGCTGAATTCCTGTGTGGCCTGTGTGATGGGCGCAGGATCGACAAAACGCATTGAGGTAACCGTCACTTCGTCGCTCCGGCCAATACTGGCATCGTCAACGAACGGAATAGCGGTCAAAACCAAACTGCGGAGCTGATCAATTTCGGCCTCGGGCCGCTCTTGATAACTCACGGTATTGCCTTCTTCGTCCAACTCGCGAATGCCATCAACCAAAACGGCCACCCGAAGCTGGGTTATTTCCCCCGGCTCTTTGATTGTTACGGTTTCTGTTTTCGAGTTTTCGAAGTTTGTGACTTCTTCTGTCTTGCTAGCCGTGTTTGACGGCGAGGAGCCAATCCCTTGTGCGTCAGGAAGATTGTTGGCGGTGGTTACTTGTCCGCCTACCTGGTCCGTCTCACGCGATTCTTCCTCGACAACATTTTGGGACAGAATGACCTGATTGTCTGGGTCAAACCTGACGGCGTTGGTTGTGGTTCTGCTCATGTCCATCTGAACGGATACTTCAGCACGCACGCGGCCATCCCCGACCCGGCGGGCCAACAGTTGTTCGATTTTGTTGCGGTACATGCGCTCTTTTGCGAGGCGTGCTTCCTCAAGACTTGTAAAGCTGGAAAACTCACCCTGTTCACTGGCACCGTCCACAAGCAGGCGGCCCGAGGTGTCTGAAATTGTAACCCGCTCGGGAGAAAGGCCCGGAACTGCGGTTGCTACCAGCGACTGGATTGCCTGAGCTTCGCGTCGGCCGAGGCCGGCGCCGGTGGTGCGGATCAGGATTGAAGCAGTAGGTTCAGATGCTTCGCGCTCAAAGGGGCGCCGCTCCGGCATCACGATATGGACACGGGCTTCGCTGACAGAACCCAAATACTTGATGGTTCTGGCGATTTCGCCTTCTACCGCTCGCACATAGTTCACATTCAGTTCGAAGCTTGTGCGGCCAAAGCTGCTTTCCTGGTCAAAGATTTCTTTGCCAACAACACCACCCGTTAGACCATCACCAGCCAGGGTCAAGCGCAACCGGTCAACCTGATCGCGCGGTACCTTCAGAACCCGACCGCCTGCGTCAGTCTCATAGGGGATACCCTCAGCTTCCAGGCGTTGCGCGATCGTCGAAGCATTCGCTGGGTCCAGGTCAGTATATAGCACTGTCATGGGCGCGTTTTGCCAACGGCCCACAATGGCAATGAAAAAGAAAACCGTCAGGGCACCTACTAGGCCGATAAGGATCAGCCGACCGGTGCCGAGATTTCGAAGAAATTGCAGAAAATTTTCCAACGCCCACCTCGGATACAAACACCCAATGGGGATACTCGCCCCAAGTTCACTCTTCAAATTAGTCTGTCAGAGTAAACAGATAGTTAAATCTAGGCAATTTTTGCCTATAATTGTAAAGGAAAAAGTCGAGATGCGTTGAAATTTGTCGATGGATGGGCGGCTAATCAGTTCGATATTGCTGTACGCGGGTGGCCCGAAGCCCGGGCAGGCCGTTCTTGGTGATGGCTTGTTGCCACGAGAGGAATTCTTCAACCGAGAGAGAATAGCGGTTGCAGGCTTCTTCCAGGCTCAGCAAGCCGCCTTGCACCGCAGCTACCACTTCGGCCTTGCGGCGGATAACCCATCTCTGGGTATTGGCCTTCGGGAGATCGGCAAGGGTTAGGGGCTTGCCAGTAGGTCCAATGACATTTGCTCTGCTCGTTCCATTTTGCATAAGATAGTACCTCACCCTAGGTGGTAGGGCGATTATAGGATCAGGTCCTTTAAAAAAACCTAATGGCTACAGTTAAAAGGCCGTTAACTTCTGGCTCCATGCGAAAACCGGGCAGCCAAGGGCTACCCGGTTCCGTGCAAAAGAGTGATTTCAGGCTAGGTTAGCCCAAGTCCTAGAGCCTGGTCAGCTCTTCCAGGATCTCATCGGAAGTCGTAATGATCCGGGTAGAGGCTGAGAAGGCACGCTGTACCTTGATCAGCTCCGAGAACTCGTTGGCGAGGTCAACGGTAGACTGCTCAAGCGAATTTGGTGAGATCGAACCCGCGCCGCCGCGACCGGCTTGCTGGAAGGATGGGTCACCGGACAGGTCCGAGAGGCCAAAGGCATTGCCCTGACGGCGGGTAAGGCCGTCAGCGTTCTGGAATGTGGCGACCGGCAGTTTGAACACTGTCAGGGTCAGACCGTTATCAAAGATCGCGGTTACAGACCCGTCTTCACCGATGGACACACCGTTGACGTTTTCAAAATTCGCACCGTCCACGGCGGAGCTCAGCAGGTTTGATGAGTTGTCGGTCTGGGAGAAACCATCGGATTCGCCATCTGTACCGAAGTCAAAGGCGATGGAGCCACCTTCGACGGCAACAGTTGCGCCATCTGCAGTGCCAGCATAAGTGAAGGTCAGGGATTCACCTGCACTTAGGTCTACTGCGGTGCCCGTGATGTCATTCATCGTTGTGCTGGCCAGATCAATCGAGCCATCATCGTTGAAGATAAGCTGGCCGCTGCCAATGAGACCGTCAGTGTGCGGATCGGCGCCGGACTGCGATAGCACGCTGTCATCGTCAAAATACAGTTCATACTGCCAGGTGTTGGCACCGGCATCAGTTTTCGCTGCGGCCACAACAACAGTGTGCTGGCGTCCAAGCGAGTCATAAACCTGAATGTTTGTTTCAAGCTCTGGCGTCACGGTGCCAGCAGCCAGATCACCTGTACTATAAGTGGTGTTATCGATATCCGTCGCACTTGCGTTCACGTTGGCGCGCAGCGAAACATTTTGAGTGGCAGAACCAAGGCTGTTCAACTCATTGATGTTGATCGGGCTCAGTTCGCTCAGGTCGTTCTGGTTGGTAGTGATGCTGCCGTCTGCTGCAACCGGCCACCCCATCAGATACAGGCCTGCTGTATTTTTAAGGAAGCCTCGGGAATCCTGCGTGAATGACCCAGCGCGGGTATAGAGAACTTCTCCATCTGTGTCTTCTGCGCCTGTGCCGTCCCGGACGACAAAGAAACCATTGCCGTCAACTGAAAGGTCTGTCGCCGAAGCAGACGGCTGCAGCAAGCCCTGCTTGGATACCAGTGTATCCGAAAAGGCGCGGACACCACCTGGTGAGTATGATGAAAGGGCTGCCGTCTCGGTCACGAGGGTCGAAAAACGGGCCCGGGTTTCTTTGTAACCAATCGTGTTAACGTTGGTGATGTTATCGGCGATGACGCCAACGCCCTCTGTAAAGGACTGGAGGCCTGATACGCCTGCTGCCAAAGCAGTGAATGCCATTTTACTTCTCCTACACTCTTTTGCGTTTTCGCGTGCTTTGGGCTTTCTGCTCACTAACCGGGCACTTCAGTCCGGAATTCAATTCAGCTAGTTCCGATGAACAAGCTGCAAGATATCCGACTGCCCAACTTCATTCGGGCCGACGGTAAATATTGGTTCAAGGCCACTGGTGTCGACGGCGGTAATCGTGTCCCTCACCGCAATTGGTGGGCTCAATGCAGCGCCGTCAGCGTTCGTGGCTGAAATGTTCAGGGTGTATTCCCCGGGTGCTACTGGGTTGCCGGCAGTGTCGATACCCGCCCAGTCGAAGGTATGGAGACCAAGCGAAGTCGAGCCAGCCTCTGAGTATACCAGGGTGCCAGTCTCATTGCGCACCTGAACAGTCAGGTCCTCAGTTGCGGCGGTATTCTGGTACTGCCACGTAATCCCGCTGGAGCCATCATGGTCGCCTTTATTGCCCATGATCAGGGCATCGCTACCAAGGAAGGTGGCGGCGCTTGCAATGTTATTCATTTCCAGTAGTGACTGGAGCGACTCCAGGTTCTGGTTGGTCTGGATCTGTTGTTCCACGCTGGAGAACTGCACCAGCTGGTTGGTAAACTCGTTGCTGTCCATTGGATCTGTCGGATCCTGGTTCTGGAGCTGCGTGGTAAGCAGGGTCAGAAAATCATCGAAATCGTCAGCGAGTTTAGTCGCAGAGTTATCACCCCGCGTCGTCCCGGTTCCGGTTGCTGATGTAATGCCTGTAAGATCTACCATAATCTTGCTCTCATTTCGGGTCTGAATTCAGTCCCGTTCCTTAAACTTTAATATCCAAGCCGGTTTCCACGCTCACGTTGGCGAGAATGGTCTCAAGGGGAACTTCTTCCTCCAGAAGGTCATCTTCAGCGGTGGACGCATTTTGATGTCCCATGCCGGAACGTGCTGCCAACTCGTCGCGCATCTTCTCCTGTTGGACAGCTTCAGCGAATGCGCGCCCTGCGCTTTCTTGATCGTTGGTGTCCAGGCTGAATTGAATGCTGCCATCTGTTTTATGGCCAGCGGCTTCGATCGCTTTCTCAAGGCCGCGGGTATCGCGCTGCATAAGCTCCAATGTTTCGGGGCGTTCTGCCATGACCTGAGCGTGTACGCGGCCTCCTTCAAGGAAGCTCAGCTTCACGCGCACGCGCCCTAGTTCCGCCGGATCAAGGCGCATGGTGAATTCTTGCTGGCCGTCTTTAAACGCTTTGGTGACATGCATGTTCAGCTGTTGGCTGACCTGATGAGCAAGCTCCGGCGTTGGTTTGCCGCCCAAAAGTGACATGCTTGCCATGAAGCCGGTTTCCCCTTTGAGGCCAGTCAGTCCCGCTGCCACGGCATTTGCCGACGTACCATCAAGGAAACCGGAAAGGCGTTCTGGGGTCAGTGGCGCGTGAGATTCGCGTGCGGGCAGTGGTGCCTGGGTGTCCGGCAGGGACTGGACAGGTTCGACAGGTTTTGCTGTTGCCGCGTCTTTCACCGTGGCAGTCGCAGTTGCTGCTCCAAGCTTGAGGTCAAAGGCCTCTTTTCCGGCATTCCCGGCTTTATGGCCGGTTTGTAGGTTACGGTCCGCAACTGTCGCTTTGGGTGCTGCTGCCGCCACCTGCTGCTGGGCTTGCTGTGTCATCACACCATTGCCTTCAGCGTCATTCGATTGAGCTTGTGCGCCGGCTGCTGCGGGCGTGGGCTGCGCCTGGTTTGGTTGCGCTGGTGCGTCAGACACCGCCTGTGGCGTCGGAGGTTGGATCGGCGCAGGTGCGCTGACCGGCGTGTCTGGTGATCCAGCTATCGGCGCAGAAGGCTGGCCCGAACCAGCGGCCAGGGCTTGTTCAACTGTTGGCACAGCTGCTTGGCCTGTGGCGCCATTCATTGCGGGCCCGACCGCATCAGGGGTCACTTGGACGGCACTGCCATCTGCAGTCTGCGCCAGGACAGGTGCATTTTCTACTGCCGCGCCAAACAGGCCTTGTGCGGCATCAGCGGGCAGAATGTGGCTATTGCTGGACGTGCCGGCTTGAGCAACTGCGGCCAGTTCTTCCGATGAAGGAAGAGCCGGTAGCTGCTCCAGCTTCAGGCCAAGCTTCTCAAGCGCTGCTTGAGGCAGCATAGGGATGTTTTGTTCAGCCTGTTGTCCGCCGGATGCGGACCATACAGGTATTGCCGGATTGCCTTCGCTGTTGGCAAGGGCCGCCTGGATGGCGAGGCCGGAAACGCCGTTTTTCGCCAGCAAGGCTGAATTCGGATTGCTAGCAGCATCGCCACCAGAACCCGCTGGTGTCAGGCCCATCAGTTGATTGGTCTGCATTTGGGCAGACATCGCATTGGGCGCCAATGTCATTTGAAGGCTGGCAAGCATTTCAGCCTGGTCGGCAGTCAGGTCCTGCGCGGGGGACATTGTGCCCATTTCAATAGCCTGCAGGGCCTCGGCAAACTGGGCCGCAGAAACGCTAGAATCGCCTTGTGCGGTGCCCGATGATTGCCCTGTCCCGATCAATCCAGCGATGGCTGGAGAGGGGGAGGTGGCAAAGCTCTGCATTAATTGATCAATAGGGTTCATGTCTAACTACCAATTTGTTCGCCTCGTTACCCGGCAGGGTTTCGTTCGACCAGATAGAAGCAAAGCGCGGGCCAGTTTTTGTGAAAAATGTGAAACGCCTTGAATCCCAAGGACTCTTCGTATTGGAAGGCCTATTCTAATCGAACGGGTGAGCGGTTCTTGCCGGGCAAAAATAGGATCATTCATGCCGAATGGGCGGAATCACTTGCCTCCGGAAGCCCAAATGCCTATATCCACAGCCAAGGAGCGAAAGCTGACGAAAGTAGTAAGATAATGCCAATGAGCCATGACCAAACAGAATTGAACAGCCTGGGCTTTCCAGGGGCACCAGCCGACACCCGCGTTGTGGTGGCCATGTCCGGCGGCGTGGATAGTTCTGTGACGGCCGCTCTTCTTAAAGAGCAGGGCTATGATGTGGTGGGCATTACGCTGCAGCTGTATGATCACGGCGTCGCGGTTCAGAAAAAAGGCAGCTGCTGTGCGGGGCAGGATATCCATGATGCCCGCCGCGTGTCCGAGGCGCTGGGCATCCCGCACTATGTGCTGGACTATGAAAGCCGCTTCAAGAACCAGGTGATGGAAGAGTTCGCCGATAGCTATATCAAGGGCGAAACACCGATCCCGTGCGTGCGCTGTAACCAGACTGTGAAATTCAAGGACCTGCTGGACACCGCCCGTGACCTCGGCGCCGACTGTATGGCCACCGGCCACTATGTGCAGCGCGTGGTGGGTGAGGACGGCAAAGCCCAATTGGTGCGCGGCATTGATAACGGCAAGGACCAAAGCTACTTCCTGTTCGCGACCACGCAGGAGCAGATGGATTTCCTGCGGTTCCCCCTTGGCCATATGGACAAGGAGCAGACGCGGATCGAGGCTGAGCGCTTCGGCCTGACCGTTGCCGACAAGCCGGACAGCCAGGATATCTGCTTCGTGCCCGAGGGCCGCTATGTGGATGTGATCGAACGGCTGCGCCCCGGCGCGCTGGAGCCCGGCGATATTGTCGATATCGACGGCAACGTCCTGGGCCAGCACGAGGGCATCGTCAAATACACCATCGGCCAGCGCCGCGGCCTGGGAATCGGCGGCTTTGAAGACCCCATCTATGTGGTCAAGCTGAACGCCGCGAAAAAGCAGGTCATCGTTGGCCCCAAGGAAGCGCTGCTGACAACCGAGATCGGCGTCAAGGACGTGAACTGGATTGGCGAAGACGTGCCGGCTGACGGGCTGGCCGTGATTGCCAAAATCCGCTCCACGCGCCCCGGTGTGCCGGCAAGGATTTTCCTTGAAGGCGGCCGCGCCCGCGTGCAGCTTGATGAGCCGGAAGCCGGCGTTTCACCGGGCCAGGCAGCTGTCTTCTATGACGGCGACCGCGTGCTGGGCGGCGGCTGGATCGACAGCGCCACCAGCGCAGACCCGCGCCTCGCAGCCGCCTGATCCCCCAATAAAAAAGCCCCCGGCAATCCTGCCAGGGGCTCTCAACGCACTGAAATATTTGATTATTCCGCAGCCTGCATCACGCCTTCAGGGTGATGGAACCGCTTCATGATCCGGTCCCGCTTCTTGGGGTGGATATAGGCTTTGGTCATGTCATAACCATGCTGTTCGGCCACGCGCTTGTCCATAATAGCGAACCAGATGGGCGGGTTCCAGGCGGCCATGAACATGGTGAAATAGCCCGCCGGCAGCTGCGGCGCGGTATCAAAGTGCCTCAGGCACTGATACGGACGCTCGGCATGCGCATGGTGATCCGAGTGGCGCTGCAGGTGATAAAGCATCACGTTCGACACCGTATGATTGGCGTTCCAGCTGTGATGGGGCTGAACGCGCTCGTATTTTCCGTCGTCGCGCTTGGGGCGCATCAAGCCGTAATGCTCAATATAGTTGGCGGATGACAGCATCAGGTTCGAGAGCAGCGCACCCACCAGCAGGTACGGCAGCACGATCCAGCCCAGCCACAGCACGAAGGCCGCATACATGCCAAGCGTGATCAGCGTGTTCAGGAATACCTCATTCTCAAGGCTGAAAGCCGACTTGCCCTTACGGCCAAGGCGCGTTTTCTCAATGGCCCAGGCGCGCTTGAAACCGCCAGGAAGTTCATGCAGAACAAAGGCATAGAAGCTTTCGCCCATCATGGCGGTGGCGCTGTCTTCGGGCGTTGCCACCTGCACATGGTGGCCCAGGTTATGCTCAATGCGGAAGTGGCCCATGCCGCACAGGCACAGGAGGAAACGCGCCACATTGATGGAAGTCCTGTCCCGCCGGTGGCCAACCTCATGCGCGGTATTGAGGGCCCCCGCACCCATCAAGCCGTTGGCCACGGTCACCGCGATATAGGCGGTGAGCGTGAGATCCATGTTGGCCACATACCAGGCGCCGACAATCCACACCAGATAGGCGGCGGGCAGGGCACTGAAGGCCGACCAGCGATAGAAGGGGTCGTCCCGGAGCCGCGGGATGGCTTCCTTCGGCGGGTTCGACGTATCCTCGCCGAACGCCATTTCAATAATGGGAATAAGGACATAGAAGAAAACAGGCGACAGCCAAAGCCAGGCTTCAAGCCGCGTATCGGCATACAGATACCAGCTCAGAAGCGGAATGCCGGTCAGGAGGACCGGCAGCGGCCACAAATACCGTTTGGTGTCGCGCCAGTCGGCCGCGGCAGTTTCAGCAGACATTGATCTCTCCCTCATGTCCCATTTGGCGGTATCCTCTCATTTATTGATAATATTGTCAATAGAAGGTCAGGCGGCCCAAAAAGGGCACACGAAGGGCACACCCATAGGGCCCAAATGGTCGCAGAAATCTGCGGTTCGCAAAAGGGCATGCCCAAAAGTGCCCGTGCCCCAGTGTGCCCATGCCCCAGTGTGCCCGAACCCCAGTGTGTCCGAACCACATGTGCACTCTTTGATCAGGCTATGCGTTTTCCAGCCGGGTTATGGCGGCCACAAGGCGGGGGGCAATGTCGCTGGTGATATGGCCGCCGAAGGCCTGCGCAAGCAGCGCCGCTTCAGCGGTGACCACGGCCGCAGTGGCTTTCTCACCGATCTCGGCGCCCCGATCGGTCAGCAAGATGCGTTTGCCCCTGCCGTCACTCGGGTCCGGTTTTGTACAGATCAGGCGTTTGTCCACTAGCAGGTTGATCAACTTGGTGACGCCACCGGAACTCATCAGCAGGGCCTGATAAAGCTCGGACGGGCTGAGGCCCCTGTCCCGGTCCGCGAGCAGCAGGCTTTGGAGAATTTCGAATTCAGTGGGGAGCAGATTATAGGGCTTCACGGCACCTTCGGCCACGCCGCGCAGGCGTTCGGACAGCCGGTGGATTGGCACAACCAGCGACGCTACCTGGTGCACCTCAGCACCGGCACAGGATTCGGTCTGTTCCAGGATCCAGGCAGCAGAGCCGAGCTTGCCGCTGGCCGCGTTGATATCCCGTTTCTTCAATGACATGGCGGAGGCCTTCTTTATTTATCTTGACAGAAAGATATTTGTCACCATTTATCTTCCTAGAAAGATAAATAAAGGATTTGACCGATGTATGCAACAACTTGGCAATATCGGGTGCGCCCCGAACATGTTGACACATTCAGGGAAGTCTATGGCGCGAAGGGCGACTGGGCGCGGTTGTTTGCCCGTCATCCTGGTTTCCGGGGCACCAGGCTGTATCAGGACCTGGATAATCCTGCCGGCTTCGTGACAGTGGATGTCTGGCAGGACGAAGCTGCCTTTCTTGACTTCAAGCGCCTCTACGGAGCCGCCTATCAGGCGCTGGATGACCGTTTCATCGGCATGTCTGAACAGTGGCACCTGGGAACAGGGGACGCCGCGGCATGGACAGGCGAGGGGTAACACACCATGTGGCTTTATATCTTACCCGCTATCGCACTCGAGGCTGTGTTTGTGGTCGCGCTGTCTGAAAGCCAGGCTTTTCGGAACGTCTGGCCGTCGCTCATCACCGTTGTCGCGGGGCTGGGTAGTCTCTATTGTCTGGCCAGGGCCGCTGACATGGTGCCTATTTCCGTTGCTTACCCTGTCTGGGTTGGCGGCGGCGTGTTTGCAGCGGCTTGCGTGGATGTCGTCCGGAAAGGCGCGCTGCCATCGCCCCAGCAGGCGGGGTGCCTGCTTCTTCTTCTGGTTGCCATTGCCGGAATTGAAGCGGGCAGGTCAGCGTAACAGCTGTCATCATTGCTGCTTGATTGCCGCCCACTCTGCCGGGTAGAAGAGAAGGGAGAGGGCAATAGGGGTTTGTATGAGTGACAGGCAGAAACGCACCCGGCTGAGCCCGGAAGAACGCAAGCGCCAGCTGCTGGACGCGGCGGTGGAACTGTTCGCCGAATGCGGCATCGGCGAAGCCAAGCACGCCGACATCGCCAAACGCACCGGCGTGTCTGTTGCCACCACCTTTGTCTATTTCCCGACGCGCGAGGAACTGATCGACGCCGTGCTGGATGACGTGGCCGAGAAGAACCTGGCGGTGTTCGATGAGGTCGACCCCACGGGGCTGACGCCCGCCGAACTGCTGACGGCGCTGGCGGAGCATGCCACCAGCCGGCTGGACGAAGACCGCGCCTATGCGCAGGTGTGGCTGAACTGGAGCACCAATTTCGCCCCGCACATCCGCGAAAAATTCCTGGAATGCCAGAATATCGTGCTGGATAAGCTGACGGCCATTCTTGATGCCGCCACGCCCGGCAGGCAAAAGGGCAAGGGCGCGCGCGACGATGCCCGTATCCTGCTGGCCGCCAGCCAGATGCTGACAGTGATGAAGCTGGACGGCATTTCAAAAGAACGCCGCGCCCGCTTCACCGAACACACCATCGACGTGGTGCTGGCCTATACGGGCGAGAAATAGGGGTAAACCCTCCGCCATGCTGAACTTGGTTGGCGTACCGCCAGCTTCGCAAACAGCATCCACGCAGTGCTTGATGCAGCCACACCATGGAAAGGCTTGTGCAATGGACCCTGAACCAAGTTCAGGGTGACGGACTATATAATATGGTATTGCGGCGGGCAGCTTCCGACCCAAGGCGGACTTACCCCTGAATGTTTAAAATCGAACACTTGGGACTTTTTGGAAATTAGATGAACGTAAATAACGAGAGCAATGTTCGGTGGAGCATGGAGACATAAATCATGTTGGTAGTCTCCATGGTAGGTACATTTCCCCTACCTTGGAGGAAAAGGGGCCGTCAATCTCTATAAAGCTTAGCTTTGGGCTCTGCATGGTCCATAAGTTCAGAAATGATAGGTTTTCCGTATTTGGCTTTCAAAGATGTGACAGCATCTGGTTCAACGCTATATAGGAATGCCAATAGTCCACGGAGATAATCCACTCGTTCCAATTCCAATTCTCCCGTTCCATATTTATGAATGAGCGCTCGAATTTCGCGTTTCCGAGAGCGACCAATAGAGACCTTCCCATCTGTAGTGAGGACTAATCCTGTAACCGTTCGTTTCCTCTTCTTGGAAACTGAGACGAGCTTTTGTTCGTTAATTTTCAGGTTCGGATAGGGGATCTCTTCAATCAAGTCGCGGACAAACTGTACGGACTGACCTACCGTGTTTTTCGACTTACATGAAAAGGTCAGGTCATCTGCATATCTGGTGTATGCAATACCATGTTGGTCTGCAAAATCCGAAACTGCGCAGTCAAATTCATATAACATTGCATTTGATATAACTGGTGAAGATGGGGCTCCTATAGTCAAACGGTCGTACCTGCAGACAATGCGGCATAAAGTTTGGGCATCCTGATCGGAAAGGCGAAGCTCATCAGTAAATGGATAAAGTAATCTCAAAATATCTTCGCTTTTGATGCTTTCAAAGAAATTCGAGAAGTCCATTTTTTGCACAAAGTTGCTAGATGTATGAGGTAGGGCATTATCAGAAATACTCTTCCCTTTTATATATGCGGTAGCAGAAGCGTGAACGGGCAATTGCGCGAAAATTCTTTGGGCTGTCCATTTTTGAACCGCCTTCAACCGCTTCGCCGGGTGATATATGTGTCGTAGCCCACCATCACGTTTCTTTAGCGTGTAGAATTTATAAAGATGGTTGGCTGAATTTACGATGTTCCATACACGATTGGGGTCTAGCCCCAATTCTCTCGAAATTCGATCTATGATCATGCGGCTTCCTCCTCGAACAAATCTTGGAAGGAGCCCGTTTCGTAGTAATAGCTATTGATTTCAGCTTTGAGTTCAATTTCTTCTGTTATTGTGGAGTATTGGACAAAGTCAGAGCTTCTTTCTGCTGCAGCAAGTAATTCTCGATCATTTATGTATCGGCAAAATCCACTGCCAATCAAAATACTGACCAGATCAACAACTTCTTGCTGAGGAGGCCTAGTCCTAAAGATAGAAAAAAGAATACGACCCAAGGCGTCTAAATTGATAAACCTAGTTAAATCTATAATGGCATAAATTACTGAAAGTTTTAGAAAATTACCGGTTTCGTTCCAAGTGCTGAAGGAGTGCTTGAAGCGGCGTTTATTCAGGCGCGGATCACCTCGATCACCCAAGCGTCTCTTGATTAACTCAAAATTTGGTGTTTCATAGTCTATGTAGACACATGGCTTGAAATCAGAAACGTCATTGTATTTTGAAACCGGCCCTTGGGATATAAAACTATCTCCAACCTGATACTTGAGATCAATTGCAACCAAGGTTTTCTTGCTAATTTCATCTTTCGCAGAAAACATCCCCAATTCTGTATACGATCCCTCGGCTTCGGGAAATATAATGACACAGTGCGATAAGTCTGCGATCAAGGCTTCAAATTTACCTAGATCAATGTACCTTGCCGGAGCCGCGCCTACGTTGTCACGAATTGCGTCCTCAGGCTTGATGAGTTGATATTGTGGAAGCTGATCGCTAGCAAATCGGACAAACTGCGTACGCATGTGGTTGTCGGTGTTTCCTCCACATACAAATATGATGTTGCTATGCCTGCGCCACTTCGCACAATTGATGAGCTGACGAATTGTAGCTCTAATTTCTGCCGCATCATCTTCCAATAACGGGTGCGTCACAAAAATTCTCTTACCAAGAGCGGCCGAGTTACCCCCCAGCCGGGAAAGTTGAGCAAGTGGCCAAGTTTCCCGGCTGGGGGGTAACTCGGCGCCTGCATGACGTACAATTTTTTCGACCCGGCTAACCACCAGGCACAGTGTGTTCGTTACTTTGATAGTTCGAGCATCAAGCTTAAACAAACATCACCACTAAGAGAATTTGTACTATTATTGAGGGAGTTTGTGAAATCAAGCCAAATCAGGCCTAGAGCAAAGGGGAACTCATGCTGTCATCTGTCCCCTCCTGGCCGAAAGCGGCTCAAGGGAGGCAATGGCTCCCTGTTATAGAAGCGCACAACCGCATTGCCCCGAAATCAGGGGCGCTTTTATGAGAGGCGGCCCAAAGCCGCCCCTTATCTCCGACTTATTTGCGCTTTAACGGCGTGTTTCCACCAGTTTTTTGAGCCTTTTTGGCTTCGTCCCGGGCTCGTTTCTGTGCCGCCGTCCATTTTGGCTTTTTCTTGGCCCCTTTGGCTTTCTTGGCCTTCGGCTTGCTATCCGCTTTTTTCACCGCGCCTGTTTTTTCAGCAGCGTCCGGTGCAGCCGCCCGGTTCTTGGCCTCCTCAACAGGGGACTTGTCCTCTGCTTGAGGGGGCTTGTCCTCACTGTGGGGGCGTTTGGAACGAACCTTTTCATCTTCAATCGGCTTGCTGCGCTGCGCCTTCCGGTCATCCCGCCTGCCGTCAGGCGCACCTGCGGGGCCGCGCTTTTCATACGCTCTTTTTTCCCGAACAGGCATTTTGCTGCGGCTGCTTTCGGCTTCAGGTACAGGACCGCGGAGCTTGTCGACCGTGATGGTTTTCTCCAGTTTGCGGCTGGGGCCAAGGGCCGCAAAAAACTGGTCAACGATATCGGGCGCGAGCTCGACATGCGTTTCATTTTCATGAATGCGGATCGAGCCAATTTCTTTTTTGGTGATATGGCCTGCCCGACAAAGGGTTGGCAAAATCCAGCGTGGTTCGGCGTTATGTTTGCGCCCAACCGACAAAGACACCCACGTCCCGTCACTGAAGTCCTGACGGTTCTTTTGGGGGCGCTCTGCCCTGTCTCTGCCTTTAGACCTGTCCCGGCTATTGTCCCTATCCCGACCATAATCCCGTGTCGGGCCGGTGTCCGACAGCTCTTCCGGCACGGGTTGACCTGTCTGCTGCAAACGAACCAGGGCTGCGGCAATCTGTTCGACACTATGATGGTCAAGAAGTTCCTGGACATGAGGGCGTTCCTCATCGGTCACAGCTTCCGTCAGCACGGGATCATTCAGGAAACGCTCGCGGTCGCGGGCGGCGATTTCCTCCATCGTCGGCGGCTTGGCCCAGGTCGCATCAATCTGGGCGTTGCTGAGCAGCCTTTCCGTGCGCCTGCGTGCCGGATAGGGCACCATCAGGACACAGACACCTTTTCGCCCGGCCCGGCCCGTGCGCCCGCTGCGGTGCAGCAGTATTTCCTTGTTCTTCGGAATATCCGCATGGATCACCAGCTCAAGCCCGGGCAGGTCAATCCCGCGGGCAGCAACATCGGTGGCAACACAGACGCGCGCGCGCCCATCCCGCATCGCCTGCAGGGCATGGCTGCGTTCGTTCTGGCTCAGTTCACCCGACAAAGCCACAACCGAAAATCCACGGTTATTGAAGCGGCTGGTCATATGGTTCACTTCAGCCCGGGTGCTGCAAAAGATGATGGTGTTCGGCGCTTCAAAATAACGGATCACATTGATGATGCCGTTTTCTTTGTCGTTGGGGGCAAGCATCAGGGCCCGATATTCGATGTCCTGGTGCTGCTTGGTGTCGCTTTTGGTTTCAATGCGGATGGCATCGCGCTGATAGCGTTTGGCAAGTCCCATGATGGATTTCGGCACGGTCGCCGAGAACAGGAGCGTCCGGCGGTGATCCGGCGCTGTATCCAGCATATATTCCAGATCATCCCGAAAACCGAGATCAAGCATTTCGTCGGCTTCATCAAGAACAACAGCACGCAGCGCTGTCATATCAAGCGAGCCCCGTTCAATATGGTCGCGCAGCCGGCCAGGTGTGCCAACCACGATGTGCGCGCCCCGGTCCAGATTACGGCGCTCAGTGCGCATGTCCATCCCGCCGACACAGGTGGCGATATCCGCTCCTGCCAGTTCATAGAGCCATTCCAGCTCGCGCTTCACTTGAAGGGCAAGCTCACGCGTGGGCGCGATCACCAGTGCCAGTGGCGCGTGCGCCTGGGTGAGCCTCTCGGCCCCCTCGAGAATATCGGGCGCAAGCGCAAGGCCAAAAGCAACTGTCTTGCCGGACCCCGTTTGAGCAGAAACGAGAGCGTCAGCGCCAATAAGGCCCGGGGCCAGCATTTCTTTCTGCACGGGCGTGAGAGAAGTATAGCCGCGCTTTGTTAACGCCTGGCCGAGCGCCGGAACGACACCATCAAAATCTGTCATCATATTCTTTCGGAAACGGGGTTTAACCGCAAAACTGCCGGCTAATCGCATTAAGAAGCCTGCACGGATACTGCCAAGTGTGCGTTGAGGCAAGCTCAATCTAGCCTGCCTATTGTAGACAGAGTTCAGGCAGTGTCAAAATAATCCCAGATCCTGTGCCCGATGGAGCCCCTGAAAAGGGGCGCGCTGTCACCAAGATGTGTCATTTATCATCCTTTTGAGAAAATGACTTTCCTGGTCACCAGAATCCATCTGAGGCGGCGATGACATACTATGCAACAGGGCCCTGTGGCGGCTTAGTGGTCGTGCTTCTTGGGCTTATAGTCGCGGCTTGAAGAATGGGTGTGCACCACTTTCCATGCGTCCCCGACCAGGCGGAACAGGAATGTCTGGCGCCCGGCCTTGTCGAACTCGCGCCCATTTTTCCGTACCTTGCCTTTGACGCAGCCGACCTAAATGATCATACAGGGACACCGCGCGCGCCGGGCCCATATCCGGCAGCCGCGCCACAAATCGCAACCGCGAAAGGGAGACTTTGGTATGAGCACGACGGGTAAGCAACTTTTCACCACGCTTGAAAGCAACGGCACACTGACCGTCGCGATCGAGGACGTGACTTTCCCTGATCCCACGGGCAATCAGGTGCTGGTTAAAATGGAAGCCGCGCCGATCAATCCGTCGGACCTGGCCATCCTGACCAGTGCTGCCGACCTTGAGAATGCGGACTATTCGCCCGGCAAATATGTTGCCACCATGCCCGAGCCCTTCAACAGCGGCTCGAAGGCACGGCACGGGCTGAAGCTTCCTGCGGGCAACGAAGGCGCGGGTACCGTGGTCGCAGCCGGTGACAGCGATATGGCCAAGGCTCTTGTGGGCCAGCGCGTCGCGTGTGTGCCGGGCAATGCCTACAGCCAATATTGTATCGCTGATGCGGGCATGTGCCTGCCGCTTGGTGATCATTCGGCCGAAGACGGCGCAAGCGCCTTCGTCAATCCGATGACCGCCCTTGGCTTTGCGGAAAACGCGAAAATGGACGGGCAGGAAGCCATCCTGCACACCGTGGGCGCGTCCAACCTGGGTCAGATGCTGACCCGCATCTGTAAGGAAGACGGCCTGGGCCTTGTCAATATCGTGCGCAAGGACAGCCAGGTCGAGCTTCTGGAAAAGCTGGGCTCAACGCATGTGGTCAATTCCGCGGCAGACGGTTTCATGGGTAGCCTTCGGTCCGCAATCGATGACACGGGTGCCTTCTATGGCTTTGATCCGATTGGCGGTGGGCAAGCAGTTGACACCGCCTTCAAGGCGATGGAACAGGTCGCGGTCGGCAGGATGACCGAATATTCGCGTTATGGCTCCAACCAGCCGAAGCGCATGTTCATCTACGGGCGGCTGGATGTTGGGCCGACGATCCTGTCGCCGAGCTATGGTTTTGGCTGGACGCTGTCTGGCTGGCTGTTGTTCCCGTTCCTCCAGTCGGTTGGCATGGAAACGGTTGGCCGGATGCGCAAACGCGTGCTTGAAAACCTGACCACCACCTTTGCCAGCAGCTACAAGAAGCACGTCAATCTGGAAGAAATGCTGACCAAGGAAGCGGTGACGGACTACCGGGCGATGAGAACCGGCGAGAAATATCTGGTGACACCTTGGTCGTGACCCAGGCAGGTGCCCGCAGTCGCCAAGGCGCTGCAAACTTGAATGCATAGTGACAGAGCGACTCTCCGGGGTCGCTCTTCTTTTTTCAGAGGGGGGCTGGTGCCCTTCAAACGCCTGATTGCTGCCGATTGTGGCCCACTTGCCCGGCCTAAGAGCCGCGTGGTTTGGCGCGGGATGTGGCCTGTGCGGCTGCCGGGTCATCCGGCCAGAAATGGCGTGGGTACCGGCCCTTCATGTCTTTGGCGACAGCGGCCCACGAGCCGTGCCAGAAGCCCGGCAAATCCCGGGTCATCTGTATTGGGCGATGGGCTGGCGACAGCAGAATGACCAGAAGCGGCACCTTACCGCCCATGATGGATGGGTGCCCCGTCAGCCCGAATAGTTCCTGTACGCGCACCTCAATCGCGGGGGCTGTCTCATGAGCGTAGTTGATGGGAATGCGCGACCCAGTCGGGGCTTTGAAATGGGAAGGCAGCAGGGTGTCGATCTGCGAGCGCAAATCCCACGGCAACAGGGCCGACAGCGCCCCCTCCAGCATATCAGGGGTGATCTTCGAGATAGCCGTTACACCAGACAGATAAGGCAGCAACCAGTCCGGGACGTCCTTCCCAAGGGCCTGGTCGCTCAGGTCCGGCCAGGGCACGCCAAGGGCTTCATGCAGATAGGTCGCCCGCGCGCGCAGCGCCAGCTGCCCTTTGGTCCAGGGCAGGACATCAAGCCCCAGGTCTTCAATGGCCGAACACAGCAGTTCCGCGGCGGTGTCTGTGTCCTCAACCTTGGCGGAAGCGTCTGCGAGGATAACCTGGTCGATCGCCCGCACCCGGCGCGCGCGCACGCTACGGGAGCCGCGGTCAAACTCAAGACGGGTTTCCTCGGCGATGTGGGCTGAGAAGGTTTCTTCAATCTCCTCCATATCAATCGGTGCTGCCGCGCGGATGCGGCCGTTCGCGGCCTGGCCGGTGATGTCTGTCACCACCAGGAACTTGTGCCGCGCCAGCGCGTCCGTTTCTGGCAAGCTAGCGGCACGCCCGCCCACAAGGCGGAAACGTCCGGGTTTTCCTGCCGCTTGGGCGAGGCGGTCCGGGTAGGCATAGGCGAGCATCTGGCCGATGCTGATCGCCTGTGGCTTTTGCGCTGCGCTGCCCGCCAGTTTTGCCCATCGCCGGGCGAGGGCTTTAGCGTCTTTGGCGCGCGGGCTGCTGTCGGCACGGAACCGGCGCAGTCTTTCGTCAAGATCGATCGCATCGCCACCAAGCCCATGCTCCGACACCAGGGCAGCAACCTCCGCCGCTTCCCCAGCATTGCCACTGATGCCCGCGCGGTGGATCATATGCGCCAGTCGAGGGTGGAGGGGGAAGGCCGCCAAAGCGAGCCCTTCATCGGTGATCTGGCCAGAACCGTCGATGGCATCCAGTTTCCCTAGAAGCGCCGTAGCCTCAGCCCAGGCGGGCGCGGACGGCTGGTCGACAAACTGCATCTGTGCGGGGTCCGTTACGCCCCATGCCGCGAGGGTGAGCGCAAGCGGAGTCAGGTCAGCCGACAGGATCTCCGGCGTGTCGAAGGCCTGGAGGGCTGCGTGCTGGCCCTTGTTCCAGAGCCGGTAGCAGACGCCGTCTTCTGTGCGGCCAGCGCGGCCCTGCCGCTGGGTGGCGGCGGCCTTTGAGATGCGTCGGGTCTCGAGCCGCGTGAGTGCCGTTGCAGGCTCATAAACCGGCACGCGCGCCAACCCGCTGTCGACCACCACGCGGATGCCTTCAATCGTCAGGGACGTTTGCGCAATCGTGGTGGCCAGGACAACCTTGCGCCGTCCGGTGGCTGCCGGGGCGATGGCCCGGTCCTGTTCTTTGGGGGTGAGGCGCCCGTAAAGCGGCGCGATGTCTGTGGTGTCTGTAACCTGCCCGCTCAGGCGTTCTGCCACGCGGCGGATTTCCGCCTCGCCGGGCAGGAACACCAGGATGGAGCCGTGCTCTTCCGCAAGCGCCGTCATCACCGTGGAGACGACATGGTCCTCAATCCGGATCTCCGGTTTTGGTGGCACAAAGCGGGTTTCCACGGGAAAGGCCCGCCCCTCGCTTTCAATCAGCGGCGCATCCGAGAGCAGGCTGGACATGCGCGTGCTGTCCAGCGTCGCGGACATGATAAGGATGCGCAGGTCCGGCCTGAGGATGGCACTGTCGAGCGCCAGGGCCAGGCCGAGGTCTCCATCCAGGCTGCGTTCGTGAAACTCATCGAAAATGACCGCAGCTATGCCTGAAAGTTCGGGGTCGTCCAGGATCATGCGGGTGAAGACACCCTCGGTCACCACTTCAATCTGCGTCCTGGCGCTCACCCGCGTGTCAAGACGCACCCGGTAGCCGACGGTTTCACCGACCTCTTCGCCAAGCGTTCGGGCCATGAAGTGTGCGGCTGCCCGGGCGGCAATGCGCCGTGGTTCCAGCATGATGATGCGTCCCTTGGCCCGCCAGTCCGCCGCCAGGAGCTTGAGCGGCACGCGTGTGGTCTTCCCCGCGCCAGGTGCTGCCACCAGAACGGCAAACGCACTGTCACGCAGCGTGGCGTCAAGCTGCGGCAGCATGGCGTCAATCGGAAGGGGAGAGCCAGCCTTAGTCATGGGTCCTGCCTATTTGAAGCGCTTCACCCACCGTTGGTGATCAGCGTCGAATAGATGTAGCCTGCATAGAGCGCGAGGAACAGGATGCCCTCGCGGCGCGAGAGGCGCTTGCCGCTTCGGATCGCGAGCAGCAGAATGGCCGCCACGCCGATACCAACCCAGACGTCAAAATGGGCGATCTTGCCGTCAAGCGGCACGGTGGCCGCCATGGCGGTGGCCCCCAAAACCCCGAGCATGTTGAAAAGGTTGCTGCCCAGCACGTTCCCAAGCACCACGCCCGCATGCCCGCGGTAAGCGGAGACAAGCGCCGTCGCCAATTCCGGGAGCGACGTGCCGACCGCCACGATGGTCAGGCCGATCACGGCTTCCGACACCCCGAAGGCGAGGGCGATTTCAGTCGCGCCCTGCACCAGCAGATGCGCGCCACCCGCCAGCGCCACAAGCCCCGCGAGCCCCACCAGGAGGGCGCCCGTGAAGCCGAGGCCCGCGGCGGGGATGTCTTCCTCCACATCATGCGCCACCTTCTTCGAGACGCTGAGCTGGGCGCGGCGCTCGGATTTATAGACGAACGTCAGATAGCCGACCAGCGACAGGAGGAGCATGAGGCCAAAGATAAAGGAAATCTGGCCCAGGAAGGTCAACAGCCCCAGAAGCAGGGTGGCGACAAACACGGCAATCGCGTCGCGCATGATCTGGCGGTCATCGCACGCCACGGGGGCGATGGCGGCCGACAGGCCCAAAATCAGCAGGATGTTGGCGATGTTGGAACCCACCACGTTACCGAGCGCCAGGCTGGGCGCGCCCTGAAGCGCCGCCAGGATGGACACCAGGAATTCTGGCGCCGAGGTGCCAAAGCCCACCACGACCATGGAAACCAAGAGGGTTGAAAGGCCGAATCTTTTCGACAGGGCAACACTGCCGCGCAACAGGGCTTCACCGCCCAGGAACAAAAGCACCAATCCGCCAATCAGCTGCAGGTACGCCATAATCTAAACTCTTCTTTCGTTACATCTATGGTGGTCGGGGGTTATCAGTCGCCAGTGCTTTCAAGCGCACCGTTCGCCAGCGCGTGGATCAGAAGCGCGGCTTTCTGGATGTTCTTCTTGAAGCTGGTCATGTCGGCCATTTCGTCCTTGGTGTGGCCGCCCGTGCCCATCAGCCCCATGCCGTCCAGCGCCATGTCTACATGGTCCGCCGCGAAGGAGATATCCGCAGCGCCCGCCTTCCGGGGGTTAACGGCTTCGATCTTGCCGTAGCCGAGGCTTTCGCTGATCTGGCTATAGAGCGCCAGCAGCCTGGCGTTGCCTTCCGTCGGCGCCATGGGTGGATAGCCGGGCGCGAAGGTCAGCGAGGCGCTGGTGTGCAAAAGGCTGTCGGCCACGATGGCCTGCATTTTGGCCTTGGCGTCCGCCAGTTGCTTTGGCGACTGGGCGCGGATGCCGCCCGACACCTTCAGCGCCTGCGCCACCACATTGTTCTTGCCGAAGCCGGAGGTGGTGGCCGTCGCGGCATCTTCCGTCACCCGCGTGCCGCCAACAATGCGCCCGGGGTTGAAGGTCAGGTTTTCCATGCCTTCAAGCTCAAGCCGGAAGCTGTTCAGGATGCGCGCGGCCTCAAGGATCGCGCCGTAGCCAACGTCCGGCGTGAAAATCTGGGAGCTGTGCGCCGGGCGGCCCGTGACTTCGAGCGTCCAGTCTGTGCTGCCGCGCCGGGCAGTCACTGCCGTCTGGATGTTGCCGTCACCGTCCTCGAACCCCAGCGCGATATCGGCCCATACGGCTGCGTCAATGATGGCTTTCTTCGAGAGGCTCAGCGGTTTGCCGCTGGCTTCCTCATCGCCGGTCATGACAATGCGGATGCTGACACCGTCCAGCACGCCCGCGGCCTTCAGCGCGCGCACCACTTCAATGATGATCACGTCGCCGCCCTTCATGTCGGTGATGCCGGGGCCGGCAATCTTGCCTCCCTCAAGCGGGGTGAAGGCTTGGAACGTATCGTCCATGGCGAACACCGTATCCAGGTGGCCGATCATCAGAATTTTGGGGCCCTTGTTCCCAAAGGAAGCCACCAGATGGCCCGCGCGGCCAAAGGCGCTGCCGTCCACCCATTCGGTCTCAAACCCGATGGCCTTGAGTTCCGCACCGAACAGCGCGCCCACCTTTTTGACACCATCAAAATTGAGCGTGCCGCTGTTGATGGTCACGGCTTTTTCAAGCAGGCGCTCCGCCGCCGGCAGCTGGCCCTCAATCGCCTCCAGGATGGCATTTTCTGTTGCGTCGTCCGCTTTGAGGGCAGGGGCGGCGGTGAAAAGGCTGGCAATCAGGGCTAGGCAAAGCGCACGCATGGATGATCCTTCTGGCTGGTTGGGGCGCCCGAATTCGGGTCGCCCCGACCCTGCCAAAAGATGCCATGAAGGGCAATGGCTTTTGGGGAAAAGGCGCGCGTCCTTCTATATCTCGACCTGCAGTGTCTTCATTGATTTGCCATAGCCGCCAGCCATCAGCCCGGTGATGCGTCCGTCTGTGACCGAAAGGTCCACTGTGATCAGGCTGGGGGAGGTGGGGGTCATGAAGTGGCCTTGCTCTATCTCAAGCCTTTGCGTTTTCGCGTCCAGTCGGTCAAACAGAAGGCAGGCCAGCGGCCCGGCGGCCATGCCGGTGGCGGCTTCCTCATCGATGGCATAGCGCGGCGCGAACATGCGGGTGGTGGCGTGCTTGCTGGTGGCTGCATGGTCCGTGGTGAAGACATAATAGCCGATCAGGTCCAGCGCGTCGCTGATGCGCTCAATCGCCTTGAGGTCGGGCGTGAGCGCGCGCAGCGTTTCACCGGTTTTCACGCCAACAACCATGAAGCTGTTGCCGGTGTTCACAAGTGTTGGCAGGGCACGCGGGTCAAGGTCGTCCGCCGCAAGGCCAAGGGATGCCAGCACGTCGGCCTCGCTGATGCCTGCAGCCTGCCAGTCTGGCGCTGATGAATAGCGCGGCGCCAACTGCTCCATAAAGGCCGCGCCGCCTTCAATGATGATCTTGCGCGGGCCGTCGACCGTTTCCTTGGAGGTTACGCCCTCAGGCACCCGGCCAATTTCGGCCAGATAGGAAAAAGTGGCGATGGTGGCGTGGCCGCAATGGGCGATGCGCCGGTTCGGGGTGAAAAAGTCCAGCTTGAAGCCCTCAGTGGCGGAGCGGGAGACAAAAGCGGTTTCCGAGGCGCCAATGTTCTTTGCCACGGCCAGCATCTGTGCGTCGGACAGGCCGTCGGCATCCAGCACGACCCCCGCCGGATTACCGCCCGCACCATTCTGGACAAAGCCGTTCACGATATGGGCAGTGATAGATGATTTTTCATTACTCTGTTTCATGATATTCCTCGCTTTAATATCCAACACATCAGCATTTAATGGCAGATTGATGGTATTTTTAGCGGGAAGTTTCTCTTATGTTCATGACGAAAATTCATGAATTGGCCGCAGGGTTTGTGGCGCTCGGGTCGCCATTTCTTAATCTGCCGGGGTGAAGGTCAGCTTCATGTAGGGCGTATAGGGGCCTTCCTTGCTGCCCGAAATATGCCCCAGCAGCTGGTAACCGCTTTCCGTTTTCATAATCTCCAGCTTGCCGATCACCACGCCACCATTGCCGTCCGGGAAGTCGGTGCCTGTGTTGGCGTTGGTGACGATCAGCGTGTCGCCTTCAAAACCGCCGGTATAGATGTCCATATAGCCGTTGAGGTCATCAAGGAAGGCGAAGCGGTAGATATTGTGGAACCGGTCGTATGACAGGGTCATCTCAAACTGGAATGTGGCGCCGGGGAAGGCCACTGGCGCATTCAGGCGCACGAAGGATTTGCCCAGAACCGTGTCTGCTGTGGCGCGCTGTGCCGGCAGAGGGGTGTCCCAGCCGTCCTCGCCGTGATACTGGGCCACAATGGTCCAGCGCCCTTCCATGAAGGACAGGCGGTCGATGCCGTCTTCACCAGAGGTCGTATCTGTGGCCTGCACCGATACGCCGGCAAAGATGACAAGCAGGAACAGGCCTGCGCTTTTCAGAAGGTGGGTCATGATATCCTCGCGTATTTGTTGACGCGAAATAGTGCGGCGAGCGCGGATATCATGCAACCCAACATTCGTTGACCAGCTTTGGGCCTGGAGTTGATCGGGCTGAAGGGCGCGTTACTCCGCCTCGATGGTGGGCTCGTGCTCAACCGGGCAGTTCAGGCTGTTGGCAATGAAGCATTCCTTGTTGGCGACTTCGTGCAGGCTCATCGCTTTTTCCATGTCGCCGCCCGCCTTGATGGTGATGCGCGGCCGGAGGATGATCCGCTCGAACTTGGAGGTCACGCCCTTGCCCTCCACCATCACGCCTTCGGCGTCGTCCTCATATGCGGTCACCACGATGTTGTTGACCGCGCACAGATGCAGGTACCACAGCATGTGGCAGGCGCTTGTGGATGCCACCAGCATGTCTTCCGGGTTGTGGCGCGTGGGGTCACCGCGGAACGCGGGGTCGGAGGACCCCAGGATGTCGGGCTTGCCGTCCACGGCCACCGTATAGTCGCGGCTGAAGCTTTTGTAGGTTCTGGTGCCTTCATCCCCCGCGCCGGTCCAGATGGTGCGGGTGTGATAATGATGCTCTGCCATGGCGGCCTCCTGTTTCGCTGTCGTCTTTGTCGCTGTCGTGTGGCTGAAGGTACGCCCGGCGGGCGGCGGGCGCCAGTGCCAATTCCGGCTACCAAGAGGGGGCCAAAGAGGCCAATGCTTACCGGGCAGGCAGTTGGCAGCAAGAATTTGATATCCCGGCCCATTCCATTCCCCTAGATCGGAATCACTGAACCTTGGAATTGATGTAGAGAGTAGATGATGAAGAAAGTTAGCATTAAAGCAATTGTGGTGGGCCTGTTGGCCTTGTTGGTGCTGGATAGCGCCGGTGAGCTGCTGTTGGTTTTCACCATGAGCGGTGGCCTTGACGGTGATGCCATTATTGCGGTGAAACAGACGAGTGCATTTCTGGTCTGGCGTTCCCTTGTCACCATAATAACACTGGCTGTTGCGGGCTATTTTACGGCCGCCTTGTCGCGGGGGAATTCCTATGTGAATGCGGGAATAGTTGGCGGCATAGCCATTCTGTTAACGGTTTTGGCCATTGCGAGCGTGGACATGCCGCTGTGGTACAGTGTCATTGCGCTGGTTTCCCAGTTGCCGTTCACTTTGCTGGGCGCGTACCTATTCCAACAGAAGCAAAACAAGGCCGCTCCTCAGTAGGGAGGTTTCAGTTTACCTGTTTGCCTGTCTTTTTTCCTCATGACAGCAAGGTGTTTGCTGGCGCCTCTGTTGCGAGGAAAAAAAGTTCACTGGAATGTGACAAATTCGGCTTGACCTTCGCCCGCGCGCATTTTATACCGGCGCAGCTTTCGGCGGCAGTGTAGCCGTTCCGAGTTGTTCCGAGTAGGATACAGACGCGCCGGGAGCTTGTATATTTTGGCCGAGTAGCTCAGCTGGTTAGAGCAGCGGAATCATAATCCGCGTGTCGGGGGTTCAAGTCCCTCCTCGGCTACCAAATTTCAAGGCTCTGTCCCCAACGGGACAGGGCCTTAAATTTTTTAGCGCAGGATTGGCGCTAACCCCCGTGGGTTCATACGAGCGCGACGCGTGGCGCGCGAGTGACGTCGAGCGAGAGCGAGACGGTCCCGAAGGGATGAAAACAGGCAGCAGGCCTGTTTTCACAATTCCCTCCTCGGCTACCAATCACCAAAGCCAGTCCCTTGCGGGGCTGGCTTTTTGCTTTTGGGCGGGCAGGGGGCGGCTTCAGGGTTCAAGTTCCGCGTCCTGTGGGCTGGCGCCCCGCTGGTAGATGCGGGTGAATTCCACGCTGCTGACACCCCCGTCTTCGGGGGCCGAAGAATCCATGTCAAACGACCTGAACTTGCGGGTATCGTGGGCCTTGACCTTTTCGCCGAAATATTTTTCGACCTTGCCATTGCCGTAGGTGATCGTGGCATCGAAGGTGATGACATAGTCGGTGGTGTTCGTCAAAGCCATATACATGTCATCAAACAGGTTTCCCTTTGGCTGGTCGCGGCAGAAGATGCCCTTCATGCCGCTGAAGGCATAGATCTTGAAGTCCTGGTAGCACTTCTCGTTGTTATGCACTGCCGTCAGGAAGGTTTTATAATGGAAATACCCTTCCTTGCGTTTGTCTTTGTCTGCGGCCTGGGTGCCCTCTTTCGCCTCTTGCGGCGCTATCATCGGAACGTCGGACTGCAGATCACTGGTGATGACATAAGGGCTGTCTTCTGCCTCACCTGCCGTATCAGTTGATGACGCGTCGCTCATGCTCAGGCCCGCAGCAACCTTCTTCCGCTGTTCGGCCAGTGCCTTCTGTTCGGCTTCAATTTTCTTGACGCGTTCACTCGTCGTCATCGGCGCCGATTGCCTCTGTGCCGATGGCGTGGTTGTGGACGCCTGTTGTTGCGTCTGACGCCGTTGCTGCTGCCGGTAGTTCGTGGCACTTTGGCGGTCAGCCGCGGCCTGACGCTCGCGTTTCTGGCGCTTCATGTCGTCAAAGGCTTCCGCCAGTTTTCTGTTGTTCCGGTCGATCTGACGGTTGAAGTTGCGGGCATTCTGTCTGTTGTTTTCAACGAACCTGTTCCAGGCGCGGGCGTTCGCATCCGCCTTTGCCTGCGCCTTGGCCTTGCGGCGGTCTCGCGCGGCCTGGCGTTCGGCTCGCTCGCGGCGCTCTTCTGCCAGTTCAGCCTCGCGTTCCCGGCGTTCCTCGGCTTCTCTTGCCGCCTTTTTTTCGGCATACAGCCTGTCACGGTCAGAGGATGCGATATCCGAAAGGGTGGCATTCTTTTGGCGCAGGCGAGCCTGCAGCTCCGCCTGCGGCATATCCAGCAGCACGCCGTTTTCGACCGAAATCGTGGTCATTTGTGTTTTTGAGAAAATCGGTTCTTCGAACTGAACCGTACGCTTGCCCGTATAGTAGGAATCAAAGCGGGTTTTCTCAATGATCGGGGTTTTGCCCTGGCCGTGTGGCAGGCCCATTTCATCAACCGGCCCGCGGTAGCTCAGGCTTGAGTAGCTGCCTGTTTGGGTTTCTGACTGCACAAAGTCCAGTTCAACGGCAACTGGCCAGCCGTTTTCCCAACGAAATTTGAGGATTTTATTGTCTACCTGACGCCAGCCATGGGCGAGCCCATGGGCAAACCCCTGAGCGTCTTTGCCTCCTTGATAGTCAAAAAATATGACGTCATCGCCCCAGAATTTCGGCATATTGTAGCTTTTGAAGTCACTTTTCTCGCCATACCTGCTCTCGCCGCACCGGAACTTGGTGCTGTAGGGTTTCATCTTCTGGCGCTTGTCCAGTCTTCTGGAAATTGAGCTATAGTGACATTTGGCGAAATGGGCCTGGACATCTGGGTTGCCAAAGCGCGGCAAGGGCGGGGCTTTTCCCGCGCCACCCGCCTCGTTTTGCCAATAGTCGTTTGTCGCCTTCTGCTTCTCACTCTCTGATGGGTAGGTGGCGAAGCGTGGGTCCCAGTATGCCGGCCAATAGATGCCGGTGATTTCTTCCAGGTAATTGCCCCTATCATCCTGCGACGTGAAATAGCCGACAGGGCGGCCCGCCAGATACCGCTTTCTCCAGTCGTAGGTGCGGTAGTTTGTAATCCGGTAGATGCCATTGTTTCTGATGCGGCCGTTTGACGTGAGGATATAGATCATGTCTTCAAGATAATCGTCGCCCAGATTGCTATATTGGCGGTTATATTTGTCGAAGGTCTGGACATGCCGCTTGTTGCCGGATTTGGCATATCCCCGCCACTTTAGACCGATCCGGCGGATCTTCTTTGTGGGGTCGGAAAGTACCCTGAAGTCAGTTTGCAAATAGCCGATCGGATCCGGGTAATAGGAGTTCCAGTCGGAGGTCCACTGAATGTTGTCCAGCTTTTGCGGAACTTTCTGGATTGTTCTGACATCAAGCGGGCGACCAAATACGCGGCTGTAGGCCCCTTTTTTCGTGTTCGGATATCGCCAGTCGCCTTCCTGCAAAAAGCCGTGGGACCAGACACCTTCCATATCGACCTGATTGTCCTGATCCTCGTAGCGGGTCAACTTCCCTTTGCCGTGCAGCATGGCCCAGCGGTTGTCTGGGGATGGGTTGAGGACTGTGCCCAAAACGGTAAATCCGGGGCCTTCCTTGCCTTCCCTGCTGAGAGTGGCGGCATAGGCCCACAAGCGGCGCTTCCTTTTCTGGTCGTCGACTGAAAGGGAATATTCCACGCCCGTGATCGGGGCAGACGCATAGCCTGCCTGCCAGACGGCACCGCATTTCTCGTTCATGCCGCCCTTGAAGGAGATGCCGTGCATGCCGGATGGGGAGACGTCATAGGCCATCATTTTCGATGGCACCTCGCAGCTCGCCATCTTGTAGTCCCACATCTTGTTATGGAAGCTATAGGGCCACTTGTGCTTATCGGTCTCCACCGGCCCCACATACCAGGCTTTTCTTGCCAGCTTCATTTTCTGGCTGGCTGCGGGAAAGCCTTTTTTCTTGTGCCCCTGCACCAGAAGGAGCGGCCCTAAGGGAAGATAGGTCCGGTCGAAGCCGTTATGTGACGTCCTCAGCCCGTCACGCTTGTCATAAAGGGTCCAGTTGACCCGCAACATCGCAAGGCCATCGCGGTAGCCGAACGGGCGGCGACCCGACACAATGGAAATGCCATCGCCGCTGGCATCTACCAGCCTGATGGCCGCAAGGTTGCCGCCGGGCATGACTTTGCCGCCATACTCAAGAAGGGGATCAAATCTTTCCGAATAGGGCAGGTCCGCGAGCAGGTGGGGCAACAGAGACAGGTACGCGGCCTTTTTGCTCACCTCGGACTGGTTGGCCCTGTCGATGGCCGACGCGGAAAGTTTCGCGGCCTGGTACCGCCACTTCATGGCGAAATATTCCTCGAATCCCGGATGCTCGGAAGAATTCAGGGCCAGGCTGACAATGCCGTTCTTGTTGGAGATATAGCGAAGGACCTGGCGCTGCGGCACCATGTTGGCAAAGGATGTTGCCTGATAAACGGTCATATTGACGCTTGGGTAGGCCGCGTTGGGCAGCAGGCCTTCATAAATAACGGCACTATATTTTTGCCCTACAGCAAGCCAGGTCTTCAGGTTGGCTCCGGGCTGCTGGGAAACGGACAGGGTCATGCGGGGGGTCGCGTGAAAGCGTCCAAAGCGCAGCTCAATCGCGTTCAGGGGTTTGCCCTTGGGGATAACCTCGAAGGCCAGCTCGTCATCTGCACGGCCGTACAGAAGGTCATAGATGACGCCCGGATCGCCCTCGATGAAGGGGGTATTGTCAAACTCTTGCGGGTCCAGTGTTTCGCCTTTGAAGAGATTGCGGCTGCCGGTGAAAAGGATGTCGCCGACGTGCAGTGTGCCGTCGACCGCAGCACTGGAGCCCGGCACAACCTTGACAATCTCCCAGCCCAGTTCGTGCGATTTCACGTCAATGCCGTAAGGCCAACTGCCGTCCCAGGTCCGCATTTTTGGGGCTGGGGAAATGGTGATGCTCGGGTCCATCTCCATAAGGATGTCACGCCAGCTTTTATGCAGATACCCAAGGGCGCGCTTTTCATCATCCTGTGTCACCAAGGGTGAAACCGGCAAAATGCCGCGCTTCAAGTCAATCTCATCGGCCGCCTGCGCTGCTGCGCCTGATAAAAAGCAGACAAGAAAAAGAAGAAAGTTAGCCTGATGAAATAAGGAATTGCGGCCCGGTTTCAACCTTTGCATACCTTATCCTTTCTGCGGATTGTCAAAATGTTGGAAACAGATTGCCGACAAGGAACAGGGTTTGGCATTCGGTGAATGCCTCACAGTTTAGGCCGAAAAGCCCCAATTGATCAAGGTAAGCGGCTTTTTTCGGGGTCGGTTATTTGGGGCCATGGCCCGCCCCTTGCCACACCTGCCGCCACCGACTATACCCACACCCATGCAGATTTTTGAGGGCATCATATCGGACCGGGGGTCCAAATATGCGGTGTCAGGCGGGCCGTGTGCCAGCCCGGACGAGGCCAAGGCGTTCATCAAGCAGCTGTGCCGCAAGAAGAAATTCGCCAAGGCCACGCACAACACCTGGGCCTTCATGACGCCCGAGGGGCCGGTCAAGAATGACGACGGCGAGACGGGTGCGGGCATGCTGATGGCGCAGATGCTGGAGCGCGAAGGCCTGATGCATCATATCGTGGTGGTCACCCGCTGGTACGGCGGCAAGCATCTGGGCGGCGACCGTTTCCGCCACGTGCAGGACAGCGTGCGCTATTATCTGGACAACGCAGAGCTGGGTTGACGCCTGAATATCCATCCATCCGATTTCTGGAAAAGTTAATAATCGATTTTGGCGATTGCTGGAATCTGGACTTCCAATTTCCTTTTGGTCTCAAAATGGGCGTATTCTCCGATCTACCATAAAGGGAGCGCAGGCCTGCGCGAGGAACGTCACCCTCGCCACACTAAAAGAAGCGAGCGGACGCCACAGGTCCACACTCTCCAACAAGTATTTGTCAGTTTAAGGGGCATCACTTCTCGCCCGGCACCAACTTGAAGGAGGTAGGATATGCTGAAGAGAAAACTACCAATGATTGTTATCCTGGCGATGGGAACAGCCCTCGCCACAGTGCCGCAAGCCGCGGCAGAACACCATGAGCCCATGGAGACACACATGCAAAGCGCCCCAACGAATGACTATTGGTGGCCAAACCGCCTGAACCTGGAGCCGCTTCGGCTGAACCTGCCGGACGCCAACCCATTGGGGGCGGATTTCAATTACGCTGAAGCCTTCAAGGATGTGGACCTGGATGAGCTGCGCGCAGACATGGAAAAGCTGATGACCACGTCGCAGGACTGGTGGCCAGCTGACTATGGCCATTATGGCCCCTTCTTCATCCGCCTGTCCTGGCACTCGGCCGGTACCTACCGGATGATTGACGGTCGCGGCGGTGCGGACGGCGGCATGCACCGCTTCGCGCCCCTGAACAGCTGGCCGGATAACACCAACCTCGACAAGGCCCAGCGCCTTCTGTGGCCGATCAAACAGAAATACGGCAACAAGATCAGCTGGTCTGACCTGATCGTGCTGGCGGGCACCATCGGCATGGAACATATGGGCTTCAAGACCGCGGGATTCGCCTTTGGCCGGGAAGACGCCTGGATGCCCGAAGAGGTCAACTGGGGCCCTGAAGGCGAATGGCTGGGCCGCGCCGAAAGCCGCCACAAGGACGGCAAGCTGACCGGTTCGCTTTCTGCCGCGCGCATGGGTCTGATTTATGTAAACCCGGAAGGCCCGAACGGCGTGCCGGACCCGCTTCTGGCGGCGCAGGAAATTCGCGACACCTTCGGCCGGATGGCCATGAATGACGAGGAAACCGTGGCGCTGATCGCGGGTGGTCACACCTTCGGTAAGGCGCACGGTGCCTCGAAGGGCTCCAACCTGGGCGCAGAACCTGAAGCTGGCGCGCTTGAAGAGCAGGGCCTCGGGTGGAAGAGCAAATACGGCAGCGGCAAGGGCGCCGACACCATCACCAGTGGCCTTGAAGGCGCCTGGACGGTAAGCCCGGCTGAATGGACGCACAATTACCTGCAGAATCTGTTCATGTTCGACTGGGTGCAGACCAAAAGCCCGGCGGGTGCGATCCAGTGGGAGCCTGATGACGACAGCACAAGCGAAATGGTGCCGGACGCCCACGACCCGGACAAGCGCCACAAGCCGATCATGTTCACGACCGACCTGGCGCTGAAGGAAGACCCGGCCTACCGCAAGGTGTCCGAACGCTTCCTTGAGAACCCGGAAGAGTTCGAGAAGGCTTTCGCTCGTGCCTGGTTCAAGCTGACCCACCGCGACATGGGCCCAACCAGCCGCTATCTGGGTGCCTGGGCGCCTGATGAGACTTACATCTGGCAGGACCCGGTGCCCGCGGTGGACCACAAGCTGATTACTGACCGTGACGCCGACAAGCTGAAGAACACCATCCTCGACAGCGGCTTGAGCCACGCTGACCTGGTGCGCACGGCCTGGGCGTCGGCATCCAGCTTCCGCGGCACGGACATGCGCGGTGGTGCCAACGGTGCCCGCGTGCGCCTGGCGCCGCAGAAAGACTGGGCGGCGAACGACCCGGCTGAGCTTGACCGGGTGCTGGGTGTGCTGGAAGGCATCCAGGCTGACTTCAACAAGAAGGCCCGTGGCGGCAAGAAAATCTCCATGGCTGACCTGATCGTCCTTGGCGGTGCTGCTGCCATCGAAGACGCAGCCGCGAAGGCCGGCCACAAGGTCTCTGTGCCCTTCACCCCGGGCCGCACGGACGCGGCGGCTGAGATGACCGACGCGGACTCCTTTAGCGTGCTTGAGCCAACAGCAGACGGCTTCCGCAACTATTTTGCCGACGGCAATGACCGGTCACCGGCTGAAATGCTGGTGGAAAAGGCCGCGCTTCTGAAGCTTTCCGTGCCTGAAATGACGGTGCTGGTGGGCGGCCTGCGCGCGCTGGATGCCAACACAGGCGGTGCCAAACATGGTGTGTTCACCGATACGCCTGGGGTGCTGACGAACGATTTCTTCACCGGCCTCCTCGATATGGGCACGGAATGGAAGAAGGCGGATACCGCTGGCATCTATGAAGGCTTCGACCGCGCGTCTGGCGAGAAGAAATGGTCGGCAACGCCCGTTGACCTGATCTTCGGCTCCAACAGCGAGCTGCGGGCCGTGGCGGAAGTGTACGCAACAGATGGGTCTGAAGCGAAGTTCGTGGAAGACTTTATTGGCGCCTGGACCAAGGTGATGAACCTGGACCGCTTCTAGGCTTCAGGCACCCGTGTAAATCAAAGGAACGGCGGCGCCCAGCGTCGCCGTTTCGCGTTTGGGGGCGGGGACTGTCAGCTTCTGTCAGGCCTTTTCAGGCTGCACGGTGGGGGCCTCAGGGCGCGGCTTGAAGGCCACCAGAAAATAGGAAACACCCCGATGCAGATACAGCAGGAAGGGCCAGACCACCAGATACAGCTCGCCGCCCAGCATGAGGTTGCCTGCCATCACCGCCACCAGAACAATGAGCGGAGACAGGATCAGGATCTCCGCAGTCCTGCTATAGCGGTTGGCGGTTGGGGCCCTGTCGCCTGCCAGCCAGCGCAGGAACAGGGGCAGGGCATAATCGATGGCCACCCACACGATAAACAGGGTGTTGCCAAACAGGATCATGGCCTCGCGCGGGGGCGGCACGGTCAGCCAATCGTTGAAGGCCGCCGTCATGATCACGAAAATGGGCGCGGAAACGCCCACAAGGGCCGCCAGGAAGCGCCAGGCGGCGCGGCCCTTGCGCCAGCCCTCAAGGGCGCCGATCCGTTCGGTGTGAAACGGAAACATCAGGCAGATGCAGAAGGCCTGCAGATACAGGGAAAAGTCCCAGAACCAGCGGGTGCCAAGAAGGTCACGCGGCCCTGCGGCGGGAAGAAAATAGATGCCCATGATGATGGAAAGATGCAGGCCCACAAGAACCACCGCTGTTCCGGCCGCAACCGCCCGCTTGTTTTCCACACTGCGCATGGCACCAGTTAACCTGAAACAGGCGGGTATGCGCAAATCTTTTCGATCAGGCCGAAGGCGCGCCAACCAGTGGCCGGCCCGCCATGCAGGCCGCCTTCTGTCGGCTTTATCCTGCCATTCGCTGGTCAAATTTCTGGAAAACCGCGCCGACAGCTTCAGGTGTATGCGGCGCGGGGAGTGCCGCCATGGCGGTGAAAAAGTCGGCGTGGCGCCCCGGGGATGACACCAGAAGGAAGGTGGCATCGCGGCCTGATCTGTTCCAGAAGCTGTGGGCGTCGCCCGCCGCCACATGCAGGCTGTCGCCGGGGGTTAAGGCCAGCGCCATTTCGCCGGCGCGGAAGTCCAGCGCACCCGCCAGCAGGCGGAAATATTTGTCTTCACCTGCGGAAATGTGATGCGGCGCCCCATGGTCGGGGGCCACGGTCACAAGCATGACATTGAAGGTACCGCCGCTTTCGGCGGTGGACACCTCAATGCGGCTTGTCAGGCCTGAGAAGGCAACGGTTTTCGGGTCTGTGACCTGTTGTGTGTGCATGGGATATCCCCCTGTTTTTCTGATAGGGCGCTAGGCTAGAGGATATTTATATGATATGAAATTCATCGAATTTTGGCATTATATGACGAAATAACAAACAAATGGATCTTGAACAGCTGAAAACATTCGTGGCCGTGGTGCGCGCGGGCGGCGTGAGCGCGGCAGCGCGGACCCTGGGCCTGCCCCGCACCACCGTAAGCGCGCGGGTGGCGGCGCTGGAAACTCAGATGGACACCATCCTGTTGCGCCGGACCACCCGTAGCATCACCCCCACGGATGCTGGTGCCAGGCTCTATGATCAAGTGCGTCGGTCGGTGGAAACGCTGGAAGCGGTTGGCGACAGTTTCGAGGCGCCGGGCGGTCCCCTGCGCGGTCTGGTGCGCTGCGCGGTACCACAGGATTTCCCGCGTGATGCGCTGGTGAGAACATTGGCAAGCCTGCGGGCCGTGCATCCCCAGATCCGGGTGGATTTCCGGTTCAGCAATGCAGTGGCTCGCCTGGCGGACGAGGATATCGATGTGGCCATCCGGTTTGGCGCGCCGGAGGCGCCGTCGCTGATTGTGCGTCGGCTTGGGGGCACGCGCTACGCGCTGGTGGCAAGCCCGACCTATATGCATGAAAAGGGGGTGCCGGAGCAGGCTTCCGACCTGGCGGATCACCGCCTGCTGGTGTTCACGGCGACCGCGGGAGCACCCAAACGGTCCCCGCTTATGGCCTGGGCGTCGCTGGCGCCCGACGCCGTCATGGCCGCCAACGATATGGCTTTCCTGCGCACCCTGGCGGTGGCGGGTTACGGCATTGCCTGTCTGCCAGCGCCATTGTGCGCGGACGAGCTGGGCACCGGACGCCTGGTGGAGCTGGAAATCGACGGCTGGTCCGGCGAGGCCGGAAGGGAAAGTGCTTTTTGCCTTGTCTTTCCCTCCCGCCGGGAGATCACGGCGCGGGTCCGCGCCTTTGCAGATCACCTGACCCGCGCGCTTGAGGATGCTTAGCTGTAGGTCAGCTTGGTTGGTTCCAGCGTCAGCTCAAGCTTGGCCACATTGGCCGGATTGAGGCTCACCAGCACATGGGCGAACCGGTCCGAATAGGCGAAGTTATAGGCGTCCGACAGGGGTGCCAGCGTGGCGGCCCACTGGTTGAAATATGGCTTTTTCGTCTGCATGCCTGCGAAGAACAGGCTGCCCGGCAGCTGGAACCATTTCTGGCTTGGCATTGAGCCGACCATCTCGCCGGCCGTGACCGTCTCACTGCCCACGGCACCGATACTGATGCCCGAGAACAGATCACCGCTGATCCAGCCGTAGACATCGTTGGCCGGTGCCATTGGCGTACTGGCGCCATCGAAATAGTAGGGCGTGTTGCCGCCATAGATGCCGCTGGGGTTCAAAAGGTCATCGCGCCTGAACAGCATGGTGTGGCCGCCTTTTACCGGCTCATATCTGACGGTAGCCCCGCTGACGATCGCCTCGGCCTGGCTCAACAGGATGTTGAGGCCGTCGTCGATGGTTGCCAGATACTGGTAGCTCTGGCGGGACTGTGGGCCGGAGGCCGGTACGTTCGGGCCGACGCCTGCGAATTCACCCTTGATGATGGCGATCACGCCGTCACCCAGGTTTGGCACCACCGAGCCCGCCTTGGTTTCCGGGCCGAACGTATCCCTGAGATAGACCAGATAGTCTTCCATCAGGTTATAGGGCATCACCGGGATGCCGGTGGTCGGGTAGACGGAAGGGTAGGATGAGGGGCCAATGACACGGGCGAAGTTCGTTCCCGGCTTGGGGCCGCTGCCATACTGCTTGAAATCGCCGGGCACCACGGCGGAGAGCGGCGTGCCGTCTGTCCCGCCGGGGCCGGACAGGCCTGAGGCTGGCGGTGTTGTCAGGGCCTTGAGCTCCTTGTAGACCTGATCTGATGTCGCGCCGCCCTTGAGGCCGCTGTCCTGCTGCACGACCTTGCCGCCAGACCCGTAGCTGGTCAGCGACATGGGGATGGCCCAATAGTCGATTGTGGTCAGGTTCGCGGCGTCCGCAGGGTCCCCATTGAAGGTGATTTCCATCTTGTCGTAGCGCAGGAAGAAGTTGGGGTCTGTCACCGCCTGGCCGGGCTCGTAGCCCTGATATTGTGGGGTCCAGGCCGTGCCGTAGCAAACATAGATGCGGCCGCTGAAATGGCTGATGCTGATGCCGTCCGACAGGTCCTTGAGTGTATACCAGTTCCCGGCCCAGGATTTGCTCCCCATACCGGCATAGACGGATGCGATCGCGTCCCCCGTCTTGGTGTTGGTGATGTCCAGCGGTGCGCCTGCACCCGGTACGAAGCCGATATGCACGTCGCTTGCGGGCAGACTGCTGTTGTTGGTGAAAGTGAAAGTTAAAGCGGCCATTATATCCTCCTACTAATGATTGCCTGAAAACAATCATTGCGGGAAAAATGCGAGGCGGGGAAGCGCCCTGCGTTTTTATGCTGCTGCAGTTGGTTGTATTGGCCCGACAGGCGCGCCAGCACGATGTCTCAATCGCACTGACGACGCCGTAAGTTTCAATATGTGAAGGCTTTTTTCGCTCTATGTGGGGCTTACGCGCACTGGCGTACCGTGACCGGCACGCCGTTCAGGGCGGCGTTGCCGCTGACGGGGTCAAAAAGCTTGTCATCGGTCAGGATGTTGCAGTTGACGCCTTCCTGCTCTGATGCCACGGCAAGTTTCACGCCCTTGGTCTGGTGGCCCCAGCCGTGGGGCAGGCTGACAACGCCGGGCATGACATCCTCGCTGGCGACCACAAGCGTTTCCACTTCACCGACGCGGGACGCGATACCCACCCGCGCACCGTCTTTGATGTCGCGGGCCGCCATGTCGGACGGGTGCATCATCAGGTGCCAGCGTGCCGGGCCTTTGATCAGGCGGGTGCTGTTGTGCATCCAGCTGTTGTTGGACCGCACATGCCGCCGCCCGATCAGCAAAAGCTCGCCGTCCTTCAAGGCCTGGCGGCTGTCCATCAGGCGCTTCAGGTCATCCAGCATCAAGTCCAGATCCAGCTTTACCGGGGCTGATAGGCGCTCCGGCATGCTGGGCTGAAGGGGGCCAAGGTCTATGCCGTGCGGGTGATCCTTGAGCTTTTCAAGCGTCAATTCCATCGCGGCCCCTGTGGCCTTGCCATATGGGCCATATTGGATGCCCTGGTCCAGAAGCACATGCGGTGCCGGCTGCGGTTTATAGTCCTGCCCCTTGCGTTTCGCGATGGCGGCGGCGAGGCCGATCATGATCTCCCAGTCGTGTTTTGTGCCCGCGGGCGGGTCGAACACCGGTGCGTTGTAGCGCGTGATATTCCGGACAGCCAGCCGGTTGAAGCTGATGTCATAATGGTCATGCTCCAGCGGCGATGTGGGCGGCAGGATCACGTCAGCAAACCGGGTGGTTTCATTGAGGTACAGGTCGATCGACACCATGAAGTCAAGGCCTTCGAACGCCTTGTTCAACTCGCCTCCATTGGGGGCGGAAAGCGCCGGGTTGGCCGCAATGGTGAAGAGGCCTTTGATCTGGCCTTCGCCGGGTGTGTTGATTTCCTCCGCCAGCGCGACGGCCGGGAACTCCCCCGAAAAGATGGGCAGGCCGCTGACTCGGCTTTGCTTGGTGGCGAAATATCCAGCGCCCCGGGTGCCGGGGGTAACGTTCCCGAACGCAGGCGTCGGCACCATGATGCCGCCGGGCACATCCATATTGCCGGTGATGATGTTCAGGACCTGGATCGCCCACTGGCACAGGGTGCCGAATACCTGGGTGGAAACACCCATGCGGCCATAGGCGGCAGCGCCCTCTGTGGTGGCCATGGTGCGGGCCAGGTCGCGGATCACATCGGCTGAAATGCCGGTCTGCTCGGCGGCCAGTTCGGGCGTGAAGCCCTCAGCGGCGGCGCGCACGGCCTCAAGCCCGTCAATGTGGCCAGCCATCGGGCCAAGGTCGACAAGGTCTTCCGCGAACACCGTCTGGATCATGGCCATCAGAAGGAAAGCGTCACTGCCCGGGCGGATGAAATGGTGCGCGTCGGCGATGGCCGCCGTTTCCGTGCGGCGCGGGTCGATCACCACGAATTTGCCGCCGCGGTCCTGGATGCCCTTCAGCCGGTTCTTCACGTCCGGCACGGTCATCATGCTGCCGTTCGATGCCAGCGGGTTGCCGCCAATAATCAGCATGAAATTCGTGCGGTCGATATCCGCCACCGGGACAAGATACTGGTGGCCATACATCAGGTGCCCCACCAGCATGTGCGGCAGCTGATCCAGCGACGTGGCGGAAAAATGATTGTCTGTGCCGATGGCGCGGCGAAGCTCGCTGCCGTGGGTCATGGTGCCATAGTTGTGCACACCGGGGTTGCCTGCGAAAAAGCCGATGCTGTTTGGCCCATTTACGTCCTGAATGGCGACCATCTTTTCGGCGACAAGCTCGAAGGCCTCGTCCCAACTGATCTCCTGCCATTCATCGCCGACACGGCGGATGGGCTTGGTCAGCCGGTCCGGGTCTGTATAGAGGTCCTGGATTGCCGTGGCTTTGGGGCAGATGTGGCCGCGGCTGAAGGGGTCGTCCTTGTCGCCCTTGATGGAGACGATCCGGTCGCCTTCTGTCTCAATCGCTATGCCACAGATGGCCTCGCACAGGTGGCAGGACCGATAATGGGTTTTCCTAAGTTCGCTCACGATTGTCTCCCCGGATGACATGGTCTTGTCTTAATCTTCATATTTAAGCGTGAGCTATGGTGATTGGCCTTGGTTTCAAGGTCGGGCCACAAGGAGAGGTGCGCAGCCATTGCGCCCAAGGCGCTTGCCTGCTAGGGCTGTTGGCCACACACTGATCTTAAGCAGACATATTCAGGAGGATTTGTGACCTTACGCGCGACACTTCTCGGCATTGCCGCCCTGTTGTTGGGGGCGGGCAGTTTGAACCTGGGTATGGGGCTGCAGGCCTCGCTTCTGGGGGTGCGCGCCGGTATCGAGAATTTCCCGACGCTGCTGATCGGTCTTGTCATGTCGGCCTATTATGCCGGTTTCGTTCTGGGCAGCCTTTATGCGCCGGGCGTTGTGGCGCGGGTTGGGCATATCCGCACCTTCTCGGCCTTCGCCTCGCTGGCGTCGGCGGCGGCCATCTGCCACGCGGTGTTTGTGGACCCGCTGAGCTGGATACTTTTTCGTGCGCTCACGGGTTTTTGTTTCGCAGCCCTCTGCCTGGTGGCGGAAAGCTGGCTGAATGCGCGCGCCAGCAACCTCAACCGCGGCACTGTGGTGTCGATCTATTTCGTTGTGATGTTGGGTATGACTGCCGCCGGGCAAGCCTTCCTGATGATGGCGCCGCCGGAAGGCTATGACCTGTTCGTTTTCGTCTCGGTTATCATTTCACTGGCGCTGGTGCCCATTGCGCTGACCAGCACGCCAAGCCCGGAAATTTCCGCACCTGACCGCATGAGTTTCCGCAGGCTCTATCAAGTGTCGCCGGTTGGTGCCGTGGGCACGTTTTCAGCCGGGCTGGTCACCGGGGCTTACTGGGGCCTGGGGGCCGTGTTCGCGCAGGCCAAGGGGCTGGTATCGGATGATATCGCTGTGTTCATGACGCTGCTGGTGCTGGGCGGGGTGGTAACCCAGTGGCCGTTCGGGCGCCTGTCGGACCGGATGGACCGCCGGATCGTGATCGGTTTCGTCGCCATCACCATCGCGGTGGTCGGCATTTTGGTATCCACCGATATCCTGCCGGATGACCCGTGGCTATTCATCATGGGTGCGGTGATGGGGGGACTTGTGCTGCCGCTTTACGGCCTTGTGCTGGCCCACACAAACGATCACCTGGAAGCCGAAGATTTTGTGCCCGCAGGCGCGGCCCTTCTGATGCTTTACGGTATGGGCGCTGTGCTGGGGCCGCTTCTGGGCACCTTGGCGATGCGGCTTGTCGGGGCCGGTGGCCTGTTCCTGTATCTGGCTATATCCGCCATTGTGTTGGCCACTTTCACAGCCTACCGCATGACCCAGCGTGCCGCAGTGGATGTCGAGGATACCGAAAGCTTCGTGCCTGTCACCAGCACTACGGCCATGGCCTATGAGCTGGACCCCCGCAGCGAAGATGAGGACGACCAGAGCCCGCAGGAGGACCCGGAAGCCCAGGCTATTCAGATTGCAGACCGGCCCTGACGCCAGGCATTCGCCCGCCTGGCGTGCATTACATTTTGACCGGGTAAATCTTTACGCTACATTAAGGATAAGCATGGGGGCATGCTTTTGGGGCTGGGAGCCAATATGACAGAAGAATCGTTCGACATTGTCGTCTTCGGGGCGACAAGCTTCGTTGGCAAAATCCTGTGCAGCTATATGACGGAACAGTACGGCCTGGGCGGCAGTGTTCGCTGGGCTGTGGCTGGCCGTTCGCGGGTCAAGCTTGAGGCACTTCGTGCCAGTCTCGGCAAGGCCGCCGACAGCCTCGAGCTGATTGTCGCGGACGCCTCGGACGAGGTGGCGCTCAAGGCCATGGTAGCCCGCGCCAAGGTGATCATCTCCACCGTCGGGCCCTATGCCCTGTATGGCGAGCCGCTGGTCAAGGTGTGCGCTGAAACCGGCACCGATTATGTCGACCTCGCGGGGGAGACCCAGTGGATCCGCCGCATGGTCCGGCGCTATGAGGATGTGGCGCAGGCCAGTGGCGCGCGCATTGTTCATTGCTGCGGGTTTGACAGCATCCCAAGTGATCTGGGCGTACATTTCCTGGAGCGCGAGGCCAATGCCAAATTTGGTGCCCCCGCGACCCGCGTGAAGATGGGTGTGAAGGCCATCAAGGGCGGTATGTCAGGCGGCACGGTTGCCAGCCTGATGAATGTCATGAAGGAAGTGGCCAAGGAGCCGGAGCTCAAGAAAGAGCTGGCAGACCCCTACAGCATCTGCCCGCGCGAACACGGCTTCAGCGCACGGCAGCGCAATATCACGGGGGCGAAATTCGACAAGGACCTGGGCCGCTGGCTGGCGCCTTTCATCATGGCTGCCATCAATACCCGTGTGGTTCACCGGACCAACGCGCTGAACGGAAAGGCCTATGGTGCGCATTTCCGCTATGACGAAGCCATGATGATGAAAAGCCGGATGCAGGCCACGGTCGCCACACTCGGCATGGGCATTTTCATGGTACTGGCCGCCATGGCGCCCACACGCTATTTGCTTGAACGCTTCGTGGTGCCCAAGCCGGGTGAGGGGCCATCGCCTGAGGAACAGCTGAACGGCTTTTATGACCTGCGCTTCTTCGGCAAGACAGAGGCGGGCGATGTGATCCGCGCGCGTGTTAAGGGTGATCGTGACCCCGGCTATGGCTCGACGGCGAAGATGCTGGCGCAGGCCGGCATCTGCCTGGCGCAGGACATAGCGAAACCAGACCTCAAGGGCGGTTTCTGGACCCCGGCAACGGCCTTGGGCGACAAGCTGATCGACCGGCTTGAAAAGCATGCGGGCCTTGTGTTTGCGCTGGACGACTGATGACCGCCGCCTGTGCGACATTTCGCCGGTTGGGTGCGCGGGCGCGGGCCTTCACAATGGGCTTCCAAACCTGGGAGAGAACCATGAGTGTATCCGCTGCTGACCTGCCGAAATCAAGCGCCCTGTGGGCCCATTTCAAACAGGGCGATTTTATCGATTGTTACCGCGCCACCGCTGTGCCTGTGGATATGGAGATGGAAGAGGCCGTGCGCACGGCCATCGCCTATATGCCGCCGTGGGTGCAGGCGCTTATGGACCTCCGGAACAGGATTGTCGGCCCTTTGGGGCTGAAGGCCGGGAAGCACAGCCGGAATGAGGCCGAGGCGGAAGCGGGCGCCCTTGAATTGGACGCCGATGGCGAGCGCATCGTCTTTACCGTGCGGGAGCGCCTGAAGGACGAGATTATCCTTGGCGAGGATGACCGCCACCTGGATTTCCGGGTGACAGTCTACCGCACGCCTGTGGCCTGGTACGTTGCCACATGGGTCCATCCCCATGCCTGGTATGGCTGGCTGTATCTTTATACGATTTTGCCGTTTCACAAGGCCATCATGCGACTGTCCGCGAAACGGCTGGAGAAGGCCGCGCATCCTCCGGCCTAGGCTGTTTGCAGCCTGTTAACGTTTGTGCCCATAGAATACCTGGGCGCATGGGGGTGGTTTGGAGTCGAAATGCGTTTGGTTTGGTTGACCCTGCTGTTTCTTCTAGCAACTGTTCCCGCCGGGGCACAGACATTCAAGCTTGTGACTGAAGAACAGCCCCCGATGAATTTCACGGATCCGGAAACCGGCAGGGTTGTGGGTATTACCACCGAGCTTGTGGAAGCCATCATGGCCAAGGCGGGGTACGAGTATGACCTGTCGGTGCTGCCCTGGAACCGCGCCTACCGCTATGCCCTGAGGGACGCCAATACCTGTATCTTCACCACGGTCCGCACGCCGGGGCGCGAGGACAAATTCAAGTGGGTCGGCCCCCTTTATACCAGCGGCTGGGCCTTTTACCGCCGGGCCGGTGCGGATGTGGCCATTGACAGCGTGGCGGATATCGGTGGCCGCGCGGTCACGGCCACCACGGGCACCATCAATATTTCGGGCATAGCGGACATTCCCGGCATCCAGCTTATTGAGGTGCCGACAGACCAGCGGGCGTTGGTGCTGCTGAACGAAGGCCGGGCGGACCTGTGGGTGTCAGGCGTGTTTACCGCCTTTATCGGGGGTGACCAGGCGGGCGTGGTGCCGGAACTGGCCTTTCTGTGGCGGCCTATCGAGCTTTCCCTGGCCTGCAATATCGCCACAGACGATGAGGCCATCGCCCGGCTGAATGCGGCCAACGAAACGCTTGAACCCCTGCGCCAGAAGCTGAAGGCGCGGCATTATTATTACACCCGCGAACGCACACCAGCCGCCCCGTCGGAATAAGCCTGCTCCTTCTTATATCTTTCGTTTAGACGCCTGTTTGATCACGCATTTGTGGGCTTGCGCCCCCCTTCCCATGACCCTACGGTTGGTCAAAATATTTTGAGGGGATACAATATGCAATTCAGGGACATGGGAAAGGCGGCTGCCGTCGGTGCCGTTCTTGCCTTCAGTGCGTCGGCGACCGCCAGCGAGACACCAGAAAAATGGGATGTGAACAACCCGCCGGTCACCGGCGAGGCCAAGGAAGTCACGGTTGATACGGTTGAGGGCACATGGATGAGCCTGGATGTCAGCCCGGACGGCAAGATGATTGCCTTTGACCTGTTGGGCGACATTTATGTGATGCCGGCGTCTGGCGGCAAGGCCAAGGTGATCGCGTCCGGTGTGGCGTGGGACATGCAGCCGCGCTTCTCGCCGGACGGCCAGGAAATCGCCTTCACCAGCGACCGCGCGGGCGGCGACAATATCTGGGTGATGAAGGCCGACGGCTCAGAGCCGCGCCAGATCACCAAGGAAAGTTTTCGCCTGATGAATAACCCGACCTGGAGCCCGGACGGCACCTATATCGCGGCCCGGAAGCATTTCACCACGCGGCGCTCGCTCGGCACTGGGGAAATCTGGCTCTATCACGCGTCGGGCAAGGCGTCCGGCGGCTTGCAGGTGGTGAAGCGCCCGAATGAGGCGTTCCAGAAGGAACTGGGCGAACCCATGTTCAGCCCGGACGGCGAGAGCCTCTATTACACCATGAATGTCACGCCCGGGAACACCTTCCTCTATGCACAGGACAGCAACACGGAAGTGTTCCAGATCAAGAAGATATCGCTTGAGGACGGCACAGTTGAAACGGCAGTGGGCGGCCCCGGTGGGGCCGTGCGGCCCGCGCCGTCGCCCGACGGGTCGAAGCTCGCTTTCGTCAAGCGGGTGCGCGCGAAATCCCGCCTGTTCGTCAAGGATTTGGGCACCGGCGAGCTAACCATGCTGGATGATGACCTGGATCATGACATGCAGGAAGGCTGGGCCGTGCATGGGCTTTACCCAAACATGGACTGGACACCGGACAGCCGCGAGATCGTCTATTGGTCGCGCGGCAAAATCTGGCGCATGGATGTGGCGTCAGGCGAGAAAGCCGAAATCCCGTTCCATGTGCAGGATACCCGCACGGTTTACGCGCCCCCGCGCTTCAAGGTGGATGTGGCGCCCGATGTGTTCCGCACCAGAATGGTGCGTTTCGCGACCCCGTCGCCCGACGGCAAGTCGGTGGTGTTTGAAAGCCTGGGCAGCCTCTATATAAAATCCGGTGAGGGTGAAGCACGGAAACTGACCCGCGGTGGCGACTATGGCTTTGAGCTGTCGCCCATCTGGTCGCCGGACGGCAAGACCATCTATTTCATCACCTGGGACGACGAAAAGCTGGGCAGCATCCAGCGCGTCAGTGCGCGCGGCGGCAAGCCGAAGGCAGTGCTGAGTGAGCCTGGCCACTATGCCGATCTGGCCATCAATGACGCGGGCGATACGCTGCTGTACCGCAAGCGCGGGGGTGGGTATCTCTTGGACGACACCCATGATGAAGGGCAGGGCGTATACCGCATGCCTGCCAAGGGTGGTACGCCACAGCTGGTCACCAAGGAAGGCGACGCGCCGGCGTTCGGCCCGGACGGCCGCATCCTGGTACAGAGGGGCACTGCGCTTGTCAGCCTGACAGCAGACGGCTATGACGCCCGCACCATCGCCAGCGCCAAATATGCGTCTGACCTGCGCCTGAACAAATCCGGCAGCCACATTATCTGGCGCGAAAACTATCACGTTTATATGGCGCCTGTGCCTGCGACCGGGCAGGAGATTTCCCTGACCCCGTCGGGTGGCAGTGTGCCGGTGGCAAAGCTGACCCGTGACGGCGGCACTTATATTGGCTGGGCGGACGATGACACCGCCTATTGGTCCATCGGGCCGGTGATGAAGCGGGTGGATGTGGCCGACGCCTTCGGGGCGGACTTCAAGGCGCCGGAAGGCGGGCTTGACCTGTCCCAGGAAGTCACGGCGGCGAAACCTGAGGGCATGACGGCCATCACGAATGCCCGTATCGTTACCATGGAAGGGGACGAGGTCGTTGAAGGCGGCACCATCCTGATTGACGGTAACCGCATCCAGGCCCTGGGCGCTGACGTTGCAGTGCCTGAAGGTGCAACCGTGATCGATGCTTCTGGCAAGACCATCCTGCCGGGCTTCATTGATATCCACGCCCACGGGCCTTATGGCAGCGGTGAGATCGTGCCGCAGCAGAACTGGTCACAGATGGGGCATCTGGCCTTTGGTGTCACCACCACGCATGACCCGTCAAGCCGCGCGACACTGGTGTTTGCCGCCAGTGAATATCAGCAGGCGGGCAAGATTGTCGCGCCGCGGACATTCTCAACGGCTGAGATCGTTTACGGTGCCAAGTCCAGCTACTGGGCGCCGGTGGATGAGATCAACGACGCGCTTGCCCACGCCCGCCGCCTGAAGGCGCAGGGGGCCATCAGCATCAAGAACTATAACCAGCCCCGCCGCGACCAGCGCCAGCAGGTGGTGGAAGCCGGGCGTCAGCTGGGCCTCAATGTGGTGGCCGAAGGTGGATCGCTTTATCACCAGGACATGAACCTGATTGTGGACGGTAACACGGGCGTTGAGCACACGCTGCCGAACCAGCATATCTATGGTGACGTGCTGCAGTTCTGGCCGCAGACCGAGGTGGGCTTCACGCCGACGCTGGTGGTGGCCTTTGGCGGCATCGGCGGCGAAAACTATTGGTACAAGCATCTGGACGTGTGGAAGCATCCGCGCCTCAGCCACTTCGTGCCGCCCACCGTGTTGCAGCCGCGGTCCGTGAGGCGTGAGGTCGCGCCGGAGGAAGACTATGGCGACGGCCTAAATGCAGCCTTCGCCAAGCAGCTGATGGAACGTGGTGTCAGTGTGCACACCGGCGCACACGGGCAGCGTGAGGGCTTCGGCACCCATTGGGAGCTCTGGAGCTTCGTGCGTGGCGGCATGACGCCGATGCAGGCGCTCAAGACCGCGACCATCAACCCGGCGCGCTATATGGGTATGGACGCTGACATCGGCAGCCTGAAGGCCGGCAAGCTGGCGGACCTCTTGATCATCGACGGCGATCCGCTCGCTGACATCAAGGACAGCGACAAGCTGACCCATGTCATGCTCAATGGGCGGCTATACCGCGCCGATACACTCGCGGAAGAAGCGACGGGCGATTTCGCGCCCAAGCCTTTCTACTGGGCGGATAGGCCAGAGAGCGATATCCGTTGAACGATATCCGCCAAGGGCTTTGGGCTAATTGGGAACAGGGAGGCTTCGGCCTCCCTTTTTCATGGGGGTTACCCCTGCAGGCTGGGGAAGAAGCGGTCCATCACCGCGTGGGTTTTGTCCACCTCGCCTTGAATCCAGCTGGCGAATTCCTTGTATTTGTCCGTCTCGGCGAATTCGTAGGAGCACACAAGCCAGTCTGACGGCTTGACCGCATAGGGCCGCCCGAGCGGCACAAGGAAGCCGTTTTCCACGTCTTGCTCGTAAAGGAGCGCGCGCCCCAGCGCCACGCCAAGCCCGCTCATGGCCGCTTGCAGCGCCAGGTCTGTGCGGTCGAAACGGCTGACGGGGTCAACCGTCTGGGTGAAATCTTTCTCGAACTCGACAAACTCGCGCCAGCCGAAGGGAATGGGGTCCACTTCTGTGGCGTGGTCCATCAAGATGTCATGCTCCACCGTCCAGGGATTGGCGGGATCGATACCCTTTTCCTTGACATAAGACGGGCTGGCAACCGCCTGCATGATGGACGTGCCCAATTTCACGCACCTCAGGCCCGGGTAGGGGCCGATGCCGTAACGAATGGCCACATCGGCCTCGCCGCGGGTGAAATCCACCAGCCGCGTCTGCGCCTGCACCGAAAGGCTGAGCCCGGCGGCACGGGCCTGCATCAGGCGCGGCACCATCCATTTCATCGCCAGCGACGGCGGCACCGATACGCGGATGGCGTTGGTGTGGCGCGCCTGCAGGATACGGTCCAGCGCGTCTTCAAGGTCATGCACGCTCGAGAATGCAGCCCGGCACAGGATTTCCCCGGCATGAGTGAACTTCAGTGACCGGGTCGTGCGTTCAAACAGCTGCATGCCCAGCATGTCCTCAATCGCTCGCACCCGGTGGCTCACCGCGGTCTGGTGCACGCCCAGTAGTTCGGCGGCTTTGGTGAAGTTCAGTTCCTGGTGCAGCGCCGCCAGGAAGGGGCTGGCCTGTACCAATTTGATCAAACGGCTATTCATGAACACATCTCATAATTTCAAGAGAAAAATATATCTTAAAAAATGGTCGAAAGCCACAGATATAATAATCCGTACGAGGATAAGGAGAAAATACAATGTCTACAAGCCATGAGTATAAGTCGAGGCTCCAGGCCTTTGGGCTGTTGGCCGTTCTGGCGGTGCTGTTCCTCCTGAGCGAACCGTCAAACGCCCAGACGCAGGTCTTTTATGTGAATGCGGACCGCAACATTGAAAAGGGCCAGGAAGCCATGAATGAGGGCGACTATGACCGCGCCGTTCGCTACCTGAGGAAAGCTGCCCAGAGGGACCTCGCGAGCGAGCATATGGCGATTGTTCAGAACAGCCTGTGTGCGTCGCTGTTCCTGAAGGGTTCTTATGAAGAAGCCACGTCTGCCTGCTCAAGCGCGATTGCCGAAGATGCGCGTTACTGGAAAGCCTATGTCAACCGCGGGCATGCCCGGAAGGCGCTGGGTGACGCCAGCGGTGCCCTTGCTGACTATTGCCAGGCCCATGCCCTGAGCCCGAGCCACGTCACCGGACCATTCCGATCCCAGTGTGAAGGGTAACGATACCTATACCCCTCACGTCTTGCGGGCTGACCGACGAACCCCCGGTCAGCCCGCTTTTTTATGCCCTGTTCAGGCTTGCCGCCCGCAGCCTTCCCTGCGTAGAATGCGACCCAGGATGGCCACGGGGGACAAGCGCTTGGTGCGGCTCGATAAACTTCTGAACACGGATGATTTCCGCAAGGCGGCAAAGCGCAAGCTGCCGGCTCCCATGCTCCATTATCTGGACGGCGGGGCAGACGATGAATGGACGCTCGCTGATAACACCGATGCCTTCACCCGCTACCCGCTGTTGCCGGAGTATCTCAAGGACCTGAGCGTGGTGGATACCACCACCCGCGTGCTGGGGACTGAGCTGAAGGCCCCGCTGATCCTGTCACCCACCGGCATGAACCGCCTGTTCCATCACGAGCGCGAACCGGCGGTGGCGCGGGCGGCGGCGCGTCACGGGCTGATGTACAGCCTCTCAACCCTTGGGACCACCAGCATGGAAGATGTGGCGGCAGCATCGGGTGGGCCGAAGATGTTCCAGATTTACATCCACAAGGACCGCGGCCTGACCATGGAGTTTGTCGCGCGCGCCAAGGCCGCGGGCTATGACGCCCTGTGCCTGACGGTGGACATGGTGGCGGGCGGTAACCGGGAGCGCGACCTGCGCACCGGCTTCCTGATGCCGCCGAAGCTGACGCTATCCAGTCTATCAAGCTTCATCACCCACCCGGGCTGGACCTTCAACCTCTTGCGCAACAGTGATTTCCGGCTGGCCAATGTGGCCCACAGGCAGGATGCGCTGGCGGGTGGCGCCATGGGCGTGATCGGTTATGTGAACAGCCAGTTCGATCATAGCGTGACATGGGATGATGCAGCAAAGGTGATCGAAGCCTGGGGCGGGCCGTTTGCCATCAAGGGTATCCTGTCCCCCGCCGATGCCGTGCGCGCCCGCGACGTTGGCGCAAGTGCGGTGATGATATCAAACCATGGCGGCCGGCAGCTGGATGGGGCCGCAGCCCCCATTGACTGTGTGGCGCCGATGCGTGACGCGGTGGGCGCTGACATGGAGCTGATCGTGGACGGCGGCGTCCGGCGCGGCAATCATGTGGTGAAGGCGCTGGCGCTGGGGGCCAATGCTGTATCGTTTGGGCGGCCCTACCTTTACGCCCTGGCGGCGGCGGGCGAAGCGGGCGTGGACCGCATGCTGGGCCAGATGGTGGATGAAATCCGCCGCTCCATGGCGCTGTCGGGTTGCGCTACTGTTGCCGCCGCCGGCAGGCACCTTTTGGCGCCCGAAAGGCCAGCAGTTTACCAAAAGTGAACTTTACCCGTGCATACTTGAGCGCACGACCGAGCTGAGGTGCAAATGCGATCAAGTCGACTGTGGTGCATTCTGGGATTGACGACGCTGGTGTCAGCCAGCGTGATGGCCGCCGACCTGCGGCTGATCACCGAAGAAAATGCCCCGGTCAATTACCGCGACCCGGAAAGCGGGAAAATTGCAGGCGCGGCGCATCTGCTGGTGGAGGAGATGCTCAGGCGGGCGGATGTCAGCGCCACGTTCGAGCTGCTACCGTGGCAACGCGGGTTCCGTGACGCCTCAACCACCCCCAATGTCTGCCTGTACGGCATGAACCGCACACCGGAACGGGAAACGATGTTCGAATGGGTCGGCCCGCTGTTTCACAGTGGCTGGGGCTTTTTTGGATATGACCAGACTATTGCCCTTTCAAACCTGGATGACCTGGGCGAGCATACAGTTGTTTCCAAAGTGGGCGACGCTGTGACCATAGCGCTTATGCGCGACAGGCCGGAAACCCGCAATATCACTGTTGAAGATGACGTGGCAGCCATACGCCTGATGCGCCATGGTCGTGGTGACCTGTGGCTGACCGGTATTGTCAACGCCCGCAGTAACGCCGAGCTGGCGGGTCTGCCCATGCCGGACATGAAGCTGATGTGGAAGCGGTCTGTTATCTATTTGGGGTGCGGCAGGGGAACAAAGCCAGAGGTGCTGGCACGGATGCGAGCCATCCTTCCGGGCCTGACGGACTATAGAGACCGCCTGGCCGCAGAACATTGGGGGGACTGGACCCTTGAAGGCAAACCCTGACCGCCTACCTTTGATATGACGCGTTTACTGTACTCCGGTGGGCGTTACCTGTAAGCTAGCCGCAACGCAAACCAGAAAGCCAAGCCGCATGACATCAGTTGCAATGAGCCGGGATTATTCACTGGGTGAGGAAGTTACCCACGCTATCAGCCATGGGGTGGCGGCGGTAGCGGCCATCGTGGGGCTCGTCTTTCTGGTCATGAAGGCGGCTGCAGTGGGTGGTGCGCTGGAGATCACAGCGGTGGCCCTCTATGCGGGCTGCATGATCTTCATGTTCACGGCCTCGACGCTCTATCACAGCCTGTTCCAAACCAAAGCGCGCGACTTTTTCAAGATGCTGGATCATTCGGCCATCTATTTCAAGATCGCCGGCACCTACACGCCTTTCGCCCTGGTGACGCTGCCGATCTCACTCGGGGCCTGGGTGGCAGCGGGTGCCTGGAGCGCGGCGCTTCTGGGCACAGTGCTGAAGGCGCGGGCCTATGTGAAGAAATCCGCCAAGAATTTCAGCCCGGTCTCATTGGGGCTTTACCTGGCCATGGGCTGGGCGGCTGTGTTGATGATGGGCGAACTGTCTGACCGGCTGCCGGGCGCCGCCATCTGGTGGATCATCGCGGGCGGGCTGGCTTACACGCTGGGCGCCATTTTCTATGCGCTCAAGAAGGTGCCCTATACCCACGCGGTGTGGCACCTGTTTGTGGTGGCGGGCGCGGCCTGCCACTTCATCGCCATTTACCTGTATGTGATTTAAGCGGCGTCGGCCCGCCGGATAAAATCCGGTTCCTGTCCTGAGTTTCCGGGCCAAATTCGGTCGCCTGTCTGGCACGATGGGACTATGCCTGAATATCGGCAAGGGGAGGATATCATGAATCCATTGAAATCAATTTTTACAGCTGGCGCGCTTCTTTTGGTTGCTGCCTGCGGGCAAGGGCCGGACGCGACGGAAAGCGCAGACCGCGTGTTCACCCACGGCCAGGTCTGGACAGGCGGGGACGCCGCTGGCGTGGACGCAGAAGCCTTCGCCGTCAAGGACGGCAGAATTTTGGCCGTGGGTGCTTCCACCGATATGGCCGCTTACATCGATGACGGCACAGAGGTGGTTGACCTTCAGGGCGCTTTCGTGGTGCCCGGCCTGATCGACAATCACGTTCACTTCTTTGAAGGCTCTTTCACGCTCACACAAGTACAGCTCAGGGATGCCGCGACGCCCGAAGAATTCACCCGCCGGATCGCAGAGGCTGCAGCCAAGGCGCCTGCGGGCACCTGGGTGCTGGGCGGCAACTGGGACCATGAGCTGTGGGGCGGGGAGCTGCCCGACCGCGCCTGGATCGATGAAGTGACAGGCGATGTGCCGGTATCGGTGAACCGCCTGGACGGCCATATGGTGCTGGCGAACTCAAAAGCACTGGAACTGGCGGGTATTGACGCATCAACGCCGGACCCGGAAGGCGGGGTGATTGTGCGCGACGCGGATGGCCGCCCCACGGGCGTGCTGAAGGACGCGGCTATGTTCATGATGGACAAGGCGGTGCCCAAGCCGTCTGACGCGCGCATGGAGGAAGTCTTTAAAATGGGCATGGCCTATGCCGCCCAAATGGGCGTCACGCAGGTTCATGACATGGCCTACAATTATCGCTCGCTTGAGACCTACCGCCGCCTGAAGGACAGGGATGAACTGGCGCTCAGGATCTATGCCTTCACGCCGCTCGAGGAATGGCAGAGCATGCAGGGCTATGTGGCCGAGCACGGCCGGGGCGACGACATGCTGCGCTGGGGCGGCTTGAAGGGCTTTGTGGATGGGGCGCTTGGCTCCACCACAGCCTGGATGTATGAACCCTATGCCGACGCGCCCGAGACCAGCGGCTTTCCGCTTCTGTCGATGAACGAGCTGCAGAACCGGGTGTTCGGCGGCGCGCACGCGGGCCTCCATGTGACGGTGCACGGCATCGGTTTTCAGGCCAACGACAAACTGTTGGATATTTTCGAGAATGTCGCCGCGCGGGTGGACCGCACGGACCTGCGTTTCCGCATCGAGCATGCCCAGCACCTGACCGAAAGCGCCATCAAGCGGTTCAGTGAGCTGGATGTGACAGCTTCCATGCACCCGTACCACCTGATTGACGATGGCCGTTGGGCTGTAAAGCGCCTGGGCGAGGACCGGCTGAAAGGTACTTATGCGATTGGCTCTGTGATGCGCGCGGGTGGCCGGGTGACCTTCGGGTCTGACTGGCCGGTGGCGCCCCTGGACCCGATCATGGGCATTTATGCTGCCGTGACCCGCCAAACGCTTGACGGCGCCAACCCGGACGGCTGGATCCCCGATGAGAAGATCAGCGTGCTTGAGGCGCTGCGGGCCTATACGGTCAATAATGCTTATGCTGGCTATCAGGAAGACAAGCTGGGGCTCATTAAGCCCGGCTATCTGGCGGATTTTGTGGTGCTGAGCGACAATCTGTTCGCCATCGACCCGGTGGCCATCAAGGATGTCAGCGTGCTCCGGACCGCCATTGGCGGGGTGGACCGCTACCGGGCGGAAGACTAGCCCCGGAACGAGAAAGAGGCACCCTCAATGGGGTGCCTCTCCCGCCTGAGATCGCTACCGGGTGCTGGCTGTCAGCGCCACAGGTTGGCGACGTTGGTCTCCTGAAGGGTGGCTTCGCGCTCTGACCAGTGCGGGAAGAAATTATAGCCCGTCTGGTCCTGGATCGCCTGAATCGTGGTGAGAGACTCTTTGTAGGCGTTGAAATCCAGCTTCTTGTTCTCAAGCACAAAGGCGATGGAGCGCCGTCTGGTGGTGTCGAACACGATCTTGTAGAAGGCGTCTGGAATCTGCACCTTGGTCTCACCCGATGAGCTGTCCATGAAGCGTTTCTCCGCACCGTCTTTATAGATTGGCCCGGTAATCACGATCAGGCTGGTGCCTGGGCGGGTTGCGGCCCAGTTGCGCACGACGCTCTCCAGCTTGCGCCAGGCGCCGCGGTTGAAGCCGATGCCCACCTGCGGTGCCATGTTGGTCAGGTAAAAGCTTTCCATCATGACCTCGTCGCTGCGCTTCATGTCGCCTGCCGGGGCCTGGTGCCCGCGGTCAAAGCCGCTGCCCTTATAGTCCGGCAGCGTGGCCCGGGTTTCGACATTCATACGCACAAGGTCGGGGTCCGCCTGAAACTTGGCGTCGTCCCGGTCGGCCGTGCCCTTGAGGTTTTCAGGGTTCAGGACCTCCACCACCCAGTCCGGGTTGCGGGTTTGTGGGTTGAAGCGGGCCACATAGGCTTCGCGGCACAGGGTGATCATGCCCGTCAGGTCCCCCATGTCTTCCGGCGCCCAGGCCATGATGGGAGAGGCGTCGCAGTCCACGTGCGAGACAGTGGCTTCGGCATCGGGTGCGGTGGCTGGGGTTGCTGCAGCCGCTTCAGCCGCCGGGGCGGTGGCAGGTGTCTCTGTGTCCTGTGCCCAGACGGGGCCGCCCCCGATCAGGGCGGCCAGCAGAAGGGGTGCGCCGCCCTTAAAGAGCCGCGCGCTGCTCACTTGCGGTCTCCGTCGACTTCGGCTGGGGGAGGGGTCGAGCTAGGGGGCTTGGACATGGATTTGCCCATGGCATAGCCCGCGCCGGAGATGCCAAGAAGCACCAGCACATTGCCCGGAATATCAACGAACGTACCGGCTTCGATGCTCAGCGCCAGGAAAAGCCCGGCGATGACGAAGGTGAAAATCAGGAACTGGAACCGGGACAGGCTGGCTTTGGTTTTACCCACCAGAAGCTGCGTGATGTCGATCTTGCCGACCCAGATTTTATAGAGAACGGTGCCGGCGAAGCCGAGCAGGATGAGGCTGAGAACCCCGAAGGTGACAAGGCTGATAAGTTCCGGCCCTTTGAGTGCGCTATCCATGAAAAGTCTCCCCTATTAGACTAGGCGCCTGTTGGCATAAGTGTGTTTTCCGAAAAGATAGATGCCATTACTGCCGGCAAGTAAGGTGACCACCGTGTCGTCCACGTCAGGCAGGCTTGTTGCACCGGTCCCCAGCAGCGAAAAGCCCTGGAAGGCGTAGTAGGCAACGGCGGCGATGGAGGCGAGGAACAGCTGGGCCCGTTCGGGCGCATAATCGCCCTGATGCTCATGCGACATGGCGTCTGTCAGGGCAATATCACCCTGCAGCATTTTCACGACGACAGTCGCGAGCATAAGCGCAAGCCAGATCTGGAGGCCCCAGTTCAGCCAATCATGAAGTGCCATGATCTTCTCCCCTTGCGCGCAATAGTATCGCAAAAAGTTTATTCGCAAAACTATAAAGAGATTAGGTGGCTGGCGTTTGGTTGCATCGCCGCATCGACCGGGTTTGGCTGTGGCTGGCTTTGGAAACCTTCTGTGCGTGGGCACGATTGTGCTATACTCATCTGCTCCCCCATACCTCCATGCCCATATGGGGACTGATTTGACCCGCATTATGGAGGACCATCATGTCTATCGCCCCCCGTCTCCAGCGCTTTATGGAGAAGAATGGCATTGATTATGAAATCATGCCCCACGACAGGGAAGTCGTTGCATCAAAGATTGCCCAGGCTGCTCATATCTCAGGGAACGCCATGGCGAAAGGTGTGCTGCTCAAATCCGACCACGGCTATATGATGGCGGTGGTGCCCGCGTCTCACCATGTAGACCTGCAGACACTGAGCCACCGGGCGCATGAACGGCTCGGGCTTGCCACCGAAGCCGAAGCCTGCAGCATTTTCGATGACTGCGATGCAGGAGCCGTACCGGCTTGCGGCAGCGCATACGGTATGCCCATGATCATCGACACGAGCCTCGACGACCAGGACGAGCTGTATCTGGAAGCTGGTGACCACCGTAATCTGTTGCATATCGACAGGCAGGCGTTTGCCAAGCTGACGGCGGATTCCGAGCACGCCCGGATTTCCCGCCCGCACTAGCTGAAGGGACAAACCGGGGACCCAGAAGAATATAACGGGTGGTACTTTGCCGCGCACCACCCGTTTGCCTGAGGGTATTCTGTCTGCCGTCCGGTTTCTTACCGGCCAAATCCTTACCGGCCAGAAGCAGCGGTTGCCGTTTGCGGCAGGTTGCGCACCGGGCCCAGTTCCTGCCAGAAGTCGGCGCCCGCCACTTCCCGCAAACGCCACTGGTAAGGGAGCGCATCCCACGGCGCGCATTCAGGGAAGCGGATGTCGCACACGATGGTGCCATCTGAGGTCTCGATCGTCAGCACCGCATGATACTGGTTTTCTTCCGTATAGGCGGTGGCGATCAGGAACGACCCGCTATATTCAGGGTAACGGCCACGCAGGATACGGCGCATGGTCAGCGCAAAATCTTCACAGTCGCCAGGGCCAACATCGGTCCGGCTTTGCCAGACATCAGTGCCGTTTTCTTCTTCAGGGATCACCAGCGCTTTGGTTTCGGCCTGCGCTGTGGCGATTTCCGCCAGCATGTCTTCTGTCGCCGGCAGTTTGCATTCCTGTGGGTTGCGCACGCAAAACTCGGCAAAAGCAATCGGGGTAGCGGTTTTCTCGCCAGTGGGCATGGCGGTGTTTGGTGCCAGAGCATTCGTTGAAGCAATTGGGCCAAAGCCTTCGCCGGCGCCCATGCAGGCAGCCAGGGGAAGTGCAAAACAAAGAATAAGCAGCTTTTTGAACACGATACTTCATCCTATCAAACAACAGTTTGTCCATCGCCGGTAAGCCGGCTTAAGTTCTTTTGCCTGATGGAAGTCCGGGGGTCATGAATGTGTCCCGGTCTGCGATTTCCTACTGCCTTGGTGGGCAGTGCCTGAAAGAATCGCAAATAATTCGATACAGAAACTCTGCCAAATGCGTGTTCGTCGCAATATTTTGTCCGATTTTAGCGAAAAATAGCGTAAAAAATGGATGATTTTTCAGGGCTTTCATGGTCTTTGCTGCAAATAAACAGAAAATATCGGTAAATTTTTCTGCGCTGTGAAATCCTGAGTGTTTAATGCGGCTTATGCAGCATTTGCTTGTTGGAAACTGCGACTTGTTTTTGCTACTTTGCGCCGGTTCTGAGTGAAAGGCGCATTGGGCAAAGCATGAAATCGGCCTCAAAAAAAATTATCAGCAACCAGTCGGATGTTCATGAAAATCTGGTTTCCGTGGTGAAAAAGCACCTCGAATCAGAATTCAGGAAGCCGGTGGCCGATCATACACGCCGGGCCTTTGATGCGGTCTGCGCCCGGCTGGATGATGCGCCGAAGCGCCCGCTTATCCTGGATGCCTGTTGCGGTGCGGGTGACAGCAGCCGGGCTCTGGCGGCACAGTATGAAGATCACTGGGTGGTTGGCATCGACAAGTCTGAAAGCCGGATCATGCGCGAACGTCCCACCTTGTTTCGAGACAATCTGGTGCTGATGCGGGCCGATCTGACGGATTTCTACCGCCTGGCGGTGGCGGCTGGCTGGCGCCTGGCGCGGCATTATGTGCTTTACCCGAACCCATACCCGAAATCAGTGCACCTGAAGCGTCGTTGGCACGCCTCGCCCGTGTTCCCCGATATGCTCAAGCTGGGCGGCGTGTTCGAGATGCGCTCGAACTGGCGGCTGTATCTGGAGGAATTTGCCGTGGCGCTCGAGGTGGCGGGCCACACGGGCGAGGTAGCGGCATTTGACGCGCCTGAGCCGCTGACCGCGTTCGAACGCAAATACCGTGACAGCGGCCAGCCCCTTTACCGGCTGACCGCTGATCTCTCGAAGGTCAGTCTTTAAGCGCCATGGGCCCCATGGCAGCCTCATTTACCTGCCCGTCATATTTATAGACAGTGCCGTCTTTCATAACGAAATCAACGCGGGACAGCAGGTTGATGTGCCTGAGCACGTCGCCTTTCACCCCGATGATATCGGCATATTTGCCTGCTGATATAGTGCCCTGTTTATCAGACACCCCCATCATCACGGCGGGCCAATAGGTGGCCGCGCGGATGGTGTCCATGGGCGCAATGTCCATCACATTCACCCACACGTCCATTTCGTTCCAGGTACTCTGGCAGTGGAATTTCATCGGGATGCCGCTGTCGGTGCCCACAAGGAACACGAGGCCCGTTTCCCTGAGCTGGGCAATCTTGCGCTTGAGTGTCGGGCGGCGGAGCGGCGTCAGCTGGGTGTAGCCAAGCTGGCCGGGGTTCTGGATGGACCCTTTAATGTCTGCGATGGTGTCGGCTTTCAGGCCGCGATGCCAGCAGTTGCTGTCCAGTTTTTCCGGGTTGTCGACCGTATGCTGGAAGTTCCACAGGCCTTCTACAGTGGGTGTCCAGTATAAGGGCCCACCCGCCACACGCCCGGTGGCGGTGCGCTCTTTCAGCTTTTCCACCACATCCGCCGGATATTCGGGGGCGGTCGTGAGGCCCGTATGTTCGAAATTGTCGACGCCGATCTCAAGCCCGCGGCGGATCTCGTTCGGGCGGTGCGAATGGGCCACCACCTTCATGCCGTACCGGTGCGCTTCATCGACAATCGTCTGGGCGACGGCGAGCGGCATCTTGTCCTGGTCGATCAGCTTGACGATTTCCATGCCGGCGTCGGCCAGCGTTTTCACCTTCTTCTTTGCCTCAGCAACGGTTTTCACGCCCCAGCGGAAGGCTTCGGTGCCGGGGTAGGGCTCGTCCTGCAGGAAGGGGCCGGATGTGAACAGCCGCGGACCGGGCGTCTCGCCAGCATTGATCCGGGCCTTGACGGAAACGGAAGCGTCGAGCGGCGCGCCGAGGTCCCGCGCGGATGTCACACCAGCCAGCAACAGCTGCGCGGCACTCGCGGGCATGATCTCGTCGGCCAGCCGGTTGATATAGGCCTTGTCCCAATGCTCATAATCGGCGTGGCCGTTCAGCATCAGGTGGGCGTGGCTTTCCCACAGGCCGGGCAGCAGGTCCATGCCGTCCGTGGACACGACAGTATAGCCGTCCGGCACCGGCAGCGTATCCACGGTGCCCACCCGTTCCACCACGCCGTCGTTGATCAGGATAACGCTGTTGGCGATAGGCCGGTGTCCGAAGCCATCAATCAGGCGTCCGCCCACAAGGGCTGTTTGCTCCGCCTGGGCACCGGCGGCCAGAAGCGCGCCTGCAAGCGCGGCTTTGATGAAATGCTTGAGCATAAGTGTCCCTCCCATGTTTTTCTAAACTTAAGATGGCACAGATGCCAGCCAAGTCCATGGCCTGACACAGATGTGATGGGGGGACCGCGTCGGGGTGTTCGTGCCGCAACCGGTCGGGCGGCTCACCCCATAGGGCGGCGTTGACATCCAATCAATGCCGCCACGATGGTTTTCTTTCCCTTGCCGGTGGCGCGGTTCGCCGGAAATGAAGCTAAGGGTATGCGGAAGAGGCAGCCCTTAAGCTGCCCAATCCAGGATCACTTTGCCGGACTGGCCCGAACACATCACGTCGAAGCCCTTCTGGAAATCGTCCACGCCAAAGCGGTGGGTCAGGATCGGGCTCATATCGAGGCCGCTTTCCAGCATGGCGATCATCTTGTACCAGGTCTCGAACATCCGGCGCCCGTAGATGCCGTGGATTTCAAGGCCCTTGAAGATCACATGGTTCCAGTTGATGCCGGAGCCTTCTGGCAGGATGCCCAGAAGCGCGACCTTGCCGCCGTGGTTGATGGTCTCCAGCATGTTGCCGAACGCCTGCGGCACGCCTGACATTTCAAGCCCCACGTCGAAGCCTTCGGTCATGTGAAGTGCGGCCATGGTGTCCTTGAGGCTGTCCTTGGTGACATTCACGGCCTTGGTGGCGCCCATCTGGCGTGCCAGATCCAGCCGGAAGTCATTAACGTCCGTGATCACGATATTGCGCGCGCCCACCTTGCGGGCGATGGCAACGGCCATGATGCCGATCGGGCCTGCGCCGGTGATCAGCACGTCTTCGCCCACCAGGTCGAACGAAAGCGCTGTGTGGGTTGCGTTGCCAAGCGGATCGAGGATCGCGCCCAGCTCATCCGACACGCCTTCAGGCAGTGGGCAGATGTTCACGGCGGGGACCGAGATATATTCCGCGAACGCACCCGGGCGGTTGACGCCGATGCCTTCGGTGTTCCTACACAGGTGGCGCTGGCCGGCACGGCAGTTGCGGCAGTGACCGCACGTGATGTGGCCTTCGGCCGAGACGCGCTGGCCGATCTGGAGGCCCTTGACCTCCGATCCGAGCTCAACAATCTCGCCTGCGAATTCGTGGCCCACATGCATGCCTACCGGAATGGTCTGGGATGCCCATTGGTCCCATTTATAGATATGCACGTCGGTGCCGCAGATGGCGGTTTTCTTTACCTTCACCAGAACGTCATTGTGGCCGACTTCCGGCATTGGCACGTCTTCCATCCAGATGCCGGTTTCGGCTTTTGCTTTGACGAGCGCTTTCATGATTTTGTCCCTCACATGTGCCCGAATATTCGGTCTGTTGTCTTAGCTGATAATGCCCAGTTCGCGGCCGATCTTGCCAAAGGCTTCAACGGCGCGGTCGATCTGCTCTGGCGTGTGGCCGGCAGACATCTGGGTGCGGATGCGGGCCTGTCCCTTCGGTACCACCGGGAAGGAGAAGCCGATCACGAAGATGCCTTCACCCAGAAGCTTGTCGGCCATCTCGGCGGCCAGCTTGGCGTCGCCCAGCATCACTGGGATGATCGGGTGGTCGGCGCCCGCGAGCGTGAAGCCCAGTTTTTCCATGCCGTCACGGAAACGCTTGGAGTTGGCGTGCACCCGGTCGCGCAGCTGAGACCCTTCCTCTAGGATTTCAAGAACCTTGATCGAGGTTGCCGCAATCACCGGCGCCAGCGTGTTGGAGAACAGGTAAGGGCGCGAGCGTTGGCGCAGCCAGTCGACGATCTCGGCGGATGCCGCCGTATAGCCGCCCGACGCGCCGCCGAGCGCCTTGCCGAGCGTACCAGTGATGATATGCACCCGGTCTTGCACGCCGAAATGCTCGGGCGTGCCGGCGCCGGTTTCGCCGATGAAACCAACAGCGTGGCTGTCGTCCACCATCACCATGGCGTCGTATTTTTCGGCCAGGTCACAGATGGCGGGCAGGTTCGCCAATATGCCGTCCATCGAGAAGACACCGTCGGTGGCGATCAGGCGGAAGCGCGCGTCCTGCGCGTCCTTCAGGCACTGCTCCAGCTCGGCCATGTCATTGTTGGCATAGCGGAAGCGCTTGGCCTTGCAAAGCCGCACACCATCAATGATGGAGGCATGGTTGAGCGCGTCGGAGATGATCGCGTCCTCTGGCCCAAGAAGCGTCTCGAAAAGGCCAGCATTGGCGTCGAAACAGCTTGGGTAGAGAATGACATCTTCCATCTTGAGGAATTTCGAGAGCTTGCCTTCAAGCGCCTTGTGGACATCCTGCGTGCCGCAGATGAAGCGCACGGACGACATGCCGTAGCCGTGGTCATCCAGCGCCTTCTTGGCGGTGTCCACCAGGATATGGTCATTCGACAGGCCGAGGTAATTGTTGGCGCAGAAGTTGATGAAGTCTGTGTCGCCACTGCCTTCAACATGCACGCTAGCCTGCTGCGGCGTGGTGATGACTCGCTCTTTCTTATAAAGGCCCGCCTCTTTCACGTCTGCCAACTGTTCCTGAAGATACGCTGTATAGCGATCAGTCATGCCCAATTCCCTTCTGAAGTACACTCGTCATGCTGAACTTGTTTCAGCATCCATGTCTCAACTTAATGTCGTCTCCAACGGACTAGCCAATGGACCCTGAAACGAGTTCAGGGTGACGGCTCTTATGTCGCTCGTCAAAATTCGATATACTAGATACACTGTTCAATATATTGGTCAATAGCCAATATATTCCGTGATACTGCGCTTTCAGGGCGCCAATACCAGCATCAGGGCGCGCGCGGGTGTTTGCCCTTTATTTTCAATAAAGTGCGGCACGTCGGCCTGGTAGCGTGCCGTGTCGCCCGCTTCAAAATGCTGCACGCAGGCGCCGATGCGGACGCTCAGCGCACCTTCAAGCACCGTCAGATGCTCTGTGGTGCCGCTGGCGTGCCCTTCTGATTCGAGGCAGCCTTCGGCCTCCAGCCGCATATCATACCATTCTGTCTTGCTGACCAGGTCAATGGGCCCCAGGATGCGCAGTGTACATTTGCCGTCAGCGCTTTGTATCTCTGGCGTCTGGTAGGCTTTTACCACTTCGATTTCGGGGGCGCTGGTTTCTTCTTCCTGCGGCGTATCCAGGAGACTCGCAAGGTCAATCCCCAGCGATTGGGTCAGGCTCCACAGCGTCCCGAGCGTCGGGTTCGTCAGGCCTCGTTCGATCTGCGACAGCATGGATTTGGACACGCCCGACCGTTTGGCAAGCCCGTCGAGTGTCAGCTTCTCGCGGCTTCTCAGCGCCTTGATTTTCTGGCCCACATCGGGCGGGGAGTTGCGTGTCATGATCTTGTCCTTATCGACCTTTTGTTCACTATATTGAATTTTTTCGCTTGATCCAGCGGGAAATGTGCCGGCGCTTGATCTCTGTCAAACGGCGGTGGTGCATTTGCCGCTAAGGAATGAGAGCGTTCCGAAAACCGATCAGGAAGAATTAGGATGACAGCGGATCACTCGACCGAGGCCTATAAGGCCTATTTCCTTGGCCCCAAGGCTGAGAACGAAACCTGGGTGCGTTCCGAGTTCCAGTCGATACTGGAGCATTGGTTCCAGTGGCGGAAGGACCTGTTCCCCACTGACGTCCCGGTTTCCGAAAAAGCTGAGCGCCGTACGCCAGCTTACCTTGAAGCGCGGGAGCGGATCATCGCGGGGCTTGAGGATCTGACCGACCTTCTGGACGGTGAGGTGCCCAAATTCACGCCGCGCTATATCGGCCATATGGTGTCGGAGCTGACGCTGCCTGCGCTGATGGGCCATTTCGCGATGATCCTGCACAACCCCAACAACACCAGCCGCGACTCGTCGAAGATCGGCTCCAGGATCGAGGTGGAGGTGATTGCCATGCTCGCCGAAATGCTGGGGTTCGACCCCGAGCGCGCCACGGGCCATATCACCGGTGGCGGCACGGTCGCGAATTTCGAGGCTGTCTGGCGCGCGCGTTTCCGGCAGGATCACTGGCTCAGCCTGCTGCTGTATCTGGCGGAAGAACGCGGGGTGACGCTTGACCTGTTCGCGGGTGCCCACATGGGCTGGAAACGCTTTGCCGAGCTTTTGGATGCACATGACGTGGTGCTGGATGACCTGCGCGGCTACAGTGGCGTGGCGACAAATCCGTACGCCTTTGGCGAGCGCATGACGCAAGCATTCGGGCAGCCCTATCGCGGGCCTGTTATGCTGGTGCCCGAGAACAAGCATTTCTCCTGGACCAAGGCGACCAATATTTTCGGCTATGGCGAAGATGCCTTCTGGCCCGTGCCGCTGGACGCGCTGGGCAAAATGGATGTGGCGGCACTTGAGGCGCTGATTGACCGGGCCCACAAGGAAGCCCGCCCGATCAGCATGGTGGTTTCCGTGGCGGGCACCACGGAAACGGGCGAGATTGACCCGGTAGATCAGGTGCAGGGCATCCTGAACGGGGCCAATCGCCGGCATGGCTGGGATATCTGGCACCATGTGGACGCGGCCTATGGTGGCTTCCTCTGTAGTCTCTTGCGCGGCAAGCCTTCAACGGTGCTGAGCGTCTCCAACAGTGCCGCGCTGTCGGCGATCGGAGAGGCGCATTCCGTGACCATCGACCCGCACAAGCTGGGCTATGTGCCCTACAGCTGCGGCGCCATCATCACGCGGGATGAGCAAGCCTATGCGGTTTCGAGCTTCAAGGCGCCGTATCTGGAGCGCCAGCTGGAAGTGCCGGACAAATGGTCGACCACCCTGGAGGGCTCGCGCTCGGCCGCGGGTGCGGCGGCCACCTGGCTGACGGGCAAAACCATGGGCTTCGACACCTCGGGCCTTGGCGGCGTGATCGCTGAGACGATCCTGGCCTGCCGCGCGTTCCGGAAACGCATAGTGGCCGAGCTGCCGTTCGTGCGCCCCTTGAGCCCCAGCGAGACCAACATCCTGTGTTATTCGCTGGCGGAAGAGGGCATGAGCCTGAAGGCCGCCAATGCCGCGACCGAAGCCGTATTCGACCGCTTCGTGGCCTGCGCCGATTTTTCGGTCTCGAAAACCACGCTGTCAGGGAAGGCGCACAGCAAGGTGATTGAACGCCACGTGAAAACTTTTGGCGGCAAGATGGATGATGACCGGCTGGTGCTGATCCGCTGTGTGTTCATGAACCCCTTCTGGCGGGAAGAGGCGGTCGCCGACAGGCTGACGACAGATATCATCGCGCATCTCAAGGACTGGTTCCACCCGGCAAGGGCAGCGTGAGCTGACCTCAGGGGCGGTCGCCCGGTATTTGGGGGAAATGCCGGGCCAGTGCGCCGCTTTTTCGGGTGTTGGAAATCCGCTTCTGCACATGGGTGACCAGTGCCTCGGTCTCGGGGCTTTTCCAGCAGGCCAGGTTTTCCTCGAACTCCAGGATGGGGGCTGATGGGTCATAGCGCACGTCTGCTGCAATCTTGAGTTTGTCAAGCGCCAGTGCCGCATCAATACCGTATGCCAGCACCATCTGCACGCGGCCTTGCTCGAGCAGGCGGAAGGCTTCCAGGGTCGACGGTACCTTGGCGTACTTCAGTCGTCTCAGCGCCGGGGCATAAAGCGAGGTGTCGGTGTGGGCGATGGTGTCCACGGCCACCAGTTGGGCGCCGATGGTGCGGGCGTCCGTGGGCGGGATTTCATGAAGTGCAAACATATGTACTGCAATGCGGTTGAAGGGGCCGGCGAGTATCAGGTTGCTGAATTCTTCCTCAGACAGAACGGAATGGGGAATGCGCTTGCCGCCCGGCAGGGTGATGTTGCCGAACAGGCACTGGCTTTCCTGCCGTACCCATTGCATCACGCCACGCTGACCGGGGTAGATGGTGATGGTCAGGTCCGCCGGGGCGCCGTCCAATAACAGTTCCATTAGCTTGTTGTACGGCAGGTCAGCCCCGGCTTTCAGCAGGTCTGGCATTTCCTGTGCCGCAATGGTGATCACAGGCCTTGGCGTGTCGGCAAAGGTCGGCACTGTACACAGCGCACAGGCAATCAGGCTGAGAAACTTCAATAGGATACGCAAAACACTTTCCTTCAGACCACCCGGGTCCCAAGGATAAAGCGCGCTTGTTAATAAGCGGTTATCGGGTTGGAGCTTTCAAGGATTGTCTCGAGTCCGGTACTGACTGTGCGCTGTCCAGCTGATGCTATTCTGTCGCTTCCAATTGCTTGATTTCTTGAGTGATTGTCCGCTTGGCCATCCCCATATCCGTTTCAGAGATCGCTTTTACTTCAAGTGGCCAGCCACTGGATCGAGATACGGTGGCGTCAATGGATTGGCGAACGTCAAATGACTTCAGTGCCTGCAGTTGCGCCTGCATTTCCTCTGTCTTTTCCGGGGGCATGTCTGGTAGTACCCTTTTGGCCAACGCTTCAACCCCCGCCAGGACGCTTTCGCGGGAATATCCCTGCCGGATTTCCAGTGTGAGCAAATCATCTGTCATGGCAATAATCGTTGATTGACCGGTTATGGCAAGTTCCGTACCTGTCATGTGCCAGGGTACAGTGCCTTCTGCCTCCAGTGGTTCGTCTACCAGCAGGTCAATGCCGGTTACCGAAAAGATTGGCGTTATATCTTTCAGTAACATCTCGGCAGCCTGTTCCGGCCCGAGGTTCATGAAGAAGCTCCTGATGCCTTGTGATTTGTCCTCGCTTGTTTCGTGCTTGGTCAACACCTCCAGTGCGGGGCCAAGGAGCCATTTGCGTACATGGTCCATATCCCTGATCGCAAGCGGTGTGCCGGTTTCGTCAGCGAGATACTCAAGGCTGATGCCCTCAAACATGCCAAGCATCTGTTGAATAGCTGGTATCTTGGCCAGTTCCGGGTCTTCCGGGCGAATGCGGTCGTAGGTCAGCAGGTATACATGGCCATCCGGCTTTTCCCCGAGATACTGAATGGAAACGTCGGTCAGCCCCACAGGTTTGGTGTGCGCCTTGGCACCTTCCGCAATGTCCTGCTTTCGAATTTGATACCTGACGGTATCGCCAACGGCGGGTGCGAACGGCAATGTGATCCATTCCGCTTCTGCCTCTGCGTCGGCGACGCACGCCGCGCTCGTGCTGAAAATCAACGTCAGGATGATCAATAATTTCTGCATGGTTACCCCCGGTCTAACGCAGTGCCCCTGAAACAGGGACCCGCATATTGATCAGGTCCGACGGCAAAAACCAGCTAAAAAAACAGGCGTGTCTATAAGGGACTGAACAGCAGGGGCGTGTCTGTGCTGAGGTCCAGCACTTCGGTGAGCGCGTCGCGACCAACGGGGGCCTGGGTGACGCGGAAATCATCGTCTGTGCGGGCGATCAGCGCGCGGGTGCCCAGCTCTGCGTCCGTCAGGTCGCCTACCGTGCAGGCCCGTGCGCCACGGATGAGCGGGATGTTTTCAAGGTCTGCTTCCATGCACGGCCCGGCGTCGAACACATCCACCTGGTTGCGGAAGCGGAAGCCCTGCTTTTCGAGAAGCGCGCGGGCAGGGCGGGTCTTGTCGTGGGTCAGGCCAATCACCTTCTGCGCTTCATCGGGCAGCAATTCGGTATAGATGGGCACCTTGGGCATCAGGTCCGCGATAAAGCGGTTGGAGACACCCGAGCGCGCGTCGGCTTCGGCGAAATCCAGCTTGAAGAACTTGCGGCCCACGGCTTCCCAGAAGGGCGAGCGGCCGTCCGCGTCTGTCCAGCCGCGCATTTCCGCCATCACCTGCGGACCGAAGCGTTCGCGCTGGGCCGCCATCAGCATAAAGCGGCTGTAGGAGAGGAGCGTGCCGCGCCCGCCGCCCCGGATGGCCGGGTCCAGGAACAGGGTGCCAATTTCGGCATAGCCATGAAAATCATTCACCAGCGACAGCACGCTGGCCTCACAGCGCACGCCGATCTCGGGCGCGCGCGCCGCATGCTTCGACAGCCGGTAGCTATAGAAGGGCTGGCCGTGCCCCAGATTGGTATAGATGGCGCTGACGCCCGACAGCGTGCCGTCCGCTTCTTCCATCACCAGAAGGTAGGTTTCCGCCGTCAGGTCATCCAGAGGCCGCGCGAAAGAGGTGAGCGACGCATCGATACGCTCGTGCCAGGCGGCTTCGTCCTTGGGCAGCGTGGTCATGCCCTGGCCAGCCTTGGCGGCGAGGGCCATCAGCTTGTCAGTGTCTGTTTTTCGGGCGGGGCGAATAATCATGTGTTTCATGTCCTGGTGGCAGTGTTGCGTTACCTGTTCACTATGGCCTGGGCGGGGCCGAATTTGGTGGCGAAGATGCCGTCTCTGGGCTCAGGATTTCCTGAAATTCTGAGCCTGGCCGAATTTTGTTCGGTGGCCGTCAGGCGCCGTCCAGAAGCTCTTCGAGCGGATAGCCGCCAAAGGGCTTAGGGTTCTCGATAATAGGCACGGTCGTGAACTTGGCGATGCCGATCCCGGCACCCAGAAGCCGGTCGGTGAGGCGACTGAGCGCCGCCATGTCCCTGACCGCGATGCGGATCAGATAATCATACCGCCCGCTGACCTTGTGGCACTGGACAATGGCCTTCTCCATCTTCACTGCGGCATGGAACTGCCGGAAGTCCTCCGGCCGGTGGTTTGACAGCGTCACCTCGGCATAGCTCTCCAGAAGCGGTGCGATTTTCGTGACGGCAATTTCGCCCAGATAGCGGGTGATGAAGCCCTGCTGTTCCAGCTTCTTGACGCGCTCAAGGCAGGCGCTGGGGGAAAGATGCACCGCGTCCGCCAGCGCGATATTGGAAATGCGCGCGTCCAGTTGCAGCACCTCAAGGATGCGGCGGTTGATCTTGTCTATCTTGAAGGCTTCTGTTGTCATCCCACGTCCCTTCCCCATGCTTTATATGTAGCACGCGCGGGCCCAATTTTTTGTCGGAACTTGCCCCCTTTCGCCGCACAAGATGCGGTCACCAAATAATATTCCGCCATTCTTTCGGCGTTTTTTATGCTCAAATAGGCTCACGAACATAAGCCCGAGGGACAAGGGATCATGAAGCAGACAAGCAGGCAGGCACCCCACGCAGTGGTGATGGTGCAGCCCCACCACTTTTACCCCAATGAGGAAACAGCGGCGGACAATGCCTTCCAGGAAGAAGGCGGCAACCGCGAACGCACCGAGAAGCGCGCGTTCGACGAAGTGCAGGCCGCGGTGGAGGCGCTGCGAAGCGCGGGGGTGACCGTCCATCTGTTTGAGGACAGGGGGACCGAGACCCCGGACAGCGTGTTCCCCAACAACTGGTTTTCCACCCACCCGGACGGGCGCGTGGTCCTCTACCCCATGTATGCCCCGTCCCGCCGGGCGGAGCGCCGCGATGACATCATCGATTTCCTGCGCGAAACCTATGACGTGTCGGGCGTGATTGACTATTCGTCGTTCGAATATGCCGAAAAATATCTTGAGGGCACGGGCGCCATGGTGCTCGACCACGCCAATATGACGGCCTATGTGTCCCTTTCGCACCGGGCGGACGAGACGCTGGTGACGCGCTTCTGCGGCGATTTCGGCTATGACCCGGTGATGTTTGAAACCCGTGGCCCGGACGGCAACGCCATTTACCACACCAATGTGATGATGAATGTCGGCACCAAGCTGGCGCTGGTGGGCCTCTCAACCATCGTGGGGACGGACAAGCGGCAGGAAATTGAAGACCGGTTGAAGGCGTCGGGCCGCACGCTGATTGACCTCAGCGCCGACCAGATCGCGCAGTTTGCCGGCAACGCCCTTGAGGTGCGCACGGACAAGGGCCTCCTGCTCGTGCTGTCTGACACCGCGCATGCATGCCTGACCGCAGACCAGATCGCCCTCATTGAGGCCGAGATGCCGCTGCTGCCGCTGCATGTGCCGACGATCGAGAAAGCCGGCGGCAGCGCGCGCTGCATGCTGGCGGGCATTCACCTGAAGCCGAAGGGCTAGGCGGGGCGGAATTTCCCTTTGCAATCAGCGCTGAAATCGGTTGTGCTACCCATCTGAACGGATGGGGAGAATGACTGGTGATGAAGAAAACTCTGATTGGTAGCGGCCTGGTTGCCGCCGCAGTGGTCGGCTTTGTGATGGACACGCTGATGGACGCGGGCACCTTCCGCGAGATCAAGCCGCACTATCACGGCACCTGCGACGCGGTCACCGGCGTTGTGGGCGTTGAGGATATCACCATCGACCCCGATTCCGGCTTTGCTTACCTTTCCTCCCACGACAGGCGGGCCTGGGCCGCAACCGGCGCGGCGGACGGCGAGATTTATCTTTACCGCCCCGGCAGCCTCGCGACCCCGCTGCCGATGCCGCACGATTTCGAAGGCCAGTTCCACCCCCACGGCATCGCCCTGTGGCTGGACGCGACGGGCCCCGACCGGCTGATGGTGATCAACCACCCCAACAGCCCGGACGCGGGCGGCATGCCCTTGAGCCAGGTCGAGATTTTCGAAATCGGCCCCGCGCGCCTCAATCATATCCGTACAGTCAAAACAGATGGCCCCTACAGCCTCAATGATGTGGTGGCCACGGGGCCTGACAGTTTCTATGCCAGCATCGACAAGGGCAGCGAAACCAAGCTGGGGCGCAGCCTGGAAAGCTACCTTCGACTGTCGCGCGGCGGTATTGCATACGGTGACGCAAACGGCATGCGCAGGGTCGAGGGCGGCCTGGTGTACCCGAACGGCATCCAGTGGGACGGCGTGCACCTGTATGTGGCGGAAACGACGGGCAGACGGCTTCTGAAGTATAAGCCGGGCGACACGGCGATGGACCTCGACCTGGTGGCGGAAGACAATCTGGGCACCGCGCTTGATAACCTGGAGTGGGACACCGACGGCAACCTGTGGATTGGCGCGCACCCCCAGACGCTCAAGTTCGTCTCGCACGCAAAGGACGCCAGTAACCGCTCGCCCAGCCAGGTTTTGCGTGTCACGCTCGCGGACGGCGGCGTCGACGTTCAGGAAATATACCTGAGTGACGGCAACCCTATGTCCGGCTCCAGCGTCGCAACTCCCTATGAACGCCGCATGCTGATCGGCAGCGTGTTCGAACCCTTCATCCTCGATTGCAGCTTGTAGGGTTGCCAAACTGTCGCAGGGGCGGCTTGTCGCAGGGTAATTTGGGCTGATCCCTCTTATATTTTGTCTCACGGGCACGACGCTTGGAACACGCCGTCGCCCGGTGACCGTAGAGTATGGGAGAGATGAGATGCAAACCACGACGAAGCCAGATCATGGCTATCAGAACCCCCACCATGTGCCCAAGGGCGCGTCGGACCGTATCGCGTTCGGCTTTGTGAAGCTGTTGCGCTTCTTTGCCGATACCTTCTTTGCCAAACGCTATGGCCACCGGGCGGTGGTGCTTGAAACTGTCGCGGCCGTGCCCGGCATGGTCGGCGGGCTGTTGCAGCACCTGAAGGCGCTCAGGCAGATCCGCGACGACGCGGGCTGGGTGAAGGAACTGCTGGAAGAAGCAGACAATGAGCGCATGCACCTGATGACTTTCATTCATGTGGCGCAGCCTACGTTTTTTGAGCGCGTGGTAATCATGATCACGCAGGCGATTTTCTATAACCTCTATTTCTTCCTTTACCTGTTCGCGCCCAAAACAGCGCACCGGGTGGTGGGTTATTTCGAGGAAGAGGCTGTCACCAGCTATACGGCCTACCTGAACGAGATTGACGCCGGGCGGCACGAAAATGTGCCCGCGCCGCAGATCGCGATCGACTATTGGGGCCTGGGCGCTGGTGCCACGCTCCGCGACGTGGTGATTGCCGTGCGCAATGACGAGGCCGGACACCGGGACCGTAACCACCTGTTCGCCGACCAGTTGGCTGCGGGCGAAGTGCCGAAGGGGTCGAGCCTGAAGGTCTAGGTGCGCCGTTTATGGATGCTGAAACGAGTTCAGCATGACGGTTTGGCTAAAATTCCCTGTCACCCTGAACTTGTTTCAGGGTCCAAGAACACGGTGTTACAGGAATTCGACTGTCAGGGTCGCGCCGTTCCCCATGGACTGTCCGGCCTTTTCGATCGCCCCGCCGAAACGGTCCAGAACGCGGTCACGCCGCACTTTCATGGTATGGGTCAGGATGCCGTTCTCGATGGTCCAGGCCTCTGGCGCCATCAGTACCGCGCCTACCTGCGCGTGGCGCTCCAGCCCCGCATTGATTTCTGCCACCCGCTCGCGCACATGGGCTTCAATCTCAGACGCGGGCACATGTGTGGCCGTTTCCGCCACCACCAGCAGGATCACTGTCTGCGGCATGCCATGGCCCACCAGGCAGGCCTGGTCCAGATAGTCGCTCTCAAGGAACTTGGCCTCGATGGGCATGGGCGCGACATATTTGCCCTTGGCCGTCTTGAAGGTTTCCTTCACCCGGCCTTTGAGGATCACGAAGCCGTCTTCATCCAGCTCCGCCCGGTCGCCGGTATGGACCCAGCCGTCGCGGAAGGTCTCCGCCGTCTTTTCCGGCATCTTATAGTAACCCAGGCTGCAGCCCGGGCCGCGGGCGATCAGCTCGCCTTCCTCCGTGATGCGTACCTCAACGCCCGGTGCGGGCTTGCCCACGGTGTGGGGCTTGTTGCTGCCCGCCGGCGTGGTGGCCAGCGGCAGGATTTCCGTTTGGCCGTAGCCGTCCATCAGCGGCAGGCCAAACAGGTCAAACCATTCCTTGATGTGTGGCGGCACGGGGGCGGTGGTGGACACGAGCTTCTCCACGCTCGCGAGTCCCAGCTTGTCGCGCACTGCAGCGGCGGCCATGCTGGCGTGCGGGCCGGTCAGCGCGGCCTTGAGGGCGTCCGCACCACCTTCGGTGCCTGCGATCACGGCGGATGACAGCTTGTCCCAGATGCGCGGCACGCCGAAGAAATAGTTGGGCTTGGCGATGCGCAGGTCCTGCCCGAATGTCTCAAGGCTTTCGTTGAAAAAGATCGTGCCGCCAACACTTAGGGCATGCAGCTCAATGATCAGCCGTTCGGCCAGATGCGCCAGCGGCAGGTAGGAAATGAAGTGCCAGCCGGGGCTGGATTCCGTCTGTTCCACCAGTGTCTTGGTGGCGCGGCCAATGCTGCCCAGCGAATGCATTACGCCCTTGGGTTTACCTGTGGTGCCACTGGTAAAAATCAGCGTGGCGATATCCTCAATGGCATGGCCGGTGGGCGCCGGCTGACCGTCGCCCTGCTTGAGGAAATCGTCCCAGGTGATATCGCCTTCTGTGGCATCAATGCCGGGCAGGGTGACGATGGTGATGCCTTCCGGCACATGGGCTTTCACCTCGGCCCAGTTGGCACTTTCGCCCAGGAACAATAGCTCCACATCGGCGAAATCGAGCACATAGTGGAAGGTCTCTGGCCGCATGGTGGTGAACACCGGCACGGCCACGCTGCCGGACTTCAGGATGGCCAGATCGGCCATGATCCAGTGCGCCCGGTTCTTTGACAGGATCGCCGCCTTATGATCGCGCTCGCCGAAATGGGCGTGGATGGCACGCGCGGCGCGGTCTACTGTTTGTGCGGTTTCGCGCCATGTGAACGGTGTCTCACGGCCGTCTTTCAGGTCCACCAGGAAGGGTGCGTCTGGCTTTTCACCGGCCCAGAAGGCCAGGTCTTCCATGACCGTTTTACGCTTCGTCTCCACACTGTTGCCTTCCCACATGGCTGTATCCCCCGATTGCCTGTTGTTGTTACTTCAGCAGTTCCTGCGCGATGATGGTCTGCCGGATCTGGTTGGTGCCCGCGCCGATCTCGATCACCTTGCCTGACCGGTAGAGCCGGTTCACTTCCGTCTCGCGCATGAAGCCCATGCCGCCATGGATCTGCACCGCATTATCGAGCACCCGCATCATGGCGCGTCCGGTGTGCAGTGCCGCCATGGCTGTGCGCATATGCACCGGGCCCCGGCCGCCGCCGCCGCGCTCAAGGTCGTTGACTTCCTTCAGCAGCTGATAGCTTGTCGCGCGCATCGTCTCCACGTCTGTGTACATGTCAGCGAGGATGCCCTGCACCAGTTGGAACTGGGCGATAGGGCGGCCAAATTGGGCGCGTTCCTTGGCGTAATCGACGGCCAGATCAAGCGCCCGCTGCGCTACGCCGATGGAGGACGCGCACAGAAAGGCACGTTCGATGTTCAGGCCGCTCATCACCACGGCGACGCCCTGGTTCTCCCCGCCCACCAGATTTTCGGCGGGCACGCGGCAGTCGTTGAACACCAGTTCGCCCGTCGGGCTGCCGCGCCAACCCATTTTATCGAGCTTCTGGGCAACCTCGAAGCCCGGGAAGTCCTTCTCGACAATGAAGGCCGAGATGCCGTGCGGGCCTGCCTCCGGATTGGTCTTGGCGTATACCAGCAGGATATCTGCCACCGGCCCGTTGGTGATGAACATCTTGCGACCATTCAGCACATAATGGTCGCCGTCCTGGCGCGCCGTCGTGGCCATGGAGCCAAGCGCGTCAGACCCCGCGCCCGGTTCGGTCAGGCCCAGTGCGCCGATGGCGCCTTTGGTAAAGCGCGGCAGATATTTGGCCTTCTGGGCGTCGTTCGCGTTCCGGACGATATTGTTGATGCACAGGTTTTCGCTCGCGCCCCAACTGGCCGAAAGGCAATGGTTCCAATAGCTGAAAGCTTCCGCCAGCAACGCCTGCGAAATCAGGTCCAGTTCCGCCCCGCCATAGCTTTCCGGCACCGTGGTGCCCAGAAAGCCGGTATCGGCCATGGCCTTGTAGGCGTCGGCCGGGAACCAGTCCTCGTCGTCCATTTTCGGCAACAGGGGCCACAGTTCCTTTTCGCCATACTTGTAGGCGGTGTCGAATAGCGCCTGTTGGTCGGCGCTGAAGCCAAAGCTTTGCAGGTTCGGGATCATGCTGTCCTCCAACCCTGGGTGGCCAGATGGGCACGGGTTTCCGCTGGGCTTGTGATCTCACGTCCGGCGTTTCTCGCGCAGGCGGCTAGCGCCTCAATCATCTCGCCGTTCGAGCGCGCCTTGTCGCCATTTGGCAGGTAGAAACAGTCCTCAAGCCCGGTGCGCAGGTTACCGCCCAAGTCCGCCACGCGCTGGTGAACGGGCCAGACGTTGGCGCGGCCGATTAGTGTCGCTTGCCAAGGGCTGCCCTCGGGCCGGTATTTCACGAGTAAGGGCAGCAGGTCGGCGTCGCACGGCATGCCGGACGCCACGCCCATGACGAAATTCACGTCCGCATGGTCCACCATGCCGTTTTCGATATAGAGGCCGACGGAGCGCAGGATGCCGATGTCGAAACATTCGAACTCGGGCACAATGTCGTGGGTGCGCATGCAATCGAGCATCTCGGCTACCTTGTCCACCGGGTTCTGGAAGGTCATTGGGGGCCAGGCCCAGCTACCGTCCCGGCGCGTCTTGAGGTAATTCAGCGTGCCTGCGTTCATCGCCGCCATCTCTGGCTTGCAGTGAGCGAGATACTCCAGCACCTCCGTCTGGTCGCGGCCCACAACGCCGGTGGTCATGTTGATCACCACGCCAGGGCAGGCGGCGCGGATGGCATCGTTGATCTCAAGCGCCAGCGCACCGTCCCAGCTCGGCAGATGGCCCTTGCCCGGCTCCTGCTGGCGGTAGTGGCAGTGCATGATGGTGGCGCCTTGGTCATAGGCGGCTTTGGCTTCCGCCGCCATCTGTTCGGGCGTCACCGGCACGTTATGCTGCGTCGGGTCTGTCAGCACGCCCGTCAGCGCGCAGGTCAGGATGGCTTTGTCGGTCATGCGGTTTCCCCCGATGTGATGGTGGCAAGAGGCGCGCGGCTTTTCACCTGGGCGCCGATGCTTGCGGAAAGGTCTTCGATTGTGCCGTCCATGTCGGCCCTAATGTGGTGTTCCATTTTCATGGCTTCGATCACGCAGATCAGGTCGCCGGCTTTTACGAGCGCACCCTTTTCAACGGGCACGGCAACGATCTGGCCGTCCATGGGCGCGGTCAGGCGCCCGGTGCCGCCCGCGGTGCTTTTCTCGGCTGGCGCGTGGGTCACGTCACGGGCCTTGAAATGCCAGCGGCCAAGATCTGCTGCGTGCTCATCGCCCATCTGTGTGTGGGAGACGCGCAGTTTTTCGCCCTGATAGAGGAAGCTTTCGCCGTCAAAATGCGTGGTGCGGCTCTTGTGGCCCACCGTGGCCGTGATGTCCCAACCCGTTGGTGTGGGTGTCTCGGATACTTCGACTGGCACGCGCGTGCCGTCCACCTCGAACACCCGCCTCGTATAGCCGCCCGTGTGTGTCCGCCAACCCGCAAGCGCGGGCATGGGTGCGTTCTTGATCGCGCCCGCCTGAAGCACCAGCGCGAGCGCCAGCGCCTGATTTTCGGCAGACAGTGGGATGAAGGGCGTGGCGTGATCCAGCGTTTGGGTGCGCATGGTTGCCAACCGGAAGGGCTCGTCCTTGAGGAGATACGCCAGCCACGCCTTGTTGGTGGCCATGCCCGCAATGCGGCTCTCATCCAGCATGCTGGCAAGCCGGGCGCGTGCTTCTTCACGGGTTTTCCCATGCGCGATCAGCTTGGCCAGCATCGGGTCATAATAGGGGCTGACCATGTCGCCCGCCACCACGCCGCTATCCAGCCTGCAGCCGTCGCCTGCGGGGATGTCGAACACGCCGAGCGTACCGGTTTGCGGCATGAAGCTCTGGGCCGGGTCTTCCGCATACAGGCGGGCCTCAATGGCGTGGCCAGTGAGGGTGATATCGTCCTGCGCCACACTGATCGCTTCACCTGATGCCACGCGTAGTTGCTCGGCCACCAGATCAACGCCGGTCACCAGTTCGGTCACAGGGTGTTCCACCTGCAGGCGGGTGTTCATTTCAAGGAAATAGAAGGCGCCGTCGGCGTCCACCAGGAACTCGACGGTGCCGGCGCCGGTGTAGCTCACGGCTTTGGCGAGACCTACCGCCGCGTCCGTGATACCCGCGCGGGTCTTGTCTGTGATCGTGGCGCAGGGCGCTTCCTCAAGCACTTTCTGGTGGCGGCGCTGGGATGAACAGTCGCGCTCAAACAGGTGCACCACATTGCCCTGCGTGTCGCCCAGTATCTGCACTTCCACGTGCCGGGCGTCCGTTATCATGCGTTCCAGAATGATGCCGCTGTCGCCAAAGGCGGAGCCCGCCTCGCGCCGGGCACTTTCGAGCGCTTCGGTGAAGCCTTTGAGGTCATCGACGCGCCTCAGGCCACGCCCGCCGCCGCCGGCGGTGGCCTTGATCATCAGCGGGGTGCCGATGCGTTTGGCTTCTTTTTCAAGTACAGCCGTATCTGCATCATTCCCGTCATAACCGGGCACCACAGGCACACCGGCCTTTTCCGCGATGCCGCGCGCGGTGCGTTTGTCGCCCATCTGGGCAATCACGTCAGCGGATGGCCCTACGAAGGTGATACCAGCGTCGGTGACGGCCTTCGCGAAGTCTGCGTTTTCGGACAGGAACCCATAGCCGGGGTGAATGGCGTCCGCCTCGGCCTCTTTCGCCGCCATGATGATGGCGCCCACGTTCAGATAGCTGTCCTTGGCGGGTGCGAGGCCAATAGGGACGGCGCGGTCCGCCAGCTTCACATGCTGGGCCTGTGCGTCGGCGTCTGAATAGACGGCGACGGTCTCAACGCCCATGGCTTTGGCCGCGCGGATGATCCGGCAGGCGATCTCGCCGCGGTTGGCAATCAGAAGGCGCTTGATCATGCGTCACCCTCCATCCAGGAAGGGGGACGCTTTTCAACGAACGCGCGGGTGCCTTCTGCCCCTTCATGCCGGAGTGAAATGGCGAACTGTTTGGCGGCGTCATCCAGCGTATCCGGCGTAACGGTTTCGCCCATGCCCATCAGCAATTTCTTGGTGGCCGCCACCGCGCCCGGCGCGGCCTTGCGGGCCTGTTCCAGCAGCTTCAGAAGCCGGTGGTCCATGGCCTCAACCGTTGGCTCGCTATGGTGCACAAGCCCAAGCTTCTTCGCTTTCTTGCCAGTGATGATCTCGCCAGTAAGCGCCAGCTTGCGGGTCTCAGTCAGGCCAATGCGGGCACGCACAAAGGGCGCGATCTGGGCCGGGATCAGCCCCAGCGTCACTTCGGGCATGCCGAAGCGGCAGCTGTCTTCCGCAATCGCGATGTCGGACACGCACACCAGCCCGAAGCCGCCACCCATGGCCGCGCCGCGCACGAAAGTGACAAGCAGTTTCGGGAAGCGCTGGGTACGTTCCATGAGCGTGCCGAAGCGGCGGTTGCCGATGGCGATGTCGTCTGCGTTCTTGCCGCCCGCGCTGAAATCCTTCAGGTCGCCGCCCGCGCAGAAAACGCCGTTCGCGCCGCGCATGACCATCACGCGCACGCTGTCGTCCGCCTCGGCCGCATCAAACGCCGCCATCAGCGCGTCGACCATGGCAAAATTCATGGCATTCTTGACCTCGGGCCGGTTCAGCGTGACATACATCACGCCGCCCGCCTGTGTGATCAGGACCGGATCAACCATTACTCATGCCCATCAGTTTGGTGAGGATACGCAGCATGGTTTCGTCAGACCCGCCGCCAATGGACGACAGGCGGCTGTCGCGGTAGCTGCGGGACACCGGATTGTCCCACATGAAGCCCATGCCGCCCCAATATTGGAGGCAGGCGTCGGACACTTCGCGGGCCAGTCGCCCGGCCTTCAGTTTGGCCATAGAAGCCAGCATGGTCACGTCCGTGCCGTTAATATACTGTTCGGTCGCGTGCCACACCAGCGCGCGCAAGGCCTCGACTTCCGTCTGCAGTTCCGCCAGCCGGTATTGCACCACCTGGTTATCCAGTACGCTGCCCCCAAAAATCTGGCGTTCGCGGGTATAGTCAATGGTGCGGCGGATGGTGTCGGACATGCCTTTGGGCCCGAGCATGGCGGCGCACAGGCGCTCTTCCTGGAACTGCATCATCTGCATCCGGAAGCCGTCGCCTTCGCGGCCGATCAGGTTTCGCTGTGGCACCCGCACATCATCAAGGAAAATCTGCGCAGTGTCCGAGGACCGCATCCCCAGCTTGTTCAGTTTTTCCGAAAAACTGATGCCGGGCGTATTGGTGGGCACCACAATCAGCGACTTGTTCTTGTGCGACGGCGCATCGCCTGTGTTCGCCAAGAGGCACAGGAAATCCGCCTGGGTCGAGTTGGTGATCCACATTTTGGTGCCGTTGATGACATAGTCATCGCCGTCCTTCACCGCGTTCGTCTTGATCGCTGCCACGTCGGAGCCTGCATGAGGTTCGGAGACCGCGATCGAACACACCATGTCGCCGGCGATGGCGGGGGCGAGGAACTCTTCGCGCAGCTTGTCAGACCCGAAGCGGGCGAGGGCAGGGGTCGCCATGTTGGTCTGTACGCTGATGCCCATGGGCACGCCGCCGCAGTCAATGCCGCCCAGCTCTTCGGCCAGAACCATCTCGTAGCTGTAATCAAGCCCCAGCCCGCCATATTCTTCGGGTTTGGAGATACCCAGAAGGCCGAGATCACCCATTTTCTTGAACAGCTCATGGGCCGGGAAAATACCTGCCGCTTCCCATTCGTCGACATGGGGGTTGATTTTCTCCGCCACGAAGCGGGCGACGGTGCGGCGCAGTTCATTATGTTGATCGGTAAAAAGCATGTCTTGTTTCCCCTAAAAGCGTGCAACGCCGAATGTGTTCTGTCGCGTTTCGCGGCTGTCCGCGTCCCGGCAGATATCCAGCAGGTAAATAAGCAGGTTGCGCGTATCGCGCGGGTCGATGATGCCGTCGTCCCACAGCCGCGCGGTGCCATAAAGCGCGGTGGAGCAGGCGTCCATCTGGTCGGCGGTGGCCTTTTCCATGGCGGCCAGCATGTCTTCATCCGGCGTTTCGCCCATGCGCTTGGCTTTCTCTGTGCCCACGATCCTCAGCACCATGCCTGCCTGCGCGCCGCCCATCACAGCGGTGCGAGCGTTGGGCCAGGAGAAGACAAAGCGGGGGTCGACGCCGCGGCCGCACATGGCATAGTTGCCGGCGCCGTAGCTGCCGCCAATGTGGATGGAGATGCGCGGCACGCGGGCGTTGGTGACCGCCTGGATAAGCTTGGAGCCGTGTTTGACCACGCCGCCCGCTTCAGCGTCCTTGCCTACCATGAAGCCGGTGGTGTTATGCAGGAACAGGATCGGGATACCCGCCTGATCACACAGCTGCACGAACTGGGCCGCCTTGGTGGCGCCGATGGGCGTGATGGGGCCGTTGTTGCCGATGATGCCGATGGTCTGGCCCGCGACAGACGCGTGGCCGCAGACCGTCTGGCTGTCATACTCATTCTTGAAATCAAGGAAGTCGGAGCCGTCCGAGAGGCGCGCAATCACCTCGCGCACGTCATAGGGCGTTTTGGCATCTGCGGGCACCACGCCGATCAGGTCATCGACTGGGTAGAGCGGCGCTGGATAGTCATCCTGCCGCGTGTCCGGTTCTTTCCAGGGCAGGCGCTGCATTATTTCGCGTGCGTAACGAATACCGTCGGCGTCATCTTCCGCCAGATATTCTGCCGTGCCCATGACCTGGGCGTGCAGTTCTGCGCCGCCCAGTTCTTCGTCCACGGCGATTTCACCCGTGGCGGCTTTGAGGAGCGGCGGTCCGGCGAGGAACACCTTCGAGCGCCCGCGTACCATCACGACATAGTCGGACAAGCCAGGCTGGTAGGCCCCGCCCGCCGTACTGCTGCCGTGGACTACGGTGATCTGCGGGATACCGGCGGCAGAGAGGCGCGCCTGGTTGGCGAAGCTGCGGGCGCCTTCAACAAACATGTCCGAGACATGACTAAGGTTCGCGCCGCCGCCTTCCATCAAGCCCACAATTGGCAGCTTGTTTTCCATGGCGATAGTCTGAAGGCGCAGGGATTTGTTCAGCCCTGCGGGCGTTACCGTACCGCCTTTGACCGCGCTATTCGAGACAATCACCATGCAGCGCTTGCCTGAGACATAGCCGATGCCGGCGATGGACCCGCCCGCGCCGGAGCCGTCCCGGTCGTCATACATCTTGTAGCCCGCGAGCGCGGAGAGTTCGAGGAACGGGGCGCCGGGGTCAAGGAGGAGAGCCAGCCGTTCCTTCGGCAAGAGCTTGCCGCGCTTGTCAAAGAGCGCGCGCGCCTTTTCCTGCGCGGCGGCCTTCAGCTCTTCAATCGCTGCAATCTCATCCAGCGCCGCCTGCATGGCGCTCGCGTTCGCTTTGAAGCTATCGGACGCTGGATCGATCTGGCTTGTCAGAGCGGGCATCAGCCGTCCCCCCGCAGCGCTGAGGGCGGCACATAGCGGTGGAAGCCCTGGTAGCTTTCGCTGTTTTTGGCACCCTGCGGTGGGAACAGCGGGCTGAAGAGGCTGGCGGCCCCGTCCACCCGGAGCGTGGCGCCGGAGATGAAGGCCGCGCCGTCACTGAGCAGGAACACGATGGCGGAAGCGATCTCCGCTTCCGTGGCGATACGCCCTAATGGAACCAGGTTCTTGAGCTGCGGCAGCATGGCCTTGACGCCCGGGTCGTCATAACTGTCGAACCCCGAGGACGCCACCCAGCCGGGGGCGACGGAGTTGACCCGCACACCGAAGCGGCCCCATTCGACCGCCGCGGTTTTGGTGAAATTGTCGCACGCCGCGCGTGCCGCGCCCGAGTGCCCCATGGTGGGCATGCCGTTATGGAAGTCGGCGGTGATGTTCACAACTGCGCCGCCGGTTTTGTTCATGGACTGGGTGACCAGTTCGCGCGTCATGTTGAAGGCGCCGACCACGTTGGTCTTCAGCACCGTCTCGAACCCTTTGGTCGAGATGGCCTCAAGGGGGGAGGGATATTGCCCGCCCGCGTTATTGACGAGGCCGTGCACCGGGCCGTCCTTCAGGATGCCTGCGATGGCGGCCTTGACCGCGTCTTCCTCCCGGATATCGAAGGCGCTTGTGGTGCATGTGCCGCCGTCCTCGGTAATTTCGGCCTGCACCGCATCAAGCCGGGTCTGTGTGCGCCCGGTGATGATCACCTCCGCGCCCAGTGCCGCCAGTTCATGCGCGGTGCAGCGCCCGATGCCGCTGCCGCCACCGGTGACGATGATGCGCCTGCCTTTAAACAGTCCGTCCTTGAAAACGGAATTGTAACCTGCCTCCCCAGTCATGGATGCCCTTCCACTTGATTTAATTTCTTTCATTAATTAAAAACAAGCAAGCGCTTGGTTGTCAAGTGAAGTTGGATGGAGTAGCGTCAGATCATGACGAACGCGGTGAAAATGAATGCGCCTGATGTGCTTGAGATCAGCCCTGCAAAGGAGCGGATATTGAAGGAAGCCATTGATCTGTTTTATGAAAAAGGCTTCGAGCGCACGACCGTCAGGGACATTGCGGCACGGGCGGGGATCCTGTCCGGCAGCCTGTTCCACCATTTCAAATCGAAGCAGGAAATCCTCTATACCGCCATGGCGCTGACGACTCGCACCATGGGTGAAAGTGCGGAAAAGGCGGTTGAAGGCATTACCGACCCTGCCCGACAGCTGCGCGCCCTGATCCTGAATGAGCTCAACAGCATTCACCGGGAAACCGGCCACGCGGCTTACGTGCTGGTGGACGAATGGCGCAGCCTGGATGATACCTACAAGGAAGCTGTGCTGGCGATCCGCGACAACAGCTATGAAGCCTGCTGGGACGCCGCCCTTGAGGGCTGCGCGGCCAAGGGCCTTCTGAAGGGCGACCTGCGGGTGACGCGGCAGCTGATCCGTGGGTCGCTGGCCTGGACAAGGAACTGGTACCAGACCGACGGCAAGATGACGCTGGCGGCGTTGGCCGATGAAGTGCTGGCCACTTTCCTGTCGCGGTAAACCTTTCTTCTAATCCACCCGTCGCAATCCCACCGCAATTCGCCGCATTCCTTGTGCGTTTGCGAATTCGCCGTCTATAACTGTGCGCCTAGAAAAAGAAGATGGCCCGACAAGGGGAGGGCCGCAAAACAGACCTAAGGGGTTACCATGAAAAAATTCAAGAAAGCCGCGCTTGCAGCGGCGCTGATGGGGATGGCTTTGCCGCTTGGCACGCCGTCCGCGACGGCTGAGGAAGCCACAAATCCATTCTTCCAGGAGTGGAAAACGCCGCATGGCCTGGCGCCGTTCAGCAAAATCGAGAACGCGCATTATATGCCGGCGTTCGAACGTGCCTTCGCTGAAAGCCGCGCCGATATCGACGCCATCGCAAACAACCCGGACGCACCAACGTTCGAGAATACCATCGCGGCGCTCGACAAGGCGGGTAAGCTTTTGAACAAAGTTGCTGGCGTGTTCTATAACCTCACGGGTTCGCACACCAACCCGGAGATGCAGGAAATCCAGGCCACGGTTTCCGGCATGTACAGCCGCCACACCAACGAGACGCTCTTTAACAAGAAGTTGTTTGAGCGTGTGGACGCGCTGTACCAAAAGCGCGACAGCCTGGGTCTGAACGCGGAGCAGGCGCGCATGCTGTGGCGCACGCACCTGGATTTCACCGGCGCAGGCGCAAATCTGGATGAGGAAGCGAAAGCCGAACTGGCCAAGCTGAATGAGGAAATCTCAGGGCTCACGACCAAGTTTGGCCGCAACGTGCTGGGTGCCACCAACGCCTTCGAGATGGTCGTTGAAGACGAAGCCGACCTCGCCGGCCTGCCTGACTTCGTGATCGCGGCCGCCGCGTCCACAGCGGAAGACCGCGGCCAGCCGGGCAAGTGGATGTTCACCGCTACGCGCTCAAGCTTCACGCCCTTCATGACGTTTTCCACCCGCAGGGACCTCCGGGAGAAGCTGCATAAGGGCTATATGGCGCGCGGCGAAAAGGGTAGCGAATTCGACAATACTGAGATTGTGAAACAGATCCTGCAGGCGCGCGAAAAGCGGGCCAAACTGCTGGGTTACAAGAACCACGCGGAATATCAGATGGCGGACCGCATGATGGGCCATCCTGATCGGGCGTTCGAGCTTTTGAACCGCATCTGGGAACCGGCGCTTGAACGCGCCAAGGAAGAGCGCGCGGCGCTGCAGGAAATGGTTGACGCGGAAGGCGGCGATTTCGAGTTGGCAGCGTGGGACTGGTGGCACTATGCAGAGAAGGTCCGCAAAGCCCGCTATGACCTGGATGAGCAGACGCTGAAGCCCTATTTCGTGCTGGATAATGTGCTGCAGGGCGCCTTCCACACGGCAAACAAGCTGTGGGGGCTGACATTCAAGGAACGCACGGACATCGACACCTATCACCCGGATGTGCGCACCTTTGAGGTGTATGAGAAAGACGGCACCTATCTGGGCCTTTACCTGACCGACCATCACGCCCGCGCATCCAAGCGGGGCGGTGCCTGGAACAACAGTTTCCGCTCGCAGAAGAAGGTGGACGGCGTGGAAACGCCAATCGTCGTCAATGTGATGAGCTTCCCGAAAGGCTCTGGCGATGTGCCGGCGCTCCTGAGCGCAGATAATGTGGGCACGCTGTTCCACGAGTTTGGCCACGCCATGCACACGCTGATGTCTGACGTGACCTACGACCGCATGAACAGCATGGCCTGGGACTTTGTCGAGTTCCCAAGCCAGATTTTCGAAGGCTGGGCGTGGGAGCCGGACGTGCTTCGGATTTACGCCAAACACTATAAAACCGGGGAGGTGATTCCGGAGAGCATGATCGAACGCCTGCAGGCGGCATCCAAGTTCAACCAGGGCTTTGCGACGGTTGAGTATGTGTCTGCGGCGCTGATGGACATGGCGTGGCACACCCGCAGCATCGGTGACGATGTGGATGTGGCCGCGTTCGAGAAAGAGCTTCTGGACGAAATCGGCCTCTTGGACGAGATCGTGGTGCGCTACCGCACGACCTATTTCAACCATGCCTTTGGCGGCGCGGCATACGCGGCGGGTTATTATACCTATCTGTGGTCCGAAGTGCTGTCGGCAGATGCCTATGCCACCTTCGCGGAAGAAGGCATCTTCAACCAGGAAGTGGCAGCCCGGCTGCGCCATTCGATCCTGGAGCCACGGGGCGCGCGCGACCCGATGGAAATGTTCGAGGAATTCAAGGGCCGCCCCTATGAGCTGGATGCCATCCTTGAGGCGCGCGGCTTGACCGACTAGGCCTGAGGCACAATCAGAAACACGAAAGCCCCGGTATCCGCCGGGGCTTTTCTTTTGAGAGATATTTACGAACTGTTGGCGTGCTTGAGGATTGGTGGGCTTTGATTAGTCTCGCGGCAAATCGACCGAATAGATGTGCACGCGGCCGCTGGACGCATCGCCAACAATCACCTCGTCGCGGCCATCACCGTTGAAATCCGCCATGGCGGCGCCGCATGGGTTCCGGATTTCCCCAGTCGGCAATTGGACCGGATAGGGCTGATCCGCGTGACCCATCAAAAGGGTAATGCTCGCGTTCCAGCCGGTGATGACGGCATCCCCCAGGCCATCGTTATTGACGTCGCCCGTCGCAATTATCCTTGCGCCTGCCGCCATGGGCACTGATGTCATGCGCCTGAAGTTGCCGGTTCCGTCGCCCTCAAAGACGACAATGCCAGGTGTCTCGCGCAGGCTTGCAGCCACAAGGTCAATATTATTGTCGCCGTTCATGTCAGTCGCATGTACCGCGAATGGCGATGGCATCGGGATCGTGCCCGTTTGCGCGAAGGCAATGTCCGCGCCCGAGCGGTTCAGCAGGAGGCCAAGGTCATTCTGGTTTGGGGTAATGATGTCCGGCTTGCCGTCATTATTGATGTCTCCAACTGCAAAGCCGTGATAGGGGCCACCGCCCGCGTCAACCGCTATTCCCGGTGTCTCAAAGCCACCCTGTGCATTGCCCCGTAATACATAGACCCCAGCCTGATCCCTGCTGTCGAGGATAAGGTCATGCAGGCCGTCAGCGTTCAAATCTGCAGCCGCGATCATATGGGAGTGGGGGCTTGTTTCTATAGGAAGCTGTATAGGCCCGCCGCGGTCAAAAACCGTGCCGCTGTCGCCCCGCAGCAAGCTCACTATTGTTGCTTCATGGTTTGCAATTGCCAGATCGGTAGCGCCGTCGCGGTCGAAGTCGAGCGCGGCCAGCCATGAGGGGTGTTTGCCCGCCTCAAACTCTGCCGTGCGCGTTAATGCCCCCGTGCCATCGTTTGTGTAGAGAATGACGCGGGCATGTTGCTCCTCCGCGATGATGAGATCGATATTGCCGTCATTGTTGAAGTCACCCGGCAGGAAGGCTTTATCTCCGTCGCCTGCGTCTATCTCCTGGATGGAAACCTGCGAAGGCGCGGGATATGCAGATTCTTCCGCGCTTCCGGCTGTGCCGAAGGATGGTGCCGCCAGAAGTGCGACCAGAATAATGTGACGTTTTCTCACGGATTCAGATCCATCATTGTTGAAGTCAGGGTTGCATGGAGTACAGCCTATTGCTGTGGCCGGCATATTGAAAGCATGAACCTGAGGGCATGCCTATAATTGGGGTCCCGTCCGTTCCCGAAAGCGGGCTACCCCAGCGCTTTCCTGACAGTAGGCATGATGCGGCGGCTGATCCAAGCGCTGCATGCGACCGTAAGCCTCATGACCCGAAAATCAGGAGGCTGTTTTGGACTGTAAAGAATGCGAAACCATCAAAGGTCATATTTTTCCGGAGACTTTTTTCTGGATTTACCTGCCGACCACAGAGGCCACGGCCAGATTGAAAAAGATGGTCGAATGCCTTGGTTATACCGGCGAACCACTTGATCAGACTATGTGCCGGGTCGTGGTGCCGGCAACTGGTGTCGGCGCTTTCCTGACGGCCCTCTTTGGGGAATTCAATGGTCAGGAGCTGGCCAATACCAAAATTGTCACCACCCGGGATGACCAGTTGACCCCAGTGGACATGGGGCGCGTGTTTCAGGCGGATGTTTTCATCAACCGGTTCCAGAGCCAGTGGATCATCGAAGCGCTTGAGGCCAAGCGGTTTGAAACCTGGTTCCAGCCGATCTTCCATGCGGCAAGGCCGGACAAGGCCTTCGCCCAGGAAGGGCTGTTCAGGCTTCGGGACGCCAGCGGCACGATCATTCCGCCTGCGCATGTCTTTGATGTTGCGGGCAAATCTGACCTGCTTTTCACCGCCGACCTGCTGGCCCGGAAGTGCGCGGTTGAGACGGCCGCCGCCGCCGGGCTTAAGGGCAAGATTTTCATCAACTTCAACCCGTCCAGCATTTATGATCCGGCCTATTGCCTGCGGGCGACCGCCGCGGCGATTGAATCGGTGGGGCTGAAGCCCGAGGACATCGTGTTCGAGCTGACAGAAACCCATGAGGCGCGGGACAAGGCCCACCTGAAGGGCATACTGGCCTTCTACCGGGGCGCGGGCTTCGGCGTGGCGCTGGACGATATCGGTTCTGGCTGGTCGGGCCTTAACATGCTGCATGAGATGCGGCCGGATTATGTCAAACTGGACATGGATCTGGTGCGGGATGTCCACAAGGACAGCTTCAAGCAGACCATCGTGAAGCGCCTGCTGCAGATCGCATCTGACAACCGGATCAGGACGATTGCCGAAGGCATTGAATGCGCAGAAGAGGCCCGTTATCTGACAGACATGGGCGCGGATTACCTGCAGGGCTATTATTTCGCCAAACCCGCCCCTGTGTTGCCAGCGGAAGAAGGCCCGCTGGCAAAAGCTGGCTAAAAGATTGCAGCTGCCGCGACGCTGAGGCCGATGGCGAACAGGGCCCAAATGGCGATCGGGCGGTGGGATGCGTCGCCGTATTTTTCAAACAGCCAGTCGCCCGTGCGGTTGCCGATCAGCATCGCAGGGTAGCAGACGGTGAAAAGCGTCAGTTCCTTCATGCCGATGATGCCCTCCACTGTATAGCTGGTGGCGGCGAAGGCGGCAGAGAACAGGAAGAAACCCATCAGGAACGCGCGGGCCACCCGCGCCCGGTCATAGACCGCCATGGAATAGATGATCACCGGCGGCCCGGGGATGGCGAGCGCGCCATTGAGTAGCCCCGATGTCAGCCCCGACCACAGCCCGAACATGCCGCCCGCCCGGTGCGGTGCAGGCTTGTATCTCGCCAAAAGGAAACAGGCCAGCATCACGGTGCCGCCAATCAGCAGCCGGAACATGTCCGGGCTGAAGATCAGCAGCAGATAGGTGCCAAACAGGGTGCCGATGGCGGAAGTGACGATCATCCCCGCCATGTCTTTTATGGGGACGTCCTTCCAGTAGCTGCGGATTGTCTGCAGCGATACTGTCAGCGTCAGCAGCACGATCACACTGGCCGCCGTGGTGGGCGCCAGCACAAGGCTGAGGATTGGCAGCGCCGCAAGCGCGAAGCCGAAGCCGGTGAAAGCCCGCAAAATGGCGGCCAGCAAAATCGTCGCGGCCAGCCCCACCATGGTGAGGAGGCCGATTTCGGAAAGGATGTCCGCCACCTGGGTTACGCCGCCTTCTGGCCAAGCCGCACCAGACGGCCGGGCCTGAGGCCTGTAAGCTTGTCGTGCTCAACCACCACCTTGCCGTCAACAACGGTGGCAATATAGCCGGTGGCTTCCTGCAGCAGACGCTGGCCGCCCGCCGGCAGGTCCTTGACCATATGGGGTGCGTGCAGGCGGAGATTCTTGTGATCGATCACATTGATATTGGCTTTCTTGCCAACCTCTAACCGCCCGCGGTCAGTGAAGCCGACATAATCGGCGATCTCGGACGTCAGCATCTGTACGGCGCGCGCCAGCGGGATTTGCGGGCCCTGCTTGCGGTCCCGTGCCCAGTGGCACAGCAGGTAAGTTGGGAAGCTGGCGTCACACACGGTGCCCACATGGGCGCCGCCATCCGACAGGCCCATGATGGCTTGCGGGTGGGTCATCATCTCATGCACCGCGCTATAGTTCAGGTCGGTATAATTATAGATTGGGAAATAGAGGAATTCCTGTCCGTCTTTCTCGAGCAATATGTCGTAGATTTTCGAAAGCGGCGTTACGCCGTCGGCTTGCGCCATCTTGTAAACGCTGGCCTCCACGCTTTGCTCATAGTCCGGATTTTCGCCCAGCTTGAACATCTTGCAGCTGATGAAATCAATCTGCTGCAACAGGATATCCGCCAGCGGCGGGATGGCCGTGCCGTCGCCCGCCACCTTCTCGGACGTCTCGCTCAGAAGCTGTTCCTTGAAGTCCGGGTCGCGCATGGCGTCCACACGTTCCTCCAGCGGCAGGTGGCTGATGCGCTTGTAGCTCGGGAAGCCGATGAAGGGATGGAAAGTGCACTGTAACCCCAGGATCACCCCAATGCCGCGCGGCGCGGTTTGCAGCCGCATGTTGATGCCCTTGTCCTTCGCAGCTTCTGCGCGGGCCAGAATGTTGCGCCACTGTTTGGGCGCGAAATCCCGCTGCATCAGCGACAGCGAAAACGGCCGTCCGCCCGCCGCGCCCGCGAAGGCCTCCAGAAGGTCAAACTCGCGGTCGAACGCTGTCGGGTCCCCGCGCTCCAGATCAAAATCATTCACCGCCTGCAGCACGCCGTGGTCTAATCCCTTGAAGGCTTCAGCGATGCCGACCAGTTCTTCCTTGGTGGCTTCGGATGCCGGGGTCCAATCACCGTCCGCCGTGCGGTGCACGTCAGACCGGCCGGTGGAGAAACCAACCGCCCCGGCCTCAAGCGCCGCGCGCGTCAGCTCGCGCATTTTGGCGATGTCTTCAGCCGTTGCGGGCTCGTCTGATACCGCGCGGTCGCCCATCACATAGACGCGCAAGGGGTCATGCACGATCTGGGCGGCATAATCGATGGTGTGGGGGAAATCGATGGCGTCCATATAGTCCGCGAAGCTTTCCCAGTTCCACGTCAGGCCTTCTGCGAGCGCGGTGCCGGGGATGTCCTCCACCCCTTCCATCAGACGCACCAGACGGTCATGGTCCTTCGGCAGGACGGGCGCGAAACCCACGCCGCAACTGCCCATCACGGCGGTGGTTACGCCGTGGTTGACGCTGGGCTGCAGGTCAGCGTCCCAGGACACCTGGCCGTCATAATGGGTGTGCAGGTCCAGGAACCCCGGGGTGACGATGGCACCTGCGGCGTCAATCACGCGGTCGGCCTCGCCAAGGTTGGTGCCGATGGCAGCGATCCTGCCGTCCTTCACGGCTACATCGCCAGTGATGGGCTCAGTGCCATTGCCGTCATAAATGGTGCCGCCCTTGATGATCAAATCATAAGCCATGGGTGTCCTCCTGAAGTGTCGGGGGTGAATAAGACGTCAGCCGGTCCACCAGCCGGAACGCGCCGGTCACAGCGAAGCCGCCAATGAAATGCCAGATGCCCCAGGTGGCGAGAACCATCGCCCCGGAGCCAAGCCCGCCAAACTGACTGAGCATGATAAGAAGGCCGAGGCCTGAATTCTGGATGCCGATTTCGAACACAAGCGCGCGCCGGGCGGCGCCTGTTCTGAGGCCCAGCATGCCCACAAGGCCGCCAAGGATGAAGGCTGCCGTGTTGTGAAGCGCCACATAGGGCAGGATCTGGTCACCGAAATGTTTGAGCAGATCCATGTTGGTCGCGAGCCCCACGGCCACGATCACCACAATCACGCCCACGGCAATCGGCAGGCATACGCGCTGCAGTTTGTGGGCAAAAGTTGGGCGAACGTGCGACAGGACAATGCCTATCAGCAGCGGCACCAGCAGGGTGAAGCTGGTGTTCAGCACAAACGACAGGCGGTCCAGATGGATGGCCTCAACAAGGTCCCGCGTGGGGGCGTAAAGGCTGGTCCAGAACAGGATCGCCAGCGGCAGGAAGGCCGCGGAAAACAGGCTGGAGCAGGTGGTGAGCGAGACCGAATAGGCCACATCACCGCGGCTGAGGCGCGTGAACAGGTTGGATACATTGCCGCCCGGGCAGCAGGCCACGATGATCATGCCGAGTGCGATGCCGGCCATGGGCTGGAACAGGGTCAGCAACGCAAGGGTGATCAGTGGCAGTCCGATGATCTGCGCCATCAGGCCATAGAGCACGCTGCGCTTGTGGGTTCTAAGGAAAGAGAAATCATCTGTCTTGAGCCCCAGCGCCACGGAAAACATGGTGAAGGCGAGCGAGATGGCGAGCGCGAGCTGCGTGCCCGGCTCAAGCGTGATCACGGCGTCATTGATGGCGCTTGCGTCCATGCTTCCCATCCCTCCCAATGTGTCCCCTTCCCAAAGGACAAGCCAAATCTACTTGACGCATGGGCGCTTGTGAATGACAGTCGGCGTCTAAAAATTGATATTTTACGCCAAAGGCCATTACCAAGTAACACCATGACAGAAACAGTCCTGACCCGCTACCTGACCACGCTTGTAGACGCGATGGAAGCCGATTACGGCGTTGCGTCGGGCGCGCTTTACCGTGCGGCCGGGATCGCGCCGCTCGCTGACGGGCGGATCGAGGAAGCCGACGCGGAGGCGCTGTGGGTGGCGGCGGAGAAGCTGTCTGGCGACGGGCTTCTGGGCCTCAGGGTTGGTGGGCGCGTGCGCTACAGCAGCTATTCGACGCTTGGGCACCTGCTGGTGACCGCCAAAACGGTGGGCGACTCGCTCCGTGCCGCGTGCGAGCTTGCCTTCTATGTGGGGGCCGCCGGCCAGCTTGAGATGGAAGACCGGGCGGGGGAGTGCGCTATCGTCTATAAGCCGCTTAGGCCCAATTGGCGCGCCCCCCATGTGCGCTCGGAAGCGGTGCTTCTACCGATGGTGCGCTTTGCGCGCTGGGCGTCGCCCGGCGTGGTGCCCAAACAGGTGTGCCTGACCCGGCCCATTCCGCGCAACCCGCAAGCTTATGCGGATGCGTTTGGGGCACCGGTCACCTTCGGGGCGGCCTGCCATGAGGTGATCTGGGACGCGGAGGCGCTCAATCAGCCGATGAACGACGCCAACCCGGCCTTGAATGAGATGCTGCGGGCGCACGTGGAAGCGGAAATGCCCAAAAGGGACGGCCTGCATGCAAATGTTCGGGCGCACTTGTTGGCGGCATTGGCGGACGGCGGAGACACCAGCATCACAGCCATTGCACGCCTTATGGGCATGTCGGAGCGCAGCCTGCAACGGGCGCTGTCGGCGGAAGGTGCGGCGTTCCGCGATATGCTCAGTGACGTACGGCGGGAGGAGGCCGGCAGGCTGCTCAAGGAAACCAAACTATCGGTGGCGGATGTTGCGGCCCGGCTGGGATATTCCGAGCCCGCCGCCTTTGTGCGGGCGTTCCGGCGCTGGTTTGACGCGTCGCCCAACCAGTGGCGGAAAAAGCCAAACGGCTGATTGGCGGCCGCCCAAACTTGGGCTAGGGTTAACAAATATGACACAGGTATCAGGGTAGAATAGAGCGCAGATGATGTTGAAAAAAATAGCAAAAGCGGCCGGGCTGACGATCAGTTTTGTGGCCGCGTTAATGACAGTTGAGGGAAGTGTTTCTATGAGTACAGCCGAGGATAAAACCCCCGTCGATATGATCGTGCATGGCCGTTACGTGGTGACCATGGATGACGCCAAGGGCGTGATCGAAGGTGGGGGCGTTGCGGTCAAGGACGGCGCCATTGTGGCCGTGGGCACAAATGCTGAGATCGCGGGCGCCTACAGCACTGACAATGAAATCGCGGGCGACGACCGTGTCCTGATGCCGGGCCTTGTGAACGGCCACACCCACACGGCCATGACCCTGTTTCGCGGCATGGCCGACGACCTGGAGCTGATGACCTGGCTGACCACCTATATCTTCCCGATGGAGGGCCGCTATGTGGACCCGGAGTTTATCCGCATCGGGTCTGAGTTGGCCTGTTGGGAAATGATCCAGAGCGGCACGACCAGCTTTGTGGATATGTATTTCTACCCCGAAGAAATTGCGGGCGTGGTGGACAAGTGCGGCCTCCGCGCCGTGATCACCGCGCCGATGATCGACTACCCCAGCCCGGGCTTTGAGGGCTGGGACGACAGTTTTGCGGCTGGCGTGAAATTTGTTGAGGACTGGCAGGGCAAGAATGCCCGCATCACGCCGGGCCTTGCGCCGCACGCGCCCTACACGGTGTCGAAAGAGCATCTCGCGGATGTGGCCAAGGTGGCCAGGGAACTGGGCGCCCCCATCTCCATCCATGTTGCCGAAGATAAATCCGAGCTCGACACCATTGAAGGCAAATACCAGCAAACTTCCATTGAAGAACTCGCTGACGTCGGCATGCTGGACGCGCAGGTGATTGCCGCCCATGTGGTGTGGCCGTCAGACAGCGACATGGAACTGGTGGCGGGCAAAAGCTTTGCCGCCATCCATAACCCTACGTCGAACATGAAAACCGGTGCTGGCTTTTCGCCCGTACCCAAACTGCTGGAAGCGGGCGTGACTGTGGGGCTGGCGACAGACGGGGCGGCATCGAACAACAACCTGAATATGTGGGATGAAATCCACCTTGCGGCGCTCATTCACAAGGGTGTGGCGACAGACCCGACGGTCCTGCCAGCCGCGACCGCGCTTGACTTGGCGACCCGCATGGGCGCCAAGGCTGCAGGGCTTGAAGGCGTGACGGGCGCTTTGAAGCCGGGGCTCCGGGCGGACATGATCCAGGTGTCTGTGGACAGCCTTCGCATGCAGCCCCTCTATGACGTGGTGTCGCAGCTTGTGTATGTCGCGGATCAGCAGGATGTGGTGACCACCATTGTCGACGGCAATGTCCTGATGGCTGACGGCAAGGTGCTGACCATTGATGAAGCGGACCTGCGCGCCCGTGTGCTGGAGATATCAGCCCGTATCCGGGCTGATGTGGAGAAGGCCAAGGCGGCTGAATAAGCCGCCTTTCTGGGCTGCGGGGCACGCCGAAATGCATCAAATTTGAGGCATTATTTTACAGGACCTTAAAAACCGTGTGTTATGACAGAAAGACAGTACATCAGGCACATCCAGTATTCATGTAGGCGAGGGCGTTGTGAGCGAGCCAGAATTCAGCTTATTCCTTGTCAAAAAGAGCTTCATCGACAAAGCGGATGATCGGTTCAAGACGATCATGCGGTGGAAAGATGTCGACCTTTTCAGACAACCGCTGAGTTTCCTGTTCCCCGCTGACGCTCACGACAGGGTCGAACGCCTGCTGGACCGCGATGACGTGTCCATTTTCCAGAATGTTGTGTTCCCGCGCGTACCGCTCCGCCTCAAGACCGGTGGCTATATCAATTTCGATATGAAGCTTGTGACCACAGGGGCGGACGAGCGCCAGTTGGACTTCTACAAGCCCGGTCGCGCGGACGAGGAAAATGCGACGCAAACGGCCGAAGCCGCCGCACCTGCCGCCGACATGTACAGTTTCTTCAATTTCGTTGAGGACCTGCTGGCGTCCCCGTTCGAGGATGACCTGGACCTGACGATGGTCAGTATGGATGCGCTGAGGGACGGCAGTGATGCCGGCCTGACGGACGAAGAGAAAGACAGCGCCCGGACAGAATTTGAAGCCAACCTGCAGAAACATGCGGTTGGCGGCAAGGTTGGCAAGCTGGATGAGGCCTCCTACGGCCTTCTGACCGGCACCGGCTTTGACGAGGAAGCCTTTGACCTTGAGATGCAGAATGTGGCAGCGCGGCTGAATATCGCGCCCGAAAAGCTCGCGCTCAAGAAAGCCAATATGGCCATCGATGACCGCGATGTTGCACCTGAGAAACTGCACCAGGCGCTTCACCAGGCGCGCGGCGTGTTCGTGGGTGAGATCGAGGACGAGCACGGTATTGAGAAGCTCACCGGCGTCCTTGATGGGATCGAGCACAACAGGAAGCTCATTCAGGACGCGATCAAGAAATACAAATACCGCACCAGCCCGCGGTCGGTCTCGGATAATGTGGCGTCGGTTTCCATCGCCCTGTTGCAGCAGGGCAAGGTGAACCTTGAAGGCCAGATCAGGCGTCCCGATGAGATCATCGTGCTGGCCGACCACCCGGATATCTCGATCGAACATGACCTGGCGCAGCTCGAGGACCTTATTCGCATGCGGGTCAGGAAGCCCGCAGATGAGCGCGAAAAGCCCGATTATTACGAACTGTGCCGTTCCACCATGATCCAGGAACGCTTCATTGAGGAACTGGAGGCCATGCTGACCCGCCACGGCGAAGAGGCGTCGCGCGTGGGCTTCCGCATCAAGGGCATGCCGCCCGTGCGCCGCGGTGGTTTGCACTGGGACGCGCTCAACCGTCTGGCGGCCAAGGGTCACCCCATCTGGATCGACCGGTTCGGTGACGCGGTGGTGGCGCCCGAAGCGCTCAAATGCCTGATGGGCGGCATGATCGAAATGCCGCCGCCACTGATGAAAAAGCTGGCCGGGCACTTTGACGGCAAGGAAATGATGAGCCAACTGGTCGCCACCTGGCAGGCCATGAATGTCCGCGTTGTATCCGCCGACCTGCCGGACTATGACATGAAGACGCTGGCGCAGGAGCTGGGCATCACCATTGCGGTTGAGGATGCGCCCGAAGCATTGGCCAGCTAATCTGCCGCAGGACTTCCCGAACAATTGATAATGGCTTCACCTCTGTATGGCATCTGGGTGATTTTTTGATTGATTTGCCGTCCGTCAAGTCGCACCTTCCAATCAAAAGATATGCTATTATGCATCAAGAATAAAAAGAGGGGGCAACCGTGGCGGAAGATACCAGCCAGCCACGTCGCATGAACGACGACCTGATCACAGCCCATGTGGGCGAAACCGGCGGCCTGATGCGCGCACTGAATGCGCTGCAGCAGCATGACGGCTATATTGATGCCGCCCTGGTTCCAAAGCTTGCCAAGGCCTTCAATATCACCAAGGCCGAAGTGAAGGGCGTGATCAGCTTTTATGACGATTTCACCAAGGCGCCCAAGGGCAAGCATGTGATCCGGATCTGTCAGGCTGAGGCCTGCCAGGCGGTGGGTAGCCGCGGGCTGACAGCAGCAGCGATTGAAAAACTGGGTATTGGCCTTGGGGAAACAACACCCGATGGCCGCGTGACGGTCGAGGCCGTCTATTGCCTGGGCCTGTGTGCGTCCGGCCCCGCCGCCATGGTGGACGGTCAGCTGAAGGGCCGGGTGAGTGCCCACCTCTTTGATGCTTATGCCGAGGAGGGTGAGGCATGACCAAAATCTATGTCCCGCTTGATAGTTCAGCCGTGGCCATGGGCGCCGATGAGGTGGCAGCCAAAATCGAGGCCATCACCGGCATCGCGCCTGTCCGGAACGGCAGCCGCGGCATGGCGTGGCTGGAGCCGCTGGTGGAAGTGGAAACCCCCGAAGGCCGCGTGGCCTATGGCCCCGTCACGCTGGATGACATTGCAGGCCTGATCAGGGACGGCATGATGGAAGGGCGGGCGCACGCGCTGTGCCACGGGTTGACGGACGAGATACCGTTCCTTGCGAGGCAGGAACGCCTGACCTTCGCGCGCTGCGGCATTACCAACCCGCTGTCGATGGATGAGTATGCCAGCCACGGCGGGCTTGACGGCATCCAGAAAGCCATCGGCATGTCTGCTGAGGAAATCTGCGAAGAGGTCATGACCTCCGGGCTCAGGGGCCGGGGCGGCGCGGCCTTCCCTGCGGGCATCAAATGGAACACGGTGCGCGGTGCTGACGCGGACCAGAAATATATCGTCTGCAACGCGGATGAAGGCGACAGCGGCACTTTCGCCGACCGAATGATCATGGAGGGCGATCCGCTCCTCCTGATCGAGGGCATGGCGATCGCGGGCCTCGGGACCGGCGCGACCAAAGGGTACATTTATCTGCGCTCGGAATACCCGGTTGCGAAGCGGGTCCTGACGGCCGCGATCGACCGTGCCTACTGGAAAGGCTTGCTCGGTAACGATGTGCTTGGCTCGGGCAAGGCTTTCCACCTGGAAGTTTTCATGGGGGCGGGTGCCTATATCTGCGGCGAGGAAACCTCGCTTCTGGAAAGCCTGGAGGGCAAGCGCGGGCAGGTGCGCGCCAAGCCGCCGCTGCCGGCGCTTGAAGGCCTCATGGCCAAGCCGACGCTGGTGCATAATGTGATCAGCCTGTGTGCTGTGCCGACCATCCTGGCCAAGGGTGGAGAGTTCTACCGTGACCATGGGATGGGGCGCTCCACCGGCACCATGCCGTTCCAGATTGCCGGCAATGTGGCGCGGGGCGGGCTGGTTGAAAAAGCCTTCGGTGTGACGCTCGGCGAACTGGTGAACGGTTTCGGCGGCGGTACGCGTTCTGGCCGCCCCATTAAGGCCGCGCAAGTGGGTGGTCCGCTGGGCGCCTATATCCCTTTGGACAAGTTCGACATGCCGATGGACTATGAAACCTTCGCCAAAATTGGCGCAGGGGTGGGCCATGGTGGTATAGTGGTGTTTGACGACACGGCGGACATGGCCGAGCAGGCGAAATATGCCTTCGATTTCTGTGCCCACGAAAGCTGCGGCAAATGCACCCCGTGCCGGATTGGCGCGGTGCGTGGCTCGGAAGAGATGGCGAAGCTGATAGCAGGCGGTGACGCCACAACACACCTGACGCTTATTGAAGACCTGTGCGAGGTGATGGAAGACGGATCGCTATGCGCGATGGGCGGTATGACACCGGTGCCAGTGAAAAGCGCCCTTGACTATTTTCCGGAAGATTTCCTGAAGGGAGAAAAAGGATGACCCTTCTTAAAGAAAAAGATTTTGGTACCCCGGCTGTAAAGTCGGAGGAGACCGTAACACTGGAAGTGGACGGCCAGGCCGTCAGCGTGCCCAAGGGCACCAGCGTGATGCGCGCGGCGGCAGAAGCCGGGATTTCCATTCCCAAACTGTGTGCGACCGATATGGTCAAGCAGTTCGGCAGCTGCCGTCTGTGCCTTGTGGAAATTGATGGCCGCAAGGGCACGCCGTCATCGTGCACGACACATGCCGAAGACGGCATGGTGGTGAAAACCCAGACCGACCGGCTGGCGCGTCTGCGCCGTGGGGTGATGGAGCTTTATATTTCCGACCACCCGCTGGACTGCCTGACGTGCCCGACGAACGGCGACTGTGAGCTGCAGGACATGGCTGGTGCCGTGGGGCTTCGGAATGTGCGCTACGGCTATGAGGGCGAGAACCATCTGGATCTCGAAAAGGATGAAAGTACACCATACTTCACCTATGACCCGTCCAAATGCATTGTCTGCTCGCGCTGCGTTCGGGCGTGCGACGAGGTGCAGGGCACGCTTGCGCTGACCATTGAGGGCCGCGGGTTCGAGAGCCGCGTCGCAACGGGCGCGGAAGACTTCTTCAGTTCGGAATGCGTTTCCTGCGGCGCCTGCGTGCAGGCCTGCCCAACCGCGACGCTGGCGGAAAATGACCTGATCGAACACGGCGTGCCCGACCGCACAGTGATCACCACCTGCGCTTACTGCGGCGTCGGTTGCAGCTTCAAGGCGGAGATCAAGGGCGACCGCGTGGTGCGTATGATCCCTGAAAAAGCCGGCAAGGCCAACCATGGCCACAGTTGCGTCAAAGGCCGTTTCGCCTGGGGCTACGCCACCCACAAGGACCGGGTGACCAAGCCGATGATCCGCGAAGCCATCACCGACGAATGGCAGGAAGTGTCATGGGACGAGGCCATCGCCTTTGCTGCCAAGCGCCTCAAGGGTGTGCAGGAAAAATATGGCCGAAAATCCATTGGCGGGATCACCTCCAGCCGCTGTACCAACGAGGAAGTCTGGCTGGTGCAGAAGATCATCCGGGCGGCTTTCGGTAACAATAACGTGGATACCTGCGCACGGGTGTGCCATTCGCCCACCGGCTACGGCCTGAAGCAAACCTTCGGCACGAGCGCGGGCACACAGAATTTCGATTCTGTCGAAAAGGCCGACGTGATCATGGTGATTGGCTCCAACCCGACCGACGCCCACCCTGTGTTCGGCAGCCAGATGAAGCGCCGCCTCAGGGAAGGCGCCAAGCTGATCGTACTGGACCCACGCAAGATTGACCTTGTCGAGACCCCGCATGTGAAGGCGGACTATCACCTGCCGCTGCAGCCGGGCACCAATGTGGCGGTGATCAACGCGCTGTCGCATGTGATCGTATCCGAAGGCCTGCATGACGAAGCCTTCGTGCGCGAGCGCTGCGAAATGGATGCGTTCGAGGAATGGAAAGCCTTCATCCTCGACCCCGTCAACTCGCCAGAGGAAGTGGCCAAGGTAGCGGGCGTGAGCGCTGATGATATCCGCGCCGCGGCGCGGCTCTATGCCACCGGCGGCAACGGGGCCATCTATTACGGCCTCGGCGTAACCGAACACAGCCAAGGGTCCACGATGGTGATGGGCATGGCCAACCTGGCGATGGCCACGGGCAACATCGGCCGTGAAGGCGTGGGCGTGAACCCGATGCGCGGGCAGAACAACGTGCAGGGCTCGTGCGATATGGGCTCTTTCCCGCATGAGCTGGCGGGCTACCGCCCGGTGAGCGACGATGCGGTCCGGAAAACATTCGAAGACCATTGGGGCGTCAGCCTGGATGGTGAACCGGGGCTTCGTATCCCGGGCATGTTCGATGAAGCCTGCGCTGGCACCTACAAGGGCATGTATATCCAGGGCGAGGATGTCGCGCAAAGTGATCCAAACATCCTCCATGTGGAAGCGGCGCTCAGGAATATGGAATGCGTGGTGGTGCAGGACCTGTTCCTGAATGAGACCGCCCGCTTTGCCCATGTGTTCCTGCCCGGCACCAGCTTCCTGGAGAAAGACGGCACCTTCATCAACGCCGAGCGCCGCATCGGCCGTGTGCGCAAGGTGATGAAGCCGCAAACCGGCATTGAGGAATGGAAAGTGACAGCCATGCTGTCGGAAGCCATGGGCTACCCGATGCCGTATGAGAGCGCTGCTGAAATCATGGACGAGATCGCGGCGTTGACCCCCACCTTTGCGGGCGTGTCGTTTGACAGGCTTGACCGCGACGGCAGCCTGCAGTGGCCAGTGAATGATGATGCCCCTGACGGTACGCCGATCATGCATGTGGACGGCTTCGTGCGCGGCAAGGGCTTGTTCGTGGTGACGGAATATGTGCCGACGGAAGAAAAGACCAACCGGAAATTCCCGTTGATCCTGACAACCGGTCGTATCCTCAGCCAGTATAATGTGGGCGCGCAAACCCGCCGCACGGCCAATAATATATGGATGGAAGAAGACGTACTGGAAATCCATGCCTCCGACGCCGAGATGCGCGGTATCCAGACCGGCGACTGGGTGTCTGTGAAGTCAAGGAAGGGCGAGACGACACTGCGGGCTGAAATTTCCGACCGCATGGCGCCGGGCGTGGTTTATACCACCTTCCACCACCCGGAAAGCGGCACCAATGTGGTGACCACTGAGCTTTCCGACTGGGCCACCAGCTGCCCCGAATATAAGGTGACAGCGGTGGATGTTGGGCTGGCAAACCACAAGTCCACATGGCAGGAACAGTATGCGGCAGAAACGCCCACCATGCGGCGGGTCAAAGCCCCTGCCGCCGCGGAGTAAACTGTGGCGCCGAAGGATGTCAGAATGCCCAAGTGGGACGCAGACGTAACTGTGACCGGCAGGCGCGGCAGCGCACATGTCAGATGGCATGTGCCGGAAGAAGCGCCGGTGGCGCTTGTCTACGGCGGGCTCAATCACGCTGTGATGCTGGCGTCCCCCGGGGACCTTCAGGACTTCGCGCTGGGGTTCAGTGTGACCGAAGGCATTGTGAAGCGCCCGGATGACATCCGGAATATTGAGGTGTTTGAGAAAGATCAGGGCATTGACCTGATGATCACGCTCAAAGACGCACCGTTTGAGCGCTTCAAGCTGAAGCATAGCCGCCGGACGATGACAGGGCGCACAGGTTGCGGCCTGTGCGGCATCGACAGCATGGAAGAACTGTTCCAGACCGTGCGGCCCGTTGCAGAGATGCCGGCGGCGCTTGATGAAGCCGTTGTACGCAAGGCCGTTTGTGCCTTCGATGGCTTGCAACCGCTCAAAAAGCTGAACAGGTCCGTGCATGGTGCTGCGTGGGTGACCTTGGCTGGGGATATTACGCTCGTGCGCGAGGATGTCGGGCGGCATAATGCGCTCGACAAGCTTTTAGGCGCCCTGATGCGGGACGGCACAGACATGACATCCGGCTTTGTCCTGGTGTCCAGCCGCGCGTCCTATGAGATGGCGCAGAAATGTGTGGCGGTGGGTGCACCCGCGCTTGTGTGCCTGTCAGCGCCCACGGCTTTCGCTATCCGGCTGGCGCAAGAGGCCAGGCTCACGCTCGCCAACTGGTCCACTGATGGCCTTGTCAGCTTCTAGCCTTTCGGTTTCAGCAGCAGCTCGTCAAGCGGGCGCCGCTTGGGCGCGAAACTGTTGACCTTATGGTCCGCCTTGTAGCCAACCGAGACGCCGCAGATCAGCTTGTAGTTTTCCGGGATATCGAAGCGGGCTTTCACAGGCCCGGCCCAGGTGGCGAGCGCCGCCTGCATGCAGGTGCCAAGGCCACGTTCTTCGGCCGCCAGCGCCAGCGACTGCAGGAAAATGCCGGTATCCAGGGCCGAGTAGGCCCCAAGGCTGCTTTCACAGAAAACAAACAGAGCCGTGGGCGCGTCGAAAAAGCTGAAGTTGCGGGCCATCTGGGCGTGGCGCGCTGCCTTGTCGCCGCGTTCGATCCCCAGTGTGCCATACAGGCCGTGGCCCGTATCGCGGTAGCGCGCGCCCAACTCGGGCGGGTATTTCATGATGGTGTTAAAGTCGCCGTCCGGTTTGACGCCGCCTTTCATCAAGGCGCCGAATTTGGCGAACAGGCCGGCGCGCTGGACCTTGGCGGCGGTGTTGAAACGGGCGGTCAGTTCAGCCCCGATTTCTTTCGCCACTTCGCCAGAGGCCACGGCAACCCGGTAAGGCTGCACATTGCCCCAGGAAGGGGCGAGAAGGGCGGTTTCAAGAACATCGGTCAGGAGGTCTTCCGGTACCGGGTCCGGCTTGAATGCGCGAATGCTGCGCCTGTTCGCTAGTGCCTCTGTGACGGCCCCGGTTTGAGTCATTGCTGCGTCCTCCCATTATTTCTGCGTGCATATCACCATATTGGCTGTGCGTAACACACGACAAGGATTGTGGCCCCACGAATATGAATTTCTGCTATTCGGCGGACTTCAACCCCGGCATACCGTGGATTTTGATCTCTGGCGTTTTCATGCCGTAGAGGTCAAGGTCCCGGCCCGCGCGCATCATTTGGTCGCGGAACCAGCTGTGGGCCGGGTGGTTCGTCAGCCGTTTGTGCCACACCAAAACACCACCGATCATGTGGCCCGGGGGCGCGATAGGGCTTGGCACAACATGCAGATCAAAGAACTGGTTACATTTGTTGGCGATCCGGCTGGGGACGGTGACGATCATGTCGGTTGTAGCCACCAGCATGGGGGCAGGGCCGAAATTGTTGATCATCATGACGATCCGGCGCTTGAGGCCCATTTCCTCGAGTTGGTCGTCGACGAAACCGTGTGCGTCCCCCCGCGGGGACACCAGCACGTGGCGGGCAGCCGCATATTCTTCAACCGGGATGGCGTCCTTGTAGCGCGCCAGCGGGTGGTTCTTGCTCATCATGCAGACAAAATGGTCGCTGGATACATTCAGGCGTGCGAACCGGTCGGGCACATCGCCAAGGGGCATCAGGCCATAGTCCGCGTCCTGATGGTCAAGCCGTTCGAACAGGCGGCCCTCAATCGGGATGGTGTGGACATTGATACCCGGTGCTTCGTTGGTGATGTATTCGGCGACATAGGGCAGCAGCATCATGGCCACATAATCTGTTGTGGCGATGGTGAAGGTGCGCTCGGCCTTCGCCGGGTCAAACGCCACCGGGTTCAGGGCTTCTTCAATTTCACCAAGCGCCCGCCTGACCGGCAGTTCCAGTTCCAGCGCGCGCGCTGTCGGGCGCATGCCGTCTGTGCCGCGTACGAACAGGTCATCCCGCATCACATGCCGAAGCCGGTTGAGCGCGTTCGACACTGCTGGCTGCGACATGCCAATCTTCTGTCCCGCCTTGGTTGCGTTTCGTGTGCTCATCACCGCGTCAAACACGAGAAGCAGATTCAGGTCGATTCCAGCCAAATTCACCATATGAATATCCAAATTTCGAAATATCAATTTCCATAATATATGGGGCCTTCCCATATAGGCGCAAGGGTCGAACGTGGAGGGCGACACCCCGGGCATCGATTGCTGACAGAATTTGTCAGGGATGCGCGGGTAAGTTGCCCCCGAACCAAACGGGGGTCCCAACCGTTTGATCCATAAGGAAGGCGAGGAGACGCAAAATGCCTAAGACCATGACAGCAATGGACGAGTTTGCCGTCCGGCTGGCCAAATTTGTGATTGGCCACCGGTGGCTCGTTATTTTTGCGACACTTTTGACAACTGCGGCCGTGACCTACGGTGCGCAGTTCTTACAAATGTCGAACAACTATCGTGACTTTTTCTCTGAATCGAACCCTGAGTTGCAGGCGTTTGAGGAGTTCCAGGGAACCTACACCAAAAACGATAATTTCTTTTTCACCATCGTTCCCGAAGAAGGGGATGTGTTTACAGCTGAAACGCTGGCGCTGGTGGAAGAGCTGACCACCGAGGCCTGGCAGATCCCCTTCAGCCTGCGTGTCGACAGTGTGACCAACTTCCAGCACACCTGGGCCGATGAAGACGACCTGATCGTTGAAGACCTGGTCAAGGGCGCGGAAAGCCTGACGGCTGAGGAACTGGCGGAAAAGAGCCAGGTGGCCATCACCGAACCGCTCCTGAGGGACCAGCTTGTGGCCCGCGATGGCCGTGCGATTGCTGTCAATGTGGTGCTGCAGTATCCACAGGTTGACCCGTTCGAGGTGCCGCAGGCGGTTGAATATGCCCGCAATCTGCGCGCTGACCTGCTGCAGAAATACCCAGGCCATAAAATCTACATGACTGGTGTCTCCATGCTGAATATGGCGTTCCAGGAAGCCGGCATGAAAGATGTCATGACCATGATTCCTCTGATGTATGGGCTGCTGCTTCTGCTGATGGCGGTAACGGTTCGGTCGATCGCGGGCACCCTTGTGACACTTCTGATGATCGCTTTTGCCTCCATGATTGGTATGGGCGCGGCCGGTTTCTACGGCGTGGCCCTGACGCCCATTGCGCTGTCGGCGCCGACGATCATTCTGACGCTGGCGATTGCCGATGCGGTCCATATCCTGATTACCATGCGCAACAGCATGAAGGCGGGCATGACCAAGCGGGACGCGCTGATTGAAGCGGTTCGGGTGAATTTCCTGGCGGTGATGATCACGTCGCTGACGACAGCCATCGGCTTCCTGGCGCTGAACTTCGGTGACGCCCCGCCATTCTGGCACCTGGGCAACATCTCGGCTGTCGGCATCGTGGCGGCCTGGGCTATGTCCGTCACCTTCCTGCCGGCCATGATGAGCCTCCTGCCGGTGCGGGCACCGAAGCTGGCGGTGGCAAATGAAAACAATTTCTTTGCACGCCTGGCGGATTTCGTGGTGGCCCACAACAAGAAGCTGTTCTACGGCATTGGCGCGTTTGCCATTGTGCTGATTTCGGCGGTGCCGCAGATTGAATTCAACGACCAGTGGACCGAATATTTCGACGAGAGCATCGAATTCCGCCGCGACAGCGATGCCTCAACCGAATATTTCGGCTTCTACCCGATCGAGTTTTCGGTTCTGGCAAAGGGGGAGGGCGGCGTATCCGAGCCTGAGTTCCTGCAGAAACTGGACGAGTTCACCCAGTTCCTGCGCCAGCAGCCGAATGTGACCCACGTTTATTCGCTGACGGACATCATGAAGCGGCTGAACCGCAACATGCACGCCGATGAGGCCAGTTGGTACAAGCTGCCCGATGACCGTGAGCTATCGGCCCAGTATCTGCTTCTGTATGAACTGTCGCTGCCTTACGGCCTTGACCTGAATGACCGGGTGAATATCGACAAGTCCGCAACCCGGGTAACGGCAACGCTGACCAACACCTCAACCCTTGAAACCAAGGCGTTCCTGGATGCGGCCCGTGGCTGGATCACGGAGAATGCACCGGAATACATGCAGGCAACAGTACCGACCAGCGCGCAGGTGATGTTCACCTATGTGGCGGAACGCAATGTGGAAAGCATGATTGCGGGCAACATCATCGCCATCGTTGCCATCGGCATCGTTATGATGTTCGCGCTGAAATCCGCCCGCCTTGGGGCGCTTTCCATGGTGCCGAACGGCCTGCCGATTGTGGTTGCCTTCGGGGCCTGGGCGCTGATGGTTGGAACCGTGGGCTTCTCGGTTGCGGCGGTGGCGAGCGTGTCGCTCGGCATTGTGGTGGACGACACGGTCCACTTCCTGGCCAAATATGTCCGGGGTATCCGCGAGAAGGGCTATGACCGCGCGGGCGCCATCAAATATGCCTTCGAGACCGTGGGCACGGCGCTGGTGGTCAATACCGTGATCCTGGTGATCGGGTTCGCGTACCTTGCCACCTCCCACTTCAAAATGAATGCAGACATGGGCCTGTTGACGGCGCTGGCGATCACATTCGCCTTGGTGTTCGACTTCCTGTTCCTGCCAGCACTGATGCTGCGCGGGTCAGGCAAGCTCATTTCTGGACAAAAAGATGATAGCGAAGGAGTAAAACAAAATGTTCAAACGCAACCTGCAGAATAAACTGGCCGCCGCGCTGGCGGTGGTCACGCTGGGCTTTTCCCTCATTGCGCCGGTCAAGGCTGATGAGGCGGCAGACAAGGGCTATGAGATCGCGGCCCGGTCTGACCGGTCTGACCTGGGCTTCACCAGTTCCGAAGTGACCGCAGTGATGACACTGACCAATTCGGCCGGCAATACATCAACCCGCGAGATGTATTTCAAGACGCTGGAGAAGGAAAACGAAGAGGTGGGCGACAAGTCGCTCACCGTTTTCGAGACCCCGCGTGACGTGCAGGGTACGGCGCTCCTCAGCCACGCCAAGATCCTGGAAGCGGATGACCAGTGGCTTTATCTGCCGGCGCTGAAGCGCGTGAAGCGCATCAGCTCGACCAACAAGTCCGGCCCGTTTGTGGGGTCCGAGTTCGCGTTCGAGGATTTCACTTCAACCGAGCTCAACAAATATGACTATAAATTCATCGGCGAAGACGAATTCGACGGCATGAAAGTGGATGTGGTTGAGCGCTTCCCGCGCTATGAGAACTCCGGCTATGTGCGCCAGATCGCCTTGGTTGACCAGGACGTCTATCAGGTGCGCAAGATCGATTTCTATGACCGCAAGAACAGCCTGCTCAAGACCCTGACCTTGAAGGATTACCGCGAGTATGAAGGCGGTGTGTGGCGCGCGCACGCGCTTGAGATGGTCAATCACCAGACTGGCAAATCTACCACGCTGACCTACGGCGACTACAGCTTCAAAACCGGCCTGCATGACAATGACTTTGTCAAAGGCGTGCTGAAGCGCATTCGCTAGGGGCCGGTGATGACGAATTCTGTCCTGAGTAAAACCCCGATTGTGGCGGCGCTTCTGGCCCTAAGCTCCCCAGCTGCCACAGCCGGGGAATGGGATGTGTCCGGCTCCGTTGGCACTGAGTTACGTACATTTTTCGAAAAGGGTACGCAGCCCCGCCAGCTGGACACCTTCCAGCCTTCCCTCCTGCTCGAGGGAGACGTGCGCTGGCAGTCTGATAACCGCCAGTGGGATGTGGTTCTGGTGCCATATGCCCGACTGGACGGGAAAGACGGCCAGCGCACGCATGCAGATATGCGCGAAGCCTACGTGCGTTGGACCGGCGACGAATGGGCTGTGCGCGCGGGCCTTACCAAGGTCTTTTGGGGCGTCACGGAAAGCCGCCATCTGGTGGATATCATCAACCAGTCTGACAGCGTTGAGGACATCGACGACGAAGACAAGCTGGGCCAGCCGATGGTGGAAGTATCCACCATTCGCGATTGGGGGCAGCTCACAGCCTATGTGATGCCGCGTTTCCGCAAGCGCACGTTCGCGGGCGCGGACGGCAGGCTGCGGGCCCCTTTGCTGGTCGAGAATGACATGGCCAGGTCTGACGAAGGCCGGGATGATGACGAGGATGTGGATTTCGCCCTCCGCTACAGCCACTATTTCGGTGACTGGGATGTGGGCCTGTCCTTCTTCCGAGGGGCCGACCGCGAACCACGGTTGGTGTTTGATGAGGCGCGTGGCCTTTTCGCCCCCTTTTATGATGACATCACCCAAGTGGGCGTGGACCTGCAATACACCAAAGAAGCGTGGCTGTGGAAGTTTGAGGGCATCGTGCGCGACACGCCGTTCCAGACCTTCGCAGCAACTGTGGGCGGGGTGGAATATACCTTCTACGGCATCACAGACGCGGGCGCAGACCTCGGTGTGCTGGTGGAATTCCAGTATGACGGACGGTCATCAGACCCGCTTGTGGCGCCGCAGACCATCGCAGACAATGACATCTTCATTGGCACGCGCCTCGCGCTCAATGACGCGGAAGACACGGATTTCCTTGGCGGCATTGTCGTGGATGTGGAAGACGGCTCCATGTCGGGGCTGGTGGAAAGCTCCCGCCGGTTTGGCGCCAATTGGGTTGGCGAAATCGAAGGCCGCTTTTTCATCAATGCAGATGCGGACAACCTGCTGTACGGCTTCCGGCGCGACAGCCACGTGATGCTCAGGCTCACACGGTATTTTTAGGAAACTATCAGGGTAATTTCTCGCTTACCCAGTGACTGGAGCGGACGGGGCAGCAGCCCCGCCGCTTCTTTTTTGTCTATTTGAGCAGGTTCGAGACTTCATGCTGGAGCCCGTTGGCTACTTCGGTCAGGCGATCTGCTGATGCCTGCACTGCGTGCGCCACGTCTGCGGCTTTCTGCGAAGCCTGCTGCACTTCGTCCATGCTGTCAGACACTTCCTTGGTGCGCTGGGCGGCCTGATCGACACTGCGGGAAATTTCCTGTGTTGCAGCACCCTGCTGGTTGGTCGAACCGTCGATTTCCGTTGCGATGGCTGTCACTTCGCGGATGATTTCGGAAATCTCCGTGATGGATTCCACCATGCGGCGCGACTGTTCCTGAATGGATTCAACCTGATGCGAAATATCCTCAGTTGCCTTGGCGGTCTGGGTTGCAAGGCTTTTTACCTCGCTGGCCACAACGGCAAAGCCTTTGCCGGCTTCGCCGGCCCGCGCGGCCTCAATGGTGGCATTGAGCGCCAGAAGGTTGGTCTGGTCGGCAATGTCGTTGATCAGCTTTACCACGTCTGAAATTTTGCCGGATGCTTCTGAAAGCTCCTGACCCACGGTATTCGCCTGATCGGCCTTCTCGCTGGCATTGCCGGAAATGCGGCTGGCGTGGGCAACCTGGTCGGCGATCTGGGAAATTGAATTTGCCAGTTCCTCGGTTGCGGCGGCCACGGCCTGCACATTATCTGTCGCCTGGCCAGACGCGTCCGCCACCTTGGATGAAATGCCTATATTCTGTTCGGCAATAGAGGCCATCATGCTGGCCTGATCGGCAAGCGATGCGGTCTCGGCTGCAACTTCACCTGATGACTGGCTCACCATCGCTTCAACTTGCGCCTGGGCCGTGACGATAGCCCATGTGGCCATAGGGCCGATGTAGCCGCCGTGGTCGTCGGTGATAGCATGAATGCTGAGCCCGATTGTTTCCGGGCCAAGTTCGAATTTCGTCTTGAAGGGCAGCTTCTTCGGGTCAACCAAAAGGCCTGGTTGTTGCTGCAGTTCCTGGCAGAAAACGCTTAAATTCTGCCCGACCATGGCGTCTGCCGACACTGAAAGATGTTGTGCGAGGCCGGCCAGTGCTGCCTTGCTGCTGTCATTCATATAGACAATAGCGCCGGTTTGAGGGTCGCACATCATGGCGTTGATCGGCATCTTGTCGACCATCTGGGTCAGCCTGCCGGCTTCCGCCTTGAAGGTTTCGCGTTCTGTCACCCGGGTCCAGGACAGGATCGTGCGCTCATGGCTGCCGTTCTTGTCGCGCAGGATGTTGAAGCGCAGTTCAAGAAACTCGCTGCCAAGCGGCAGTACCCGGTTGAAGGGCAGGGCGGCCGGATCGCCCACCATGGCCTCAAAGTCTTCGCCCCCATCGGAGAAGATATTGATCGATGCCCCCTCAAGCGCGTCCGGGGTGACGGGAAAACTTTCTCCCATCAGCTCCACCGTGTGGCGGCTTGTTGCGTTGGCATAGGTGATCTGGCCGGTCGACGGCTTGCAAAGAATGATATTGTTCGGCAGCGATTCAAGGACATCCGCTTCTGTGAGCGTGGTCGCATTCTCAGCTGCGGCGGATGCGGTCTCCGTCCTTGTTGGCTGTTTTTCCTGTTCCTTCTGGAAAAAACTTAACATGAAAATCCCTCATTTCCCCAATGGTCCCGGCGTGTCGCCGCAACCCGTATCCCATTCTGGTACACCAGTGCCTCTACTTTGCGCAGGATACCTTAAAGCTTGGTTAAGTGTAATGCCAAGCACAGCTGAACCGGCCTTAGAAAAGAGTCAAAAAAAATTCCCAACTTCTGTAAGCTAAGCGTCCTTCATGTAAGGAGACATGTATGGCGTCGCCAGAGAAGCGGAAGAACGAGCAGCTGAAGGCTGAAGGGCAGGCCCCTTCGGACGATGCTCGTGCGCTCTCGCAGGACGACATCAAAGCGCTTTTCAAAAACCATAATGAAGAGCTGGTACGCTACCTGACAAGCCGGCTGAAGTCGCACGAAGAAGCGGTGGAAGTGGCACAGGAGGCATATGTTCGCCTGCTTCGGTTGGACGATACCAGCACCATTGGTTTCCTGCGGGCTTTCCTGTTCCGCACGGCAACCAATATCGCGATTGACCGGATCCGCCGCAAGGGGCTGGCCCAGTCGTATGTGGATCAGGAAGCGCCGCAACAGGTGAACGAGATGTTCGGGTTCACGCCGGAACGCTCCATCGCCGCCAAACAGGCCCTGAGCCGGGTTCTGGAATGTGTGTCCACGCTGCCGCCCAAATGTCGGCACGCGTTTGTGGAGTATAAGTTCAAGAACCGCAGCTACGATGACATTGCCCAGGAAATGGGCCTGACGTCGAGCATGATTAGAAAATATGTGTTACGCGCCCTCGTGCATTGCTCAGATAAAATGAGCGACGAGCTGGATGCGTGGAGTCTTTGAGTTGAGGATGTTGGTAGATGCCTAAGAGCCGCCAAATTGAAAAGAAGGTACTGGACCGGGCCGCAGAATATTATCTGGACCTGCAGGACGGCACCATGGATGCCGACGAGCTGAAAGCCTGGCAGGGCTGGATGGCGGCAAGCGGCGACCACCGGCGCGCCTTTGCCCGGATGGAAACCCTGTGGGGCGTCCTGGGCGAAGCCGAGGCGGATGAGTGGCAGGCTTTTGCCGATCAAACCCAGGCTGACATGGCCAAGGCGGCCACGGAGCCGACTGTGGCGGTACATCCATCAGCGGGCGGGTCGATCCTGTCGATGGTGGCGCCCGCGAATGAGCAACCGTCCGTTCGCAAGAAGCTGTCCTACGCCTGGGTTGGCGCCATCGCCGCTTCTTTTGCAGCTGTGCTGGTAACCACCTTCCTGCTGATGGGCACGCCAGACGGCAGCCAGGCTGTTCGCACCATTCAGTACCAAACCGCTGCCGGGCAACAGCGTGTGGTGAACCTGGCGGACGGGTCTATCGTTGAACTGGGCGCAGGCAGCGCTGTTTCCGTAACCTATTCGGAAGAGAACCGGTCGCTGGTACTGGACCAGGGCGAAGCCATCTTTACCGTTGCCAAGAACCCGAAGCGGCCGTTTATCGTGCGCGCGGGCCAGGGCAGCGTGACGGCCATTGGTACTGTGTTCAATGTGCGCAAGTCTGCTGCCAATGTGGAAGTGCGGGTGCTGGAGGGCACAGTTGCCGTGCGTCCGATTGACGACACAGAAGAGCGTTCGCGTGGCCGGGGCCGTGATAGTGCCACAGCTGTGGCCCAGCCCGTTGCGCTGGTAACAGCAGGCCGACGCACGGCTTATTCGCCTGCAGGCCTGTTGGCACCCATCGTGGAAGCTGACGTTCAGGAAGGCCTGTCCTGGCGTGTGGGCGTGCTGACCATGGTTGACTGGCCAATTGCAGATGTGATCCAGGAACTGAACCGGTATCTGACCGACGAGATCACCATTGGTGACGAAGCCGTGGGCACCATGCGCTTCACCGGCACGGTTTATCCGGACCAGGTTGATGCCTGGCTTGAAGGCCTGCAACAGGGCTACCCGATCGAAGTGGTGCGCTTGGGCGGAAGCACCATTTTGATGTTCGACGAAGAACAAAGCGGGACTTAAGCTTGCTGCAATAATCCTGTAGGCAGCTGGCAACTTTCAGGATAACAAGGGGGGGACGTCCGAAGATACGGGCGAGGTTGCTTTGGCACTGCCAAGGTAGCGGGAGGATCGCATGAAGTTGAGGGGGCGCACCGCCTGGCCGGATACGGCGTGGCAGCGTAAAGTCCTGACCACCAGTGCTGCTGCGGCGATAGGCGTGGCGGCTTTTGGTGTTTTCTCGCCTGCCCATGCGCTTCGCCATCATGACAGCCACGCCCAGGCCTTCCGGATTGTTGACTTCAATATCCGCAGCCAGCGTCTTCAGGATGCGCTTCTGGCCTATTCCGAACAGGCCGGGGTGCAGATCATCCTGCCTGGTGATATGGCCAAAGACAGCCAGCGTCGCAGCCTGAGGGGTGCGCACGATGTGGTTGAAGCACTGGTCACGCTGGTGAGCGGTACGGGCTACAGCTTCAGTTTTACCGGGGAAAATACGGTGGTGGTTCGCCGTCAGGTGCAGATGGGCCAGGGTGTTGCTCCTGTCCCTGCGCGGGCGGAAGTCACGGCAACGCGCGAAGAAGTGCGGTCGTTGTCCCAGCGGCGCGAGGCCGAAGAGCCCTACCTTGAAGAACTAGTCACGGTCGGCACCCGGAACCGGACGCGCACGGTTACCGAAACCGCTGTGCCGGTGGATGTGATCGGCTCAAGCGCGCTCCATAGAAATGGTTATACCCAGACAGGGCGGCTGTTGCAGGCGCTGGCGCCCAGCTTCAATTTCACCGAAACCACCATATCCGACGGCACGGACATCGTGCGCCCCGCAACCTTGCGTGGCCTGGGCCCCGATCAGGTACTGGTGCTGGTAAACGGCAAGCGCCGCCACAGCCAGTCTTGGGTGAATGTGCAAAATACGGTGGGCAAGGGTGCCGTGGGCACCGATATGAACACCATCCCCGTGGGCGCCATCAAGCGGGTGGAAATCCTGCGCGACGGCGCGGCTGCCCAATATGGCTCTGACGCCATCGCAGGCGTCGTCAATATCGTGCTGAAGGATTATGACGAGGGGTTTTCGGGCGCTGCCAGCTGGGGGCAGACTTATGAAGGCGACGGCGACACCTTCTTCGCGTCCTCTACCCTCGGGCTACCCCTGGGGGATGGCGGGTTTTTCAATGTTACCGCAGAATATCAGAACCGGCAGGCCACCAACCGGGCCGACCCGTCCTCGATTACCGGCGATGTGGTGATGCGGATTGGTGAAACCGACGTGGAAGCCATGGCGGTGATGTGGAATATGGCGCTGCCCGGCAAGGGTGGGGGTGAGCTGTATGCCTTTGGCGGCTATATGAACCGGCAGGGGCTTTCGGGCGGCTTTTACCGCCACGCACATCAGGCTGCCCGGTCTGTGCCGCAACTGTACCCCGAGGGCTTCCTGCCGCTTCAAACTACCGACGTCAGTGACTTCAGCCAGGCTGTCGGCTTCAGGCTGGATGCCGATGACGGCTGGCAATATGACCTAAGCGCCACTTATGGCCGCACGCGGTTCGCCTTTGGTGCTGAAAACACGGTGAATGTGTCTGTGGCCTCCGCCGCTTTCTATAACGGCCTTGACCCGCTGGACTATAGCTTCACGGAAGGCTTCTCGGGCGCGCTTGAATTTGAACAGCTGACAGCCAATTTCGATGCTGTCGGCAGTAGTCAGGTCGGCTCCGTGCCGTTCAACCTGGCCTACGGCTTTGAATATCGAAACGAACTGTATGGAATAGAGCAGGGCGACGAGGCCTCCTATAGCTGCGGCATGGTGGATGGTGATTTCGCGCCCTCGATTTTGGATGCGGACGTGTCAGCCGTGTGCGGCTTCCAGGGCTTCCCGGGCTACAGCCCCGATGTTGCCGGTGAACTGGGCCGCTCGAGCTATGCCTTCTATGTGGATACGGAGTTCGAGCCGGCTGAAAACTGGTTCTTCACTGCCGCTGCGCGGTACGAGAATTTCGGTCGCACGGGCAGCAAGATTACCGGCAAACTCTCGGCCCGTTATCAGGCTTCCGAAACCTTGGCAATTCGGGGGGCGGTGTCAACGGGGTTCCGGGCCCCGGCGCTGGCGCAAAGGGCGTTTACGTCCGTCATCACCAACACAAGTGCCGAAGGCCTGACCCAGACCCTTGTGGCGCCAGAGGGCCATATCATTCCGCGCACCTACGGCGTGGACAAGCTGGAACATGAAACCAATACCAACGTTTCTGTCGGGCTGGTCTGGAAGCCAAATGAGAAGCTGAATGTCACGCTGGATGCCTACCGTATCGATATTCGTGACCGCATTGTGCTGGGGCCGACGCTGCCGATCCCCGAGGGACTGAGCCTTGGGCCAATCGAGGCGGGGTCTTTCTTCTCGAACGGTATTGATACAAGCACGCTGGGCGCTGACCTGGTCGCCTGCTACGAGATGGCGCTGAAAGGCGGCGCGTCGCTTGACCTTATTGGATCTGTCAGCTGGAACCAGACCACCATTGAGGATATCAACGCGCCCGCAGGCGTGTCCGACGATGAATTTTTCCCGTTCGCGGAACAGGTAAATGTGGAGCGCGGTCAACCCCGCATCCGCCTTGCGGGCACCGTAGATTACCGCAAGAACCGGTTTGGGGCGCTTCTGCGGGTCAATTATTATGGCAACACGGAATCCGCTTTCTATACGGCTCAGGGCAACAATATACCGCGGGATATAGCAGTGAATGTGCTGGGGCTGGATTACAGCGCCACCACCAAGGCAGGCACCGCCGCGATTGTGGACCTGGAGCTTTCCTATGACATTGGCGAAAACCTGACCTTTGCCATCGGGGCCAATAATCTGTTCAATACATATCCGGACAAGCTGGCCAACAACGATATGTCGCGCTGGATTTCCGAAGGCCGACAGATTGGGGCGTTTGGCAACTTCCGCTATCCGTGGGTGACCATGCCTTGGGGCATAAGGGGCGGCTATTATTATGCCCGGATGGCGTTTGAATTCTGACGGGCAAAGGGGGCTGGGCGCGTGAAAACATTCTCAAATCCCGTAATCTGTTCGTCTCGTCTTATGGTAGATACATACAACTATCTGAAGAATAGGAGGGCATGTATGATACGAAAACCAGCTGCGGCTGGCGGCCTTGGGCGGCTGCTGCGGCTGATGGTAACGCTGATACTTGGGCTAAGTATCTCAGTGGCTGCCGCGGCGGACGATCCGCCGGAAATCCGTTTTGACATTGCGCCGCAGCCGCTCAGGCAGGCGCTCCTCGAGTTTTCCGAACAGGCACGCATTCAGCTGATCCTGGCGGTGGATACCGAGGATATCCCAATCAGCCAGGGCGTGGTTGGGGTGATGACGGCGGAAGACGCGCTTATGCGGCTGATGGAAGGCACCGGGCTCGAATATCATTTCTCAAGCGGGAACACCGTTACCGTCAGAAAATATAAATCAAACCCGAAGCCTCCCATGAGGCCAGAAAACACACCGGGGCAACTGGATGTCGATCAGATATCCGTTGCCCCGGCGTCGTTTGAGGAGATCATCAGCATCGGCACACGGGTGAAGGGGCGCACGGTTGCGGCCACGTCCGTGCCGGTTGATGTCCTCTCAAGCACAGCCCTCGCCTTCACCGGCCAGACGGAGACCGGCCGCATGCTGCAGATGCTGGTGCCCAGCTTCAATTTTTCCAGTTCAAGCGTGTCGGACGGCACAGATGCCCTGAGGCCTGCGACACTTCGGGGCATGAGCCCCGATCAGACGCTGGTGCTGCTGAACGGCAGGCGGCGGCACGCCAGTGCGCTGGTTCATGTGAACACCAGTGTGGGGCGGGGGTCCGCGGGTACTGACATGAACGCTGTGCCCGCTATCGCGCTTGGGCGGATCGAGGTGCTCAGGGACGGTGCGGCGGCCCAATATGGTTCTGACGCCATCGCGGGCGTGATCAACCTGGCGCTCAGGCGCGACCGCGAAGGCGGCATGGTCCAGGTCAGCCGCGGCGGCACCTATGCAGGCGACGGTGACACAACAACCGCCAGCGGGTTCATGGCCTATCCCATAAGCAGCCGGGGCTTTGTGAACCTGAGCCTTGAGTACCGTGACCGGGCGCCTACCAACCGCGCGGGCTTGAGTGCGAACCAACAGTATTTTGGCGTGAACGGTGAAAGAGACTGTGCTGCCACGGCCGAACCTGCGGGCTGTTATGACCCCCGTGAATACACGTTCGACCGGCGGAATTTCCGCATTGGCGACGCGGCAAGCGAACAGTTTGCCGCCGTCCTCAACGCTGAAATCCCGTTTGCTGACGTGGGCCATTGGTACGGCTTCGCAACCTATTCCGACCGCGATAACCTGTCCGCGGGATTTTACCGCCGGGTGACCCAAGCGGAACGCACGGTGGTGGACCTGTATCCAGACGGCTTCCTGCCCTACATCAATACTGAAATCACCGATATTTCAGCGGCAAGCGGTTTGGTATTGAATGATCTGGCGGGCTGGCGCGCGGACATTGGGTTTTCCTATGGCCGCAACGAATTCGCCTACCGCATCAAAAACAGTTTGAATGCGTCGCTGGGGGCAGACAGCCCGCGTGAAGCAGATGCCGGCAGCCTGTTTTTCTCCCAGTCGGTTCTGTCGTTTGACGCAGTGCGCGAAGGCACGGTGGGCACGCACGCCGTAACGTTCGCGATGGGGGCCGAGCACCGGCGGGACCGCTATGAAATCCGCGCGGGCGAGCCTGTGTCCTACAGCGATGGCGGCGCCCTGAATACTGACTGCCCGGGCTGCGACACCAGCCCTGTGCGCTACCAGCAGGGCTTCCAGGTGTTCAGGGGATTCTCAAGGGACAATGTGGTGGACCGGCACCGGGACAGTTTCGCGCTCTATAGCGATCTGGACCTTGAACTGACAGACGACTGGCGCATCGCCGGGGCCGCGCGGTTCGAGCATTATGACGATTTCGGCAGTCGGCTGACCGGCAAACTTACCAGCCGGGTGCGGCTGACGGGCGCACTGGCGCTTCGGGGTGCCATCTCCACCGGGTTTCGGGCGCCGTCCGTGCAGCAGAAATTTTTCAACAGTGTCTCGACCCAGTTTATTGATGCGGGCGGCATGACGGTTGCGCAGGAGCGCGGCACCTTCCGGAACGACAGCGCCTTGGCCCTGGCCATTGGCGTGCCGGAGCTGAAGGAAGAAACCGCCACCAACCTGAGCGCCGGTCTGGTGCTGACACTGCTAAACTTCACGCTGACGGCGGACTATTACCACATCAGTATCGACGACCGGATTGCCATATCCGGCAGTGTGGATATCGCCCGTCTGTTCCCGGATGTCAGTGACCGCATGGGCATCACGAACGGTCAGTTCTTCTTCAATGCCGCCGACACAGTCACCAAGGGGGCCGATATTGTCGCGGTGTATGATTGGCCGCTTTCGTCTGACGACAGCTTTGAGCTCTCTCTCGCCGCCAATTGGAACAGCACGCGTGTGCGCGACGGCAGTATCCGAACCACCATCGGGGACACGCTGGCGGTGCCTTTGTTCACGCCGCAGGATATTTCCATCCTGCAGGATTGGCAGCCGGACAGCCGGGTGATGCTGGCCGCGACCTACCAAACCGGGCCGCTGAGCTTTCTGGTGCGCGCCAACCGTTTTGGTGGTTACCGGATATGCGAAGGATCGTGCGACCAGGTCTCAGGCGAAGGGCTGAATGTGCAGGATTTTGGTGCCGAATGGGTGCTGGACGCGCAACTGAGCTATGAGCTGGAGGCGCTTGGCCTCACGGCCACCATTGGCGCCAACAATATTCTTGGCCAGTATCCGGACCGCAACCTGATCGGGCAGGCGGGTGCGGGTACGCTGCCGGGTATCCTGTCATCGGACGGGGTCTTTACCTACAGCCGCCGGGCCGCACCCTTCGGCTTCAATGGCGGCTATTGGTATGCCCGCCTGAGTGCGCGCTTCTGAGTGCCTGCATCTGATTAGAGAAGCACTGTGATGGTGTCCAGGTCATCAAGCACAAGTCCGATCAGGAACACGCTGCCGCTGGCGCCCAGGTCAATCAGCAAGCCCTCCTGACCGCTTTGGATCACTTCCGAAGCCGCCGCCTCCAGGGCTGTGATGTCGGCGAAAGGGCTGGTGATGGCCGTGAGGTCCAGCGTGTCGGTGCTCAGGTCAAAGTCTGTGACTGTGTCGGCACCGCTTGTGGCGGCAAAGGCAAAAACGTCAGCGCTCAGGCCGCCTGTGAGCAGGTCATCGCCCGCGCCGGCCCACAGTATGTCGGTGCCATCGTCGCCATTGACCGTGTCGTCGCCAGCGCCGCCGAACAGTTCATCGCCGCCAAGGCCGCCCTGCAGCAGGTCGCCGCCCGCGCCGCCGAACAAGGTGTCGTCGCCGGCCTCACCCCAAAGGGTATCGGCATAGTCGCCAGCGCCGCCAAACAGCATGTCTGCGCCTGCGCCGCCGAACAGTTGGTCCACGCCCAGCGCGCTATAGATCATGTCGGCGCCGTCATGCCCATGGATCGTGTCATCACCCGTGCCGCCGCCCAGCTCATCCGCGCCCGCTGCGCCAATCAGCAGGTCGTTGCCGGGGCCGGCCCAAATCTGGTTTGCGGCAAGGCCTGTGATGATGGCCTCGCCTTCATCATAGACGCCATTGTCTGCGATCAGGCCGTCGTCCCAGCCGCCGCCCAGAAGAATGTCATTGCCCTTGCCGCCGAACAGGATGTCGGCGCCGTCATCAAGCGCATTGCCGTTCTCGGGCAGCCAGTCCAGTACATTGCCATCATCCGCGCCGCCACCGACCAGGAAGTCATCCCCCGTGCCGCCGCCGATTATGTCTGCGCCCGCACCGCCAATGAACAGGTCATCGCCCGCGTCCCCTGGGCCTGCCCATATCTGGTCATTCCCCCCATGCGCATCGATCATGTCCCTGCCGAAGCCACCGCGCAATATGTCGCCGGCCGCCGTGCCCTGCAGGCTTTCGATAATCTGGGTGACATCCGGCTGCGGGAACACATCATCCAGCGCGCGGTTTTCCGCGACATACAGCGGGATACCCAGATCGTCCATCTGCTCTGCCAGCGCTTCGAGCACGGTCGAGAAGACGTCCTGGCGGGTACTGTTGAGATATTCGACCAGAAAGACTTCTTTGCCCGCGTTTTCCGCCAGCGTCAGCAGCGCCAGGCTATAGGCCACGCTGTCGGCGTCCTGTACGCTGAAGTCGCTCTGGTTTGTGTTCTCATAGTAGAACTGCAGGTCTTCCTTGCCGACGCCGTCGATGGCATTCAGGTAGGTGCTGTTCTCCAGCAGCTCTTCGCCGTTCTGGCCGATAACCACAAAGGTGCGGTCTGGTTCCACGTCTGCCAGATAGGCCTCGGCGTGGGCGCGGATGGCGGCGACGAAATCGGCCATTTCCTGGCGGTAGTCGACATCTGCGTTCGGCTCCAGCTCTTCCCAATATTCATAGCCGTCGATGATATCCAGATAGACGCCTTCAAAGCCGCCATCGATGATGCGTTCGACATAGTCGAAAATCACCTGCTGCCATTTGTCCATCCAGTAGCGGACCTTGAAATTGCCCACCCATTCGGGGTTTTCATTGTCAATGATGCTGTCGCGAATGGCGATAAAGTCGGCGTCGTCCCAATAGAAGCGGTAATCTTCCGCCTCACCGATGCTGAGGTAAGAGACGATCAGCTTGTCGTCATCGCCGCGCATGACCTCAAGGTCTGCTTCGGTATAGGGCGTTTCCTCGTCGGCATAGTTGGCAAATTCGATCACCACCATGTCAGCGCTGCTGTCGCCGATCTCAACAAGCCGGGCGGCGTCTGTATCACCCAGGTGATAGAGCCAGCTATCAACGTCGGAAAGCGGGTTTTCGCCCATGAAGTGAGTTCCCCAAATCTGGTATCAGTCAACAGTTGTAGGCCGCAGAGCTAGCCTCGTCGAGAGCATGACGCGAAAAAATGACAAAAATGCGAAAATGGTTATTGACCAAATAGTCAGGAATGCATATCGTGCTGGCGTTGCGTTGAGAATGCTGGCCTCAATTGAGGGCAGTGTGCTCAGAGCCATGAAAGTGAAGGGCTCGTTTGGTCGCCATTCAGTGGTGGGCGCCTCCTTTGGCGATAGAGCGAGCAGGACATGTCTTTCGGCCCGGGGCTTACGGCCGACCTTCCAACCCATCTTTCATGTGCTTATGAATGGCGGCAGCCGGTCTAACCCGGCTGCCGCCTTCACTCTTTTCTGGGCCTGTGTAAGAAGCTGATCAACCAGTCTTCAGTGCCGCGAACGTGCCTGTGTAATCAATCGCCACATCATCATCCTGCATCACATGGGCTGTCAGCTGGATACGGGCACGCCCGTGCCTGTCAAAGGTTTTGAGAAATTGCTGCCAGCGTGCGCCGTCGGGCAGGGTTGCGGTGGCCGTGAAATCCGCGGTGACGGGTCGGATATAGTCGATATTGCTGTTTGTGATGACAATCTCAGACGGGTCAGCGTCTTCGCGCAGGTTCACATGCAAGAGCGTCCAGCAGGCCAGCGTGGCAACGGCCTGCAGGCTGCCGCCGAACGCAGTGCGCTTGTGATTGATGTTGGCCTGAAGCGGCGCGGTCAGCGAAATGCTGTCGGTGCTGGCGCGGGCAACGCGCACGCCCATGGCTTCTGAAATGGGGATGTTCCGGTAAAGATAGTCTTCAAGGGCTTCTGGGCTTTTCATATCCTGCGGCTCTCTGTTTGTCATCGAGCCGCAGTTTCAGGATAACGACGGGTGATAGCAAGCTTTCAGTTTCCTCAGGGGCGTCATGAAAGCGGTCAATCATGTCCATCTGGCTGTTGGCGATCACATGGGCCGTGCCGTTCATAAGGGCGACAGTGGTGGGAATGTCGTACGTGGGATTGCCGCTGTCGAGCAAGGTGATAGCGGTCGAAGATACACTGATATCAATGGCAATCAAGCGCGGCAGGCCAATGCCGTTCTGGACCGCGATGATACTGTCGCCATGCAGGGCCAGCCCGTCCAGGCCACCGAGTGTTTGGCCTTCAGGGGCTTCCAGGCGGGCACTCGCGCCCGCTTCCGTATCAATCCGCATCAGGCCCAGCGCATCGGCAACATAAAGGCTGCCGCCCCGGTGGCAGACAATACCGTTGGGGTAATAGAGCCGCCGGTTGATCTGCAGAGGTGTGAGGGACCCGCGATTGCGGTCAAGTACCAGAACGCGCGCGCCCCGGCTGTCGGTGACATAGGCATGCGTGGCTGTCAGGCATAAGTCGTTCAGCTCTGTGGGTGTCCCGGCGGGCATGGGCCAGGACCTGACCAGCGCGCCGGTTTGCCCGTCCAGCAACAGGATTTCGGCGGCTGGGGCATCATCCTGCACGTCGTTGACGTCCGTGCGGTTACGCAACACCCACAGTTGGTTTGCGTCAGCGTCATATTTGATGCCGTAGATCGCCCGCAGCTTGTCGTGCGCGGGCAGCGGCCAGAAGGTGGCTGGCCCGGTTTCGGGAATGACGGCGACGCGGTTCTCGGTGAGGCTGCCAAGGAACAGGCGGCCTGAGGCGCCATCAGCGGCGATGCCTTCTGGGAAGAAGGATGGCGCTTGAAGCCTACGGCCCGGGGTTGCCCGGGGGGCAGGGACGACACGCGCATTCAGGCGCTTTGTAACAGCCAGTGCCTCTGTGCCCTCTGGTACTTCCGCGTCCAGGCCCAGTTGCCAGCCGCGCGCTTCAAGGGCCTGAAGCCAAGGTAAGGCGGCGTCTGGCTGCTCCCGTCGCAGCAGAAAACCGGCGGTGTGATAGATGGCGCTGCTCTCACACCCCTCTGCCAGGATTTCCTGCAGGGGAGGTGGCAGCGTATCTGTGTCTGCCCCCGGAACGCAGGCGTGTGAGACTGACGTCGCCAGCAGGGCGGTGAAGACCGTTATGGTCAGGCTTGTTTTCAGGCGCATTCCTTTTCCCTGTGCTGTCGGTAGGCGGTAAAGGCTTCCTCTGCAGATGCCAGGAAGTCGGGGTGGCCCGGTTGCCAGCCCAGTGACCGTGCAGCCGTGTTGGTGGCCACAATATCCTTTTCCAGATGATCGGCAAAGCCCCCAAGGCGTGCGCGGGCTGCCTCCAAGCTGACGCGTGTTAACGTGCCGCCCTGCAGCAGGCAAATCGCATTCAGAAGCCTTTCATGGGTAACGGGTGTGTCATCGACCGCATGGAAGATACCTGTGGCGCGTTCTTCTATGGCACTGAGGAAAAGGCGGGCGACATCGTCCACATGCACCATAGGCCAGCGGCCATTCGGTTCCCCACACCACAGGACTGTCCCGGACGCGTCCGGCGCGAAGCCGGGCCATAGATAGCCGCCACTGCCGCCATAAACAAACCCCAGCCGAATGACCACTGCCTGTCCGGCTTCCAGCAGCATGTTTTCATGGTCGTTCCACCAGTGATGGCCGTCGGCAATGGCCTGTTCCAAAAGCGCTTCGCCCGACCGATGGCTGGTATAAAGGTTGCCGGTGTAGGCCACATATTTGCCGGACCGAATGAAGGCTTCAACCGCGACACGGTCGATCATGCCCCTGTCTGCGCCGTCCTGATATTCCATTGCCTGGTGAACAATGGCGTCCACGTCCGAAAGGGCTACTTCATAGCTTGCGGGGTGTTCAAGGCTGCCCTTGTGCCACACAAGATGTGGGTGGCTGAAGGCCTGTGGCCTGCGGGTCAGGGCGGTCACCTGGTGGCCTGCTGCCAGAAAAGCCTGAAGGCAGCGGTTTCCAACATAGCCCGATGCGCCCGTCATGAAAATCTTCATTCTATCCTCGCTTCTGTGTTGCTGTGAGGAAGATAGGGCCTGCACTTTCATTTTTAAAATTAATATATTATGTTTCAATCATGCATAATTTTAATACAATGGACCTGAACCTGCTAAGGCACTTTGCCTGCCTGTATGAAAGGCGCAGTGTGACGGCGGCAGCGCACCAGGTGGGGCTGACACAGTCCGCCATGAGCCATGTACTCAAGCGGCTTCGGGATGCCTTCGGAGACCCGCTTTTTGTGCGCGACGGCAAGGCACTGGTGCCAACCAAGCGCGCGGATCAGCTCTATGCCCCCGTGATGGAAGCTTTGGACGGCCTGATGGAGGCCGTTCAGGATGCCGCCGGTTTTGACCCGCAAAGCACAGACCGGCAATTCACGCTGGCGATGGCCGATTATGTCGAGCTCTTGTGCCTGCCGCAGTTGATGCGGCGGCTGCCTGTGGATGCCCCAAAGGCGGCCTTGCGCGCATTTGATCCCGGTAACCAGGATTTGCCCACCACACTTCAACGGGCCGATCTTGCCATCGCCCGGTATACCAAGGCCCCGCCCAACTATCACCGACAAACCCTGTGGCGGGAAGAGTTTGTCACTGTCTGCAGCCGGTCTCACCCGCGGTTGCAGCGGGCAGACCTGACACTTGATGCCTTCCTGGCAGAAGGCCATATGATGGTCTCAACCGACGGGCAGGGGCTTGGCATGGTGGACCAGCATTTGGCGGCAATCGGGCATCGCCGTACCATGGTGCTCAAGACCGGCTTCTTCTATTCGCCGCTTCGGGTTGCGGCGGCAGGTGACCTGTTGGCCACTGTGCCGAAAAGGCTGGCAGAAGCATTGCAGCATGAACTTGACCTGAGGCTGTTTGAGCCGCCCCTAGATCTGCCGGGATTTGACGTTTCCATGGTGTGGGCGCCTCACCAGCATCGTGACCCCGGCCATGCCTGGTTCCGGCGCTGGCTGAAAAAGGCCGTGGCTTTCTAAAGCACGCTTTCGCTGAGGCAGCGGCGGATTTCCGCGAGGAATGCCTGCCTGTCGATGGGCTTGCCTACATAGCCCTGCATGCCGCCTGCTTTCAGGTCGTCCACCACCCCAACAACAGCGTGGGCCGTGAAGGCAATGGCTGGGATACCCCTTGCCCATCCGCCTAGGGCGCGGATGTCGCGCAGGGTTTCCATGCCGTCCTTGCCAGGCATGTTGATGTCCATCAGGAAAACATCGGGGGGCGAGTCCCCTTCCTTCTGCAGCGCAGCGATATGGGCGATCATGTCTTCGCCGCTTGGCAGGACGGTAGCGTCAAAGCCTTCGCTTTCGCATAGTTTTTTCAACACAGCGCGATTGACCGGATTGTCATCCACCGCCACAAGCTTCACCCCTTTCAGGTCGCGGTCCGGGCCAGTCTGCTTGTCTGCGGTTGCCCCTTTCGGCACGTCGGCGGCATGCAGCCTGAGGGTGACGATGAAGGTCGCGCCCTGACCAGGGGTGCTTTCAACGGCAATCCAGCCATTCATCAGCTGTACCAGTTCGCGGGTGATGGCGAGCCCCAGGCCCGTGGATTTGCCTGTTGTGCGGTTTTCCTTCACGGTTTCGAACCGATCGAACAGGCGGGCCTGGGCCTCGCGCGGGATGCCCTTGCCGGTATCGCGGATATGAAGTGTGACAGAATGCTGCCCGCCCTCCACCGGTCGACTACTGGCAGTCACGGTGACCGAGCCATCATCTGTAAACTTGATCGCGTTGCCAATGAGGTTGATCAGGATTTGCCTGAGCGCCTTCTGGTCAATCTGAACCCACAGATCCTCCGGCGTATTGTCTTCAAGCGTTAATTCCAGGTCTTTCTGGGCCGCCAGCGGCGCGAGGCTGAGGATAGTGCGGTTGAGAAGGGAGCCGAGGCTTGTGGGCTCAGGTTTCAGCACGGTCTTGCCGGCTTCGATGCGCGACAGATCAAGGATATCGTTCACCAGCTCCAGCATCATGTCGGCGGATTGGCGCGCCATGGTGACATAGGGCTTCGAGGAATCGGGCAGGTCTTCGCCGGACAGGATGTCCAGCATGCCGACAATCCCGGTCAGTGGGGTGCGGATTTCGTGGCTCATGTTGGCCAGGAAATCAGACTTGGCGGCATTGGCCTTCTCGGCCTGCGTTTTGGCGGCTTCCAGATCGTGGGTGCGCTCTTCAACGCGTTGTTCCAGCGTTGTAAAGGCTTCCGACAGGCGCCGCGCCATGCTGGCCGAAGACCGCGCCAGTTGGTCCAGTTCATTCAGTCCGGCTTTGTTTTTCCCAATTTCGGGCGGCATGGACGTAAACTTGCCACGTGCCAGACTCTGGTTGTGGCGTACCAGCGCCCGAAGTGGTTTGACGATGTCGGACCGGATGGCGAACAGAAGGCTTGCGAGGGCAAGCAAGAGCCCGGCGAACCCCACATACAGCAGGACCCCAGCGCTGTCGCGGGCATCGGCCAGGATCAGGTCTTGCGGGTAGACAGTAACAAAATACCAGTCAGGCCCTTTGATGCGGCCGACCGCGACATAACAGTCTGTTGGCTTGATAGTGGTAACGAATACGTCGGCCTCTGCATGGCCCTGAATGGCGTCATAGATTTCCTTGAGGTCGGGATTATCCGATGTGGTGATATCAAGCAGCCTGTCGTTTGTCTGGCCCTGTTTGGTCAGCGTCGGGTGTGCGATCAGCTTACCGTCTGCTGTGATGATCATGTTGGTGGCGCCTTCGGGCACATCCGCTATGGCATTCTCCAGCAGGTTATCCAGCAGGATGCTGCTGCCCCAGGCGCCAATATGCTTGCCGTTCGCATAGACAGGGGTGTGGCACCCTGTGGTCCAGGTGGCGCCTGTCTGGTCATAGATGATGGGCCGCAGGCTGGTGCAGCGCATCTCGCCGTCCGGATTGTTCGCGGGCAAGGTGATCTGCACCAGCTCCTGACTCGAGAAATCAAAAGAGGCCGGCGCTTCCTTTCGGTAGAACATCAGCCTGTCGGGGCGTGTGGGCGCGTGGATCAGCAGGCTGTTGTCGGGGGTGAAGAAATAAAGGCTCGGCAGGTCCTGGAACTGGGCCTGCCCCACCCGGTAGGCGGTCAGGAACGCAGACAGGAGCATGCGCTTATCTTTAGCGGTCAGGGCCTCGCCGGCTTTGATGAAGGCGCCCATGCCGCTGATCCGCCCGGCAACACCAAGCGGTGCACCGTCAAAAAGGGCGTCAACTGATCGCCGGGTGCCGTCGTCTTGCAGTGGGAAATAGCGGTCGAACGCGGTGCTGACTGCGGCGTCATCCTGGCCATCGGCTGGGTCTGCGTTGAGCGCTTGCAGCAAAGCTGTTGTCGCCTGGGTATGGGCCTTGCTGATGGTCTCGAAAATCTGGCTTTCCCGCGCGGCGCGTTCCTTGATGAACACCTCAAGTTCATTCAGCTTGTTGCGCTCAAGCGCCTTGTTGATGATCAGGAAACCGCTGATGGTGACAAAGCCGATGATAACAGCAATGCGCCAGCCCAGTCCCAGAAGGGCCGAATATGCGAGTGATCTTTTAAACCGTCTGAATCTGTTCACGGCACCGAACTGCATTGTCGCCCCCCTCAGCGCCCCCTGAGTTTGCAGCTTATGGGTTAACAAACCAACAAAAAATTGACCTCACGCGCGTGATCTTTCAAGCTGCGGGCCTATTGCAGGGGAGGGATTGCATATGGCTGAAAACACGCCCATCGGCGAAAGGGAGAACCGGCAGGCTTACTGGCGCGCCAATTTAAGGCTGCTGGCGGTTCTGCTGACCATCTGGTTCGTTGTGTCCTTCGGGTTCGGTATTTTGCTGGAAGATTGGCTCAACCAGTTTCACTTGTTCGGATTCAAGCTTGGATTCTGGTTTGCCCAGCAGGGATCCATTTTCACTTTTGTTGTCCTGATTTTCGTCTATGCCTTCCGCATGCGGACGCTGGACCGACAGTTCGGCGTGGGGGACTAGGGCCATGGACGCACAAAACTTGACTTACCTGTTCGTTGGCGTCTCATTCGCGCTTTATATCGGCATCGCCATCTGGTCGCGGGTAGCCAATACCAGTGAATTTTATGTGGCCGGCACGGGTGTGCACCCTGTGCTGAACGGCATGGCCACAGCCGCCGACTGGATGAGCGCGGCCTCGTTCATTTCCATGGCCGGGCTGATTGCCTTCCTCGGCTATGACGGCAGCGTCTACCTGATGGGCTGGACCGGCGGCTATGTACTGCTGGCACTTCTGCTGGCGCCGTATCTTCGGAAATACGGCAAGTTCACCGTGCCCGAATTTATCGGTGACCGCTATTATTCCGACGCCGCGCGGCTGGTGGCGGTGCTGTGCCTGATTTTCATCAGCTTCACCTATGTCGCGGGCCAGATGCGCGGTGTGGGCATTGTGTTCTCGCGCTTCCTCGAGGTGGAAGTGGACCTGGGCGTGATCATCGGCATGGCCATCGTATTCATGTATGCGGTGCTGGGCGGCATGAAGGGCATCACCTATACGCAGGTGGCGCAATATTGCGTGATGATTTTTGCTTATACGGTACCGGCTATCTTCATTTCCCTGCTGATCACCGGCAACCCGGTGCCGCAGTTGGGGCTGGGGGCAGAGGTGGCTGACGGCTCTGGCCTGACGGTCCTCGAGAAGCTGGATGGCGCGCTCATCGAGCTTGGCTTTACCGCCTATACCGACGGCACCAAATCCACCATTGATGTGTTCGCCATCACGGCGGCGCTGATGGTGGGTACAGCGGGCCTGCCGCACGTGCTGGTGCGCTTCTTCACCGTGCCGAAGGCATCTGACGCCCGCATTTCCGCCGGGTGGGCGCTGGTGTTTATCGCCATTCTCTATACCACGGCGCCAGCGGTGGGCGCATTTGCGCGGCTGAACTTCATTTCAGAGGTCAACGAGACGGAATACACAGAGACGCCGCAGTGGTTCAAAAACTGGGAAGACCTGGGCCTGATTGCCTGGCAGGACAAGAACGGTGACGGCGCGGTGCAGTACCGCCCCGGGGCCCCGTTCGACGGCAAACCGGCGTTCGATGGTGACAAGCGTGGCGAGCACGGCGAACGCCTGCTGGTGAACCCTACCACCGACACCGCCAATGAGGTGTATGTGGACCGGGATATCATGGTGCTGGCGAACCCTGAAATTGCCAAACTGCCGGGCTGGGTGATCGCACTTGTGGCTGCGGGCGGTCTCGCGGCGGCGCTTTCGACCGCAGCCGGGCTCTTGCTCGTCATCTCCACAGCCGTCAGTCATGACCTTCTGAAGAAAACTTTGATGAAACATATTTCCGACCAGCAGGAACTTCGGGCGGCACGCATTGCTGCGGCGGTAGCCATCGGTGTCGCTGGGCTCTTGGGAATTTACCCCGTGGCCTTTGTGGCGCAAGTGGTGGCCTTTGCCTTCGGCCTTGCCGCGGCCAGCCTGTTCCCGGCCATCCTGATGGGAATTTTCTCCAAGAAAATGAACAAGGAAGGCGCGATGGCAGGGATGCTGACAGGCCTTGTCTTTACCTTCGGCTATATCGTCTATTTCAAGTTCATTTCGCCAGAGTTGAACACGGCAGAGCATTGGCTGTTTGGTATATCGCCAGAGGGCATTGGCATGGTGGGCATGATGCTCAATTTCGCCGTCGCCTTTACGGTGGACCAGTTCACACCGGCACCGCCTGAAGATATCCAGCATCTGGTGGAAGATATCCGCGTGCCCATTGGGGCTGCGGGCGCCCAGGACCATTAGCAGGTCGTGCAGAAACGAGAAAAGGCGGGGATGTCCCCGCCTTTTTTTGTGCGTTCCTGCAGGTGTCTTGTCCCTCAGGCCGCCATGGTTACCGTGTGGCTGCCGGCCCGGGTAACCAGCGTCGGGCCCTTGGTCACGCTATAGTCGTGGCTCAATACCGTTGACACATAATGCCAGGTTGAAGACATACTCTCGGGTGTGATGTCCAGCTCGAGCCAGCCGCGGTCCTTGCTGTTGAAGTAGGTCAGCTCGGGGCTGGCCTTCATGGTTTCCTCGCGCACGCGCTCCGGGTCTGCCGGGATATAGGCTTCCATGCCGGGGGAACTGACGCTTGGCGTCGCGAACTCGACCGCGATATTGTCGCCGTCTTTATCCGTTAACTCGAAGCACCAGGCATTGTGGGTGTCGCCAGAGAGAAACACAGCATTGTTGGCATTGTCCCTGATGGATGCATAAACCCGGTCGCGGCAGGCGGGATAACCGTCCCAGAAATCCAGATTGAGCGGCATGCCCATGGACCCTAACATGCGGATGGCATCGAAGCGTTCGCGGCTGATGAATTTCGAATTATCGAAATCAATATCCTCATCCGTCAGCATCGGGATACCGACACGGCCGATCAACAGTTGCTGGCCCAAAATCTGCCACGGCACGCCTGCGGCGCTGGAACGCTGGAATTCTTCCACCAGCCAGGTTTCCTGCTCCGTGCCCAGGATGGTGCGGTCTTCCGCGCCCAGAATATCATGGCGGAATTTTTCCACGTCAGGCAGGTAACTGAATCCCTTGGGCAGGTTTTTCGGGTCTACTGCTTTTACTTCAGCATAGTCGGTCATGGGCACCGGCTTCTCGCCGCGCATGTCGAACGGCACCGGGATGTGTTTAACTGCAGCTTCCGGCAGCGCCTTCAGGGCTTGTGCGTCCAATACTGCCTTGGGGTTGTCCTCATCAGAAAAATCGAATGGGATGGTAGTCATCGGCAGGTCGGCGGCATAATCCAGCTGCTTGTCGCGACCGCACAGGCGGGTATCCAACATGATCAGGCTCGCGAGCCCGCCAATGTCGAACGTGCGGTTGATCTTGTCCAGCCCATGGCCGTTTTCGCGGATCGGCAGCCATTCATGATACGCCTGCACGGCGGCTGCCTTGCGGTCCTCGAACGAGCCTTCGCCTTCATTATGGTTTTCCGCGCCGCCTTTCCAGGTGTTGTTGGCGATCTCATGGTCGTCCCACACGCAGATGAAAGGATGGGCGGCGTGGGCCGCCTGCAGGTCGGGGTCAGCGCGGTAGAGCGCATACCGTGTGCGGTAATCGTCAATGGCGACCAGTTCGTGCTTGGGCCTCACCGTCCGCCCGTGTGCAACCGCCGCGTCGTTGGAATAAACGCCATCGGCATATTCATAGATATAGTCGCCCAGGTGCAGGATCATATCCACGTCGCGCCCGGCCAGCTCCTTGTAGACATTGAAGAAACCCTGCGGGTAATTAGAGCAGGAGATCACGGCCATGCGGGCGTGCAGCGCGCCGTGGCCGGGCAGGGTGCGCGTGCGGCCAGTGGGGCTGGTGTTTCCTTCTGCCAGGAAGCGGTAAAAATAGCGCGTATCGGCTTTCAGGCCCTGGGCATCAACCTTGACCGTGAAGTCTTTCTTCGGGCCGGTGCGGGTCTGTCCCTGGCTGACGATATTGGTGAAGCCGGCGTCTGTAGCGACCTGATAATCCACAGCAATATTGCTGGCGATGCCCGCCTTGGGTACTACCCGCGTCCACAGGATTACCCGGTCTTCAAGCGGGTCGCCGCTGGCAACGCCATGCGTGAAACCCATTTCGGCTTGCGCGCTGGCCACGGTTCCCCGTGCTGCCGCCAGGCCGATCCCTGCGCCAATGCCGCCCAGAAAATGGCGTCTGTTGACCGCTGCTTTTTTAAGAAATGTCATAAATAATCTCCCCTCCCCACTGAAATTGGGGCTTTCATCCTGAGAAATACAACCGCCTCCCGCGGTATCAAGTTCCCGGATCGTTGTTTTAGCAATACATTTGTGGTGCTATTTTGACAATATTGTTAATGACGCCCAAGTGCCTGAAATAAGAGAAAAATACTCATGCTTCATGAGGGTTTTTAATTGTCGCATTCCAGCTGATTTTATTTTACGGTTTCCTAACGTATCTGTGCGATATAGGGGGCGGATAAGGAATTCCATGGCTTAGGTCACGGAAATTAAAGACTTTTTTATGAGCAAAGTACCGGGAAGATTTCTGGGATATGCCTTTTGTGTGGGCGATGTGTTGCTTGAGCTGGATCTTGAGTTCAACATCCAAAACGCCGATGGGGCCATCAAGAACACGCTGGGCGCTGCGGTGGGCGGCGGCAAGACCAATTTCCTCAACCTGCTGACAGACAAGGGCCGCGGCATTATCGAAAGTGCGGCCAAGATGCTGACGGGTGCCAACCGGTTAGGGCCCTTCACAGTTTCCATCGGCAAGGAAGACGGCAAGAAGGAAGACTTCGCCGTTTTCATCGCCAAGCTGCCAACTGCAAATGACAGAATTTATGCTGTTCTTTCAAAGCCCTATAGGGTTGGTGTCAGCAAAAGCAAGCAAGCGCCGGTTAAGGTAGAAGACAAGAAGCAGCAGTTTTTTGAGCGCCTCGAAGGGCTGTTTGAAGGCAACCCGGACGCTGCGGAAAACATGCTGGTGACGGTGCTGGAAGCCAGCAGCGGGCAGGGCATCGACCCGGACAAACAGAAAGTGATCGAGGAGTATCTGAAGTCATTCTCTGTTGGCGGATCACACGCCACCATGCTGGCGGATGATAAATTCGCTGTCGTCCACGACAAAACCAACGAGAAAGCGCAGAAGGTTGATTTCGCGGCGCAGCTGAAGAAGGCCACCGGGGTTGAACTGACGTCGGCCACCATTGATGCTGCAGAATCTAACCTGAGCGAGGAAGACAACCTGAAAGCACTTGTGTTCAGCCTGCAAAGTTTCGCGCGCGACACTAGCGGCGGTGCGGTGGCAGACATCAAAAAGAATTGCTCGACCCTGATCGGGGAGACCACTGAGCGGGTGAAGGCCTTCCGCAAGGTGCTTGAAGACGGGGCTTTCTCGCTGGTGTTCCAGCCGATCGTGCATTTGAAGAAAAACACAATCCATCATTTCGAGGCCCTGACCCGGTTCGAACTGCCGCCGATGATCAAGAGCCAGTGGGAGATGATCCGTTTCGCGGAAGACGTCGGGCTGATTGACGAATTTGATTATGCTGTGGTGACGCGCGCCATCCGCAAGATCAGGGAGCTTCTGAAAAAAGGCGGCGCACCCGGCATTGCCGTGAACCTGTCTGGCCGGTCGCTTTCCAGTTCCGAATTCATGCTGGAGCTGGTTTCGCTTCTGCGCGGCAACAAGGACCTGAAGCAATATCTGTCGCTCGAGATTACCGAGTCCGCCAAGATCCACGACCTGGACGCGCTTGGTGCTTGCGTTCGGGAAATGCGGGATATTGGTTTCAAGGTCTATCTGGACGATTTTGGGGCGGGTGCGGCCGGCTTCCAGTATCTGAAGAAGCTCAGGGTTGATGCGCTGAAGATCGACGGAGACTATATCCGCGATGCCATCCATAACAAGGAAGACCGGGCCTATCTGCGGTCCATGGTCATGCTGTGTCGCGACCTGGGGATTGTAACGGTGGGTGAATGGGTGGAAACAGAAGAACACGCCAAGCTGTTGCGAGAGATGGGCGTGGATTATGGCCAGGGCTATTTCTTCGGAAAACCCAGCCCCAATTTCCTGACCGAACCCATGAAGGCGGGCTAGCCCTTACCGTTTGGGAGGCTCCAGGATCGCTTTGTTCGCGTGGATCACCAGCTTGGTGATTTGCCTTGGGGTCAGTTCCATTTCCCGGATGCACCAGCGCTTGAGGGTCAGGATCGCCACATCATAGGCAATTTCCTGCCTGACAACACGGGCTTCTTCCGGCAGGTCTGCCAGCAGTTCATCATAGTATTCGTAGGCCCGGCCGAGGCCGATCAGCTCAAAATCCTTGATCGCCTGCCTCAGGTCCCAATCAGGCTGGGTAATGGCCTGGCACAGGAACAGGATATAGTGTTTGCCGCCGATTTCCTCTTCTGCCAGTTCCGCCAAAGGCAGGATCAGAACTTCCAGTACCTCATCAAGCGTCGGGTTGCCGGTCCAGTCCTTCATCAGGTTCAGACGCTTTTCGTCGATCTGGCGCGTGCGCTCGCTGATGGTGGCGCGCATCAGGCCTTCCTTGGAGCCAAAATGATACTGAAGCGCAGACTGGTTGCGTTGTCCGGCTTCTTGCAGTATCTCTCTTGTCGAAACGGACGCGAGGCCCTTTTCGGCGATCAGCCGCTCAGCCGCGCTGATGAGCGCAGCCCTCGTGGCATCGGCACGTTTTGCTTTACCGTCTTGTTGCCGGTTCACCCTGGTCTCCCGCAATTGCTTGTTCCCCATCATTTTGATTAATGAAAACCATTAATGCGTGCAAGCGAATTATTTGAACGCTTGTTGGAAAAATATGCCACTTGATTGGTGCGCACGATCCTCAGCGGACCACCAGCGGGATGGCTTTCGTGTCCAGGTCGAAAGACCCGAAGAAGGCCAGAACATCAAGCTTGCTGCCGTCCAACTGGATATCGCCGTCCATCAGGCCGCCCGCGAAGCCTACTTCGCCCCGGATCATCCGGTCATAGGTGGTGCGGTCCAGCGTCAGCGTGGCGTTGGGTTCGCCCTTCAGGCCTTCATGCACGACCAGAATCTGGTTCCGAAGCTCCAGCGTGAAGGCTTCATCCCGGTCCGGGAACACAAAGCTGACGGTCAGCGCCTTGCCTGCGGCTTCTTCGGGCACCAACTTGTAGCGCATCAGGCTCAGCAGCCGATCGCTTGGGATGGCGGAGGCATTGAAGCGTTTCCTGAGGTTCTCCTGGATCGCCACACTATCGATGTCACCATCCAATTCCTTCGCGCCGGTCAGATAGAAGCCGCGCCAATTGGTGTTCAGGGTTTTGTAGCCGATCTGTCGGAAGGCACGGGCCTTCAGCGCCCTTGCCGCCGTGTCGTCGTGATCAATGCGCACCAGATGGGTCAGCAACTCAGACGCCCACTGCGGGTCGCCCTCCGCCATAGCTTTTTCGGCTTCCGCATAGACCCGGTCGCGCCCGCCCATCAGGGCCACGGTGCGGCGTGCGCGCTCTGTTCGCGGCGTCGGGTCAAGGGTTGCGGCGTCGCCATCAAACCAGCTGATATAGCCGGTGAAATAGTTGCGCACACTGTGTTTGACGGTGCCGTAGACCTCCCGCGTCCAGGGGGTGATGGTCAGATGCTCGGGCAGGCGGGGCAGGGCTTCGGCCAGTTCCTCCTGGGTATAGCCCTGGTTGATCAGCCGAACAGCCTGGTCGTGGGTCCACTGGATGGCGTCCCGGTAGGTGCGGAAGATATGCTCGACCTCGTCGCGGCCCTCAACAATCGGACCGTGGCTTGGCACCATTACCTTGGGCTTGTAGGCACGCATATGGTCGATGGCATCGATCCAGGCATTGGCATCGCGTGGCTTGGTGCCGCGAAGGCTGTGCAGGTTCGGGAAGGTGGGGCCCTGAATTTCGTCGCCAGATAGGATCATCTCATAGTCCGGCAAATAGATGCCGATGTGGCTGGCGGCTTCGCCGCCCGTCTGGAACAGTTCCATGCGGATGCCGTCGATGGTCATCTCACGCGTGCCGTCCACAAAAGTGTTGGGTTCCACATAACCCATGGTGCCGGGTTTGATGCGGCCACCAAGGCCGACGTGATAGTTCCGGCCGTCGGTATCGTCATCCAGAAGCGTGCCGTACATATAAAGCGCGCGCATGCCCATGATCTGGATGGTGACGGCATTTTCGTCCTGCATTTCACGCACGAAGTTCGCCGCCGCAATCACGGGCACCTTGCCTGCGCGGGCATCCGCCGGGTCCACGAAGGCGGCCGCCCCGCCCACATGGTCATTGTGGTGATGGGTGTAGATCACGGCCTTGACCGGCTTCCTGGTGCGCTCGCGGATCATCTCAAGCGTCTTTTGGCCGTCTTCGAGCTTCAATGTGGTGTCGACGATGATCAGGCCGGTGCCGCCCTCGATCACTACCGTGTTCGGGATGCCGTTATTGACGTTTGTGTAGAGCCAGACCGGGGCATCTGATGCCTTCTGCACACCTTCTTTGAACATTTTGCCAAATTCGATCAGATAGTCGGGCGCGCTATAGTCGTCTGTGTAGGTGGGTTTGGATTCTGTCTCGTCGCAGCCTGTCAGTATGGCGGCAGACAGGAGCAGTCCAGTCAGCTGTTTTTTCATTTCAAGCGCCCCTCCCAAAGCAAGACTCGAAGTGTTTGACTATATAATGAAGATCATTAATATTCTTGGCAAGCGGCTTGTTCGAAATGCTGTAGGGAGCAGCAGGCAACGCCAGTAAAGGGGAGCAATTTATGTCAATCAGGGCCTGGCTTGTACGCCGGAAAATCAGGGCTGTATTCCGGCCGAAAGAGTTGGAGGCCGCGCCGCAGCAAGCGCGTCTCAAGCATTTTGAAGTGGCGCTGAAGGCCATGGAAAGCAAAATGCCGGGTGCGCCATCGGATGCGACAGTGGAAGCCGTGGATACAGGCACTGTGCGCGGTGAGTGGATCAGCGTGCCGGGTGCACGGGGCGACCGTATCCTGATGTTCAGCCACGGTGGCGGCTATGTCTGGGGTGGGCCAAAGCACTATCGTGACCTGGGCGCACGGCTGTCCAGGGCCATGAAGGCACGGGTGTTCCTGCTGGATTACCGCCTGGCGCCGGCGCATCGCTGCCCGTCAGCTATTGAGGATGCGCTGGCGGCCTATGACTATATCCAGGCTGAAAACCTGGGTGTGCCCATTACCATGGCGGGCGACAGCGCTGGTGGCGGACTGACGCTGGCGACCGCCCATGCCATCCGGGATAGCGAACGCACCATGCCTGTGGCGCTGGCGCTGATTTCCCCCTGGCTGGACGTCACCGGATCTGGCGAGAGTGTGCGCACCAACCGGGACAAGGAAGTCATGCTGGACGCGGACGGCATTCAGATCGCGGGTCAGGTCTATAGCGGGGAACTTTCGCCCGATGACCCGCGGCCGTCGCCGCTGTTTGGGGATCAGGCTGGTTTGCCGCCCACGCTGGTGCAGGTGGGCTCAGAGGAAATCCTGCTCTCTGACAGCACAAGGTTTCATAAGAAGGCCCAGGATGCTGGCTGTAGTGTGCATCTGGACGTCTGGCCGAAGATGCATCATGTTTGGCACATGCAGGCGGGTCTGGTGCCAGAGGGCAAGCGCGCCATCGCCGAGATGGCGGCCTTCTTTGAGCATCATTGGGGGAACTGATCATGGCAAAACTTGAAACCGTCTTCATCACCGGTGCTGCGTCTGGTATCGGGCTTGCCCTTGCTCAGGCACTTGCTGCGCGCGGGGCCACGCTTTATCTGACGGATGTGAATGGGCCGGGGCTTGAGGATGCGGTGGCTGAGCTAACAGCCAGGCAAGTGAATGTCCATTCATGTGTGCTTGACGTGTCCGACCGGGCCAAGTTTGAAGCGGCTGTTGCCGACGCCGAGGCCAAGATGGGTGGTATCGACATCCTCTTCAATAATGCAGGCGTGTCGCTTTCCGACACGGTCGATAAAATGACCTACACAGACCTTGAGTGGGTGATGAACATCAATTTCTATGGTGTGGTTTATGGCACGAAGGCGGCCCTTAAAGGCATGCTGAAGCGCGGGCACGGCCATATCGTCAATATCTCAAGTCTGTTCGGAATTATTGGCATACCCAGCCAGTCGGCCTATTGTGCCGCAAAGCACGCCGTGAAGGGCTTCAATGAAAGCCTGTTCTATGAGCTGCAGGGCACCGGGGTGCTGGTGCATTCCGTGCATCCTGGCGGGGTGGATACCAACATCGTGCGCCACGGCAAGCACCTGCATAATATTGACGGTGATATCGCTGAGGGCGAAACGCAGGAACGTTTTCAGGCACTGGCCATCACCACGCCAGACCAGGCGGCGGCCATCATCCTAGACGGTGTCGAAAAGGGCGACTACCGCATTCTTGTGGGCAAGGACGCCCGCTGGGCCGACCGGCTGTCGCGCTGGATGCCGAACCGGTGGCGCCGCATGTTCATGAAGAAGATGACAGAACGCGCTGGCAAGAGCCCATTTTAATCTACCCCTATAGGGTTGTTTGACTTCGCCGCGTGCCCATCTATCCTTCAGATCAAATCAAAGCATTGATGAGGGAGACGCAACATGCGGCAGCTTTACAAACATTATATTGGTGGTGAGTGGGTCGACCCCGCTGAATTTGCGACACGGGACCTCATCAATCCGGCAACAGCCAAGAAGTCAGGCGAGATGGTGTTGGGCACCGCAGCCGACGTAGACAAGGCCGTGGCTGCGGCGCGTGAGGCGTTTGAGAGTTTCGCATTCACCAGCCGGGAGGAACGGCTGGAACTTCTGAACGCCATCATTGCGGAATACAAGAAACGCATGGCCGAAATGGCTGAGGTGATCACGCTGGAGATGGGCGCGCCCAAGACGCTGGCGGAACGCGCGCACGCGCCCTCAGGCCTTGGGCATCTGATGACCGCCGCCAAGGTGCTGGAAAATTACGAATTTCATGAAGACCGGGGCCCAACCCGCATTGCCAAGGAGCCGATTGGGGTTGTGGGCATGATCACGCCGTGGAACTGGCCGATCAACCAGATTACCTGCAAGGTGGCGCCAGCCATCGCAACGGGCTGCACCATGGTGCTGAAACCCAGCGAAGTGACACCCTATAGCGCCCAGCTGTTCACGGAAATCATGGAAGCCGCAGGCGTGCCCAAGGGTGTCTATAACCTTGTGTACGGCGAAGGCCCAAGCGTGGGCGAGGCCATGTCCGCCCATCCGGGTATCGATATGATGTCCGTGACCGGCTCTACCCGTATGGGGTCAGCCGTGCAGGCAGCCTCAGCACCCACCATCAAGCGCGTGACGCAGGAGTTGGGCGGCAAGTCAGCCAACATCATTCTGGACGATGCCAATCTGGAAGAGGTGGTGGCCCGCGAAACGCTGGCGGCCATGCGCAACACGGGCCAGACCTGTACGCTCCTGAGCCGCATGCTGGTGCCGGCGGACCGCATGGACGAAGCGGCGTCGATTGCCCACCAGGCGGCCTCAAGCGTGGTCACTGGTGATCCCACCAAGGAGGAGACCACCATGGGCCCTATCGCCCACGGCCAGCAGTTTGAAAAAGTCGGCGCCATGATGCAGGAAGCCGTAGACGAGGGCGCACGCCTTGTCGTGGGTGGCCCGGGCCGTCCAGACGGTTGCCCCGAAGGCTTCTTCGTCAAACCAACCGTGTTTGCGGATGTCAAACCTGAGATGACCATCGCGCGCGAGGAAGTATTTGGCCCCGTGCTGGCGATCATGGGCTATGAAACAGAAGATGACGCGGTGCGCATTGCCAACGACAGCATCTACGGCCTGTCGGGCGCGGTGCAGTCCGCCGACCCGGAACGTGCCCGCCGCGTGGCTGCGAAAATGCGCACGGGCATGGTCTATATCAACGGTGCGCCGGGGGATATCTCTGCCCCCTTTGGTGGCTACAAGCAGTCAGGCAATGGCCGCGAGTGGGGCGATCATGCCTTCGCCGATTTCCTGGAGACCAAATCCATCCTGGGCTACAACGCGTAATAGCAACTAGCAGCCTGAGGGTGATGAAGGGGCGCATCTGTGCCCCTTTTTGGTGTCTAACGGTTGCCATGGCGCGATAATCAGGCCAAGTTTAGGGGTAGACGGTCATGCGGCAAGGGAAGCGCGTGGCGGTATGTGGCGGGGGCCTGCTACAACAAAGGCGGTCATGAGACATTTTGTCAGTCATTTTCTGTTCCGGCATTTATTGTTCCGGGGCCTGCTACTCACCTTTATGGTGGCAGTTGCAGCGCGCGGTGACGGGGACCAGCAGAAAGCGCCCATCATGCTGATTGGCGCCCATCTTGAAGGGCGGTTGGATGATGACCCTCAAAGTGGCTACAACCGGTTGATCAGGCGGATCATGCCGATCGACCAATCCCTGGCGGTTTACCAGCGTTATCCGTTGGTGCGGGCGCTTAGGAAATTCGAACAGACGCAGCGGTCCTGTCTTTTTCCAGCGTCGATCAGCGCCTCGGTCGCGCTGACGTCCCTAAAACCAGATGAGCTGTTTGAAAGCGCAATGGTGGATTTCGTCAGTTCTCATATTCTGACGAGAAAAGGGCAGCCCATGATCAACAGCAAAGAGGATGTTTTCGGGCGGACGATCGCTGTCCAGCGCGGTGTGGAATATACAGCCCTGATGGCTGACAGCGACCGCTTCGCCGTCATCCGAACCCCTGATGACAAAACCGCCCTGCGCATGCTGGAAGCCGGGCGGGTGGACGGCATGTATGGTTGGTTTCCGGACGCGTTCATCATTGCTGAGAATACTGGAATCCAGTTACCGGATTTTAACCCAGATTATATATTGTTCGAAACGACAACCCATGTGGTGTGCAAGGCTGGGACCGGCGCCGAACCTTTTGTCGACCACGTCAATATGCGTATCCGGGCGCTGCGCGAGAGCGGGGAGCTGCAAAGGGTTTTAGGGCCGTTTGCCCGTTTAGAAAATAAATAGGGGTAATCATGAAACGAATAAACAGCCTGGCCTTGGGGGTCGCTGTTTCGAGTTCTGCTCTAGTTTCTCTATCCAATCCCGTGGCTGCCGAGACAGCCGTGAATGCGCCAGAAGAAATCACCATCACCGCCCGAAAGCGCAGCGAAAGCCTGAGCGATGTCCCTGCCGCGGTGACCGCACTGGACCGCCAAGCGCTTGACGAACTTGGTGTGGCAGACCTTTCCGACATCAGTGCTTTTGCGCCCAACCTGACCATCGTGGCCGGCAGTGCCCAGTCCAATGCGGCATCCATCTTCATCCGGGGAATTGGCCAGCGTGACAGCCTGCAGACTTTCGAGCAGGGCGTGGGCATGTATGTCGACGGCGTCTATCTTTCCCGCATGCAGGGGTCGATGATGCGTCTGTTTGATGTGGAACGCGTGGAGGTGCTGCGCGGGCCGCAAGGGGCGCTATACGGCAAGAATACCATCGGTGGTGCGGTTAATATTATTACCCGCGATCCCTTTGACGGCGGCGGCAATGCCGAAATTGAATATGGCGCTTATGACCAGAAGACAGCGGCGCTTTATGCTGCTTTCCCGCTGGCGGGCGACACGGCGGCGCTGAGCCTGGCTGCACGCTATTCGAACCGGGACGGCTTTTATAAAGATGCCTTCACCGGCACGGACTATTATGACGATAATGTCTTTTCCGGCAGGCTGAAACTGGCGCTTAAGCCCAGCGACGACGTGCGTCTGACCCTGGCGGCGGACCTCATGGACATTGATGTGGGTCAGTATCTGGGCCGCGCCGAAGACCACCTGTATGTAATCGATCTGGCGCTTGGCCCGACGGTGGTGCGCGAGGCACCCGGGCCGTTTGACGGCGAAACACTGGCGAGCTCCATCGATGCAGAAAATGGCCAGACCAACACGCACTGGGGCCTGTCGCTGACCGCCGAATGGGATCTGTCTGACGTCTATAGCCTGAAGTCCATCACATCCTACCGGCATATGAACCCGGTGCAGTGGCTGGATGCGGATGGCAGCGAGTTTGAGATTGGCGATGTGTGGGCAACCTGGGTGCATGAGCAGGTGAGCCAGGAAGTGCAACTGAGCATCACCCGGGAAAAATGGGACGCCATATTGGGCGCTTTTTACATGACGGAGAAAAGTGTGGCCGTACAGGAGACATTCCTGAACGGATATATTCTTGTCGGTGGCGCCCAGATCGGCTTTTCCCAGCCGGGCCATGACACACAGCATGTCGACAACATGGCCCTGTTCGGGCATGCAAATATCGAGCTGAGCAACGTGTGGACGGTTTCCCTGGGCGCGCGTTGGTCGCGTGACGAGAAGGATTTTGAGCGGGTCAGCGAAACCATGACGGGCGGCGTGATCACAAATGTTTTCGAATTTGAGGGCAGTGGCGCCTGGGACGCCTTCACCCCAAGCGTGACAGTGGATTATCGGTTGACGGAAGATAGCCACCTGTACGCGCGTATTGCCCGCGGTTTCCGGTCCGGTGGCTTTAACGGGCGGATGTTTTCTGCGGCAGACTCTGAGCCCTTCAAGCCCGAATATGTCTGGTCCTATGAAGTGGGCTTTAAGGGGCGCACCATGGACGGGGTGCTGTCTTATGGGCTGACCGGCTTCTATAACGACTACACAGATTATCAGGCGCGGGTGGCCGTCGCGATCGACAGCAGCGATCAGAGCGCCGGGTTCAATTTCCCGACCATCAATGCCGCCAAGCTGGAGATGTATGGCGCGGAGGCAGAGCTGCGGGCCAATCTGGACGTCTGGAGCTTGTGGGGCAATATCGGGCTATTAGGCGCCAGCTATAAGGAATTTCGTGACGACCAGCGCGACCGAACCGGCCAGGAGCCGATCCGCACACCCGACGTGACCTTGAGCGCGGGGGCTGTGTACCATCTGGCGCTTGGAACCGGAGGTAGCGTGGATATCGGCGCTGACGTCAGATATGTCTCAGACTATTACACCAGTGTGGACAATTCGAATCTTCTCTATGAGGACGGCTATTGGCTTGTGGGGGCCAATGCCCGCTGGGTTGATGCCGCAGATAAATGGTCGGTGCGGGCTGGCGTGAAAAACCTTTTCGACACGATCTATCAGGTGGATGCATTCGAATTTCGCACCCTTGGCAACGTTCAGACAGGCTTCTATGGTGAACCTCGAACCTGGTATGTCGCTCTTGGGCGCGTTTTTTGAACGGAGCTGAATTGAAGAACTCCCTAGGTATTTTGTGTGTCATTATTGGTTTCCTGGGCGGGCAGGCAGAGGCGGAAGCGTCTGAAGGTGTGCCCCTTGTGGTGGCCGGGTTCCTGAAGGAAGGGCGGTTTGAAAAGGACGGCACCGGGCACTATGCCGACCTGGTGCGGGCATTGCTCGCGGAAACGCAGGTGCCGACACAGCTGGTGACCATGCCGGTCAAGCGCATGCTGAAGCAGTATGAGGAGGGCGAGGTGCACTGTATGGTGCCGGTCTCGTTCGCTGCGGTGAAAATGAATTTTCCCAGCACGGAACGCGCGGCTGTCGTGGAAAGTGTAGCCATCGATTATATCACCGCTCATATCGTGACAAAGCCAGGCACGCCTGCCGTTACTGATGTCACAGAGCTCAAGGGCAAGAGGCTGGCCGCCTGGGTCGGTGTGCCGCTGGAGCTGTTCCTGCCAAACCTTGATGCCAAAGTTTTGCGGGTGGAATCAGAAGAAAGCGGTATTCGCCTTCTGATGTCCGGCCGGGTGGATGCCATCTGGAGCTGGGTGCCCGATGCTTTCATCCTGTTCGACAGAATGGGACACGGCACGCCCAGCCTTGCGATCGACAAACCGCTTTTCAGTTCGACCGCCCATGTGTTGTGCCACAGGTCAGCCCAATCTGAGGCCCTGATCGCGGATATTGATGCAAGCATTCTCGCTATGCGTGCTGACGGGCGCCTGAAGGAAATCTTTGGGCCGTATGTGCGCATTGTTGGTGTGGATGTGCCGGTGGATATCGGCCAGTAACCGAGGTTTCCGTGAATGGAAAAAGAAAGGCGCCACCCCGAAGGATGACGCCTTTTTGTTTGGCTATGTTGTCAGCTTACATTTTGAAGCTGATCTGACCGTAGAAGTAGCGGCCAGGCGTTGCGTGCACAGTACCGTCGAAGTTGTTCAGGTCACACGTGGAGCAGAACGGTGGGTCCTGGTCCAGGAGGTTCTGAATGCCGAGGGTAATGGCTGTTTCGCCGTCGAACCACTCTGGGCGGTAGGTAACCGCCAGGTCAGTGTAGAGGGTGCTGCCCAGCGTGTTGCCGTCCGCACCGTTCGAGCAATATTGCGTGAAGCCGAAGTCGCCGATCAGGCCACCACATGCTTCTTCAACACTGTCGAGGTACCGGAAGGTCGCGCCCACAGTCCACTGGTCTTTAGTCCAGTCAAGGAACACGGAAGACTTGAACTTGATGTAGGCACGCTCAGGCGAACCAAGCTCGGTGCCGGCACGATCAATTACGTCGAGGCCGCCCGTGGCGTTTGGAACAGACTCTTCGAAGTTGAACAGGTGGCTGTTCACCCACTTGAAGCGCAACTGACCCCAGTCAGCCGGGATGGTTTCAGCGCTGATCGACCAGTCGAAGCCATTGGTGTCAATGCCTGCGATGTTGGTCAGCACGCCCGCGATCCGGGTTACCTGGCCGTTTGACGTACGGGTTACTGCGTTACAGAACACGTCAGCCAGCGTTTCAACACAGCCCTGGAGAACTTCAGACGCGTTTGGCGCCTGGATCACGTTTTCCATTGCGATGTCATAATAGTTGGCTTCAATGGTGATGCCCTGCAGACCCATGCTGTCAGCAAGACCAGCCGGGCTGAAGGTGAAGCCAGCCGTCCAGGTTTTTGCTGTTTCAGGTGTCAGGTTCGGGTTACCGCCTGTGGTCACGCTGATTTGCGGGTTGATCTGAACCAGATCAGCCGGTACGCCAAGCGCCGAACAGTTCGGGTGCTGGGCTGTGCCGCCGCCAGTGCTACAAGGGTCGGTGATCGTGCTGTCGAAGCGCGAACCCGTGTTGTAGAGCTCACCGATGTTTGGTGCACGGAAGCCTTCAGACCAGTTACCGCGGAAGGTCAGGTCATCATTAACCTGCCAAACGGCACCAACCTTGAACACTGTGTTGCTGCCCGACGTATTATAGTCGGAAGACCGGAAAGCGCCGCTCAGGGCAACGTTCTTCGCAAAGTCTTTGTCAGCGATCAGCGGTACGTTCACCTCGCCGTAGAATTCCTTCACGTGGATGTAACCAGCGGTCGGGCTTGCAGGTACGCCTGCAGTCTCGCCGGAGGATACAACATTGTCAGGAATGAACCGGCCGGTTTCTTCACGGTAGTTCCAGCCCAGGGCCACGCCAAGCGGGCCAGCAGGCAGGTCTACAACTTCACCCGCGATGTTGGCTGAGATATCCAGAAGCTTCTGGCGGCTCTCATCTTTTTGCGTGAAGGTGATATAGTCGAGCATGGCTTGAGTGATGGTACCATTGCCGTCCGGGCCCTGACCACCGAAGATGTTCAGAGGCACACAGCCTGGAAGGGCGGCACAGGCATCCGGGTCACCCAGTGCTTCGTTGATCTTGCGAGCATTGAAGGCACCGTTCTTGACCTGATTGGCCTGGCTTTGCGACCAGGTTGCGTTGATGTCCCAGTACCAGGTGCGATCACCGGTGCTGAAGTCACCGTCCAGTGTAGAGGACACGTACCAGGTATCAACATTCTGGGTGAAGACACGTGGGCCTGCCTCGATCGGACGACGGCCACCAAAGGCGAACGTCTCACTGTTCAATTCAATACCGAATGGGTTGAACGGATGGTCTTCTGGAACCACCACATTGTCCATCCAGTAACCTGCACCGGCATCGGCGCCGAAGAACAGAGGCTCAGGTGCGGCCTGGCTGACACTGCGGCGGTTGTTGTAGGCCGCGGAAGTGCGCAGCGTGATGGTGTCGGTTACGTCATACTCTGCCTTGGCAAAGATATTCACACGTTCGCTTGGCGTCATCACCTTGTTGTAAGGCGAATAGTTGAAGCGGTCCTGCAGTGTGAAGGCGTGATAGTCCGAGTTCGGGCCTGTTGGATCGGTTGGGTCAAAGTTTGGCACAACGCCTGCGCCGTCGTTTGGCGTGATCGAACCGAAATCGTTGTTGAACACGAAGCGGCCTTGCGGTGTACCGGAAGACGCACCGAGGTTTTCAAACGGCAGGGCGAAAGCGGTCAGCTCACGGTCGGCGGCTTCAACGCTGCCCTGTTTGGTGTAGCTTACGTCCATCAGGACACGGGTACGGTCAGTCGATGCGCCCCAGGAAACATCATATTCCTGGCTTTCGCCGTCGCCTTCGTCGAACTGGCCATAATAGGCGCTTGCGCGGAAGCCTTCATAGTCGGTGCGGGTCTTGATGTTAACCACGCCCGCAATGGCGTCGGAACCATAAATGGTTGATGCGCCGTCCTGCAGGACTTCGATCGACTGGATGATGCCGGTTGGGATGGTGTTCAGGTCAACTGCGCCTGAAACACCCGATGCGGATGAGCCGCGGATCCAGCGCTTGCCGTCAACAAGCACGAGCACGCGCTTGGAGCCCAGATAGCGCAGGTCGATCTGCGATGCACCAGCCCCGATACCGGAACCGTCTGGCGGGAAGCCAAGGTTACCGGACGAGTTGTTGGTGCGGTTGATGGCAGAGCCGGCAATTGGCAGGCGCTGCAGGAAGTCTGCAACAGACAGCTGGCCGGACGCATCTATGTCCGCAGCTGAAAGCACCTGCACCGGGTTTGTCGCCTCAAGCGGGTTCTGGCGGATGCGCGAACCTGTAACAACAACTTCTTCGAATTCCTCCAGTGCCGTGTCCTGGGCGAATGTAGGTGTACCAAATGTTACGGCGACAGCAGCACAGCCGGCAAGCAGCTGGAGCTTTCGCATAGTGGCAAGTGAGTGTGTCATTGCCTCATCTCCCTTATTTGTTCCTCTCTTAGAACCGGGGACGGCAACGTAAGCAGGCCTGACGCAGGCCTGGCGATCTATGTTTCCTCCCCGGGTATGAGGCCGATATTTTTTTCTGATTTCGACCTCATGAATGCAGTAAAACCGATGGTGGTGCCGGGAGGGTAATGAAAAGTCAAAAATATAGGTATCTGGTGAAACTATATTACCATTGTGTGACTAAAAAGACGCAGCAATCCTGACCTATTAGGCAGCAATTGCAACATCTTGGCCCGCATGTAGGCTGGCTGGACTTTTATTTTGGTTTTGGTGGAACCAAAGTTTAACTGCATTTGCAATTGTTTGAGGTAGCAATGCTGCCTTGGTGCTGCAACTATGGGTTAGGCTAAAGCTGCGGGCCGCGCAGTTTCTCATGGAAATGCTTGCGGCACAGGGCGATGTAACGGTCGTTACCGCCGATCTCGATGGAGGCACCTTCCCGTACGGCATCGCCTTTTTCATCCACCCGCATATTCATCGTGGCTTTGGCGCCACATTTGCAGATGGTCTTCAGCTCGTGAAGCTCGTCCGCGATGGCCAGAAGCCACTGGCTGCCTTCAAACAGGTTGGCCTGGAAATCGGTGCGCAGGCCATAGCACAGCACCGGGATGCCCAGTCTGTCGGCCACGCTTGCCAGCTGGAAGACCTGCCCTTTGTTCAGAAACTGGGCTTCGTCCACAAGCACGCAGTGCAGAGGCGTTTCATTCAGTTGGTTAGTAATCTTGACAAATAGGTCAAGATTCGTGTCGAATATGTGCGCGTCTTCTTTCAGGCCGAGCCGCGAGGCGATGACGCTTTCGCCGAAACGGTCGTCAATGGCCGCGGTGAACAGCATGGTGTTCATACCGCGTTCCCGGTAGTTGAAGCTGCTTTGCAGAAGGGTTGTGGATTTGCCCGCGTTCATCGCGGAATAATAAAAATACAGCTTGGCCATGGCCTGACTACCTTAACGCTCGGGTGCCCTATGTTCTTTGGTCCCGGATTGGGATAAAGTTTTGGCGAGCCTATTAAGTAGTTCATGTTTGGGCAAGCTTTTGGGGAGGAAAAAATGCGGGACGGTAAAATATCGCTGATTAGACAAGCGGTTCGCGCCATGTTGGGCGGCCTGGTGGCATCCTTGCTGGTGGTTGCGACGACGCCCGCAAGCGCACAGGGCGATGACCAGCGCGCGGTCAAGGCGCGTATGGCCGGGTCAGCCCTTTCCTGGGCGGCGGAAAATGGCCGCCTCAGGCAGTTTATGGAAGCATTCCCCAAGGGCGGCGATATTCACAGCCACCTGCGCGGCGCCATCTATGCCGAAAGCTGGCTTGAGTGGGCAGCGGCAGACGGCCTGTGCGCGGACATGAGCGTGCCGGCGCTTCGGTTCAAGGTGAAAGACAGTTGTGCGGCCTCCGGCTGGTTGACGGCGGGAGAAGCGCAAGCGAATGAGGATCACCGCCGGGAGCTTATCAATTCGCTGTCGAACCGGTCCTATGTGCCGACGCTCAACTGGTCTGGTCACAATGACTTTTTCGCCACCTTTGCCCGAATCAGTGCGTCTCCCAAACGGCTGGGGGACCAACTGGCGAACGTAGCAGCGCGGGCAGGGCGGCAAAATATCCTGTATCTGGAGTTGATGGAGACCATCATCCTGCCGGAACTGTTCCCACTGCTATCGGGCACCCAGCTTTCAGGCGATCTGGCGGCGGATTACCAGACGCTGATGTCCGGCCCGTTCGGCCAGGCCATGCCTACACTGGTGGCGTCCGCCCGCACCCAGATCGCGGCGGCGCGGGCGCGCAAGGACCAGCTGCTCCGGTGTGGCACCGCGAATGCGGACGCCGGCTGCGGCGTGAAAATCCGGTTCCTGCATCAGGTGATCCGCGAGTTTGAGCCCGCCATGGTTTACGGCCAGATGATTCTGGGCTGGGCCCTGATGAAGGACGAACCCATGATGCTGGGCATGAACCTGGTGGCGCCCGAGGATGGCCGTGTGGCGCTCAGGGACTATAGGCTGCACATGCGCATGATTGACCATCTTTATACCAACCTGGGGCCCAGGAATGTGGCGCTGCATGCGGGTGAATTGACGATGGGCCTGGTGCGCCCCAAGCAGTTGACCTTCCACATCCGTGACGCGATTGAAGTTGGCCACGCCAAGCGCATTGGCCACGGCATCGCCGTGGGGTACGAACGGGATTCCGAAGGGCTGCTGAAAAAGATGGCCGAAGAGGGCATCATGGTTGAGATCAACCTGACCTCGAACGACACGATTTTGGGCGTCAAGGGCAAGGACCATCCGCTGGTACTGTACCGCGACATGCTGGTGCCCTATGCGCTGTCGACTGACGACGAGGGCGTTTCACGCATTGATCTGACGCATGAATATATGCGGCTCTATACTGAACATCGCGTGCCCTATTTCGAGCTTCGGCACAGCGCTCGAAACTCGCTGACCTACAGTTTCCTGCCGGGCGATAGCCTTTGGGAATCCGAGGCCTGCAAAAAAGATGTGGAAACGGGCGCACAAGCCGGGGCAGAATGCGCGGCGTTTTTAGAGACAAGTGAAAAAGCGAAGCTGCAGTGGGAACTGGAGGAACGGCTTCGCGTTTTCGAAGATGAGCGGCGCATCCCGGAGCGGAAGCGGACCTCATTCAAATAAGCCCCCATGAAGGGGAAAGGCCCATCCGGGCAGTAATGTGTATTTTAGAAGGGAAGTGTGGGGGCTATGGCTGAAACCAACAAGATGCTGGCGGGTGTTGCGGCACCGGCGTCGCAGCTGGCGGCTGATACGAACGCCGGTGTAGCGTTTTTCCTTGATGTTGTCGTGAATATGTTCGTGCTGGCGGGCGTTCTGATGGGCGCGTTTGGCTATCCGGCGGAATATATGTTCGGCAAGATCATCCCGGGCGCCATCACCGGTATCATGATCGGTAACCTGGCCTTTTTCTGGCTGACGAAAAAGACCCGCGAAGCCACGGGCAATGACGCGCTCACCAGCATTCCGCTGGGGCTCGACCTGCCGTCCGTGTTCGGCATGTGTTTCTTCATCATCGGCCCGACATACGCGGCCAATGTGGACACGCTTGGGGTGGACGGCGCGGCTGACAAGGCCTGGGTGCTGGGCATGGCCTGTACTTTCTGGATGGCCGTGATCAAATTCTGCCTGTCTTTCTTTGGCCGTGCGATGCAGCAGCAGCTGCCGCAGATGGCGCTTGTGGGTGCCATGGCTGGTATCGCCACCGTCTGGCTGGGCGCCGAAGCCCTGTTCGGCGTGTTTGCGCTGCCGGAAGTGGGCATCGTGTCGCTGGTGATCATGGGCTTTGCGTTGATCGCAGGCCACCGCCTGCCATTCAATATGCCCGGTGCGATCATCGCCATCGTGGCGGGCACCGTCCTCTATTATATCCTTGCGTTTGGCGGTGCCGGTGACGGCTATATTGTTCGGGAAATGCCTGAACTTGTGCCGGCCCTTCCTGCGCCCACGCTTGGTGGTGCGCTGGCCATGTTCGGTAACGTAACCAACTATCTGGGCATCATCTTCCCGTTCGCGCTGTTGATTGCCGCAAGTGCTGTGAATGTGACAGCGGGCGCCCGCATCGCGGGCGACGAGTTCGACGCGGGCAAGGTGGTGCGCCTTGATGCCGCGGCCACGGCCGTCAGTGCGCTTTTCGGCGGCGTGGTGCAAACCACACCATATTTTGGCCATGCCACATACAAGCGCATGGGCGCGCGCACGGGCTACGCTTTGGGGGCCGCGGGTGTGATCACGGTGGGCGGCTTCCTGGGCGTGATTGCCCTGGCGTCGCAGATGATCCCTGAGGCGGTGTTGAAGCCGATCCTTGTGGTGGTGGCGTGTGATATCCTGCGGCTAGCATTCTCTGGCGGCGACGTGCGGCACGCACCTGCGCTTCTGTTTGCGACTGTGCCGGCGATCCTGAATTATGCCCACACAAAGGTTGATGCTCTCTATCAAATGGTGAAAGGCGGGGCGGCGCAGGCCATCTCCACGGACTGGATGGCAGGCTATTTCATGTTGGGCGCTATGTCACGTGGCTACATCCTCACCAGTTTGCTTTGGGGCGCACTGATTGTCTGGATCATCGACCGGAAGATGATTCGAGCAGCGGGAGCAGCCCTGGCGGCGGCAATATTCACCGAGTTTGGAATCATTCACTCCGTGTCAGACAAGTCCGAAATGTATCTTCCTTGGGCTTTACCAGATTTGGGAGGTGCCGAGTTCCTGGTGCACCGGTTGGCTGTCGGTTACGTGATCGCCGCATTCATGCTATATCTGGCGGGCTTCATTAAAAATAAGCCGACGTCATGAAAAAGAAATCTTGACCCTAGGGTCAAGATTCGGCTTAAAGAGCACAGAATATTTTAAAATTCGGAATGAGCAATGACACCTGAGCCTCTTGTTAATCAGGGCACGAGCTTCCACGCCGACTGGCTGGACGGTATTCGTGTCAACAAAAGTGCGGTGGAGCGCCGTACCGCCTCTCTGGGCGGACGCCGGGCTGTAAAAAAAGACAGCCAAATCGCTTTCATGCTTAAAGCCGTAAGCTGCATCGACCTGACGACGCTGGCGGGCGACGACACGCCTGGACGTGTGCGTCGTCTGTGCCAGAAAGCACGGAACCCGGTGCGGCGCGACATTTTGGCCAAATTCGGCATGGAGGACATGGGCCTGACCACTGGCGCCGTGTGTGTGTACCACTCCATGGTGGCCGAAGCCAATGAGACCCTGAAGGGCAGCGTGCCCATCGCGGCGGTTTCAACCGGCTTCCCGGCGGGCCTTGCGCCCATGGAAACCCGGCTGGAGGAAATCCGCCGGTCTGTGGAAGCGGGCGCAAACGAGATCGACATCGTCGTCACCCGCGCCCATGTGCTGACAGGCAACTGGCAGGCGCTGTATGACGAAGTGAAGGCCTTCAAGGCCGCGTGCGGGCCGGCGCTGATGAAAACCATTCTGGCCACCGGCGAACACGGCAACCTCACGCAAGTTGGCAAGGCCTCCATGACCGCCATGATGGCCGGGTCAGATTTCATCAAAACCTCCACCGGCATGGAAGGCGTAAATGCCACGCTGCCCGTCAGTCTGGTGATGATCCGCCAGATCCGTGATTTCTACCGGGAGACTGGCATCAAGGTGGGCTACAAGCCTGCGGGCGGTATCAAGACTGCGAAGGATGCCGTGGCCTACCTGACGCTGATCAAGGAAGAGCTGGGCACCGATTGGCTGTCGCCCGACCTGTTCCGCTTCGGGGCATCAAGCCTTCTTGGTGATCTTGAGCGTCAGCTCGAGTATCATGCAACGGGCGGCTATTCGGCGTCTTACCGCCACGCGATGGGCTAAGGGGAGTGTGACATGACTGTAAAAGAAAAGTTTGAAAGCATGGATTATAGCCCAGCACTCGAGAGCCGCGCCAACGCCGACAAGTGGCTGGAGGCGAATGGGCGGTCCTTTGGCCTGTTCATCGATGGCGAATGGGTGAAACCAAAGGGCGCGAAACAGTTCGCGACCTACGCGCCGTCCACGGGCGAGAAGCTGGCGGATATCACGGCAGCAGGTCAGGACGATGTGGACGCCGCGGTGGCTGCCGCCCGCAAGGCACAAGGCCGCTGGGCGCTGATTGGCGGCCATGGCCGGGCGAAATATATGTATGCGCTGGCGCGTCTGGTGCAAAAGCACAGCCGGGTACTGGCCGTGCTGGAAAGCCTGGATAACGGCAAGCCGATCCGCGAAAGCCGCGATATCGATATTCCGCTGGTGGCGCGGCATTTCTATCACCATGCCGGCTGGGCCGAGCTGATGGACGAGGAATTCCCAGACCATGAAGCGCTGGGGGTTGCGGGCCAGGTGATCCCCTGGAACTTCCCATTGCTGATGCTGGCCTGGAAAGTAGCGCCTGCGCTGGCGGCCGGGAACACCGTGGTGCTGAAGCCCGCAGAATTCACGTCGCTGACTGCGCTCAAGTTCGCGGAACTTTGTGTGGAAGCCGGGCTGCCGAAGGGCGTTGTGAATATCGTCACCGGCGAAGGCGACACCGGCGCGATGGTGGTGAATTCAGATGTCGACAAGGTGGCCTTCACGGGCTCGACCGAAGTTGGCAAGATCATCCGCCGGGCGATTGCTGGCTCAGGCAAGAAACTGACGCTGGAGCTGGGCGGCAAGTCTCCATACATCGTGTTTGAGGATGCGGATATCGACGGCGCCATCGAAGGCCTTGTGGACGCCATCTGGTTCAATCAGGGTCAGGTCTGCTGTGCGGGCTCGCGTCTCCTGGTGCAGGAAGGCATCGCTGACCGCTTCCTTGAGAAGCTGAAGGCGCGCATGTCCACCCTGCGGGTGGGCACCAGCCTTGATAAATGCATCGATATCGGTGCCGTGGTCGACAAAACCCAGAAGGACACCATCGAACGCCTGCTGGCGGACGGCGAAAGCCAGGGGGCTGTTGTCTGGAAAGCACCGTGCGAGATGCCGGAAGAGGGCGTCTTCTTCCCGCCGACGCTGGTGACCGGTGTGGGCACGGACAACACGCTTTACCGCGAGGAAATCTTTGGCCCTGTACTGACGGCCATCACTTTCCGCACGCAATCCGAAGCCGTGGCGCTCGCGAACAACACACGCTACGGCCTTGCGGCCACAGTATGGTCTGAAAGCCTGAGCCGCGCACTTGAAGTGGCGCCTGCGCTTGTGGCCGGCGTGGTGTGGATCAACGGCACCAACATGTTTGATGCCGCCGCAGGCTTCGGTGGTCGCCGTGAAAGTGGCTTTGGCCGCGAGGGTGGTCGCGAAGGCATGCTGGCCTACATGCGGCCGCGCTATGAGACTGCGCTGAAAGACTGGGCACCTGTCCCAGTGCCTGAAAGCGTGGCCATGCCGAAAGCGGGCAGTGGGCTGGATCATATCGACCGTACCGCCAAAATGTATATTGGCGGCAAGCAGGCACGGCCTGATGGCGGTGACAGCGTAGCGATTGCTGATAAAAAAGGCGCGTTCGCGGGCCTGGTGGGCGACGGCAACTACAAGGATATCCGGAACGCGGTTGAGGCGGCCACGAAGGCCGCAGGCTGGGGCAAATCCACGCCGCACCTTCGCGCCCAGATCCTGTATTATGTGGCCGAGAATCTCAGCGCTCGCGCGGATGAGTTCACAGACCGGCTCAAGTCACTGACCGGGGCAACCCAGAAGGCGGCGGAAGCCGAGGTTGAGCTCTCCGTGAAGCGCCTCTTCAGTGCTGCAGCCATGGCCGACAAGCATGACGGCAGCGTGCACACGCCGCCAATCCGCGGTGTGGCATTGGCGATGAATGAGCCCGTGGGCGTTCTCGGGATCGTGTGCCCTGACGAACATCCGCTTCTAGCGTTTGTGACGCTGATGGCCTATGCGGTCGCGGCGGGCAATACGGCAGTGATGATCCCATCCGAGCGTTATCCGCTACTGGCGACAGATTTCTATCAGGTGCTGGAAACCAGTGACATGCCGGCGGGCGTGGTGAATATCGTGACAGGCAGCCGCGACGCGATGGCGGTGCCGATGGCCAAGCACTATGGTGTCGACGGCTTGTGGTATTTTGGCAGCCGCGAAGGCAGTGCCGAGATCGAGAAGGCAGCGGCCGACAACATGAAACGCACCTGGCTGAATTACGGCAAGGCCTATGACTTCACCAGCCGCGAGCAGATGAGCGCACGCGGCCTGATGGAGCGGGCGTCGGAAGTCAAAAACATCTGGGTGCCCTACGGCGACGCCAACGAAGGCGGCAAGTCCTACTGACGGCGGGGCTATTTCGCCTGACGGCGGGGCTATATCGCCGCAACTGTTCAAAAGAATTGGGACCCGTACCATCTGGTGCGGGTCCTTTTTTTGTCCCAGGGGTGAAAGGCGGCATTTACAACCTGTTTTACCATTTAGATTTGATGGGCTGGCTATTCGCTAAAGGCTTGTGATCTATATTGTTATTTAAAGGGCAATTGTAGATAAAGGGTTGTAGAGTGCTACTGCAGAGCTATCTTTGGGCAGTCAGCAGTGTGATTGGGGTCAGCTATGTCGTTTTCGCCAGAAGCTTATAGAGCTATTGCGGCTTTTATGGGCGAGGTAGATAAGATTACAACTATCGATGTTCTCAGCGACAGTTTGAAAAAACCGCTGAGCCTGCTGGGCGTCAAACATTTACTGTGTATTTCTGCCTATGGTATGCCGGCTCTGCAAGACCGCAAGTTGATGTTCGGTTTCCTGCACAATGACTGGATCACGCATTATGCGAAAAATCACTATTATGTCGATGACGCCCTGCCCAACCATGCCTTGAAGCTAAAGGACTGGGGAGAACCCTTCTGGTGGTCCGAGTTCCTTGCGACGCAAGATCTGACCAAGACCCAACGCAAGATATTTGAGGAGGCATTTCGTTATGGCCTCAAGGAAGGCGTGGTGATCCCGTTGCCGGTGCGGGTCAACGACGAGACAGATGAAGTGCTGGAATATGCCTATGTCAGCGCAGGGGGAGAATTGCGCCGATCGGATGAGTTGGAAAACGTAATCCGGTTGCTGTCTGTTGCCGCGCACAGGACAGCGCGACGTGTTTATCTCAAGGATGCGAAAGGTGGGTTTGCGCCAGATATTGTCGACGTCGGCCCGAACATGGATTTCTCCACATTGACAGCAAGAGAAAGAGAAATTCTTGCGTGGATTGTGGAAGGAAAGCAGCCCAGCGAGGTTGCCGATATTCTTGATATCAAACGCACGACCGTGGTTACCCACTTAAGAAACATCAAGCGGCGCTATAATTTCAGCAGCACCACTGAAATGATTACAGCATTGCACCGCCATAAGGTGTTTATATAAACCCATGATTGCACTACTCATTCTTTGAGAGGAAAGACCGTTCCTCTCTTTCAGGGATATTCTTCTTGCACGGACAATGTGAACAAGAGGAGCTCCCCATGATCCACATCATCAACAAATATAATCGACAGTACTACAGCGATGTATTGCGTAATATGTTTCAACTGCGGCACAAAATCTTCGTGGAGCAGAAAGGCTGGAACCAGCTGGCTCAGGAAGATGGCCTGGAAATAGACCAGTTTGACACAGACGAGACCATCTATTTCCTGAAGCTGGATGAAAACAGTAACATCCTGGGCGGTATGCGGCTTGTTCCCACAGTTGTTGACACTCAACTCGGTACCATCTTCAAGGACTGGTGTGATTTCAAACCAGCGCCTGTGGGCAAAAACACCTACGAGTGGTCACGCTATTTCATTGCGGACAAGAAATATCGCAGTCCCGCCGGATATCCTGTCCATTATGAACTGTTCTTCTCCATTCTGGAATTTGCAGTCTACCGTGGAATCCGGAATCTGACCGGCTTTCTTGAAGCGGTTACTTTGCCACGCCTGAATGCGTTGCCGTGGGATATTGAATATCTGGGCAATATGGTGACATACGGTGGTGTAGGCGACGAGCCCAAAGGAAGGGGCGCCGCTGTAATGGTTGGTGTCAACGAGAGAATGCTGCGGATTACCAAACGAATGAAAGGGATCAAGAAGCCCTATTTAGCGTTGCCAATTGGCGATATGGGGCCTGCGCGGCAGATTGCCTGCACACCTGAAGTCTGTTTCCGGTATCTCACTTTCCTTGAGGAACACCCAGAACATGCAAATATGCTGGCTGCCATGTCGAGCATGATAATCGACTCGCCAAAAGATAGGCGGGCCGCAATTATCGAGGTGTTCGATGGTATTGCACAGGACGAGGCGATGGCTGGATTCGATGCTAGTTTTGCCAAGGTGGTGGCGCCGACGAGCTATTCCCTTAGCGTGCAGTAACGGGCATCTTTCTCCCACTTACAACCTTGATGACGTCGCGTCAGCAAGTGAGTAATTGCGATATCGCAACTTTTACGCTATCTCTGTTCAAGTGATAGTTTGTGGGGAGGAGACTATGCCTCATCCGATTGATGTGACTGTCGGGGCAAGTGTTAGGACTTATCGGCGTCAGCGCGGGATGACTCAGACTGAACTAGGGGCGGCACTCGGGCTGACGTTCCAGCAGATTCAGAAATATGAACGGGGCACCAACCGCATCTCGGCCAGTAAGCTTGTCATGTTGGCTGATGCGCTCAGGGTTCCTGTCGGGGCGTTTTTCGAAGGCTGCGAAGCGGCGGCAAACGACGAACAACCTGATGAGATCAAAGCACTGGTTAAACACTTTGATGATATGCCGGAAGATATTCGCATGGATTTCCTGCGTATGATCCGGTCGATTGCCACGGCCAGCTATTGATCAATTAACAAGTGAACATAAAAAAGGCACCGCTGGTTGCGGTGCCTTTTTCGCATTTATCATTCTTCTGGCTTATGAGGCTTTTGCCAGGAACACCCGCAACAGCTTCTCAAGGTTGACCGCTGCGATGGCGCCATATTCCATGGTTTCATGGTGCGTCAACTCGCCCTGCATACCAGCCGCCAGGTTGGTGATGGAGCTGACGCCCACAACCTTCATGCCGCAGTGGCGCGCCACCAGGCATTCAGGCACGGTGGACATGCCAACCGCGTCCGCGCCCATGGTGCGGAAGGCGCGAATCTCAGCCGGGGTCTCGAAATTGGGGCCCTTCGCCATGATGTAAACACCGGTATGCAGCGTGATGCCTAGCTCTTCGGCTGAGGCCTGCAGCTTCTTCGTCAGCTTGCGGTCCCAGGCTTCGGATACGTCCGGGAAGCGTGGGCCGAAACGGTCATCGTTGATGCCAACCAGCGGGTTGATGCCCGAGAAGTTGATGTGGTCCGTGATCGCCATCAGGGAGCCCGGGCCCGCTTCTTCGCGCAGGCTGCCTGCCGCATTGGTCAGCACCAGCACTTCAACACCCAACGCCCACAGAACACGGGTCGAGAACGCAAGCGTTTCAGCCGGGTGACCTTCATAGGCGTGCGCGCGGCCCTGCATGCAGATCACCGGTTTGCCGCCGAGCGCGCCAATCAGCATCCGGCCGGCGTGGCCTTCAACGGTTGGCTTCGGGAAGCCATCAAGGTCGGCATAGGAAAGCACAGTTGCGTCTTCCATCGCGTCGGCCAGGCTGTTGAGGCCACTGCCAAGAACCATGGCGATTTTCGGCATTTCACCGGCATGTTGACCGCGGATAAACTCCGCACACTTCTGGACTTCTTCAAAGCTCATGGCAGCCTCTTCTCACTACTCGGTTAAACGTCGATCTCGGGCAGGGTCAGGCCCTTGAATTCCTTGATCTCTTCCTTGGTCATGTCCGACAGCTCGTGCGGGAAAACCAGCCAGTCATCGGTTTCATGGCAGTAGAAATCAGGCGTCAGCTTGGTGACATTGCGCTCAGGCTTGTAGAAGACTGTCGCGATTTTGATCACTTCTGGCGTATTGCGGCGGCATTTTTCCTTGATGGTGTCGATGATGGCATCAATCGAACGACCGCTATCGAACACGTCGTCAACAATCAGCAGGCTGTCTTCGGCGTTGATGTTAGCCACGATATATTCAAGGCCGTGCACCTTCACTTCTTTCTGCTGCTGCATGCCGATGTAGGAAGATGTGCGGATCGCGATATGGTCAGTGTGCACACCGTAATAATCCATGATTTCCTGAACTGCGATGCCGGTCGGGGTGCCGCCTCGCCAGACGCCCACGATGAATTTCGGGCGGAAATCGCTTTTTAGAATTTTAAGCCCCAGGTCGAACGAATCGTCGAGAAGTTCCTGGGCAGTTACATATTTCTTGGTAACACTCATCGTGTTCAGGCCCCTTTGGTTCCAAATAATCTGTCGCCGGCATCGCCAAGCCCGGGAACGATATAGGCTTTTTCGTTAAGCCGCTCATCGATCGAGGCTGTCACAACCGGCACGTCCGGGTGGGCATCCGTGAAGGTTTTGATGCCTTCAGGTGCCGCCAGCAGGCAAACAAACCTGAGGTCTTTCGCGCCAATGTCCTTGATCTCCTGCACGGCGCGGACGGCTGAATGCCCCGTCGCCAGCATCGGGTCAAGAACCACGTTCAACCGGTCTGCCGTATCGACAGGTACTTTAAAGAAATATTTTGTCGGTTGAAGCGTTTCTTCGTCGCGCGCCAGACCAATCTGGCCAACCCGGGCCGATGGCACCAGGTCAAGCATGGGGCCAAGAAGGCCATCGCCCGCGCGCAGCACGGAAATGAAGGTCAGCTTCTTGCCCGCGAGCACGGGTGCCTCCATCGGGCACACCGGCGTCTCGATATCGATCTTGCCAAGCGGCAGGTCGCGCAGAGCCTCATAGCCCAGGAACAAACCGATCTCCCTGAGGAGCTTCCTGAATTCGGCCGTGCTGGCCTCTCGCCGCCGCATCAGGGTCAGCTTGTGCTGCACCAGCGGATGGTCGACAACGGTTACATTTTGGGCCATCTTTGACTCCATAAATCTGCTGAAACTGACCATTTCATAGGCAACCTGAAGGCAAATGTCGAACGAATCTTGACCAAAACGTCAAAAATGGTTGACCACGCCCTTCTGCTCTGGTTCCCTTGCGCCGTTCAGCATAAACAAGGCATATAAGAATTGAACATTTATGTTGCCGGGGAGCAAAACGGGCATGACTGGATTTCTGAGGAAAATTGGCGCGACGATCGCGCTGGGTGTTGCATTCACAACGGGCGCCATGGCGGCTGACTTCGCACCTGTGCTTCTTTACGATATCGGCGGCAAGTTCGATAAGTCCTTCAACGAAGCGGCCCACACGGGCGGTGAACGCTTCAAGGAAGAGACCAGCCTTGATTACAAGGACTTCGAACCCAACAGCGAAACCCAGTATGAGCAGGCACTTAAGCGCTTTGCGCGCCGCAAGGCTGACCTGATCATTGCGGTGGGTGTAGGCTATTCGGTGGCTGTGCGTAACGTGGCGTCCAAATACCCGGACGTGAAATTCACGGTTATCGACGCCATCATCGACCTGCCAAACGTGCAGTCAATCACCTTCAAGGAAAATGAGGGTTCGTTCCTGGTGGGCATGATTGCGGCGATGAAGACCGAATCAAACACCATCGGCTTCCTGGGCGGCATGGACATCCCGCTGATTCGCCGGTTCGAGCGCGGCTACCGCCAGGGTGCCGAATATGTGAAGGGTGACCTGACCTTCATTGAAAATTACGTGGGCACCACGCCTTCCGCGTGGAATGACCCGATCAAGGCGGCTGAAATGGCGCGCTCACAGTATGCGCGCGGCGCCGACATCATCTTTTCTGCTGCCGGCCCTTCCGGGCTTGGTTCTATCCAGGCGGCGAAGGATACGGGCAATCTGGCCATCGGCGTGGACAGCAACCAGAACCACGTTGCGCCTGGCTATGTGCTTACCAGCATGCTGAAGCGCGTGGACCTCGCGGTTTACCACGCCATGAAAGCGGCTGAAGCGGGTGAGTGGAAGCCGGGCCATACGGTGTTGGGCCTTGCCGAAGGCGGCGTTGATTTCGCACTGGACGAATATAACGCCGACCTGATCACTCCTGAGATGAAAGCCAAGCTTGATGACGCGCGCGCCAAGATCGTCAGTGGTGAGATTGTCGTAAGCGACGTTGAAGGCAGCAACAGCGGCCATTAGGCCTATCAACCAGTAGGGACGCCCTCTGGGGCGAGGCATATGACCAACGCATTTGCGATCGAGGCCAGGGGGCTGTCGAAAAGTTTTGGCGATGTCAAAGCCAACGATCAGATTGCGCTGAAGGTGCCGGGCGGCACGGTGCATGGCATCGTGGGCGAAAACGGTGCCGGCAAATCCACGCTGCTGAAGATGCTGTTCGGCCTGTACCGCGCCGATAGCGGCGACATTCTTGTATGCGGCCAGACCCAGCATTTCACTGATCCGTCCGACGCCATGGCGGCAGGGATTGGCATGGTGCACCAGCACTTCATGCTGGTGGAGCCTTTCACGGTTCTTGAGAACATCATCCTGGGGGCTGAAGGCAGCGCCAATCTGGATGCCGCCAAGGAGGCCGCGCGGGCGAAACTGTTGATGCTGGAAGACCAGTTCGGCTTCAACCTGCCGCTCGACACCCCGGTCGAGAAACTGTCTGTCGGTGTGCGCCAGCGGGCGGAAATCCTGAAGGCGCTGTACCGTGGCGCGGAAATCCTGATTCTGGACGAGCCCACAGCCGTGCTGACGCCGCAGGAGTGCGAGCAATTGTTCGCGCTGGTGCGCCAGCTGAAGGACCAGGGCAAGACCATCCTGTTCGTCACCCACAAGCTGCACGAAATCATGGCCGTCACCGATGATGTCACCGTGATCCGTGCCGGCAAGACGGTGGCGGAGTGCAAAACAGCGGACACCAACCCCGAGGAGCTCGCGGAACTGATGGTGGGCGCGAAGGTGGTGCGCAAAACCGCCCGCAAACAGCATGAAACGGAAATCGCCCGCCTGCGCCTGACCAGCGTGCATGCGGACGGAGACCATGGGCTGGAACTTAAGGACATCAACCTTGAAGTCTTTGACGGCGAGGTGCTGGGCATCGCGGGCGTCGCCGGTAATGGCCAGACAGAGCTGCTGGAGATCATCACTGGCCTCAGGGCCGTGCGCGAGGGTGTGATCCATATGGGCGGCGAGATCATCGCTGATGACCGGCTGGTGACCAACCCCATCGCGCTTCGCCGTATGGGCATGGCGCACGTAGCCGAAGACCGGCTGAAGACCGGCGTGGTGGAAAGCATGTCCGCGCGCGATAACGCCATTTTGGGTTACCAGCGCGAAAAGGAATTCTCATCCGGCGGCATCCTGAAGCTGAAGGCGATTGCCCAGAAGGCAGCAGCCTATTTCGAAACACAGGACGTGCGCCCCCGGAACCCGGATCTGCCGATTGCGTCCTTCTCCGGCGGTAACCAGCAGAAGCTGGTGATCGCGCGCGAGTTGGCGCACGATCCGCAATTGATGGTGATCGGCCAGCCCACGCGCGGCGTGGACATTGGCGCTGTCACCAAAATCCATGACCAGATCACGGAGCTGAGGAACGCTGGCAAGGCGATCCTGGTGGTGTCGGCAGACCTTGATGAACTGCTGTCCATCTCTGACCGCATCGCCGTAATGTGCGAAGGCGAAATCGTCGGCACCATGAATGTCGAGGACGCGACAGAGACCAAGCTGGGCCTGATGATGGCCGGCGACAAGCGGGAGGCAAGCTGATGGCTGGGCAAAAGAAGCTGCCGTTCTGGGCAGATGCCATCCTGTTGCCGACGCTGAACCTGTTGGCGGCCTTCCTGGTGTCAGGCCTAGTGATCTGGGGGCTGGGTGAAGACCCGCTTGAGGCCCTGAGGCTGATGGTGGACGGTGCCTTCGGTTTCCAGGAAGGGGTTGGCTACACCTTCTATTATGCCACCAACTTTGTGTTTACCGGGCTTGCGGTCTCGGTTGCCTATCACGCCGGTCTTTTCAACATTGGCGGCGAAGGGCAGGCCATGCTGGGCGGGCTTGGCCTGACGCTGGCAGTGTTTCTTGTGGGCGACGTGTCGCCTGTGCTGGCTGTTTTGCTGGCGATTGTTGGTGCCGCCGCCTTCGGTGGTGCCTGGGCCTTCATCCCGGCCTACCTGCAGGCCAAGCGCGGCAGCCATGTGGTGATCACCACCATCATGTTCAACTTTATCGCGTCAGCACTGCTCGCCTACCTTCTTGTGGGGCCACTGCAGCGCCCCGGTGGCCAGATGCCTGAAAGTGCAGACTTCCCTGAAGGCGTGTCCCTGATGCACCTGCAGGACCTGTTCTCGATGATGGGGATCACCTATGAAAGTGGGCCACTGAACCTGTCCGCGCTTATCGCCGTCCTGTGTGCGGTGGGGGTGTGGTTCATGCTGTGGCGCACGCGCTTTGGCTACGAACTCAGGGTCGTGGGCCAGAACCAGAATGCGGCGCGCTACGCCGGTATCTCCGTTACCCGCATGACCGTGGTTGCCATGATGATCTCTGGTGGGCTTGCTGGCATGATGGGCCTGAATGAACTGCTGGGCGAACAACTCAGGCTTCTTGGCAATTTCACGCTCGGCTACGGCTTCGTGGGCATTGCGGTGGCCTTCATGGGCCGCAACCACCCAGTGGGCATCGTGCTGGCCGCCATGCTGTTTGGTGCCCTCTATCAGGGCGGGGCTGAACTGGCGTTCGAAATGCCCAACATTCAGCGGGATTATATTGTCCTGATCCAGGGTCTGGTGATCCTGTTCGCGGGTGCAATGGAGCATCTGTTCCGTGACCCGGTTGAACGCGTCTTCCGACACTTCAGTGAAAGGAGGGCCGCCTGATGGAATTCTTCACTGACATGATCCTGCTCATGGACAGCACGCTCAGGACCGCGACACCGCTGGTGCTCGCTGCCCTTGCGGGGCTGGTGGCAGAACGCTCGGGCATTGTGGATATCGGCCTTGAAGGCAAGATGCTGGCGGCGGCCTTCGCGGCTGCTGCTGCCGCCGCCGTGACAGGTTCGCCCTGGATGGGCATGCTGGCGGGCGTGGGCGCGTCTGTCTTCCTGGCGCTTCTTCACGGCTGGGTGTCGATCGCGCAGCGGGGCAACCAGATCGTTTCCGGCATGGCCATCAATATCGCGGTGGCGGGGCTTGCGCCCACACTGGCGAACTTCTGGTTCCAGAAGGGCGGACAGACTCCGCTGTTGGGCGACGAAGCCCGCTTCAGCACCATCACGCTGCCGTTTGCTGATGCGCTTGCGGACGTGCCGGTGATTGGCGCGCTCTATTCAGAGCTGATCTCCGGCCATAACCTGATCACCTATCTTGCGGCAGCGCTGATCCCGTTGGTGGCCTGGATGCTTTATAAAACCCGCTTTGGCCTTCGCCTGCGGGCCGTGGGCGAAAACCCCGAAGCGGTGGATACCGCCGGTATTTCCGTCACACTTCTTCGCTATCAGGCGATGGTGATTGCGGGTGTGCTGTGCGGCCTGTCGGGCAGTGTGCTGTCGACCGGGCTTGGCGGTGGCTTCATTCGCGACATGTCGGCGGGCAAAGGCTATCTGGCGCTGGCGGCGATGATATTCGGCCGCTGGAAACCGGTGCCAACGCTGCTGGCCTGCCTGCTGTTTGGTTTTGTCGATGCATTGCAAGGCCGCCTGCAGGGTGTTGACCTGCCGCTGATTGGCGAAATTCCGGTACAGTTTACCATGATGCTGCCATACGTGCTGACGGTGGTGATCCTGGCGGGCTTTGCCGGCCGCATGGATGCGCCCAAAGCCAGCGGTACCCCTTATGAGAAGGATCACTAGAATGGCGACAGACATGAAAGCGCTGATTGATGCAGCCATCAAGGCACGCGATGCCGCTTATGCGCCCTATTCGAACCACCCGGTTGGCGCGGCGGTGCTGACGAAGGATGGCCGCGTGTTTGCAGGTGCCAATGTCGAAAACGCGGCATACCCCCTGGGGACCTGCGCCGAGGCGGGTGCCATTTCAGCCATGGTGCTGGCGGGTGAGCGCGAGATTGCCCATGTGGTGGTCGTTGGCCCAGGCGAGGCTACCTGCACGCCCTGCGGCGGCTGCCGCCAGAAGATACGAGAATTCGCCGGACCAGCCGGCAAGCCCATCACGATTTGCGACAAGGACGGCAACATCCTTCTTGAAACCACAAGCGCCGAGCTATTGCCCCACGCGTTCGGTCCCGAAAATATTGACGAGGCCAAAGGGTAAAAGTCATGAGTGTATTCATTCCCCAGGAAGTCATCCGCATCAAGCGCGATGGCGGGACAATTTCAAGTGCGGATATCGAAAAGTTCGTTGAAGGCATCACCGACGGCAGCGTGACGGACGCGCAAGTGTCCGCGCTTGCCATGGCGATCTTCTTCAACGGCATGAGCGCGGAAGAGGGCGCGGCGCTGACACTTGCCATGCGCGACAGCGGCGACGTGATGGACTGGCAGGGCTTCGGCTTTGATGCCGATGCGCCGATTGTGGACAAGCACTCGACCGGCGGCGTTGGCGACAAGGTCAGCCTGATGCTGGCGCCCATCGTGGCGGCCTGTGGTGGGTTTGTGCCAATGATCTCAGGCCGTGGCCTGGGCCATACCGGCGGTACGCTCGACAAGCTTGAAAGCATCCCTGGCTATGATCCATACCCCGATAACGAGATGTTCGCGGGCATCGTGCGTGATGTGGGCTGTTCGATCATCGGGCAGACCGGCAATCTGGCGCCGGCCGACAAGCGCTTTTACGGCATCCGCGACGTCACCGCGACGGTCGAAAGTGTTCCGTTGATCACCGCCTCGATCCTGTCGAAGAAACTGTCTGCGGGGCTGAATGCGCTCGTTATGGACGTCAAGTTCGGTAGTGGCGCCTTCATGGATTCCATGGAAAAAGCCGAAGAACTGGCGGGCAGCATCGTCCGCGTGGCAACGGCTGCGGGCACGCCGACAACTGCGCTTCTCACAGACATGAATCAGGTGCTGGGCACTACGGCGGGCAACGCGGTCGAGATTTTCGAGACGCTTGAGTTCCTCAAGAACCCGGGGCAGGCGGACGCGCGGCTCAAGGAAATCACGCTCGCACTCGCGGCGCATATGCTGGCGCTCTCGGGCGCCCAGCCGGACCTCAAGACTGCGCGCAAGAAGGCCGAAGTAGCACTGACGGATGGTGAAGCGGCGGAAATATTCGCCCAGATGGTCATCGCACAGGGCGGCCCGGTAGACTTTATGGAGCGTGCCGAGGCACACATGCCGCTGGCGCCCGTGGTGAAGCCGGTCTTGCTTGGCGAAGCCGGGTATGTGTCCGCCATGAACACCCGCGCCATCGGCATGGCCGTTGTGGCGCTTGGTGGCGGACGCACCAATCCGGCGCATGATGTGGACCACAGCGTGGGCCTCACGGGGATTTGTCAGATGGGTGACCGGCTTGAGGCAGACCAGCCGTGCGCAATGGTGTATGCTAAAACGGAAGACGCGGCGGATGCCGCGATCCAGGCGGTGCGGGCGTCCGTATCACTGAGCGATACGGCGCCTGACGTGTCGCCGATTGTAGCAAAGATTATCGGAGGGTAAGACCATGGCTCGAGCCTTCATTCTGGTTCTTGACAGTTTCGGCATTGGCGCGGCACCTGATGCTGACCGTTGGGGCGAGGCTGACGCCGACACGCTCGGCCATATCGCGGACTGGTGCGCGGCTGGGAACGTGGCGGAAGACCGCCCGACCGCGGGGCCGATCAAACTGCCAACCATGACCAAGCTGGGCCTCGGCAAGGCTGCCGAACTGGCCACTGGCCGCGAACCCAAAGGCATGGAATATGCGGGTGAGATCACCGGCATGTATGCGGCCTGTGCGGAAGAAAGCTTCGGCAAGGACACGCCCTCCGGCCACTGGGAGATGGCGGGCGTGCCGGTCAAGTTCGACTGGGGCTATTTCCCGCCGGAGTTCCCGAGCTTTCCGGAGGACCTTATTTCCAAGCTGGTGGAGCGTTGCGGCCTGCCTGGCGTGCTGGGCAACAAGGCGGCCTCGGGCACCGTGGTCCTTGATGAGCTTGGTGACGAGCATATGCGCACCGGCAAGCCGATTGTTTACACCTCGGCCGACAGCGTGTTCCAGATTGCGGCGCATGAGGAAACCTTCGGGCTGGAGCGCCTCTATGAAGTGTGCGCGGTGGCCCGCGAGCTGGTGGATGACTATAATATCGGCCGGGTGATCGCCCGCCCGTTTGTGGGCAAGGACGGCAAGTTCGAGCGCACGGGCAACCGGAAGGACCTGGCCACGCCGCCACCCAAGCCAACGCTTCTTGAAAAGCTTGAGGAAGCCGGACGCGAAGTGATCTCAGTTGGTAAGATTGCAGACATTTTCGCTCACAAGGGCCTGACGCAGAAGGTCAAGGCCAATGGTCTTGAAGCGCTGTTCAACACAACGCTTGAGAAGCTTGAAAACGCGCCGGAGGGCTCGCTCACCTTCGTGAATTTTGTCGATTTCGACCAGAGTTTCGGCCACCGCCGCAATGTGGCGGGATATGCCGATGCGCTGGAATATTTCGATACTCGCTTGCCAGAGTTCCTGTCCGGTATGCGGGCGGACGATATTGTGATCCTGACCGCCGACCATGGCTGTGACCCGACCTGGCCGGGCAGCGATCATACGCGCGAGCATGTGCCTTTTGTGGCCTATGGCCCGAACCTCAAACCCGGCAGCGCCGGCGTTCGTAAAAGTTTCGCAGACATCGGCCAGACTGTGGCCACGCATTTGGATATCGCGCCCCTTGACGAGGGCACCAGCGCGATCTGACAACAATGATCTCAAGGGGGAGTATCATGGTACGAATTTTGGGGGCGCTTGTTGCGCTTGTTATGATGGCGGCAGGGTCGGCAGCCCACGCTTATGGCCCGACCGGTCACCGTGTAGTGGCCGAATTGGCATCGAGGCACCTGAGCCCGGAAGCCGCCGCGGCAGTCAAGGAACTGCTGGGTGACGAGTTTATGGCTGAAGCCGCCAACTGGCCGGATGAGATGCGCTCGAACCCGGATGAGTTCTGGCGCCGTACCGCATCACCCTACCACTATATCAACCTGCCTGACGGCCAGACATACGAAGAGAGCATGAAGAACCCGGCGGGGGATGCCATCACGGCGCTCGCGGCCTTCACGGCTACCGTCAAGGACAAGACGGCCTCCCTAGAGGAGCGCCGCAAGGCCCTGTGCTTCATCATTCATATCGTAGGGGACCTGCACCAGCCGCTGCATGCGGGCCGCGCCGAAGATTGGGGCGGCAACCGCATCGATGTGGTGTGGTTTGAGGAAATGAGCAACCTTCACAAGGTGTGGGATGAGGACCTGATCAATTACAAGCTTCTGTCGTTCACAGAATGGGTGCGTTTCCTGGAGCCCAAGATCAAGCCGGCAGACATCACTGAGTGGCAGGACAGTGAACCGCTGGACTGGGTGCGCGAGCTGATCGCCCTCAGGGGCGACATCTATGATGTCGGCAGCGGCATTCTGAGCTACGACTATGTTTACAAATATACCCCGCTGGTGAAATCGCAGCTTTCGAAGGGGGGCATCCGCCTTGCGGGCTATCTGAACAAGGTGTTTACTGCCGAATAAAGGTCGCGGAAATGACTAAACGAATCGGATAGATGGACCGATAGGAAAGGAGGCAGAAATGCCTCCTTTTTTCGTTTGGCGTGTGGCGCTGCATTTAATGCGAATGTCTTAAATGGCGGTTTTTCGTCATACCTGTGCCTTTTGGACCACGGTCTGTCAGATAAAAAAGTTAATGACTAATTAAGGTTTCGGCGAATCTTGACACTTTCGTCAAAAAACTGAAATGAACGACATATAGAAGGTCCCGTGACGCACGGTTTGCGCGCCTTTGGGACTGGTCTTGACCTTTTGGTCAGGATTCGGTTTACTGGCGCGCAGTTATGTGTGGGAACTTTTAAACAGCGAAATAGTTGTTCAAGCATTCGCCTCAAAGGGGCCTCTCGGCAGGGAGTGCGGGTGCCTAATGGAGCTTAGGGAATGAAACGCCAAATGAGAGCTGCTCTCTGCAGCAGCGTTGCACTTGCCGCGATGGCAGCAAGTGTACCTGTAATTGCACAGGAAATTACATCGTCGATCCGTGGTTCGGTGGTTGATGCATCCGGTAACGCCCAGGTGGGTGTGCAGGTTGTTGTCGTGCACGTACCATCCGGTTCGCGCAGCACTTTCACTTCAAACAACTCCGGTGCGTTCGTTGCACGCGGCCTGCGTCCAGGCGGCCCGTACACCGTGACAACCGTAGTCGACGGCAACGAGACTGTTCAGTATGAAGGTCTGGTGCTGAACGTGAGCGAGCCACTGCCGCTGACGCTTTATGTTGCAGCAGCTGGTTCCAGCTTCGAGGAAATCGAAGTAACAGCTGCCCGCATCCAGGCGATCCGTGCCGGTGGCGCGTCGTCTTATGGTTCTGGCCGCATTTCCGAGCTGCCATCCATTGGCCGCGACATCAAAGACACTATCCGCCAGAACCCGTTTGTTGATGTTGGTACCGGTTCCGGTGCAGCGATCTCCATCGGCGGCGGCAACAACCGTTTCAACAGCCTGACTGTTGACGGTGTGCGTCAGGATGATGACTTCGGCCTGAACGGCAACGGTTACCCAACCCAGCGTTCGCCGATCTCCCTCGATACCGTTGAGCAAGTTGGTGTTTCACCAGCACCGTTCAGCGTAGAATTCGGTAAATTCACCGGTGGCCAGATCAACGTTGTGACCAAATCCGGTACCAACGAGTTCCATGGCACTGCCTTCTACCAGTACCGCAACGACAGCACGGCTGGCGACAAGTCTGTAACCCTTGACGGTGAAGACTTTGATGTGGATCTGGGCGATTTCTCCAACAAGTTCTACGGTGCGACCCTTGGCGGCCCGATCATCAAGGACAAGCTGTTCTTCTTCGCAGCTTACGAGAAATTCGAAGGCTCCACGCCGAACACGATCGGTGCTGAAGGTTCTGGCTTTGCCTCTGAAGTTCAGGGTGTAACCCAGGCTGACGTTGAGCGTATCGACCAGATCGCCAGCAGCGTTTACGGCATCGACAACCAGTTCAGCGATACTGGCGGTATTCCGGAAACCGACGAGAAGATCTTCCTCAAGCTCGACTGGAACATCAACGATCGTCACCGTGCATTCGCTTCCTACCAGAAGACTGACGGCAACAGCCTGAGCCAGACCGACCACGGCGGCAACCGCTTCTCCTACAAGTCTCACTGGTATAACCGCTCCGAGAAGCTTGAGGCCTATAACTTCCAGCTGTTCTCCGACTGGTCTGATAACTTCACGACCGAAGTCAAGGTCAGCCGCAAGAAGAACGAAACCGGCCAGGTTGGCCTTGCACTTGATCAAGGCATCGGTGAGATCCAGATCAACACCGATGGCGGTGGCCGTGTGTACCTGGGTATCGATGACAGCCGTCATTCGAACGCCCTCAATAACACCACTTGGCAGGCTAAGTTCAAAGCTGAACTCCTCGCCGGTGACCATACCATGACCTTCGGTTACGAGCTGGACAGCGTTGACGTGTTCAACCTGTTTATTCAGGAAACGCGCGGTGAGTGGCGCTTTGGTTCGATCGACGAGTTCGAGGCCGGCACGCCTGACTTCCTGATCTACCAGAACGCAATCACTAACAACCCGGATGACGGTGCGGCAGAATTCAACCTGACGACGCACACGCTGTATCTGCAGGACCGTTGGGACGTAAATGACAAGCTGACGCTGACCTATGGCCTGCGTGCAGACATCTACTCCCAGCAGAAAGCACCGAACGAGAACCCGAACTTCATCGCACGTCACGGTTTCTCCAACTCGACCTCGCTGAACCACAAGTCCATTATCCAGCCTCGCCTGAGCTTCACGTATGACATCGACGACAAGACCCTTGTTCGCGGTGGCGTAGGCAAGTTCGGTGGTGGTGACCCACTTGTTTGGGTTTCCAACTCTTACTCGCTGGACGGTGTTACGATCGACTCTGAGTTCACGACCGATCCTGCCATCATCAATGGTCTGGACTTCCGTTCCATTCCACAGGTCATCCAGGACGCTCTTGAGCCAGGCAACGGCGACACGTCCGTTATCGACCCTGACTACAAGATCCCATCAATCTGGAAGATGAACCTGGCGGTTGAGCGCTACTTTGACCTGGGTGCACTGGGCGAAGACTGGCACTTCACGGCTGAGGCCATCTGGTCCCGCAACAAGAACCCTGTAGACTGGAAAGAACTGCGTCGTTCCGTAATTGGTACTGCCATTGACGGTTCGCCAATCTACGACCAGCCAGGTGGGTTCGACCTGATGCTGACCAACAACACCGGTGGTGGTTCGAACGTGTATGCCTTCTCCTTCGATAAGTCCTGGGACAACGGCTTCAGCGTATTCGGTTCCTACACCTACACCGATGCCAACATCGCGAACGAGGGCACGAGCTCCACGGCTCAGTCCAACTTCAACTTCGCGGCGCACCTTGACCGGAACAACCGTGCTGTTGGTACGTCGGTATTTGAACGTCCTCACCAGATCAAGCTTGGCGCAACCATGCGTAAAGACTTCTGGGAAGACAACTTCACAACCGTAAGCCTGTTCTACACTGGCCGCTCTGGTCGTCCGTACAGCATCACCCTGGATGAGTTCATTCAGTTTGGTGGTGACCGTTCGATCGACAGCGGCGATGGCCACCTGGTTTATGTTCCGCTTGAAGGCGAAACCGCTGTTCTGGGCTCTGCCGGCGTTGACACAGCGAAAGTTGTGTTTGCTGACGCAGACGTTCAGGCAGACTTCAATGCACTCGTACAGAACTTCGGTCTGAAGCGTGGCCAGTCTGTTGATCTTCAGGGTGAGCGTGCCCCATGGACCAACGACCTTGACCTGCGTGTGTCTCAGGAAGTTCCTGTAGGCAAGTACGGCAAGATCGAGCTGTGGATGGATATGCAGAACGTTCTGAACTTCATCAACAACGGCTGGGGCGAGGTATATGAATCCAACTTCGCTCAACAGGCGATGGTTGATGCGCTGGTTAACCAGTCCACTGGCCAGTTCCTCTACACCAACGTTGAAGCTGCACCGTTCCTGACCTTCCGCGATGTGGACAGCGTCTGGACCGTTCAGTTCGGTGTGAAGTACAAGTTCTAAGGGCCATTTGCCCCCAGTTTTACGCCCGGGGGGCCTCTCCCCGGGCGTTTGTTTTTTAAACCTTTTTATCCATAGACCTTTTTTCATCGCTGTGGTTTAAACGAGTGCGTCGGGAGGGACCCTGTTGAGATGACGAAAAAAGAAGAAAGCGGCCACAAATCCGGTATCCGCCGCGAGAATGTTGCTAAAATTCTGGCAGCTGCAGAGACGGTGTTCGCGGAGAAGGGCTTCAAGGGCGCGAGCGTTGGGCTGATCGCGGAACGTGCGGGCGTGCCTAAGCCTAACGTCTATTATTATTTTGGTGCCAAGGAAGACCTCTACAAGCGGGTGATCGAAGGCGTCTGTTCGATCTGGCTGCATGCGGCCGATACATTCGATGAGACGGAAGACCCGGCAGAGGCCATCCGCACCTACGTATCCTCCAAGATGGACCTGGCCCGCAACCGGCCACACGGTTCACGTCTGTGGGCGATTGAAATGGCCTCTGGCGCGCCATTCCTGCAGGAATATCTGACAGGCACAGTGAAGCCGTGGCTTGAAAGCCGGGAAGCGGTGCTCGAACGCTGGATGTCAGAAGGCAAGCTGTCGCCGGTCAAGGCCCGGTATCTTTTCTATATGATCTGGGCGACAACGCAGAATTACGCTGACTTTGAAGCGCAGATCAATGTGATGAACGACGGCAAGCCGCTGGACGATGAACAGTTCGAGGAAGCCAAGGAAACAGTGATTGCCCTGATCCTGACAAGCGTCGGTCTATAACCGTCCCATCTCCAGAAAGTATCAGAAAGGCGGCCCTTTGGTCGCCTTATTCTTTTTGGTTGAGCAGTTGGATCAATTTGAAGCTGGCACGCCTGACCTGTGCTTCTGTTGGGGTTGTGCCGTTTGTTGACGGTGCAAGGGCCAATAGGCCGTCCTGAAGGCGAAAGTCCACACGACCATCGGTCTCTATGATGGCAAAGCTCTGCGGGAATTCATAGTCACAGCCTGTTTGTACTTCGGTCGCGCGCGGCAGGGCGCGCAGAGGGCCAGCGCCCATTTCAGCCCGAACCAATGGCAGGATGTCCCGGTGGCTCCTGATCCAGTCGGTGGGCACTGAGGCCCCCAGAATAACCAGCGGCACCTTGGTTTGGGCGTCATTGAGGGTGTTGCCATGGCCCAGGGTTCCATTATCGAGAATCTCTTCGCCGTGGTCTGATGTGATGATTACAAGCGTGTTCGTCAGAAGGCCTGATGCCGCCAGTTCGCGCAGCATCTGGCCGATCCGGCGGTCCGTTGCCTGGATAGCAGCCCGGTAGGTGTTGATGTTGGCAATTTCCTGGTCGTCGTAGGGGAAATGGGGGCCGCTGAAGTAGGCCAGGTGGGCCCAGGGCTCATTGCCCATGTGTTTCAGCCTGTGCACCGTCTGGGCCACCACATAGTCGTCCCTGGCACTGTTGTTGCCTGCGGGAGCGAGGTCCCGCACCGCGCCGGGCAGGTAGGTGGTTGCCAGGTCGTACCAGTCCAGCGACTGTGCCTCTGTGGTGCTAACCATATGGCCCGCCTCTGCAAGGGCTGCGAACAGGCCGTGTGCCCGCTTGCTGTGGCGGGCCGGACCGAAGGTGGTGGCCAGTTCGCCAGACAACAGCGTATGCATGCCAAAATGGGTGCAGTTGGCTACGCTGCTGTGGTTAAGCGACAGGAAGCCACGCTTGCCCAGCCCCAGAAGGTTGGGGGCCAGCGACGGGTCATCCTTGATGTCCCCGGAACGGGTGCTGTCGGCAACAACCAGAAGCAGGTTGCGCTTTCGTGTGACCGTCCATGTGTCACCACCGGTGCGCGGGCTGGCGGTGCCGTTATAGGATTGTGCGTATGGGTTGGATGGTCGCGGTCCGAATAAAGGGGTGAACAGCCTTTCGGCATGATAGTGGTGCAGGCCGGTGAAAAAGACCAGGTCACGCTGGCTGTTCAAAAGCCCGGTATCCCGCTGATACAAGAGGAAACCATACAGCGCCTGTGCAGCCACAAGGCTGAGAACAGTCGCTATTATCAGCCTGCGCAGGGGCAGGTGGAACCGCCAGGGCATAAAGCGGGCCGCAAGATACGCCAGTCCGGCAATCAGCGCGAGCAGATACAGAAGCGTGCTCGACAGCCCGATCTGGTCCTGCGCCTGGGGCTGGAACGCAAGCGACAGGACAAAACGGTTCAGGTGCAGGCTGGTGTAGTGGTGAATGGCGATTTCAATCGCCAGTATCGAGACACAAAGCGCGAAGAAGATGTGCGCCGTAATGGGACGGATCATCGCCAGCCCATGTCGGACCAGCACGAAGGCGCAGAACAGAAAAAGGCCATGCAGCAGCGGCACCAACACCGCAAACTTAGGCGTCATTGATGGCCACAGCGCTACTGCCAGCAAAAATAGAATCGTAAATGCTTCAAAGCGATTTGCCGAAGCCTGTACTTGTTTCAACTCGTTCCCCACCCAACGACTGATATATGCAAATATCTCCATTCGATCCTTAGATGGTGTACAGCCTTCACTAAGGTGTGGCAAGCACCTTTTGGTCTAGTCCCTGGCTAGGTCCTCCGGCAGTTTGCGACCACCGGTCCAGAACAGGTATCCTTTCACGATGGCGATGCATGTGCCAATCGTCAAGGCGGTTCTGAGGCCGTCTGCACCTGTGCGCGCGGCTTCGAAGTCACTGATGGCGCCAACCAGGACAGGTCCAAGGCCCATGCCGATCAGGTTCAGCACCAGGAACAGCACCGCGGAGGAAAGCGCCCGCATGCTGGGCGGCACCAATCGGTGGGTCACGGCGATTGAAGGCGCGAGATATAGCGTGGACAGGATCACCACGAGGAAATAAGTGCCAAGCATTACCTCTTTGCTGCTGGTGTGGTAGGTAACCAGCGCAAGTGGGATGGCTGTAACAGCCGTCATGCCCGGCAGCCAGAGATACCAGCGCGGATCTTTTGCGCCGAACCTGTCGGTTAGCGCACCGCCGAGGAACGTGCCGATCATACCGCCAATGCCAGTCACCAGGCCCAGTGTCAGGCCAATCTCGCTTGGGGAAATGCCGTGATAGCGGATCATGAAGCTGGGCATGAAATTGCTGGTGCCATAGCTGACAAACGCCGACATGGCACAGCCGAAGGCGATATAGGGGAAAGATTTCAGCTTGAACAGTATCTGGAAGGTTTCAACCAGGGAATAGCGTTTGTCACTGCCGGGTTTGTCATAGAGGCCGCGGGGCGGTTCCTGAACCGTCATGCGCAGGATAATGGCCAGCAGGACACCCGGGATGCCCACAATCATGAAGGTGGTACGCCAGTCGTAGGCTTCCTGCAGATAGCCGCCCGATGTGTAGCCAAGAAAAATGCCCAGATAGAGCCCTGCTGAATAGACGGCAAGCGCCGTTGACCGCTTGCCCGCCGTGAACATGTCAGAGATCATGGAGTGTGCCGGGGGGCTGCCGCCCGCTTCACCCACGCCTACGCCCATGCGGGCCAGCAACAACTGTGTGAAATTCTGCGCCATGCCGGACAGGGCGGTCATGCCGCTCCAGATCGCCAGCGCAATGGAGATAATATTGCGGCGGTTCATGCGGTCTGCCAGCCGGGCAATCGGCAGGCCAAGGACGGTATAGAAAATGGCGAATGAGAAACCCGACAACAGCCCTAGCTGCGTGTCGGACAGGCCAAGGTCATTCTTGATCGCTTCCTGCAGGATGACCAGGATCTGCCGGTCGATAAAGTTGAACGCATAAACAATTGTCAGAACCACCAGCGCATACGTGCGGGCTCGGTTCGACAGGCTGCCGACCGGCGGCGTCTCCACAGTGTCTTTCATATAACTCCCCTCGCTGCCTTGTTAACAGTCTGGCAGCTTGCGCCTTCCCAAACGCGTACAGAACAAGCTAGGCTGCTTTTGCCGTCCGGCAAGGGCGAAACGTTACGGAAACCTTGGGGGAGGCTGCGTGCCTTATGAAAACTGTCATCCTTCAGTCGCATACAGAAAATGCCCTGACGCCTTGGTTGCGCGGGTGCCTGTCATCGGTTGAGGCTTGGGCCGCGCGGGTGGGCGCCGATTACTGTTTTCTGGGGGACGAATTATTCAGCCATATCCCCCGGTGGGTGCAGGAGAAAGTCTCGCCGCAAACGGTGATCGCCACAGACCTGGCGCGCCTGCGCCTGATGCAGCGTGCCTTACGCGACGGCTATGACCGGGTAGTATGGCTGGACGCCGATATGCTGGTGTTCGCGCCTGAACGGTTTCAGCTGCCAGATGGCACTCACGCCGTGGGGCGCGAGGCGTGGGTGCAGCAAACACATGGCAGCCTGAAGGCCTACAAGAAGGTGCATAACGCCTTCTTGATGACGACAACGGACGATACCTTCCTGCCGTTTTATGCGGACGCGGCTGAACGCATGCTGGCGCGCGCCACGCCGCCGCTGGTGCCGCAGTTCATCGGCCCGAAACTTCTGACAGCGCTTCATAACATGACGGAACTTTGTGTCGAGGAACGGGCGGCTATGCTCAGCCCTCTGGCGCTTCGGGCCGTGCTGAACGGTGGCGGGAAGGCCTATGAGATGACGCTTGAGGGCCACACGGTGCCGCCCGCGGCCTTCAACCTGTCTGCCAGCTATTGCGGCCGGGCAAGCGACGGTGTGTGCAATACAGATGCAGACTATGCAGCTGTTATCGAAAAGCTGATGGCGCCCTAGGGGCGGTTACTCCGCGCGCTGGTCTATACGTTTGCGGAATTCGTCTGCGCTTTCTTTCCGTTCGGAGTAGCGGTCGACCATATAGTCCTTATTACCGCGTGTCAGCAGCGTGAATTTCACCAGTTCCTCCATCACATCCACAATGCGGTTATAGAAGGAAGAGGGCTTCATGCGGTCGTCATCGTCAAACTCGAGCCAGGCTTTCGGGACAGACGACTGGTTGGGAATGGTGATCATGCGCATCCAGCGGCCAATGACCCGCATCTGATTGACAGCATTGAAAGACTGGGACCCGCCACATACCTGCATCAGGGCCAGTGTCTTGCCCTGGGTGGGCCGCACCCCCTGAAGCGCAAGAGGAATCCAGTCTATCTGGGCCTTCATGATGCCAGTCATGGAGCCATGGCGTTCCGGGCTGCACCACACCATGCCTTCAGCCCAGGTCGCCAACTCGCGCAGTTCCAGCACCTTCGGGTGTGTGTCCTCCGCCGCATCCGGCAAGGGCAGGCCTGATGGGTCGAATATTTTTGTTTCACATCCGAAATGGTTAAGAATTCTGCCAGCTTCCATCACCGCGAGCCGACTGAAAGATCGTGACCGCAAAGAACCGTACAGCAGGAGGATGCGGGGTTTCTTGTTCTTATCTTCGAAGTGGAACAGCTGTTCGTCGTCAATCGGCTGCCAGCAATCCTGGTCGATATTCGGGGTGGTGTTGCCTGTCATGGGGGTACTTCCTTACTCGGCGGGTCTGTTTGGCCTTGCGGACAAGGAAAATGGCGCCAGCGGAGCGCCATTTTCAAACTCTATCATTGGCGAGGGCAGCCTAGTCTTCCTTGGCCTCAAGCATCACCTCAACAGCTTTTTCCAGCTGTTTGTCGACGCCTTTGGCAACGTCCTCAGGCAGGTTTTTCACTTTATGGTCAGGCTCGAGCTGCTGGTTCTCCAGATAATTGCCTTCCATGTCACGCTGGCCCACCTGTGGGATGCCGAACACGATATCGCCAGAATGCAGCACTTCCCACCAGACGGCGGTCATGGTGCCAGGCACCGGCATGCCGACAGTGTCGCCGATCTCCAGTGCCTTGTAGGTGTAAGGGAAGGCGTGGGCATCTGAATAGTTGCCTTCGCCCATCACCACGATGGATGGCTTGTACCACTGGTCAAGCGGGTCGCCTTCAAACTCTCGGCCCCGCACTTCCATCTTCAGGTACTGTTCGCCCGATAGCAGCTTGGCCAGGTCGTTATGCAGCCAGCCGCCACCGTTCCAGCGGGTGTCCACCACCACGCTATCCTTGTCGAAGTTGCGGCCCATCAGGTCTGAATAAACCTCGCGGTAGCTGGCGTCATTCATGCCGCGCACATGCACATAGCCAACCTTGCCGTCCGACAGGCTTTCTACAAGCGCCCGGCTCTTTTTCACCCAGCGCTCATACATCAGCTGACTTTCCGCGCCGCCGCTGATCGGCTTGATTACTTCGTCAAAGCGGGTGCCGTCGGCCTTCTCGAAGGTTACACGTGTGCGGTCGCCGGCCTTGTGGTTGAGTAGGGCATGGAGGTTTACGCCGCCCCCGAGTTCCGTGCCGTCAATGGCCACCAGCTTCATGCCGGCTTCCACGTCGCTTTTCGCCTTGTCGAACGGGCCTTTTTCCAGCACTTCTTCAACCAGAAGCGGGCCTTCTGGGGCTGAAAGGTCAAACAGCAGACCCAGGGACGCGGTATCATCGCCGCCATTACCGCCGATATAGTAGGCGCCGGTGTGGGACGCGTTCAGCTCACCCAGCATTTCTTCCATCATCCGGGCGAAATCGCGGTTGTTGCCAATGTTTTCAAGCTTGGCGCTATATTCCAGCTTCATGTCGGCCCAGTCCACACCGTGCAGGTCTGCGGTATAGAATTTGTCCTTCACCTGGCGCCAGATATGCTCGAAGAAATAGGCGCGCTCGGCCTTGCCGTCCAGCTCCATGCTGGCAGACAGGCTGACACCTTTCTTGGCCGCACCACCGCCGTTCAGCTCGAACTTCATGATCTGGCCGCCTGCCAGGACGAACAGGGTTTTCTCGTCCTTGGACAGTTCGATGGTCGCATTGTCGGCGTTCAGCTTGGACAGAAGCTTGGTCTCATGTTCGCGCAGGTCCTGCATCCAAAGGTCATAGCCGCCCTCGAACTGGGACAGGTAGTAAAGCTTGTCCGCGCCCTTCGTCAGCACCGCGTCAGCAAGGTTGGAGGAATGCACGGTCAGGCGCACCGTGCGGTCCTGCATGCCGTCCCATTCGATTTCAACCGACTTGGTTTCGTCTTTCTTTTCTTCTTTTTTGTCGGCGTCTTTATCGCTGGCCTTTTCACCTTCAGTCTTGTCACCTTCTGCCGCTTCTGCCGCTTCTGCCGCTTCTGCCGCTTCGGCCGCTTCCTTGGCCTTTTTCTCTTCTTCCTCTTTCTTCCTCTTGGCGTCTTCCTCCAGCTCTTTCATCAGCTGGTACTCTTCCTTCGACAGGCGGAAGCGGTCATAGGCGTCCTGGTTGAGGAAGCTTGCCATCACGTCAAACTCGCGGCCCCAGCTGCCGTGGTCGCGCTGGCCGTAGCGGCTTGAGAACCACAGAACCGCTTCGCCGCCGGCGTGCCACTTGGGCCCACCGTCCTGATAGCCCGACAGGCTGATATCCACAGGCGCTTTAGTGCCGTCCGCCGGCACGATCGCCACATTGGTGATGAAGATGCGCTTGCGGGCGATGAAATCGATCGTCAGCCACTTGCTGTCCGGCGACCAGTCAAAGGTGATATCACCGTCGGCGTAGGAATAGTTATGTTCCGGCCCGAGAACCTGAACAGCTTCACCAGATTCGATATCCAGAACCTTCAGGATATCGCGGCCAGACAGGAAGGCCACTTTCTTGCCGTCCGGCGAATATTTCGGCTGGAAGGCTTCATTATCGGCATCGAACAGGACTTTTTCGTCGATCAGGGTGCTGGCGAAGAAATATTTCTCGTCTTCATTGCGGATTTTGGCTTCCACCAGTTTCCATTTGCCGTCGCGTTCAGCAGCATACACCAGGCGGTCACCATCCGGGTGGAAATCGACGCTGCGTTCCTGGGTTGGGGTGCTGGTGATGCGTTTGGTTGTCTTGAATTCGGTGGAGGTGACGAATACCTCGCCGCGCGCGACGAAGGCAATCTCCTTGCCGTTCGGCGAAACAGTGAATTCACTGCCAGCGCGGGAGACGGACATGGTCTCTGTGTCTACGCCGTGGCCGTCCACATTGATGTTGATGTCCAGCGCCTTGGGCTTGCCCCTTTCGCCGCTGGTATACACCGTGCCGTGGTGCAGGAAGGCCAAGGTGCCGTCCTTGGCGCGGGTCAGCTCCCGCACCGGGTGTTTGGTGAATTTGGTAATCTGGTTCTGCTCGCCGCTCTTGAGGTCCCGCTTCCACACGTTGAAGGTGCTGTCGGCTTCTTCACTTGTGTAAAAGATCGCGTCGCCCTTGCCCCATAGAGGGTTATGGTCGCCGCCCACAAAGCTGGTCAGCTGTGTGTGCGTGCCTGCCTCACTGTCATACATCCAGATATCGCGGGCGAAGGCGCTGACGTCATGCTTTCTCAGGTCGCTTTCAAGCGCTTTCTCCTCACGGTACAGCAGCTTGCTGCCGTCCTTGTTCCACTGGGCTTCAAAGGCGGGTGTTGTCAGCTCCATCTTTGGTGTGCCGCCAGAGGTGGGCACGCTATAGAGCTCAGACAGGGCGCGGCGCGGGAAGCCGCTGCTGGCTGCACTGTCAGCGCGGGTGGAGCTGAAGGTCACGGCCTTGCCGTCTGGCGTGAAATCATGCGGGATGTCGTTGGCGCTGTGGAAGGTCAGGCGTTTGGCTTCGCCGCCTTCTGCCGGCATGACATAAATATCAAGGTTGCCGTTCCGGTCACTGGCGAAGGCGATCTGCTTGCCGTCGCGGGACCATACTGGGTGGCCGTCCCAGGCTGCGTTAACGGTCAATGGTACAGCCGTGCCGCCCTTCGAGGACACGCTGTAGATATCGCCCTTATAGGCCACCAGAACCGTGTCTCCATCTGGTGAGATGGCGGCATCCGTGAACCAGTCACTGTTGGGTGCCGCGGTGGCGGAAAGGCTGGTGCCGGCAAGAAGGCCCAGCACAAGTGCTGTCGTGTGTTTTTTGAACATGTGTTTCCCCCTTATGGAACGCGTTTGTTTTTATGGGGAGAAACTGTAGCGAAAAATGCCTGCGCGTCTAGTCTCAGCTGAAACTATTGGCCTAGAAAAGGCATAAAAAAGCCGCCCAAAGTTGAGCGGCTTTTCAGCATTATATCTTTGGTTTAATTGGCTGCAGCGTAGGCTTCCACCTGGGACCACACACGCATCAGGTTGCCGCCCAGGATCTTCTGGATGTCAGCTTCGGAATAGCCGCGCTTCAGAAGTCCTTCAATCAGGTTCGGGTAGGAGGCAACGTCCTTGAGGCCGGTCGGCAGGCTATCGCCCACGCCGTCATAATCCGATCCGATGCCCACAGCGTCCACACCCGCCAGCTTGACCACATGATCGATATGATTCAGCACATCTTCAAGGCTTGCGTAGGGGTAGGCGTTTTCGGCCCGGTACTGTTCGGTGAACTGGTCCTTGAGGTCCGTCGAATCTTCAAGTTCTTCGTCGGCCAGATATTCCAGATAGGCCTCGTCGCGCCCGGCGTTATAGACGTTGGCTTCTGCCGTCAGGAAGGCGGAGCCATAGTTGATCATGATCACGCCGCCTTTGGCTGCAAGCGCCTTGATCATCTCGTCCGACATGTTGCGTTCAAACCCAGGCGTGAAATGCCGTGCCGAGCTGTGGCTGGCAATCGGTGGTACGGCCGCGATTTCCATCACGTCACGGAAGGCGTCATCCGACACGTGGCTGATGTCCACCATGATGCCCAGCTCATTCATGCGCTTTACAGCCTGCTTGCCGAAGTCCGACAGGCCGTTCCATTTGCGCTCGGTGTCGTAGGACGAATCCGAGATATGGTTGGCCTTGGAATGCGCCAGCGTGATGTAGCGGATGCCGCGCTCGTAGAAATAATCCAGGTTGGCCAGGTCGCCCGAGATAGGTGAGCCGTTTTCCATACCCAGCGGCAGCGCGATGACGCCGTCTTTCATGGCCTGCTCCACGTCCGCAACCGTCTTGGCGATACGGAATTTGGTTGGGGCGGTTGCCACCATGCGCTCAACAATGCCGATCATTTCCTCGGCATGTTCCTTGGCGCGCGGCGTGCCGTCATAGCTGGCCGGCGTGTAGATGGACATGAAGGGGGCGTTTAGGCCGCCCATGACCGCGCGGGGATAATCGAAGTCACCCTCCTCAGTGGCCTTGGAGACATCTTCCCAGCCAGCGTCAAGGCGGTAGGGTACATCAATATGCGTATCGACGATCAGGGATTGCTGGGCGATGCGGTTGGCATCTGCGCTATAATCTTTCTGCTCTTCGACATTCTCGGAACAGGCGGCAATGGCCAGCATGGATGCGGCTGCGAATAAGGCTCTCACGTGTTAGCTCCCGACTTTTTATCTTTTTGTAAAATGAATTGCTTACGTGGCTAGCGCAGATTCATGGCGGCGGCAAGGCCGCCATGCGAAAATGATGTGGTGTCGGGGTTTTAGCCGATGATCGCGCTTGCCACCTGATAGGTGATGAAGGACGCGATATAAGCCAAGGCAAACAAGTACCCAAGCATGAAGAGCGGCCATTTCCAGCCTGCGGTTTCGCGGCGCGTGACGGCAATGGTGGACAGGCACTGGGGCGCGAAGATGAACCAGGCCATGAAAGAAAAGGCCGTTGGCAAACTCCAGTTGGCGGCGATGGCGGCGCGGACGCCCGCTTCGACCATTTCTTCGCTGCCGCCGATGGAATAAACGGTGCCAAGCGCTGAAATCGCAACCTCGCGCGCGGCCATGCCGGGCACGAGCGCGGCTGAGATTTCCCAGTTGAAGCCGATGGGCGCAAAAATTACCTCAAGCCAGCCGCCAATGATGCCGACAAGGCTGTAGCTGACGGGTGAGGCCGCACCTTCTGGTGCCGCAGGGAAGCTCGCCAGGAACCACAGCAAAATGGTGACGCTGAGGATGATCGTACCAGCCCGGCGCAGGAAGAGACGCGCACGCTCATAAAGGCCGGTCAGGACGTAAGCAAGGCGAGGTGTCTGGTATTTGGGCAGCTCCAACATGAAGGTGTGAGCCTTGCCCTTGGCGACAGTCCGTTTCAGCACCGCTGCAACAATCAGGGCCGCAATGATGCCAGCCAGGTAGAGTGTGAACATGACCACGCCCTGCAGGCCAACCCAATTACCGAACAATGTTGTATTCGGGATAACGGCGCCGATCAGCACAGTATATACCGGAATACGCGCCGAACATGTCATCAGGGGCGCGATCAGGATAGTGGTCAGCCGGTCCTTGGGGTCGGCAATGGTGCGCGCCGCCATGATGCCTGGAATGGCACAGGCGAAGGATGACAAGAGCGGGATGAAGGCCCGGCCGTTCAGGCCCACCGCCGCCATCAGCCGGTCCATCAGGAAGGCGGCACGCGCCATATAGCCCGTGCTTTCCAGCACCAGGATAAAGGCGAACAGAATCAGGATCTGCGGCAGGAACACGATAACCGCCCCCACACCTGCAAGGATGCCGTCCGACAGGAAACTGAGCAGCCAGCCTTCCGGCAGAAGGTCATTCACGCCCGTCTGCAGGTAGGCGATGCCGTCTTCGATCCAGGTCATCGGCGCTTCGGCCCATGAGAAAACGGCCTGGAACATCAGGAATAATATGGCCAGCAGAATGACGGGGCCTGCAACAGGGTGCAGCAGCACATTGTCCAGCACCCGGGTGGTCTTGTGGCCGATGCCTTCGCTCAGGGTCACATCCTTGGCAATCTTCCGGGCTGCACGCTGATAGTCGCGTACACTGGCGCCGAAATAAAGCGTGCTGGGCGCACCCATCTGAAGCGCTTCGATGGTTTTTTCCTTGAGGTCCTGCAGGCCTTTCTTGCGTACGGCCACAGTTTCAACCACAGGCACACCCAGCTTGTGGGCCAGGGCGCTTGCGTCAATGTTGATCCGCTCCCGCGCGGCAAGGTCTGTCATATTGAGTGCGATCACCATCGGCACGCCAAGCGCCCGAAGTTCGATCACGAACCGAAGGTGCTGCGCCAGATTGGTGGCGTCGACCACGCACAGGATGGCGTCCGGGCGGCGCTCGGCCTTGAAAGTGCCCTTCAGAACATCAGTGGTAACAGCTTCATCCGGGCTGCGGGGCGTCATGGAATAGGTGCCGGGCAGGTCGACAAGTTCGATATGATCGTTGCCAAGCAAGGGTCCCGTGCGGCGTTCGACAGTCGCGCCGGGATAGTTGGCCACTTTCTGCCTCAGTCCCGTAAGGGCATTGAACAGGGCAGATTTGCCGCAATTGGGGTTGCCGACAACTGCGACAAGCGATGGGCTACTCATACAAGCTGGACCTTGACAATATTGGCTTCACGGCGGCGTAGGGCCACAGTCATGCGACCGATCCGGACAGCAATGGGGTCACGGCCGATCAGGCTTTGATGCAGGACCTCCACCTCGAGGTCTTCCGCAAAACCCATCTCGCGCAGGCGGTCTGCTGTGTCGGGGTCAATGTCAGGAATATCGGTGGTGTCGAAGGCGATGACATGGCCGAACATGCCGGGCTTCATTGTCCCAAGCGCCACGAGCGCGTCTGCCGCACCGGTCGCTTCGCCTTCAATTTTCTGTTCCTGATTCATGGGCCACGCGCACCTTGAAATTGTTAAAAATGAGAATGGTTCTTAATATTGGTTGGCTCTTAGCATGGAAGTCAAGCACGAACAAGCAGGAACGAAACTCTTGGGGCTGGCAATTTGCCGCAGTATGATGAGCGGAAAGGGAGATTTTATGCAGGCAGGCTATCCTTCAAGCTGGTATGCCCATTCTGTGGGCGCCCACGACGACTATTCAGCGCTTTCCGGCAGCCAACAGGCAGACGTGTGTATCATTGGCGGTGGCTTCACCGGCCTGTCGGCGGCCTGTACCCTCATGGAGGCCGGCAAGACTGTGATCCTTCTTGAGGCGCATCAGGTGGGCTGGGGCGCTTCGGGGCGCAATGGCGGGCAGATGATCCGCGGGTTTGTAGGCCAGGAAAAGCTGGCCAGGCGGTTTGGGGAAGAAGGCGCCAAGGCCGTGGATGCCATGATGTGGGCGGGGCATGACCTGATCCGTCGCCGCATCGATGATTATGGCATCAACTGTGATCTGACACCCGGCTGGCTTGAGGTGGCGTCCACGCCCCGGCAGTTGGCCTCGCTCTATCATCACTATAATGAGATGGAGACCAAATTCCCGGACCGGGGCTGGCATTTCATGGGGGGTGATGAGCTCAGGGCTACCATGGGGGGTGACCAGTTCCTGGGTGGGCTCTTGAGTATGTCGGACGGGCATTTGCACCCTTTGAAGCTGTGTGTCGGGCTGGCGCATGGCGCAGCTTCAAAAGGCGCGAGCATTCATGAACACAGCCCGGTTACGGGGATTGAGCCGGGGCCCCGTGTGCGTGTCATGACAGCAGACGGTGACGTAACGGCCGACCATCTGCTGTTGGCGGCCAATGTGCACCACCAGCTGCCGATCCGGGAGCTGACGGGCACCTCGAGCGCTGCCGCAAGCTATATGATGGCCACTGAACCGCTGGATAGCGCCCTTCTGGATGAGCTGAACCCCAAGCGCTATGCCATCTGCGACACCAAGAAGGTTTGCGACTATTTCCGTATGTCGTCAGATGGGCGTGTGCTGTTTGGCGGGCGGGTGAATTATTCGGGACGCAAGCCGAAATCCGTGCAGGCCAAATTGCTGCCGCGGCTTCTTAAAATCTGGCCACAGCTTGAGGGCGTTAAGATCACCCACGAATGGGGCGGAAGATTGGGCGTGCCTTACGGGCAGGTGCCGCTGATTGGCCGGGTGGGCGACAATATCTGGTTTGGGGCAGGCTATACTGGCCACGGCGTGAATATGGGGAATCTGGCGGGGGATATGCTGGGGCAGGCGATCGCGGGAACCAGCACCCAGCATTTTGATCTATTCGCGAAAATGCCCAAACGGCGGGTGCCGTTCGGGCATTTGTCCTGTGCACGCTGGCTGGGCCAGCAGGCGGTCTCGTTGGCCGTCTTCTATTATTGGCTGAAAGACAGGCTCTAGGTATCAGCCCAGCATGGCGCGGAGCATCCAGCACGCTTTCTCATGGACCGTCAGGCGGTCTGTCAGCAGGCCTGCAGTTACTTCATCACCCGCGTCGGCGGCTTTGCCGATAAGGGGACGGATGCGGTCAGCCACAATCTGGTTGGCGTCCACAAGGGCACGCACCATATCTTCGGCCTGTGCATTTTCATCGCCTTCGCTGATGGTGCCAAGTTCCATATAGGCAGACATGCGGCCGGGTGCTTTCTCGCCCAGTGTCCGGATGCGTTCTGCGATCTCGTCAATCGCGGCGGCCAGTTCCGTATACTGGGTTTCGGTCAGCGTATGCACCGCCTGGAACAGGGGGCCGGTCACGTTCCAGTGGACGTTCTGTGTCAGCACATAAAGCTGCACCGTTTCAGCCAAAACCGGCTTCAGGGCTACGGCCATCTTCTGTTGGTCAGTCTGTGCAAAGCTAGTCATAAAATCCTCCGTTGCTTTGATGAATTATATATAGCGCAGCAGTGCTACAGTGTGAAATTGATTAAATGTGACATTTTAATCGATTTTATCGATTATTTTGGTCCTGCTTTTTCATGTTGCCACAGGCGCCAGCTGTAGAAGATGACATAAAAGGTTATGGGTAGGATTGTGCCCAGTAAAAGGGCTGCCAGATAAGGCCCGGGGACAAAGAAGGATCCCAGGAAAATCAAGCCTCCTGCCACTATGAAAAGTTTGGCTGCGCGCCGGTGCGTTTTCCGCCATACTGTGTCGCTTGATAGCGTCCAAGGAGTGCGTACACCAATGAAGAAATTCGACTTCAGCTTGCTCATATAGTTTCCCATGACTGCGATCAGTACACCGACGGCCGCAATAACGCTATTGGGGCCAATGGGGTCGTACCCGAAAGCACCTGCAACGATGGCCGACTGGGCGACGGTCATCACACCCACGGTGCCTAATATTATGGCATGGATGGCTTTCCGGGACTTGGTGATATTGTCCTTCCGTGGCTCCAGCAGGGGCAGGGCAGCGAAAATCAGCATGATAAGAACCTGGATGCCCGGCAACAGGAAGAAGGCAAAGGCGGGCTCTGCCCAATTGTCGACTTCGCCGTATATGTTCCAGTGCACGGGCACCTGGGTTTCGGGCTCTGTTAAAAGAAAGGCGATCACGCCGGAGGACAGGGTCAAGGCAACCAGCGCCCATGCGAATTTGAATTTCACCAACGTCATTTGATGCTCCCTTTTTTGTCTTTTCCGAAAACCTCGGCCACCAGCGCCAGCATCTCCTCCACCACACTCGTATTCAGGCTGTATGTGATGGTGGTTCCGCTACGCTCGGTCGTTACGAGATCCGCCGCCTTGAGAACATTGAAATGCCCCGAAAGTGTCGACTTTCCGACCTCAAGCTGGTCAGAAATCTCGCCCGCTGTCATGTCTCGGGCTTTCAGCATTGTCAGGATTTGTCGCCTGACTGGCGACGACAATGCGTGAAATACATCTGCCATGCTAGGTCCTTATTTCTGTATTTCGCTAAATACCGAAATAAGGACTGACAAAGAAAAAGTCAAGTGTCTGCCTTAGACCAATTTCAGTAGGACCGCGCCAAAGGCAATCAGCGGCACAGCAAGCCAGCGGCGTCGGCTGATAGGCTCCTTCAGCCACCAGGCACCGATCAACAGTGCGAACAGGATGCTGGTTTCGCGGATTGCTGCGACTTCACCAAGTGAGCCAATACTGTAGGCATAAAGTGCAATCGCGTAACCGCCCTGCGCGATGATGCCGGCAGTCATGCTGGTGCGCCAGCCCTTTCCGGCTGCCTTCAAAATCTGAGGCCCTTGGTGGAGGGCAGAATAGGTCAGGAATATTGGGGCGAAGGCGAGTGATGACCAGATGATGTAAGTCAGCGGCTCGGGTGCGACACGCACGGCCAGGCCGTCTACAATAGTGTAGCTGGCGATCATCGCGCCAGTCAGTAGGGCGAAAAAGAAGCCGTTTTCACGGGCAGTGCCGCCTGTGGTCGCCTTGCCCGTTGAGGTGCTGATGAAAATGCCAATGGCAAGGATTATCACCGCGCCCACCTCAATGAGTGACATTTCCCCTTCCAGGAACAGATAGCTGAAGATGGCCACCAGCGTTGGTCCCATGCCGCGGGCAATGGGGTAAATGAAGGTCAACGCGCCCATCTCCAGCGCCTTTGTGAGCGCCAGTTGGTATATCAGGTGAATGCTGAAGGAAGCCAAAAGCCAGGGCCACAGGTCAGGTGGCGGCAACGGCGCCAGTGGTACAAGGGGCAGGAACAGAAGCCCGGTGAACCCAGAGATGCCCACCATTGCAGCCTTCTTGTCTTCAGCGCGCTTCAGGACTGCGTTCCAGACCGCATGCATGCAGGCCGATACCAGGATCAGGATCGTGGCCAGTGTGTTGTCTGTGAGTGTGCTGTCCGGAAAAGTGATAGTGCGATTACCTCAGTTTGCTACAGGCATCCTGGATGCGGCTGCAGGCTTCCTTGAGGGCTTCGTTTGACGTGGCGTAGGATACGCGGACGTGGGGGCTGAGGCCGAAGGCCGCACCATGCACGGCCGCAACGCCGAAGTCTTCAAGGATATAGGTGACGAAGTCTTCGTCTGTTTCCAGCCGTTTGCCGGACGGCGTGGTCTTGCCCATGCAGCCCGCGACACTTGGGTAGACATAAAAGGCGCCTTCTGGCGTCGGGCAACTGATGCCTTCTGCCGCGTTTAGCATCTCAACGACAAAGTCGCGCCGTTCCTGGAATTTGCCCGCGCGGATAGGCAGGAGGCCCTGATCGCCCGTGAGCGCCGCGACTGTCGCGGCTTGGCTGATGGAACAGGGGTTTGATGTGCTCTGGCTTTGAACCTTGGCCATGGCCTTGATCAGCTTCGCGTCGCCGCCCGCATATCCAATGCGCCAGCCGGTCATGGCATAGGCTTTGGCCACGCCGTTCATCGTTAGCGTGCGGTGGGCGATCGCGGGCACTGCCTGCGCTATGGTTTTGAAGTTGAAACCGTCATAGACGATGTGCTCATAGATATCGTCCGCGAACACCCAGACATGTTCATGGCGCTCGAGCACTGCCCCGAGTGCCTTAATCTCAGCTTCCGTATAAGCCGCGCCCGAGGGGTTCGATGGCGAATTGAAAATCAGCCATTTCGTTTTTGGTGTGATGGCGGTCTCAAGCATTTCGGGCGTCATTTTGAAATTTGTATCGATCGATGTGTGCACAAACACGGGCGTGCCGCCCGCAAGCTGCACGATATCAGGATAGCTGACCCAATAAGGTGTCGGGATCACCACTTCGTCGCCCGGGTTCAGCGTTGCCATCATGGCGTTATAGACCGTGTGCTTGCCGCCCGAGTTCACTGTGATCTGGTCCGGCGTGAACTGAAGGCCGTTCTCGCGCTTGAATTTCTCAATCACCGCGGCCTTGCATTCAGGCGTGCCGTCGACCGCCGTATATTTGGTCTGGCCCTCCCAGATGGCCTTGATCGCCGCTTCCTTGATATGGTCCGGCGTATCGAAATCCGGCTCACCTGCACCCAGGCCAATCACGTCCTTGCCGGCGGCCTTCAACTCGCGAGCCTTGGTGGACACGGCGATGGTGGGGCTTGGGTTGATGCGGTCGAGCGTCTTGGACAGGAAGGTCATGGATATTCTCTGTGTGGCGGCTGCGTGACAGCAGCGGGAACGGTTCCTGCACACATTATGGTGAAGGGGTAGGGCCCGCAACGGTTAGTTGGTCTGGCAAACGAATTGTCGTCCGGTGCTCAAGAAATTGTTGGCGCAAGAGGGCTGGACGATACGTTTGAAAAGGCGCACCGTTCGTTGTCATCAAGTTATCCGCAGGAGCTGGTTCCGTGTCCATCTATGCCTACCTTTCCTTCGCAGGTGCGATGTTCTTCCTGGCGCTGTCGCCGGGCCCGGGGTTGGCCGCGATTGTGTCGCGTACGCTCAGCGCAGGGCAGGCGGCCGGTTTCCGCATGGTTGTTGGCGTGGTGCTGGTGGACTTCCTGTTTCTTGCGCTAGCAATGGCTGGCCTGTCAGCGGTTGCGACCTTGATGGGGCCTTTCTTCATGTTGGTGAAATATGCTGCGGCTGGATATCTGGTGTGGCTTGGCATCAAAGCCTGGCGTACCGCGGGCGCACCTGTCATGGCGGTGAAAGACAAGGCGGCATCGGGCCACAGGGATGTAATGCTGGGCGCGTTGGTCACCCTGGGTAACCCGAAGGCGATCATTTTCTATAGCGCGCTGTTGCCTACCTTCTTTGATGTAGCGCATATGGACCTGACGGCCTATGTGATTTGCTGCCTGATCATTGCGCCTGTGATGTTTGCTGTATGCGGCGGCTATATTCTGGCGGCCAATCGGTCGCGCCTCTTGTTCCAGGACAGGGCGCGCAAGCGTCTGCTGGATCGTGGCATCGGGTCCGTGTTGATGGGGTCGGGAATCCTTGTAGCCACCCGGTGAAAAGAAGGCGGATAGCGCACCAGGCCTGGGATAAGGCCGGCCCAAGGCTGGCGCGCTATTGTCCTCAGAACGGGCAAACCATAGCGACATGATCTGGCCCAGCCGACCCGGACAAGGGTTTGGGGAGAGGAGATCGTCCGGGCGAAGGTGGAAGGCGGCCAGGTGGTTTGGTAGGTCCCAGCCGCCCTCCGAGGGACAAGGTATAATCCTTGTATTCCTTAGAAGCTTGCGCTGATGCCAGCAACAACACCCGCGCTGCCGATGCCGGATACATTGGTGTCAACGTAGGTGACAGACAGCGAGAATTGCTCGAACGCATATGATACGCCTAGGTTCCAGTCCCACTTGTCGTTGCCGAAGGCGCCGTCTTCATAAGCGACATGGCCGGCGAGCGAGAATGGCGTTTCCCCAAGCGGCATGCTGCCGTCCAGATAGAGATAGATGTTGTCGGTGCCGCCTACATTGTCCTGGTCCCAGACATAGGCTGCGCCCGCTGTCCAACTGACAGTTTCCTGGATGGTGCCACCAACCGAGCCATACAGTTCTACATAATAGGTGTCGGATGAGCCTGGGTAGGTATAGGCAAGCACACCAATGTCTGTGGAAAGGTCACCGATCTGGCTGGCGTAACCTGCGTAGATATCAAGCTCAAGCTCGGAGCCGGCATAACTCTCGATCGAGCTGCCCCAGGTGCCGATGTAGAAGCCGCTTTCGTGGCTTACGTCGAAGCCGCCCTGGAATGCCATATCTTTGTCAGACAACGACAGGCCACGAAAACGGTAGTCGGTCACGAGCGCCGCATTGGCGGAAAGCGAGAAGGCGGACGCGCTGTCTTGTGCGGAAGCGGCTGGGGCTACAGCCGCGCCAGCGAGCAGGGTGGCGCCAAGAAAAAGTGATTTTTTCACAGTCAAAAATGATTTAGTGGGCATGGTTTCCTCCGATAATAAATCTGTGTTTTTTGATCCATTCGAAGGCCTAAACAGCAAACTGTGTGCCAATTTGTAATATTCTTATAAAACAGCGGGAATCTGGGATATTTTCTGTTTCATTTGTAACGGAATGCGACATCAAATGATGAAAATATGTCCAATGATTAAAAAATAGACAGGTTGTAGTCACGAAATTGTGCAGCTCCGGGCTTGAAAACAAACCGTGAACAAGGCAGTCTGCCCCAAGTCGAGTCTTTGATATGCGGAGCCCACCATGATTCCTGACGGCGCCAATGTGCCTTTCGTTCCCCACAGGCCGGAACGCCCGGAGAAATCCGAGGCGGGCATTGCCTTCGAACTGGTGAGCGAATTTACGCCGTCAGGAGACCAGCCCACGGCTATCAAGGAGCTGGTTAGCGGTATCGCCGACAAGGAGCGCGACCAGGTGCTTCTGGGGGTTACGGGCTCTGGCAAGACCTACACCATGGCTAAAATCATTGAACAGACCCAGCGCCCGGCACTGATCCTGGCGCCCAACAAGACGCTGGCGGCCCAGCTCTATGGCGAGTTCAAAAGCTTCTTCCCCAATAACGCGGTGGAATATTTCGTTTCCTACTATGATTATTACCAGCCGGAAGCTTACGTGCCGCGCACCGACACGTTCGTGGAGAAGGAAGCCACGATCAACGAACAGATCGACCGCATGCGCCACTCGGCCACGCGTGCTATTTTGGAGCGCGACGATGTGATCATCGTGGCGTCCGTCAGCTGCATATACGGTATCGGGTCTGTTGAGACCTACACGGCCATGACCTTCGCGCTGAAGGCGGGCACGGAAGTGGATCAGCGCGAATTGCTGCGCCGCCTTGTGGCCATGCAATATACCCGCAATGACGCCGCCTTCCAGCGCGGCACCTTCCGGGTACGCGGCGACGTGATCGACATCTTCCCAAGCCACTATGAAGACCGGGCCTGGCGTTTGATGATGTTCGGCGATGAGATCGAGGAAATCGTGGAGTTCGATCCGCTGACGGGTGAGAAGGTGCGCACGCTCGACATGGTGAAAATCTATGCCAACAGCCACTATGTGACGCCGCGGCCAACGCTTGACCAGGCGATCAAGCATATCAAGGCGGAGTTGACGGAGCGGCTCAAGTGGTATGAAGACCGGGGCCGGATTCTTGAGAGCCAGCGGCTGGAGCAGCGCACCCGTTTTGACCTTGAGATGATGGAAGCCACCGGCGCCTGCGCGGGCATTGAAAACTACAGCCGGTATCTGACGGGCCGCCGCCCGGGCGATCCGCCTCCAACCCTGTTTGAATATATCCCCGAAAACGCGCTGTTGTTCGTGGACGAAAGCCACGTCAGCGTCAGCCAGATTGGCGGCATGAGCCGGGGCGACGCCAAGCGTAAATCCACGCTGGCGGACTATGGCTTCCGGCTGCCGTCCTGCATGGACAACCGCCCGCTGAAGTTCGAGGAATGGGACGCCATGCGCCCGCAGACGGTTTATGTGTCCGCCACCCCGGGCGACTGGGAGATGGAGCGCACGGGCGGCGTGTTCACCGAACAGGTCATTCGCCCCACGGGCCTGATCGACCCCGAGATTGACATCCGCCCGGTTGAAACCCAGGTGGATGACCTGATGCACGAGGCGCGCAGGCAGGCCGAAAAGGGTATGCGCGTGCTGGTCACCACGCTGACGAAGCGCATGGCCGAGGACCTGACGGAATATCTGCACGAGAATGGCGTGAAGGTGCGCTACATGCATTCGGACATCGACACACTGGAGCGGATCGAGATCATCCGCGATCTCAGGCTTGGCGCCTTTGACGTGCTGGTGGGTATCAACCTGCTGCGCGAGGGTCTGGATATCCCCGAATGTGGGCTTGTGGCCATATTGGACGCGGACAAGGAAGGTTTCCTCCGGTCAGAGCGATCGCTGGTGCAGACCATTGGGCGGGCGGCACGGAACGTGGAGGGCCGCGTGATCCTGTACGCTGACAAGATCACCCGTTCGATGAAGGCTGCGATTGACGAGACCGACCGCAGGCGCGCCAAACAGCTGGCCTATAACGAGGCACATGGCATCACCCCGCAGACGGTGAAGAAGAACATCGGTGATTCGATGGCTGACGTGTCGGCGGGCGATTATGTCACTGTGGATATCGGCGGCGACGCCCAGCATCTGGTGGGCTCGAACCTCAAGAAGCATCTGGAGGACCTCACAGCCAAAATGCGCACGGCTGCAGAGAATCTGGAGTTCGAGGAAGCTGCAAGATTGCGCGACGAAATCCGCAAGCTGGAGGCGGGCGAGCTGGGGATTTCAGATCCGCGCGTCAAGCCCAGGGGGCGCGCCACCGGCGGCCGCCCCGGCACGCGCACCAAAAAGGCCAAGTCCACACCGAAGCTTTACTAGGGGGCGCACGATGACACGCGATGAATTCGATGCTTACTGTAAGTCTCTAACAGCTACCACGAACGTGGTGCAGTGGGGTAACTCGTCCGTCTGGAAGGTGGGAGGGAAAATCTTCACCATCTGCTCGCACTGGGGACCGGTGGACCGGGACTGCATCAGCTTCAAATGCACCGACCACAGCTATCAGGTACTGTGTGAACTGCCGGGCGTGGTGCCAGCGCCGTACCTCGCGCGCGCCAAATGGGTGCAGGTGCAATCGGGCGAGACGCTCACAGACGATGATATCAAAAGCTATATTGAGGAAGCACACGCCATTATCGCCACCAAGCTGACCAAAAAGCAGCAGCGGGATCTGGGGCTGCTGCCCGCCTGATTGGCAAATTTTGCTATTAGCGGCCCGGTGGATTTGTGTCGAGTGTGGCCTTGAGTGCAGTCACGCGGGGCCCTGCCCAGTCCTTCAAATACGCCAGACGCATATCCGCTTCAGACAGGCGCATCAGATACCCCAGCAGATAGTCATAAGGCACGGCCACAGTGAAGGCGCCTGCCCCGCGGGATGCCGAGCGCACATCCACCCGGAGGGTCGAGCCGGCTTTGACAGCTGCCGTGATATCTTCGAACGCCAGCCGGATGACATATTCCTCGAAGAAGGAGGGATAGTAGGGTGCATTGTTGCTGTAGCGGTCCACCAACGTCAAATTTCGGCCCGCGCCACCAAGGGTGGCCCAGCGGTAATTCTTCCACCAGCCGCGACGATTGGCGTAGGCTTCCGCCGTTGCGTTCCGCGCATCCAGTTGGTCCTGGTCCACAGTGTCGGAAAATTTCACGGTCAGGTAAATCTGCGGGCTGAGCGTGCCGGACACGGGATCATAATAGGTGCGGATGAAATAGCCCACATGGCCGCCATTGCTGCTGAGCGCCAGAATGGCTTCGGCCGAGCTGATGCTGGCATCAGCCCCACGGATACGAAGTCGGCTGTTGCCCGGATCGCGGAAGATGCCGGACTTTTTATAGACAGCCTGAATGTAGGACAGCTGCTTCGAGGCTTCCCTCCGGGCCTTTTTCAGTCGCTTGGCCTCGGCCTTTGCGCGCTTCTTTTCTTCCCGCAGGCGAGCCTTTTCCGCCTTCTTCTTGGCCTTCAGGACAGACTTGAGATGCTTTTTCTCGTCGCGGGAAAGCGGCTTGGTGTCGACAGCCTGCAGTTCCGCAATCGTCATTTCCTCATAGGGCTTGTTGGGTGTGTCGGCCAATACCGGGCCGGATAAAAAGGTCAAGGCAAGTGCGAGCGCTAACAACTGTTTCATGATCATCCCCCATCTTGGATGGTGGGAGAATAGCAAGAACAAAAAGAGAACACAAATAAATTGTGCCAATGCAACTGACTGGAGTGCTTAGGTTCCGGCCTTGGCACGCAGGGCGGCGCGCAGGCGTTCCACCAGCTGTTTGTCAGCTGCTGCCAGATAGTTTTCTTCCGCCGTTCGGGCGAAATAGCCGACCAGATAGGCGAAGGGTATTTCGAGCTGCATGTCGCCTGAGACTTCCGAATGCAGCGTGACCCTGATGCCGCTGCCCACCTTGACCGGTGCGAACAGGTCTGCGGTCTCAACCGGAATTTCAAGTTCCTCGGTTGCGCCAAGCCTGGCTTTGCCGGTGCGCCCTTCAAGGGTGGCGACTGCCAGGTCGATCAGTGTATTCTTTTTGAGGTAGCGTGCAGTATAGCCGTTCCACTGGTGCATGCGGGCGCCCGCGGTGCGGCGACGCGAGGCGGGCATCAGCGTGGTATCGTCTTCCACGGCTTCCGACCCGGTTGTTTCCACCACAATCCAGGACCTGACGGTGCCTGTGGTTTCATCGCGGTGGGAGGCGACATAATATTCGATGATGCCGCGTCGCCCCAAAATCATTAAATTCCTGGCGCTCAAGGACTGGCCACGGGCTTCCTGTCCTGTGCCCTCTGTACCATCATATAACTTGGTCAGCCGGTAGGCCCGCTCAGCCATCTTGTGCATGTCGGTGAAGCTCAACACTGCAGTGTCCTCGGCGGTGGCATCGCCGGCTGCCGGTGCCAGCAGGCATAGGCCCAAGGCAAGCGTGGCCAAAATCAGTTGTTTCATGATTGGTTATCCCCCCCAAAAAAGTGCCAGTCTGTCAATCGATCCCATTTACCGTGCTGCGGCGCTCGAGCTGCATATTGTCTTTCCAGACACCGTGCAGCTTGCCGATACGTTCCCTCACACCGAATACGCGAAAACCACAGGCCTCGTGTATCGCACGCGACGCTTCGTTTTCGGGGAAAATGCCCGCTTGAAGCGTCCAGAGACCAAGCTCTTCCGAGCGTTTGACCAGGGCATTGAGAAGCAATTTGCCCACACCCTTGCCGCGCGCGTCCTCCCCCACATAAACGCTGACTTCCGCCACACCGCCATAAACGCAGCGGTCGGACACCGGCCACAGGATAGCCCAGCCCAGGATCTCGTCGCCTTCCACGGCCACAAGGGCGCTATTTTTCACGCTTTTTCCTTCAAAATCGGCTTGTGCCTTGGGCGTGGTCTCGAAAGTCGCGAGGCCGGTTCTGATGCCCTCCTGGTAGATGCGGTCCACATCGGGCCAGTCAGCAGGGCAATAGTCGCGGGTTGATATCATTTCTGGGAACTCCTTGATCCCTAAAAATCTAGCGCTGAAACCATGAGCCGGGCAAGGCGTAAGTTTCCATAAATCGATGATGTATGTTCATGAGTTCGGGTCGCCATTGCGGGCATCTGTGCGCTGTAAGGCCCGACGGATAAAACCGGGCAGGCGCGGGGTGATGCGCCTGATTTTCCCGTTGGTTACGGGGAAGCGGGCGCGTGTGCGCCTGATCCAGCGCTTTAGTCTGGGGTTGAAGGCGGCCACAGCCAATCCAAGGGCGATCAGGACGATACCGGTTGGTATGGGGAGCGGCAGCGTGATGGCGCCAAGGGTTGCCAGAAGAATAGCCAGGGGCAGAGCGGCCCATTTCAAAAGACGCAGGCGAGCGCGGGTCCATCTCAGGGAAGGAGGTTTCATATTTGTTGCCGGGTCCATACGCAGATTGGCACTGTTCATGCCTGGGAAATGTCTCATAATTATGACTGCAGGCCGGGGGGTGTGGCATTTTCCCGCAACTTGTGGCCTAAAGGGTACAGAGATCAAAGAATTAGGGGAGAACATGATGGAAAATGCACTTTTGGGCCCAGTTCTGGGGCAGGTAGCGGTGACAATTTTGGCTTTCATTATGCTGTTTGTTCGGCGGATACCTGCATTGACTTCGATGAAGGCAACGAACGCGCAACTGCAGGACAAAGCCAATTTGGCGCTGCTGCCGGACAAGGCCAAATTTGCGGGCGAGAACTATAACCACCAGTTCGAGATGCCGGTGCTTTTCTACGTTTTATGTTTGGGGGCCATGGCTACCGGGCTGGGTGACGCGCTGACGGTCCAGCTGGCATGGGCATATGTGGGCCTTAGGCTGGTTCACCATGTAATTCACGTGACTTACAATAAAGTGATGCACCGCTTCGCGGTATTTATGCTCAGCGGGCTTGTGATTGTTGCAATGTTCGGTCAGATTGCCTTCAAATACTGGAGCATCTGATGGCGGATTTTTTCGATCATATCACGGATAAGCACAAAGCTTTCGTTGAAGACCAACCCATGTTTTTCACGGCAACTGCCTGTGCAGAGGGGCGTATCAACCTGAGCCCCAAGGGCATGGACTGTTTCCGGGTGCTGGGACCCAAGCTGTGCGGCTATCTGGATATGACCGGAAGCGGGAATGAAACATCCGCCCATATCAGGAACGACGGGCGCATTACGCTGATGTTCAACAGCTTCACGCGGAATGCGCTGATTTACCGGGTTTACGGTCGGGGCCGGGTGGTGCGGCCGCACCATCCTGAATTCGCTGAGCTGAAGCCGCAATTCCCGGACCTGCCTGGGGCCCGCCAGATTATCCTGGTGGACGTGGAAAGCACGCAAACCAGTTGCGGCTATGCCGTGCCTGAGATGGAGCTGGTTGCCGAGCGCCAGACCCTGAAGAAATTCGCTGAGGCCCGGGGGGAAGACGGTATTCGCGACTATCAGCAACAGAAAAACCTTGTTTCAATCGACGGGTTCGAAACGGGCCTGAACGACTGATGCTATGACCGAAGTATTTGAAGACCATAATCGCCTGATCCCCGTCCGCACGGGACTGTCCGCGTCTGACGCTCAGTTGCTGAAGTCCGTGCTGAACGCCAATGGTGTGGATGTGTTTCTGACCAACGAGAATATGGGCTCCATGAACATCGGCCTGCGAACAGATGTTATGGTACGGGCGATCGACAAGGTGCGGGTGGATGCCGTTCTCAACAAGGTGGCGACCATGCCGCGCTGCCAGCTGCCAACGCGGCTGGACGAGGACGGTGAAGAAATTGCCTGCCGCCACTGCGGGTCCGAGCGGGTGCATCCGTTTGAGGGGGCGGTGCCAACCATCATCCCTGGCATCAAGCTGAAGGCCACAAAGGGAGAGCGCTGGTACCACTGTTTGCAGTGCGACAGCTATTTCAAGAACGGCGTGTCACGTACAGCCAGCTTCCCGCTCGCCCTGATGTGGGGCGCCACCTTGGCGGCGCTCACCCTTGGCATCATCTGGCTGATCGAGTTCCTGCGCTGGCTATAGGCTTCTAAAGGTTCTCCGAAATCGGAAGGGTGCGTACACGCTTGCCACTTGCCGCAAAGATCGCATTCGTCAGGGCCGGAATAAGCGGCGGTAACGCCACTTCGCCGGTGCCGCGAGGGTCTTCGTCGCCAAAGTCCATGATCCGGACATTGATTTCCGGGGGAGCCTCGCCGATCCTCATCATCTGATAGCTGTCGAAGTTGTTGGTGACGGGCACGCCGTCCTCGAAGCGGAAATTACCGTATTTGGCAGCCGAAAGCCCGTCGTTTATGCCGCCCTCCACTTGCGCCCGCACGCCTAGGGGGTTAACTGCCAGGCCACAATCGATGGCGCTGGTTACCTTGTGGACCCGATAGTCGGTGTCACCGATCATCTCAATTTCAACGACATGGGCGCAGGTGCCTGAGAATGTGTGATAGATGGCAATACCCTGGCCCCAGCCGTCCGGCATGCGGCGGCCGTATCTGGCATCTTTTGCAACAGCCTTAAGAATTTTGCGGAAGCGCTCGTATTCCAACAAAGGAAAGGGCCATGTATCCAGTTTCTGAAAATCCTTGCGGCTGTATAGGTCCAGCAGGAAGTCCAGCGGGTCCTTGCCTGCCGCTATGGCCACTTCATTCAGGAATCCCTGAATAACCCAGGCCGCAGTATTATGCTGGGGCCCGCGCCAGGGCCCGCGCCGGACGTTATTTTCAATGTAACCCCATTCGCCTCTATAGTTGTCCACGAGGCCCATCGGCGGTTCCATGGCCGCGTTCCTGATCCAGCCGTCTGCCGCCGTTCTGACGTGCCAACCGGTCAAGCGGCCTTTTGCGTCGACTGCGGCGCGCATCCGGTACATGGCTGATGGGTTTACGTGGTCCTGCTCCATCTCGTCTTCGCGGGTCCAGGTGACTTTCACCGGCGCACCGATCGCTTTTGAAAGAATACAGGCCTCCATGACAAAGTCGGGCGCATATTTGCGGCCAAGGCCGGTGCCACACCGCATCACATTGCTGGTGATCTTGCTTATGGGCAGGTCCGTTGCCGCGGCCGCCGCATTGATGGATTCGGTAATCGACTGGTGGCTGGTCCAGATTTCAGCGCTGTCTGCCTTGACGTCTGCAATGCAGTTGTGGGGCTCCATACAGGCATGCGCCCAGTGGGGGTGATAATAGGTTGCTTCGATGACTTTATCGGCTTCAGCCATTGCTTTGGCCAGGTCGCCGCCTTCTTTGCTGTCAGCCACCTCGCCGGTTTCCAGATGCTCGGCCATTCGGGCTTTCAAAACAGCGCTGCTTTCGCCAGCGGCCCTGCTGCCGTCCCACTCGATTTCTGCCATGTCGGCTGCTTTTTTGGCCCGCCAGAAGCTGTCGGCGATAATGGCAAGGCCAGCTGGCAGGATACGGGGCCTGGAAAGGTCATCCGGTCTGCGGGCAATCTCAACAACATGCTTGACCCCAGGCAAGGCAAGAAGCGCGTCGCGGTCATAGGAAACCAATGATCCGTTCAGGTGTGGACACCGCCGGATAACAGCGTGTTTCATATCCGGAATGTCGGAATCTATGCCGAAGATGGGCTGGCCCGTGGCAATGGCCGTGGCATGGACATTGCGCTGATCCTTGCCGATCAGGGTTCGGTCCTTGGCTGCTTTCGGGGTCGCATTCCCTCTTAAGACGGTATAATCCGTCCGCCGAGTGTCCGAGACAAGATACTTATAGGGAAGGCTTACCTTTGTGTTCTTGTTGTAAACGGCGCCGTTCCTTGTTTCCAGGTGGTTAAGGGGAACGCTCCAGCGGATTGCGGCCGCATGCAGGAACAGGTCACGGGCGTATGCGGCTGTGTGCCTTAGTGGCCCCCAGACCATCATGGTGGATAGGCTGCCGCCCGCACCTTGTGGCATCGGGCCTTCACTGGCGCGGCCCTCTGCATCGGCATGACCCTGAAAGGCCATCATTTCAATGCCGGTCTGATTGGGGTCGAGATCCAGCTCTTCCGCGATGATCTGTGCCGCTGTTGTGATCATGCCCTGGCCCATATCCGGGATTGGGACACAAACAAAAATCTGGCCGTCCTCGGTGAAGCGCAAGCAAGGCGTCACGTTGCCACTATTGTCGGTGTCGGTTGCTAGGACGGATGGAGTAGACGAAATGCTGAGTATCAGGGCTGTTGTGCCAGCGGCGGATTTCAGGAAGGATCGGCGGGATACATGGTTTGTCATCGTGCGTCTCCTTATGCGCCAGCAAGGTTCTGTGCGGCCAGTTTGATGGCCTTGCGGATGCGGTAATAGCTGCCACACCGGCACAGGTTGTCGATGCCGCTGTCGATATCGTCGTCCGTGGGGTTGGGCACCTCCTTGAGGAAGGCGGCCGCTGCCATGATCTGTCCGGCCTGGCAGTAACCACACTGTGCCACATCTTCCTTGATCCAGGCCTCTTGGACCGCGTGCAGGCGCTCGCCGTCGGCAAGGCCTTCAATGGTGGTGATGGACGTGCCGTGAAGGGCCGCCATGGGGACAGAGCAGCTACGGGCCGCTTCGCCGTCTATATGCACGGTACAGGCGCCGCACTGGCCGATACCGCAGCCAAACTTTGTGCCCTTCAGGCCCGCGTCTTCGCGCAAGTGCCACAGAAGTGGCATGTCGCCGTCGCCGCTGAAGCTTGCGGCCTTACCATTAATCTTGAAGGTGACAGTTGTCATGATGCTCTCCCCGCTGATGAACACTCACCGGGGAGGAGTTTACGTTACGAGGTAACGATTGTCGCGGCGCTTGGTCGCATTGCCGCGTCGGCTTGCCGCAAACCTTATATCAATAGCTTAGCTGATCGAAGATCGGGTCTACGCCGCCCCATGTGCCGTGATACTTGTGCAGGATCTGGTCTGCTGGCGTCATACCGGTCTCGATGCTTTCCCAAAGCGAATTGAGGAAGCCTTGTTCGGTATCGCCACTTGAAGACAAGCGTGCGCGCTTCCTGAGGCCCAAGTCTGCAATCTTGAGTACTTCTTCCCCGAGGTCGCGGAAGCAGCCGCCTTTCGGGTCCTGGGTCTCCAGGCCGCGGCGGGGGACATCATCGCGCATCTTGGCGACGTCGTCCGCGCTCCAGCGCTTCACCAGGTCGGCGGCGGCGTCCTGTGCTTCGGTGTCATACAGCAGCCCAACCCATAGGGCGGGCAGGGCACACAGGCGGTTCCACGGACCGCCATCGGCGCCACGCATCTCAAGGAAGGTCTTGAGGCGCACTTCCGGGAACAGGGTGGTCATATGGTCTTCCCAGTCCGCCATCGTGGGCAGTTCGCCCGGCAGGGCCGGCAGTTCGCCCTTCATGAAGGCGCGGAAGCTTTGGCCGGATGCGTCGATATATTTGCCGTCCCGACGCACGAAATACATGGGGACATCCAGCACATGGTCTACCCAGCGCTCAAACCCCATGCCGCTTTCAAACACAAAAGGGAGGGTGCCGCAGCGGTCCGGGTCTGTGTCTGTCCAGATATGGCTGCGGTAGCTTTTGAACCCGTTGGGTCTGCCTTCCGTCAGCGGTGAATTGGCGAACAGTGCGGTCGCCAGTGGCTGCAGGGCCAGGCTGATGCGGAATTTTTCCACCATGTCGGCCTCATCCGCGAAATCCAGGTTTACCTGCACGGTGCAGGTGCGCAGCATCATGTCCAACCCCAGGCTGCCCTTCTTGGGCATATAGTTGCGCATGATGTCGTAGCGCGCCTTCGGCATGACGGGCACCTCTTCGCGCTTCAATGTTGGGTGGAAACCAAGTCCCAGAAAGCCGATATTCAGGCGTTCGCCAATCTCACGAGTACAGCGAAGGTGGCTGGAAGTTTCGTCACAGGTTTGGTGGATATTCTCAAGCGGTGCGCCGGACAGTTCAAATTGCCCGCCGGGCTCCAGCGTCACGGACGCGCCATTCTTTTTGGCTGCGATCAGCTTCCCGCCTTCTTCTACAGCTTCCCAACCATTGTCGACAAAAGCCTGCAATACATCCTTGATGCCGGGCAGGCCGTTTTGACCTTCCCACTCAAGAGGTGCCTTGGTGTCGCGGTGGAAAACGAATTTCTCGTGTTCGGACCCGATGCGCCAGCTGGACCGGTCGGGCTTCGAGCCCTGTTCCATATAGGTCACCAGCTGTGCTTTGGACTCGATGATGGCGCTTGACATAAACAGGGGTCCCCTCGACCGAACAATCGTGCTTAGAAAAAGTAGGGTCTAGATAAGCAGCAATCAAGAAAAGTAAACCCCGGTCACGCGTTAGTGAGGGTCCGGCGAGCCGCAGGTGAGCGCCAACCTGATCAAAAAGTCAGGGTTTATCTGGCTTTTGGCTGGGCAGGAAATTCAGGTGAAAAAATCTAATTTCTGTGTGCAGAAGACCCGTAGGGCACGTTGATGGCGCACGGATTGGCTGACAGGTCCATGCCGTAAATGTGCAGCGTGGTGGCTACTTTGTCGGTTGGATTGAACAGGCGGTGGATGCCCTCTGGGTTCGGGTTTACCGTTGCGACTGCACCGGCGCCGGCCATGATTTTGCCGTTCGAGCGCACGCCGCCTTCAGACGCATTGCAGCGATCATAGGTTTCACAGCCGATCTCACCTGAGATCACGCCCACACAGCCCCAGGCATTATGGCCATGGACCGGTGTTTCAGCGCCGGGCTGCCATTCAAGCTGCAGCACGGAGAAGAAACCCGAAGGGTGGGCGTACAACACCTTGCGCCGGTAGCCGCGCGCGTTCACCGGCGTGTCCGCGAAGTCTTCCAGCTCGATGCGGGGCAGCACATGTTCCATCAGGTGGGCAATCTCATCCTTGTGGCAATCGGGTGCCGCACAGGCAACAGCCGTGCAGGCCTCCTGCACAAGGTTGGCGATATTGATGGTAGACTGGAAGGATGGAATTCCTTCTTTTGGCATGGCAATGTTCCCGCTAACCTAAAAATATTACTTAACGGGGTACAATATACCAATATATAGTCAGTAATTGTTTGCTATTTTCTGGATTAAATGGCTGGTCTGTGAAAAATTTTTCCCTAAACAGCGTTTAAGTGTCACCAATCACCCAAAGCGGATTGCCACAGGCTGATGGCGGACATGGCGGCTGTGTCCGCCCTGAGGACACGCGGCCCCAGGGCTACGACCACCGTATTGGGGTGGGACCGGATGAGCGCGCGCTCATGGTCGTCAAAGCCACCTTCCGGGCCGATCAGGATGCCCCAGGGGCGGGGATTTGATTTATTGTCGGCCGCCTGAAGCGCCACGTGGGCCGGTGTGCCTGTCAGGTCCTCGTCACAGAACATGATCTTGCGGTCCATCGGCCAGTCGGCGATCAGTTTCTCCAACTTCACGGGTTCGCCGATTGTCGGCACATTGAGGCGTTCGCACTGTTCTGCGGCCTCAACGGCGTTTGCAAACAGGCGGTCGGTCTTCACCCGGTCCACGATGGTGCGGCGCGTCAGCATGGGTACCATATGGCTGACGCCCAGCTCGGTGGCTTTTTGCGCCATGAAGTCCAGCCGGGCCTTTTTGATGGGGGCAAAGGCAAGCCACAGGTCGGGCTCTGTGCGCTGCTCCCTGATCCTGGACTCCAGCCGGAGCGTTACAGCTTTTTTCTGGACCGCTGCGATCTCGGATGCCCACTCGCCGTCCCGGCCATTGAAAAGCGCCACCTGGTCGCCCGTGCGGGCGCGCATCACATTGGCCAGATAATGTGACTGGTCCGGCCCCAGCGTCAGGCTGCCGTCACCGGGCAGGGCTGTGTCCACATACAGGCGGTGCTGGATTTTCTTGCTCATGCGTCTTGGTCCGGCTCAGGGAATGTCATTTCCCCCTGATGCCGCGAAGAGGGCGTCATCGCAAGGAAATTTTCTTGTCGCGCGTGTGTGCTACGCTACCTCATGGAGGGGGCGAACGGCCAACAGAAGGGAAACATCATGATCAGGAAACTCGGTGCACTTGCGCTCGTGGGCCTTATGGCAGGCACAGCCGTATCTGCGGAGCCGGTTGAAATCTCGAACGACAGTTTCAAATGTCTCGCCGACATGCAGAAGGTGCGGCATTTCTTTGTCGATAATCTGTTGGGTGACCTTGAGGCCACGCTTGCTGTTGCCAACAACAAGAAGGGCGGCGTGTATCCACCCGGTTCCGTTGTGCAACTGGTGCCGACAGAGGTGATGGTGAAGCGCGAAGAGGGCTGGAGCCCGCGTACAAAAGACTGGGAGTTCTTTGAGCTTGATGTGTCTGCCGAAGGCAGTGAGATCAAGGTGCGCGGCACAGATCAGGCGGTGAACAAGTTTGGCGGCAACTGCCTTGAGTGTCACGAGCGCGCGCGCCCGCAGTGGGATATGATTTGTGAGCAGGGCCACGGCTGCCTGCCGATTCCGATCACCAGAAAGCAGATTGCCCAGATCCAGGCAGCTGACCCGCGCTGTGAACCGGAGGCCGCGAAAGCGGAAGATTAATCCAGCGTCTTGACCATATAGCGCACCAGCTTGCCATTTTTCAGCACGCCGGTGCCCACCTCAGCGAAGCCCATGCGGGCGTGGAAGGCGTCTGAGCCCGGGTTCGGCGGGTCGATATTCACTTCGCAGGCGATGGCGGGTTTGCCGGCTGCGCGGGCGCGGGCGAACAGGTCTTCATAAAGCGCGCGCGCAAGCCCCTGACCACGCGCGCTTTCAGCGGTGATGACCCGGTCGATATAAGCAAAGCTTGGGTACCGGCTTTGAAACCACAGGAAATTAGGGCTGGTGTAATCCGCCGTTTCATCGAATGCGATCAGGAAGGCTTTCGCGGGCGCAACCCCGCAGGCATAGAAGGCGCCGGCGACCATGGCCTGATATTCCTCAGGCCCGAGGTGCGAGGTTTCGCGCACATGGGCTTCATTCAGCGCCAGGATGTCGGCTTCTGCCAAGTTGCTAAGGGGTTGAATATCAACCATAAACACTCCTCTGATCACCTTGTCAGGATAGCCTGCTACTGAGCCTTGGTGCTAGCAATAATTCAAATTTTATGCGTTCCGTGACAGCGTATGCGGGTTGCCGTACACTCAAACCGAGCACTGAGGGCTCCCAAAATGGGAGCGACATCTGGTTGGAAGAGCCATGATACAGAATGTAGCGGGCGCAAATGCGCTTCAGCCGCGGTTGGCGGCAGCAAATGGATTGGACCCGGACCGTGACGCGCTGCGCTTCAACGGCGCCCAGGAACGCGGCTTTGCTTTTGGCAAGCGCAAGCCGGTTGTCGACCAGGTCCAGACATCCGAAACACAATCCCAGACACAGTCCCAGACAGTGGAAACCTATTCGGTGGGCACACAGCCCCCTGCCACTGGTGTTGACGGCGCGGATACAAATGCCGTGGCGGTCACCAGGGACGGCAGCTTCAATATCGATGTGACCATCTCAGGCGAAGACGGTGCAGGCGGTAAAGGGGTGGTCCATTTTGAGGAAGGCGGCAGCTACAGCTTCAGCCTTTCGGATCACCCCGGCGCCAAATACCGCCTGGTGGGCCTTGAAGGCGGGAACGGGGTTACGAACCCGAATAACATCAAGGGCACGATTTTTCTGAACGGGGCCGAGATCAAGCTGGGGGACCTCACGGACAAGGCTAGCGAGTTTTTGAAGAAGCGCGATGAGATCGCCGCCAAGGCAGAGGAGGCACCGGGCCAGGAGAAGAAGCGTGCGGGCGATATCACGCTGGATGACCTGAAGGCCGTGGGTCTTCTGTCCACGCCGGACGTGGGCGTACTGAACATCCATGATGACCGGTTTGACCGCTCGAAATTCACTGATAAGCAGGTGCTTTCCCTGAAGGTGGCGGCAAAGCTGGCGACGCAGGAAACGCTCAATCCGATCCGTGAAGACGAAGACGAGCGCAAAGGCCGGGGCCTGAAGCTCGGACACGCCAAAGAAGGCATCGGTTCCTATGGACGTGGGCTCAAGCTGGGGCACGAAAAGGCCCCGGGTGTTCTGGCCTTTTACGCCTGACCACAAGCGTCATTCGCCGACGTGATCGGCGAATCCACGATACCCTTAGACCCGCCGGTCGTGCCGGCGAGTGACGAATTTTCCATAGCTAAAAAGCCACGACCGCTTCAATAATCGCGCGGGCGTCAAGGCCGTCGGGCAAGCTGCCGTAGGCACCATGGCGCCCGAAGGGGTCAAGCCGGGTGCTGATGTATCCCTCTGCCACCGTGCCGGGCGCGCGTTCCATCAACAGTTTGGCGGATGCCAGCGTGGCCAGCCGTTCCGTCAGCCAACGGCCGCGGGCTTCATTCAGGCCGCCTGCGATGTTGTCTGTCAGGTCCGCCAGCGCGTCATCATAGTGGCTGGACGCGCCTTTGACTTCGCTGAGCCACCCGATGCCGGCTTCAAGGTTTTCACGCTCGCGCATCGCCACCCGCAGCAGATCCAGGCACATGACGCTGCCTGAGCCTTCCCAGATAGAATTCACCGGCAGTTCGCGGTAAATGCGCGCCAAAACGCCGTCTTCCACATAGCCGTTGCCGCCCAGGCATTCCATGGCTTCATATCCCAGTGTGGGGCCGCGTTTGGTGACCCAATATTTGGTCACTGGCGTCATCAGGCGGGCGTAGGCGGCGTTCATGGGGTCATCCATGCGCTCATAGGCGCCGGCGAGGCGGACGCTCAGGTGCGTGGCTGCGGCCACCTCAAGCGACATGTCGGCGAGGAGCGCCGTCATCATCGGCTGGTCGATCAGCTTTTTCTGGAACACCGTGCGGTAGCGCGCGTGATGGACGGCGCGGGAAAGCGCCTGCCGCATCAGCCCGGCGGACCCCAGCGCGCAATCAAGCCGCGTGTAGTTGGCCATGGTCATAATGTTGGCGATACCGCGGCCCTCGTTGCCGATCAGCACGCCTTCAGCTTTGTGGAATTCCACTTCACTGGATGCGTTCGATTTGTTGCCCAGCTTGTTCTTCAGCCGCTGGAAGCGGAGGCCGTTCACCGTGCCGTCAGCCCGGAAGCGTGGCACGAAAAAGACCGAAAGCGCGTTGCCGGTTTGGGCCAGCACCAGAAAGGCGTCGCACATGGGGGCGGACATGAACCATTTATGCCCGGTTATCAGGTAGGGCTGGCCCGCCCCGCCGTTTTCAACCGGTGTGGCCACGGTGGTGTTGGCGCGCACGTCCGTGCCGCCCTGCTTTTCGGTCATGCCCATGCCGATGGTGATGCCGGATTTATCCGCGATCGGGCGGAAGGTTGGGTCATAGGTGTGGCTGATCAGCTTTGGCAGCAGGCGTGCGAATAGGTCGGGCTGGTTCTGCAGCGCCGGGATGGCCGCGTGGGTCATGGTGATGGGGCAGATATGGCCAGCCTCGACCTGGCTCATCATATAATGCTTGGCCGCACGCGCCGCGCCCACGCCCAGGCCCTTTTCGCGCCCGTCGGTGGCCAGCGCGTCAAACGCGCCGCAGTGGATGCCCGCGCGCTTCGACATGTCCATGAAATGGTGGTAGGCGGGGTGGAATTCGACCGTGTCCTGCCGGTGGCCCTGTGTGTCGAACGTGTTCAGTTCCGGCAGGCGAGTGTTGGCCAGATGCGCCTGGTGGAAGGCCTCAGCGGTCCCGAGCTGCGCGCCGAACCGGTTCAGGTCCATCGCCGCCCAGCCCGCGCCCTCCGCCGTCAGCGCGGCCTTTAAGGGTGCGTCGGTCTCATAGAGGTTCACATGGTCATAGACCGGCGGCTGGTTGAACACCTCATGCGTGTCGAACTGATTTTCCATCGTCTGTCCCCCTTCTCTAGCATCCTACACCCAATTTAGGGCAGAGGGGAGAAGAGGGAAGCTTTGAAGCTTATCGTTCTGCAGCAAATTCCGAACATTCCGGTTCAGAATTCGACAGCTTCTCACACAACGCCATGAGTCTTTCCTTATACCCCGCGTATGCTAGAAGATTTTTTGAGCCTTCGACCATTTGGACGGTTTTGTCCTTTTTAGGGTTGAAGGTTAGTGGGACCAAAAACCCGAATTCCCCTTCTGAATTCTGAGCATTCTCCAGCTTGGAGGCCAGTGAATCTGCGTCGGTGAAGCCTGCGGTCCTGAAGTTTGCTTCCCCCTCTGAGACTACTAACTTGATCGGTGTATTATGATCAAATTGCCAGCCGAATTGGGCAAATGCCTTCAACGTTTCGGAATTGTCGTTGCCATCGGAAGTTGCTAGTTCGCTTTGTTCTCTGACCATGGCCTGAATGATATGATCGGATTTCCAGTCTAAGGTTGGTCTTGAGCTATAGCCGCTAATAAACGCGACCATCGCCAGGGCGATGTACAGAGATCCAATAGATCCTGCAGAGAGGTCGGCACCAAACACCTTGAAACGGGATTTTTGCAATTTCTCGCCAACTCCAGACAAGAAAAGACTAAATGAAAGCTTGGTGGCGTATATGCCCCCGAGGATGAAAAGAACTGCTATGAAAGCATTAACCAATGTGTGGGTCAAATCTGGCGCCATGGCTGAACCCCTTGAGATTTTGTTGGGGTTATAGTGCGGTACTCAGCCTTGATCGTCAATGACAAGGACCCTTGCCTGCGCAGCCACTGGCTGTTTTGCACGCTCATGGATTGTATTCTTGCGCTCTCGTATAAGCCTCAAATACTCAGTTTTCACCTTTTAGCCCCGCCACTCGCTTGGGGCTTTGCCGGTCCAGCGTTTGAAGGCGCGGGAGAAACTGGAGGCCTCAGAAAAGCCCACCAGATAGGCCACCTCATTCACGCTGGCCTTGCCGCCTTCCAGATAGCTGATCGCCATGGTGCGGCGCAGGTCATCCAGCAGGGTCTCGAAATTCAGGCCCTCGGCCTTCAGGCGCCTGTATAGCGTCGGGCGGCTGATGCCCATCATTTCCGCCACCTTTTCCATCGAAACCTCGCCCTTGTGCAGCATCGGCAGCACGGCCTTTTCCACTTGTCCGCGCAGGGTTTCTGAGGCCTCCAGCTCGCGCATCAGGGCGTCCGCGTGGTCAGACAGCACGCCGAAGGCATAGCGGTTCTTGGGGCCGGTTGTCAGCTCAAGCCAGCTTTTGTGTGCCTTCAGCGCGTTCCATTTTGCGCCGAAGGTTACGGGCACCCCGAACATCTCTTCATAGACTTTCCAGTGCACGGGCTTGTCGTGGGTCACGTGAAAGGCGCGGTAGGGCAAGGCATCGCCAAAGAAGCGGCTGAAATCCCCCACAAAGCGGGCGAACACGGTTTCTGTCAGCTCCGGCGTCATGTTCGGGTTGGGGCGCTGGTCGATCACCCAGACACAGTCGCCGTCTTCCTCCAGCCGGAAGCGCTGCTTGCCTTCGCCCACGCCGGTGTCCAGCACCAGCTTGGCGTAGCGGTTCATCTGCTGGAAGCCTTCGCCCACGCTGTTGGACGCAAAGGAAATCAGCCCGACAATGGAAAAGTCGTCAAACCGGCTGGCTTTGCCGTACTGGAGTGCCAGGTCCGGCCGGTTCAGCTGTTTGACGGCCGCGCGGATGAGGCCCACAAAGGCGGTGGCGGGCAGGCGGGCGTCCTGGTCATCGAGGGGCGCGTTCTCAAGCCCCACGGCTTTCAGAAGGGCCTCGCGGTCCCCGCCTTCCCCGACGGCAAAATTCAAAAGGTCCCGGATCAGCCCGGCGGCAACTGTTGGCATGATGTATCCCCTCGCGCGCCCTGCTGCCACCTTGCGTGATCTTCTGGGCTAAGTGTTTGATCGCTGCGGTCATTGTGATGCTGCCGCCAGCTTCTTATCTATAGGACATAAATAAGAAAGTCGGCAACGACCGGCAAGACGCGAGGAAATATAATGTCTGATATCACGATGGACGCCGGCACCCCGGTGCGTCCAAAGCGGGCCCGTAACTGGCTCGACCTTTCCGCAAAAACCTGGTTTGTCGTCACGGCCATCGGCCAGTGGCTGTTTGTGGCCTATATCGCGGGCTATTATGGCAAGCGCTTTGCTTCGGGCGGCGTGGGCGGCTTCGCGGACACCCATTTGGCCAATGGCTTCATGGCAGGGGACAGCATGGGCAATGTGGCGCTGGCGATCCATATTCTGGTGGCGGGGCTGATCATTGCCGCCGGGCAGATCCAGCTGGTGCCGGGTATGCGCAACAAAGTGCCGCGCCTGCACCGCTACAGCGGCTGGTTCTATATGATTGCGTCGGTGCTTGTCTCGATCGCCGGGACGTATCTTGTCTGGACCCGCCCGCGGGTGATTGGCTCGCTTATTCAGGATATTGGCGTGACCGGCAGCGGCGTGCTGGTGATGGCCTTTGTGCCGCTCGCGCTCTATTACGCCATCAAGCGGGATTTCGCCGCGCACCGGCGCTGGGCGCTGAGGCTTTTCATGGTGGTGAGTGCGGTGTGGTTCCTGCGCCTGATGACTTTCGGCTGGTTCCTGACAACTGGCGGCATCGGTATTGACGGCAAGACCTTCTCAGGCCCGTTCCTCTATGTGGTCAGCTTTGCGCAGTATCTGCTGCCGCTTGCGGTGCTCGAGCTGTATTTCTGGGCCCAGAAGGGCAAGAACAAGGCGCATCGCGGCAAGGTTGCCGGTGTGGTGTTCCTGATGACAGCCTTCATGGCTGTGGGCGTTGTGGGCATCAGCAGTTTCTCCTGGATTCCCAAGATATTTGGCTGATCGGGGCCTGTAATCAAGGATACTGGCTGCGTTGGCGTGGGCGCGCAGCAGCCAGTACACGGCATGGAGCTTTGGTTCCGTGCCGCTAAACTATTCTTGGCCTTGCCAAATTTCCCCGATATGCAAGGATGCTTGCAAGCATGGTTAATGATTGGGGAGCCACAGATGGCACAGGACGTTCCGGTAAGCTGCACATGCGGCAAGGTGAAAGGCGTCATCAGGGGGCTGGCGCGCTCGAACAGCAATCATGTGCAGTGCCCGTGCAAGGGGTGTCAGTCTTATGCCCACTATCTGGGCCGTGCGGACGACATGATGGACGGGGTCGGCTATTCGAATATCTTCCAGATTGACCCGGCCAGTTTCGAAATCACCGAAGGGCATGACCATCTGGCCTGCGTGCGCATGACGCCCAAGGGGCCACTCCGCTGGTTCACAGACTGCTGCAAAACGCCGCTGGGCAACACTTTGCCGAAAGGCGGTATTCCTTTCATTGGTGTGCTGCCTATCTGCACCGGCCATAAGGGGACAGACCCGGCCGTGGTTGATATGGTTGGACCCGTGCGGGCGGTGGCCAATGAAAAACGGCCGCAGAGTTTCGGCCAGAAGCTCAAGACCTGGGGCATGCTCGCGCACCTGATGCGCCTGACGATCTGGTGGCGCATTCGCGGCGGCAAGAGCTGGAAACCTTTCTTTGACAAGGACACCCTGCGGCCGATCCGGAAACCGATCACGATTTCAGACGCTGAGCGCGAGGCACTTGAAGCCAAGGTGATCTGATCTGGCTTGACTTATCGCGTGCCCGCGCGTACGCCGCTAGGCATGTTTTGGCGCACACAAAAAGACGTGGTGAAAACGGCGGATGCCGTTGAGGGCAGTTTTGTCTATCGGCATGCGCCGAAGGCCGTGCGGCCCTACCTGAAGCTCGCGCGGATGGACCGGCCCGTTGGCACGTGGCTCTTGCTGTGGCCGTGCCTGTGGTCGACAGCGCTGGCGGCAGACGGCGCGCTGACGCTGCATCATGCTTACCTTATGCTTCTGTTCGCCATCGGCGCGCTGGTGATGCGCGGCGCAGGCTGTACCTATAATGACATTATCGACCGGGACTTCGACGGCGCGGTCGAGCGCACCAAAAGCCGCCCCATTCCGGCTGGTGAGGTCAGCCTGAAGGGCGCCTGGGCCTTCCTGGTGCTGCAGTGCCTGATTGGCTTCCTGGTGCTGATCCAGCTGAATGTGTTCGCCATTATGGTGGGGCTGGGCTCGCTTGTGCTGGTTGCAGCATATCCCTTTATGAAGCGCATCACCTACTGGCCGCAGGCGTGGCTGGGGCTGACCTTCAACTGGGGCGCGCTTGTCGGCTGGGCCGCAGTGCGCGGCAGCCTGGACTGGCCAGCGGTCATTTTGTACGCAGGTGGCCTGTTCTGGACGCTGGGGTATGACACGGTTTATGCCCATCAGGACAAGGAAGATGATGCGCTGATCGGCGTCAAGTCGACGGCCCTTGCACTGGGGGCGAAAACCCGGCCTGCCATCAGCTTATTCTACTGCTTATTTATTTTTGCCCTTTTGGGCGCAGGAATCCTTGCAAATCTGGGCATAATCTATTATCCCGTGCTCGCGTTTGCGGGGCTTCACCTCGCCGCACAGATCAGGCGCGTCAACATTGATGATGCTGCCGTCTGTTTGGAAGTTTTCCGCTCGAACATCGCGTTTGGCTGGATCGTGTTTGCGGCCCTTCTTCTGGGGCAAGCCATCCAGTAGCCTCCCCGGCGTCCACTCTGGTGTTTGTGCGATTTTTTGAGTAGCCCCATGCTAGGTTTTCGGGGCAAATTAAAGGACGCATATCCATGGATATCAAGAAGATCTCCGTTGGCGAAAACGCCCCTTGGGACGTGAACGTTATCATCGAAGTGCCAGCTGGCACCGAACCCGTGAAGTATGAGCTCGACAAAGAATCAGGCGCATTGTTCGTGGACCGCATCATGCACACCAGCATGCGCTACCCATGTAACTATGGCTTCATCCCGCACACGCTGGCGGATGACGGCGATCCTGTAGACGTGCTGCTGGCGAACCGCACCCCGATCATGCCGGGTGCTGTTGTGCGCTGCCGTCCGCTTGGTGTTCTGATCATGGAAGATGAAGCCGGCATGGACGAGAAGCTCTTGATGGTGCCTGTCGACAAGCTGCACCCCTTCTACAAGGACGTTCAGAGCTACGACGAACTGCCGAAGATTTTCCTCGACCAGATCGCGCATTTCTTCCAGCACTATAAAGACCTCGAGAGCGGCAAATGGGTGAAAATCAAGGGCTGGGAAGGCCCTGAAAAAGCTGCCCAGCTGATCGAAGAAGGCATCAAGGCCGAAGCTGCAGCGGGCTGATAAACGCTCATACATCAAGATTTCGGAAAGCCCGGCTTACCTGCCGGGCTTTTTTTCTGCCCTGTGATGTCCGTCACACCCCAGTGGTGTGACTTATGATTTCATGCCACGCGTGCCGTAAGGAAAAAATGGGTACCTGGAAAACGGACGGAGCAGATAAAATGACACTCTATGAAGCAGTAGGTGGCGAACCGGCGGTCAATGCAGCTGTTGACCTGTTCTACGACAAGGTGATGGCGGACCCTCTTCTAGCGCCCTTCTTTGAGGGCGTGGAAATGGGTGCGCAGAACCGCAAGCAGAAGGCCTTCTTCACAACGATCTTCAAAGGCGAAACCAGAGGTGCCGACGCCTACATGCGCAAGGCCCATGCTGGCCTCGTTGAGGAACGCGGGCTTTCGGATGCGCATTTCGATGCTGTAGCAAAGCATCTTCTGGCAACCCTCGAGGACCTGAAGCTCCCGAACGGTCTGATTGGCCAGATCATGGGCGCCGCGGCGGGGTTGCGGGACGCGGTCCTGAACCGGTAGATTGGGAATACAACAGTGTAAAAAGAAAGGCCCGCTGGAATTAACCAGGTGGGCCTTAAGGTGGAGAGTGGGGCGCTGGGGAGCCCCTGGGGTAATGCGGTTTAATAGTGGAAGAAGTTCAGCTTGTTGCCGTCTGGGTCACGGAAATAGCCGGCGTAAAATCCCTGGTCGCCCCGTGGGCCCGGCGCACCTTCGTCTGATGCGCCCAGTTCAAGCGCTTTGGCGTGCATGCGGTCCACCATTTCCTGGCTGTCAGCCTGAAGCGCAACCATGACGCCGTTGCCGACGGTGGCGGCTTCCTTGTTGAAGGGCAGGGTGACGCTGAATTCTGTGCCTTTGCCAATGGACCAGACTTTGAAAACGTCAAAATCCATGGTGCGCTTGGCGCCCATTTCCCCCAGCAGGGCATCATAAAAGGCCGATGCTTTGCCTATGTCGTTGGTGCCGACGGTAATATATCCGATCATTGGTTTTCTCCTCTACTGATCGTGTCGTGATGTTATGGTTTGGTGAATTGTTCGCGGGCGCGCTTCACTTCAAGGCGGCTTTTGCACCCTTCGGCGTGATCATTTACCAGCCCCATGGCCTGCATGAAGGCATAGACGGTGGTGGGGCCGACAAATTTCCAGCCCCTTTTTTTGAGTTCCTTCGACAGCGCAATGGATTGCGCGGTGGTTGAGGCAAGCTCGTGTTTGATTTCCTGGGCGTCCGGTGCCTCATAGCGCCAGAAAAAGGCAGCCAGAGATCCTTCGGTCTCAACCATTTCCCGGGCGCGGGATGCATTGTTGATAACGGCTTCAATTTTGCCCCTATGACGCACGATGCCTGCGTCGCCAAGGAGGCGCTCCACGTCGGCCTCATCAAAACCAGCGACCTTGTGGAAGTCGAATCCTTCGAAGGCAGCGCGAAAATTCTCCCGCTTGTTCAGGATGGTCAGCCAGCTTAGGCCAGACTGGAACCCTTCGAGGCAAATTTTCTCAAACAGCCGGGTGTCGTCATCCACGGGGAAGCCCCACTCATGGTCGTGATAATGGATATAGTCTGGCGTGGCGGCACACCAGTTGCAGCGGGAATGGCCATCCGGGCCTTCAAATGTCTTGCGCATTGGCTTGCCCCTAGTGTCCGGTGGGCATCAGGAAGGCGAGGCGCTCATCTGTTCGTGCGGGGGTGACCTCATGAATTTCGGGGATGGCGATACCTTCCACCACGAAGGGGTCTTCATGGATGAATGATTCCAGTTCCGTGCGTGACACGCCGTGTGCCAGAATTGCACCGCCCAAGCCGGGTTCAAGGGTGCCAACGGTCAGGAAGGTGCCGGCATCGAACCCCTTGCCGATCCATTCCTTGTGAGTGGCCATAAATTCAGGCACGCGACTTTTGTCGCCCGCCAGTTTCAGAAATATAATAAACATCGTCTGTCCTCTCGATCCGCCCCGGTTGCTCGGGGCGGTCACTTGTTATGAAACAGTCACTCCGCAGCGATGCCTTTGAGCATCTGCGAGCCTTCAGGATACCAGCGCTGCATGCCGCGTTCAAAATAGGCCACCAGGTTGGGGTGGGCCGCGACCAACGGTATGGGCCATGTCTTGATCGGAGAGGCATAGAAGTTGGCGACAAAGCTGAACACAGTCGCATCCAGATAGGTTGGCTGGTTCGCAAGGAACCATTCCTGGTCGCCGAGCAAGGTGGCCAGGCAATCAATGTCCGATTTGATGAGTTGGCGCTGTTCGTCTGTAGAATGCCGAGCAAATCCTGAGAATGTATAGCCTTCACGCATTTCACGGCGCATGGGGGCGCCGATCCCGTCTGGATCGCCCTGAAGGAAAATCTCCTTTGCCTGTACCCAGCCTTCATCCTCCACCCAGCGGGACCAGGCCAAACCATGGACCGTGCGGTCATCCAGCATGCGGCAAACGGCATGGCCCACGGCCTTGGAATCGTCCGACAGGCCTCCATTCAGTGTGGCGCCATATTTTTCAATTAGGTAAAGGCGGATGAATTCGCTGTCCTCAATGATCTCATCGCCATCCTTGAGTACAGGCAGTTTGCCCTTTGAGAAACCTCTGGGGTCCTCGGGCATGACGGTTTCAAAGTCGAGTCCGGCAAGCTTCAACAGGATCTCGACCTTGTTACAGAAAGGGCTGGGGTTAAAAAAGCCGGGCGCTGTGGGGAATGCGTAAAGGGTTAGTGATGTCATCTTATTGCTCCTCGCTATCGTGACTTGGGTCGTTGAAGAGCTTATACGCCGCCCTAGTGACAGTTTTTGTCAGGAGTGTTTGGCGAGTTTTCATTCGTTGAAAATAACCGGGAATGGGGCCTGGTTAGAATTTGATGCCACGTATTAAAAATATTTATGGATTTTCATGCTCTTTCAGGCTTTTATGCCGATGTCGCTGCGGGACAGTGGTGACCTTGGGCTGAGGGCTTGCGCCGTTGGGCCGGATATACAACAAGCAGCAAAAGCTGCGACGATAGCGAGAGAAAAAATGTTCAAATCAACTGTACTCTTTGGTTCCGAAGAACCGAAGGGCTGGGCGCCATGGGCGCTCCTTGTCCCTGTCATTGCCATTCTTTTTACCGTTATTTCGCTGGTTGGCGGTACGGTGATCCTGCGTTCTACGGGGCTGATTCCCGCGCGCGGTGCGCCGGTTTTGCCTGCTGAGCTGGCGGCCTCTCTGATTGTGCCCTTCGGCCTTATGCTGGGGCTTCTGTTCCTGTGGCTTCGGTTTGTCGAAAAGCGTTCTCTGGCTTCCATTGGCCTGCAGGGCGAGGGCACAGGTAAGCGCTTCTCGTGGGGGTTTGCCATCGGTGCGATCATGATAGGTGTCACTGTCATGGGGATCTGGGGTACGGGCGGTTACAGGGTCGGTGGGTTTGCCCCCGCCTTTGCAACGCCGTCGTCGTTGGCCGCGATGCTGCTGCTGGCTGTGGGGTTTACCGTACAGGCAGGTGTTGAAGAGATGGTCATGCGGGGATGGCTTCTGTCTGCGATGTCGCGCAAAGTTGGTGTGATCGTAGCCTCTTGTACGAGTGCGCTTCTGTTCACGCTTCTGCATTTTGACCCAGACAACCCCAACCTGCTGGTTGATGCAGTAACTTCCATTCTGTTCAGCCTGTTCGCCTGCTACTGGGCTATCAAGTCGGGTAGTATTTGGGGGATCATTGGTTGGCATGCCGGCTGGAACTGGTTCCAGGGGGTTGGTTTCACCATTCCGGTAACCGGCCAGCAGGCTACTGTGCCTGCTTTGATCGCCGAGATGGCGGCTGTGGGGCCGATTTGGCTGACAGGCGGGGAAGTCGGGCCGGAGGCAAGCGTTGTGTGTGCCGGGGTGCTGGTCGTGGCAGGGGCTATGATGGTGGCCCGTTTAAAACGGGCTTAGAGGCCTGGTCCACAAGAAAGTATGATGGAAGCCCGGTTGGCAGTAATGCCTGCCGGGCTTTTGATTTACGACCAGTCGAAATTGTCGATTTCCGTCCGTTGCAGCACACGGCGGTAGGGCGCAGGCGCCCGACGGGTCACCGCATCCATTGCGCGGTCGAAGGTGGCAAACTTCTCACGCGTGCGCCGCACAAGGCGGGTCACCCACGGCGTGGTGGGAATCAGGAACAGTAAGCCGATCATGAAGAAGATCAGGCCAAAGGGAATGGGCGTCAGCATACCAAAGATGCCGAATATACAGAAAACACTACCGATCAATTGGCACAAAATGCGTACCACAGGTTTTCTCCGTTCGCTGTCGTTTGGGCGGACAGTTGCCGCGCCATAAGTTTTATCTATTTATAGGATCAATATAATGTGGCTTAACAATGGCTTCAAGGTGACCCATACAAGGAATTGTGTTCTTTGGTGCAAGGAAGCCTGCGGATCGGTGCCGCAAGAATTTGTTGCAAATGAAACTAATCGGCGGTATCTGGTGGCCACTGGTCGATCTGGCCCATCTGGTCTTTGATCCCGGTGTTCTGTTGTCCCATTCTTTTCAAGCGGGAGTCAGCGATGAAAAAAGTTTATGCGAGTTCCGAGGCGGCGCTTGATGGCTTGCTGTTTGACGGCATGACCATGATGGCCGGCGGCTTTGGGCTGTGCGGTATTCCGGAAAATCTGATTGCGGCGGTCCATAAGGCTGGTGTGAGGGATTTGACGGTCATTTCCAACAACTGCGGTGTGGACGGCTTCGGCCTTGGTATCTTGCTCGACGCCAAGCAGATCAAGAAGATGATCTCGTCCTACGTGGGCGAGAACAAGGAGTTCGAGCGCCAGTATCTGGACGGCGAGCTGGAGCTGGAGTTCAACCCGCAGGGCACACTGGCGGAACGCATCCGCGCGGGCGGCGCCGGTATCCCGGGCTTTTATACCAAGACAGGTGTGGGCACGCTGATCGCCGAAGGCAAGGAACATAAGGACTTTGACGGCCAGACCTATATCATGGAAACCGGCCTTGTGGCTGATGTCTCGATCGTCAAGGCCTGGAAGGCGGACACGGAAGGCAACCTGGTGTTCCGGAAGACCGCCCGCAACTTCAACCCAATGATGGCCACTGCAGGCAAAGTAACCGTGGTGGAAGTCGAGGAACTGGTCGAGCCGGGCGAGCTTGACCCGGATCACATCCACACACCGGGCATTTTCGTGCAGCGTATCGTCAAGGGCACGTTCGAGAAACGCATCGAACAACGCACAGTTCGTCAAAGGGAGGCTGGCTAATGGCTTGGGATCGTAACCAGATGGCGGCGCGTGCGGCGCGCGAGCTTGAAGACGGCTTTTATGTGAACCTCGGGATCGGGATCCCCACCCTGGTGGCCAACTATATCCCCGACGGCATGCATGTGACGCTGCAGAGCGAGAACGGCATGCTGGGCATGGGCCCGTTCCCCTATGAGGATGAAGTAGACGCTGATCTGATCAACGCCGGCAAGCAGACGATCACGGAGCTGCCGACCTCGAGCTATTTCTCCTCGGCTGACAGCTTCGGCATGATCAGGGGCGGGCACATCAACCTCTCCATCCTTGGTGCCATGGAAGTGGCCGAGAATGGCGATCTGGCCAACTGGATGATCCCGGGCAAGATGGTCAAGGGCATGGGCGGCGCGATGGACCTTGTGGCCGGCGTGCAGCGCGTGGTGGTGATCATGGATCACACCAACAAGGCGGGCGACCCAAAACTGCTTAAAAGCTGCACCCTGCCGCTCACGGGCACGCAGGTTGTTGACCGCATTGTCACCGGCCTTGGTGTGTTTGACGTTGTGGACGGCGGCCTCAAGGTCGTCGAGCTGGCGCCAGACGTGACCATGGACGAGGTGAAGGCCAAAACAGAGGCCACGCTTGTTGAATAGCAGGTGACGGTGATTGCCAAAACAAAAGGCGCCCCTGTGGCGCCTTTTTTATTGGGCTAATGGTCTGCTAGCGTGCCGGGAGGGAAGCCATGCTGGGCCATGGCGTCGCCTAGGGCTCTCAGCGTTTCTTTGGGTACGCCCTTGCTGCAAGCGATATAGATCGGATAGTCCGGGTGGGCACCATAGTTCTCCAGGGCAACGAGCGTACTTGTGCCCGGTATTACGCGCTTGGCTTCTTCCCACTGGTCTTTTGGAACAATCGTATAGTGCGCACGGCCAGCAAGCACCATGCTCATCAACTGAAAATCCGTCTTGCCGGTCCGCAAGATCCAGCTCGGGTTCGAGCGGATAATGGTGTCGACTTTCTCGCCATAAATACCACTTTCAAGCAGTGTCCCAATCATGGTGCTGTCTTTGGCCAAAGACACGATGTTGCCGTGTGCCCGCAACCTGTCCAGGTAGCGCGGCAAGGTCAGAACAATATCGCCCGGGACCACATCGAACAGGTAGGGCAGGAAAGCCCATTTTTCAGCCCGCTCGAGCGTAGGCATGCGGCCTGTTGAGCAGATGGCCCGACGGCCTTCATTCAGCATGTCGGCTTCTTCATCAATCGTGGAGGCCATCCAGCGCACATCATAGCCTGCGGTATCAGCAACCGCGTTCAGCTGGTCGATATATCGACCGGTAGGCTTGCCGTCTACAACCCTGATGTCAGGCGGATAATGGTAAAAGGTGAAAGTAATAGTCGGCCGTGTGCTGGCCGCCACCGTAGTGGCGAAAAAAGCAATAAGACTATATAGAATAAGCGGTTTCAAAATTCTGTGCGAACCTCCGTCATGGCGTTCAGTATAGGTTTTCCCCCTTAACAAATCGTTCAGAAACGGCGCTCTGTGGCTGCGGCGTGATAATGCTGTGGTTTGGGGCCAATGACAGGCTATGATAGACAATGATGATATTTTCGCGCGATCGGGGACCGTCATGACCATTCCAACTTTCAGTCCCGAGTTGCCAGATTTTGCGGACAACCCGAGCGTGAGAGGTTTCCTGGTGGCCTGGGACCGCTGGCGCGGCGATTCCCTGCTGCCGAAACGCGATGACATCCGGCTGATGGATGTGCCGGAACTCATGCGCGGGGCCATGCTCCTTGATGCCGTCTCAATGGACGAATTTGTCTTCCGCTATGCCGGGACGCTGTATGAGGATATGTATGGTTTTGATTTTACTGGCAAAAATTATCTGGACCTGACAGACGAGGGCTTGAAGCCGATCCGCTCGAAACGCCTTTGGGGCATTGTATCCCAGCCAGCAGCGGCGGTCTGGACCACACCGAGCGTGGAAAGTGTTGATTTCACTGGTGTCAGTGTGCCGATCCTGCCCAACGACCCATCCCATCCGCGCAAAATCATGCAGATCGTGATGCTGACGCGTGAGATTTCGGAAGTCAGTTACAAAGTACGGGCACAGCGCCGGGAGAAAATCTATTTCTCCGACCATTTCCGCTATATCGATATCGGCGCAGGGTTGCCAGACACCAGCGTTGAGAGCTGATCCTTTCCGCTCTACCAAATCTTGAGTATGTTATTGTTGCTTTAACACGGTAGGGGGCGCTACAGCTTTGTGGTGGCTTTTTTGGGGGAGGCTTTATGACAATCACCAAGGACAGGCTGTTTGTCGCTTTTGCGATTTATTCGGGGGCATGGCTCTGTGTGTCGCTGGCACAATGGGGACTGTTGTCCTTGCAGGCGATCGTCCGGTCTTCCATCGCGGGGACGCCGCCGTTTGACCTCTACAGCTACGGGGTGGCTTGTTGCCTGATCGTAGCGATGCTGTGTGCGCCTGTTGTGTCGCGAGCGCCTCTTCTCTTGGCGCTTCTTTTCTCTGCTTTCGGCTTGCTCTTCCGGTTTGCCAATTATGTGTTTGAAGTCATCTATCGGCTCACGACCGAACCTGCCTATCAGGACCAATATTATGTATCGGTTGAATTGCCGTGGCGGGATATCGGCAGTGAAGCGCTTGGTTATGTCTTGGGCGCAGCTTTGCTTGCAGTCGCATCCCTTGCGCAACGCAAGTTGGCGCCTGAAGCAGGGTCTCCGTATCAGGCCTTTCTCAATTGGCTTCAGATTGACAGCGGGGTGATACGTGATCGTTTACCTGGGTTCAATAAGCTTGGCTCACATCTGGGTAAGATCACTGTTGCCTTGTGTTGTCTTGCTGCGGCCCAGTCGTTGGCAGACGTGACCAGCCTTCTTTTAACGGCCCCCTTCATGCAACAGATGATGAGCAGTGGATATGCGCCAGTTGAGCCGCTGAGGCAGTTTGTCATTGGCTATGCGCCGACGATTGTCTTGCTGACTGGTTTTGGCCATGTTGCAGGGCGTCTGGCGCGGCAAATGCAGCTTGAGATGTCGGTCATGGCCATTTGTGTTGCCACAATTCTATGCTTTGCACACGACATTGAAACCATCGTGTCGCTGACGTCGTCGCTTTTTGTGAGTAGCGACAACGTCGGGGAGTATGGGGCCTGGATTGCCGGCCTTCTGGCGACAATCCTTGCGGGCGCCAGCAGCCTATACCGCGGGTATAGCCGTCAGAAACCGTTGATTTCGGTGGCCGATTTTTAAGCCGTACCGCCGACCGTCAGGCCGTCGACACGCAGCGTTGGCTGGCCCACGCCCGCGGGCACGCTCTGGCCGCCCTTGCCGCAGGTGCCGACGCCATTATCCAGCTTCAGGTCGTTGCCGATCATCGACACGCGGGTCAGCACGTCAGGGCCGTTGCCGATGAGTGTCGCGCCCTTGACGGGTTCCATGATCTTGCCGCCGCGCACGCGGTAGGCTTCGGTGCAGCTGAACACAAACTTGCCTGAAGTGATATCCACCTGGCCACCACCGAAATTGACGGCATAGAGGCCGTCGTCGACGCTCGCCAGAATTTCAGCGGGGTCCTTGTCGCCCGCCAGCATGAAGGTGTTGGTCATGCGCGGCATCGGGGAATGGGCGAAGCTCTGGCGCCGTCCGTTGCCAGTGGCCTGCATGCCCATGAGGCGGGCATTCAGTCGGTCCTGCATGTAGCCTTTCAGGATGCCGTCCTCGATCAGCACGGTGCGTTCAGTTGGGGTGCCTTCGTCATCCACGGTCAGGCTGCCGCGCAGGTCTGACATGGTACCGTCATCTACCACTGTGACACCCGGTGCAGCCACGCGCTCGCCCAGGAGGCCTGCGAAGGCTGAAGTTTTCTTACGGTTGAAATCGCCCTCAAGGCCGTGGCCGATGGCTTCATGCAAAAGCACGCCGGGCCAGCCGGGGCCAAGCACCACGGTCATTTCGCCAGCAGGGGCGTCCACGCTTTCCATATTCACGGCTGCTTGACGAATCGCTTCGTCGGCCTGTGCCTGCCAGTGGGCTTCATCGAACAGGAAGTCATAGGCCTGGCGCCCGCCTGACCCCTCATAACCCAGTTCCTGCCGGTCGCCGTCGCGCATCACCACCTGCACATTCAGGCGTACAAGCGGGCGGATGTCACGCACACGGTGGCCGTCGGCGCGGATGATCTCCACAGCCTGCCAACTGCCCAGCAGGCTGGCGCTAACCTGCGCCACGCGAGGATCCCTTGCCCGGGTATAAGCGTCAATTTCCTCGAGCAGCTTGATTTTGCGACCGAATTCAATGCCGCCAAGCGGGTTGTCGCTGGTATACAGCTGCTTGTTGGTGCGCACAGGGGCAGGGGCCATGATGCCTGCGTTGCCGGTTTTGACGGCACGTACCGTTTCACCTGCGCGCCGGATGGCGTCCTCCGACAGCTCATTTGAGTGCGCGAATCCTGTGCTTTCGCCCATCACAGCCCTGAGGCCAAAGCCCTGGCTGCTGTCATAGCTCGCGCCCTTCAGGCGGCCATCATCAAAGTTGAAAGACTCGGAACTTGTGGCTTCCAGATACAGTTCGCCGTCTTCCATATCCGAGAGCGTGTCTGATACCAGCGCTTCCGTACGTTTTTCGTCAAGGTCCGACTCTTGGAAGAAAAAATTCAGCGACGCAGCTGCATCGGTCATGGAAAGTCCCTTTCTGTCGCAAAGTGCGAGTGATTCTATGATTTATGGGCCCGAAGGACAGATTACACCAAAAGTGCGGCACAATGTCGCATTTTTGAGGCAATCGCTGGCGCTACCATGGTATGGAGATGTGGGAATGACAAGCCATCTTCGATAAAATCTGGTGGCTTTGGGCAAAAAATGGCAAAAAAACGGCTTGAAGGGCTCACTCGGACTTGAGCCTTTAGGATCGTCTGGTATAAACGGCCCCGCATTCATATCGGCTGCGAGGTTCAGATGGTATATCCTCGAGGCTGATTGCTGGACGCCACGGACAAGAATGGCGCCGGTCCCCCGCAAGGGGTAGGAACAAAAGGAAAGCAGAACTATGAACGTCAAAAGGCTTACCGCCGGAGTTATGGCTGCATGGACAGCCCTGTTCGGTTTCACGGTTAGCGCGCTGGCTGAAGGGGTTATTGGTACCCCGGATGAGAAGGGCGTATGGCTTCAGGAACCAGTCAACGAGCAGGCTGCCCGGGTTGTTGACTTTAACGAACTTCTTCTCTGGATTATCACTGTCATCACGATATTCGTTTTCGCCCTCATGTTTTACGTGATGGTTCGCTATCGTGCCAAGGCTAACCCAGAGCCATCCAAGACCAGCCATAATACGCTGATCGAAATCATCTGGACGGTCGTGCCAATCGGCGTGCTTGTTGTGATTGGTTTCTGGTCTATCCCGCTTCTTTATTTCCAAGATGTCGTGCCGAAGACCGAGTTCGCGATCCGCGTGACAGGCAACCAGTGGAACTGGACATACAGCTATCCTGACCATGGCGATATCGAGTTTACCTCGACCCTGGTGCCAAACGAGGCGTATGAGACCTATCCTACATACGACCCGGCCGTTAAGGCGGAGTATGAAGCTGGTCTGACGCAGTTCCTGGGGAAGCCAGCCCAATTGAACGCGCGCCTCCTGGACACCAACAACCGTCTGGTCGTGCCGGTAGACACCAAGATCAAGGTGATGCTGACAGCTACGGACGTTATCCATGCCTGGACTATCCAGAAAGTGGGTATCAAGCTTGATGCCGTTCCCGGCCGCCTCAATGAGACCTGGTTCGAGATCAACAAGGAAGGCACTTACTACGGTCAGTGTTCTGAATTGTGCGGTAAGGACCACGCTTTCATGCCGATCACGGTTGAAGCGGTGTCCAAGGAAGAATTTGCCAAGTGGGTGGAACGTGCGAAAGCTGCTTATGCTGACGCCGGTACCACGGCCCTTGGTCGCTAAGACAAGTTAGGGAGAGAAGAGCAATGGCTCACGATAACCCAACTGGTTGGAGACGCTGGGTCTATTCCACCAACCACAAAGACATCGGTGTGATGTATCTTTGGTTCGCGTTCTTTGCTGGCCTTATCGGTTTTGCAATGTCCGGCCTGATGCGGATGGAGCTGGAACATCCTGGTGTTCAGTTCCTGCCAGAATTCCTTGGTATCACCGAAGATCACGCCCGTCATATGTTTAACGTACTGACCACTGGCCACGGCCTGATCATGGTATTCTTCATGGTTATGCCTGCGCTGATCGGTGGCTTCGGTAACTATTTCGTGCCGCTCATGATCGGTGCGCCAGACATGGCGTTCCCGCGCATGAACAATGTCAGCTTCTGGCTGATGCCTCCGGCCTTCATCCTGCTCTTGCTCTCCACTGTTGTGGAAGGTGCGCCTGGCATGAACGGTTTCGGTGGCGGCTGGACGGCCTATGCACCTCTTTCCACCAGCGGTCACCCTGGTCCTTCGATGGACCTGGCGATCTTCTCGCTGCACGTGGCTGGTGCATCGTCCATCATGGGTGCGATCAACTATATCACGACCATCTTCAACATGCGTGCACCGGGCATGACGCTCCATAAAATGCCGCTGTTCTCTTGGTCTATCCTGATCACAGCCTTCCTGCTTGTGCTGTCGCTGCCAGTTCTGGCCGGCGCCATCACCATGCTGCTGACGGACCGTAACTTCGGCACGACCTTCTTCGATCCAGCTGGCGGTGGGGACCCAATCCTGTTCCAGCACCTGTTCTGGTTCTTTGGTCACCCTGAAGTTTACATCATGATCCTGCCGGCTTTCGGTATTGTCAGCCACATTGTGTCGACCTTCTCAAGGAAGCCGGTCTTCGGCTATCTGGGGATGGCATACGCAATGGCAGCGATCGGCTTCATCGGCTTCGTTGTGTGGGCGCACCACATGTACACTGTTGGCCTGGATGTGGACACGAAGGCCTACTTCGTAGCCGCCACCATGGTGATCGCTGTACCGACGGGTGTGAAGATCTTCTCCTGGATTGCCACCATGTGGGGTGGTTCCATCCGCTTTGAAGTGCCAATGATGTATGCGATTGCCTTCATCCTGCTGTTCACCGTTGGTGGTGTGACAGGTGTGGTTCTGTCGAACGCTGGTGCTGATATCGTGCTGCACGACACCTACTATGTGGTTGCACACTTCCACTATGTACTGTCGCTGGGTGCGGTGTTCGCGATCTTTGCAGGTCTCTATTACTGGGTTGGCAAGATGTCGGGTAAGCAATATCCGAACCTTCTGGCGCACATCCAGTTCTGGATCACCTTCATTGGCGTGAACCTGATCTTCTTCCCGCAGCACTTCCTGGGTCTGCAGGGCATGCCGCGCCGGTATGTTGACTATACTGACGCGCACGCCTACTGGAACTGGGTATCCACGCTTGGGTACAAGGTGACAGCTGTTGGTGTACTTCTCTTCATCGTTGTGATGGCTATGACGCTCTTCAAGAAGAAGAAAGACTGTGCCGACAACCCATGGGGTGAAGGTGCCACAACGCTTGAGTGGACGCTCTCGTCTCCTCCTCCGTTCCACCAGTTCAACGAACTGCCAAAGATCAAGTAAGCCTTCGGGCTTACCCCTTTGGGAAAAAGGACAGACGTTTTGGCCGATAGCCTGACATCATATGAACAAACCCTTCAGCCTTCCGTATCGCGGGAGGCTGAAGCGCGTGACTTCGTGGCCCTGTTGAAGCCACGGGTTATGTCGCTTGTTATCTTCACCGGCTTTGTGGGCCTGGTGGCTGCACCGGGCACGATGAACCCAGTGCTGGCTTTCGCCGCAATCCTTCTGATTGCGGTGGGGGCAGGGGCGTCTGGCGCCCTGAATATGTGGTATGACGCCGATATTGACGCGATCATGGAACGGACGGCCAAGCGGCCGATCCCCGCAGGCAAGGTAACCCCAGGTGACGCGCTCGGCTTTGGCCTGACGCTGTCTATTGCCTCGGTGGTGCTTCTTGGCCTGATCGTCAATGTAACGGCAGCGGCGCTTCTGGCGCTGACGATTTTCTTCTATGTTGTCATTTACTCCATGTGGCTCAAGCGCCGTACGCCCCATAACATTGTTATTGGTGGCGCGGCAGGCGCTTTCCCACCGATGATCGGCTGGGCCGCGGTAACTGACAGCGTAACGATTGAGAGCATGGTGCTGTTTGGCATCATCTTCCTGTGGACTCCGCCCCACTTCTGGGCGCTCAGCCTTTTCATCTCGAAGGACTATGAAAAAGTGGGGGTGCCCATGCTGCCTGTGGTGGCTGGCGAGCGTGAGACCCGGAAGCAGATCCTCTTGTACAGCCTTCTGGTGGTGCCTTGCGGCGTCGCCCCTTATTTCCTGGATTTCGCAGGCCCGGTATATGGGGTGGTTTCAAGCCTCTTCGGTGCCTGGTTCCTGGGCCTTGCCACCATGGTTTGGCAGGGCCGTGAAAAGGCCGAGCGCAAGCTGTTCGCCTTTTCGATCCTGTATCTTTTTGTGCTTTTTGCAACGCTCGCATTCGAGCGCCTGATCACGGAGTGGCTGGTATGAGTGAAGACCTGAGCGAAATGCACAAACGCATGAAGAAGCGCAACCGGGTTCTAGGCCTGTCGCTGGCAGCCTTCGTTATCCTTGTTGCTGTATTCAGCTATTTCAAGATTAAGGGGCTGACGCCTTGACAGCAGCGGCTGCAAATAAGAACACGCGTGTCGCGATGATGGTATGCCTACTGGTTGTGGGCATGATTGGCCTGTCGTACGCCGCTGTGCCGCTTTATAACCTGTTCTGCAAGGTAACGGGCTATGGAGGCACCACGCAGGTTGCGGAAGTGGCCTCGGGCGCTGTGATTGACCGCGAAATGGACGTGCGCTTCAACGCCAGCGTTCACCGCGACATGCCGTGGGACTTCAAGCCGGTGCAGGTGCACCAGACGCTGAAGATCGGCGAGCAGGGTATTGCCCACTATGAAGCCTACAACCCCACGGGCCAAACCATCGTGGGCACGGCCACTTATAATGTGACGCCACACAAGGCGGGCGAATATTTTGCAAAGATTGACTGCTTCTGCTTTACCGAGCAGGAGCTGAAACCAGGCGAACGGGTTGACATGCCTGTCGTCTATTTCATTGATCCTCTGATTGCTGAGGATCCAAATCTGGATGACGTTAGCGAAGTGACGCTTTCATACACCTTCTTCGTCATGGAAGACGAGACGGCACGTGTGCGAGCGGAGCAGGGTCGCTAAAGCTAGGGTAACAAAAGGGAACGTCGGCAACTGTGCCGGTGCTTGTTAGGAGAGATTTTATGGCAGGCGATGTGAAACACGATTATCACCTGGTGAATCCAAGCCCTTGGCCGGCTGTGGGTTCGTTCGCAGTTCTGCTGATGATGGTGGGCGCGGTTTTCGCAATGAAGCCGGACGCTACGCTGTTCGGCATGAGCGGCTTTGGTAACTGGCTTTTCGGTGCGGGCCTCCTTGGCCTTCTGTACACGATGTTTGCCTGGTGGTCGGACGTAATCAGCGAAGCTGAAGGCGGCGATCACAAACCAGTTGTTCGCATTGGCCTCAAGTACGGCATGATCCTGTTCATTGCCTCTGAGGTTATGTTCTTCGTGGCTTGGTTCTGGGCTTTCTTCAATGCGGCGCTTTACCCAAAGATTCCACTGCCTGAAATCGGTGCTTTCTGGGAAACGCTCAATAATGAAGCCATGTGGCCGCCTGAGGGTATCGAGACATTCGACCCATGGCACCTGCCATTCATGAACACGCTGATCCTGCTGCTGTCTGGCACCACCGTAACCTGGGCGCACCATGCAGTTCTGGAAGGCGACCGCGACAGCCTCAAGAAAGGTCTGTGGCTGACTGTGATCCTGGGTGCGATCTTCACCTGTGTTCAGGTTTACGAGTATCAGCACGCGGCGTTTGAATTCTCCGGCAGCATCTATGGTGCCACCTTCTTCATGGCAACCGGCTTCCACGGTTTCCACGTTCTGGTGGGTACCATCTTCCTGGCGGTTTGCTTGGGCCGGGCCTACAAGGGCCACTTCACGCCAGACCATCACTTCGGTTTCGAAGCGGCAGCTTGGTACTGGCACTTCGTGGACGTTGTGTGGATCTTCCTGTTCTTCTGCGTCTACATCTGGGGCGGTGCTTAAGGCATGCCTGCAGACATGCAGAACAAAGAAACCGAAGCCGGCCGGGAGCAATCCCGGTCGGTTTCGCCTTATAAGGCCGGCTTTTTGGGCCGGTGCCCGTCCTGCGGCGAGGGCGCCTTCTTCAAGCCCATGAGCCTCGATATCCGCGAGACATGCGAGACGTGCGGGTTTGATCTCTCGAAGGCTGACCCGGGTGACGGCGCCCAGGTTTTCGTGATCCTGATCATGGGGGCTATCGCGGCCCTCGTGGGCTTCATCCTGATTGGCGGCATGCACATGCCCCCTTGGGCGGCCATGACCATCATCTTCGCTCTGATCCTGTTCGGCAGCATCTGGATGCTGCGGGTGTTCAAGGCAACGCTTGTGGCGCTGCAGTTCCACCATGACGCTTCAGAAGGCAAGCTGACGGACGATGGGGGCGATGATGCCTAAAGGCTTCAAGCCCGGACTGCCACTGACCATCTGTGCCCTGTTGGGCATGATTGTTCTTGTTGGACTGGGTACCTGGCAGGCCCGCAAGATTGGCCCCAAAACAGACTTGCTCGCCAGCATTGAAGCTGGGCTGGCGGCCGCCCCAATCCAGTTGCCGGTGCACCTGGATGACCCATCCACACTCAATTATCACCGCGTAACTTTCGCCGGTACCGTGCTGAACCGGGCGCCCGTCAAAGTATTCGCCACCAGCCTTTCCGGCAAATCGGGCTATCATATCTATGCGCCGGTGCGGAAACACCACGGCATGGTGGTGGCGGTAAACTTTGGCTGGGTGCCGTTTCATCAGAAGGAAATTCCGGCCCTGCCATCGGGCGAAGTTACGGTTACCGGTGTGCTGCGCACCAGCGCCACGCCCGGTTCCATGACGCCCCCGAATGACGCGGCAGGCGGCAACTGGTTCACCGCTGACGTGCATGAAATGGCGGCGCACTGGGGCCTGCGCACCAAGGAATATTATCATTTCCGCGTGTTTTCGGACCAGATCGGCGCGCTGGACGCGCTCCCTGAGGGCGCACAGGTGCGCGTGGATATCCCCAACGATCACCTTCAGTATGCCATCACCTGGTATGGCCTCGCCCTGACGCTCCTGGGCGTCTATATCGCCTTCGGCTTCAAACGCGGCCGGGAAGAGTAAAGTCGGGGCGTTGAAAATGAAATTGAACACCAAATTCAATCTCTATTTACGAAGTGCCACGATCATCATGTTTCTCGGCGCACCCGTCGTGTTTTTCAGTTTCGATGGTCGGGGTATTCCCGTTCTAGTCTGGTGTGTATTCATGCTGTTAGTACATGTTGGGATCGAAAAGCTGATACGCTGCCCCAACTGCCGGGCTTCTTTGTTGTTCAGACAGCATGTACACGGCTCACAAGCGGATAAGAAATGCCATCGATGTGGCTTTTCATATCAGGACTGAAGTGACGTTAGGCTCCCTAAGCAAGTGCTAAAGCAATTCTCCTGACGCTCAAACGCGCTTTGACTTGCATCCCGCCGCACCAACCCGTAGAACTGGGCTTCGCAAGATTCGTAAAGTTGAGTGCACTGATCGTGAAATATATATCTACGCGCGGCGAAGCCGAAAAACTGGATTTCGAAGGGGTAACCCTGACGGGGCTGGCCCGGGATGGTGGCCTGTATGTGCCCGAGGAACTGCCGCAGTTCAGCGCGGAAAAAATCCGCAGTTTCCGCGGCAAGCCTTATGCCGAGGTCGCCTTCGAGGTGATTCAGCCTTTCGTGGCCGGTAGCTTGTCTGACGCTGACCTCAAAGCCATGCTGGATGCCACCTACGGCAAGGCGTTCCGTCATCCGGCCGTGGCGCCGCTCGTCCAGCTTGGCGCGAATGACTGGCTGCTGGAGCTGTTTCACGGCCCGACGCTGGCGTTCAAGGATTTCGCACTGCAACTGCTGGGTCGTTTCTTCGACCATTTCACCGCCAAGCGCGGCCAGAAACTGACAATCCTCGGGGCAACGTCCGGCGATACTGGCTCCGCCGCCATTGAAGGCTGCCGCGGGCGCGATAATGTCACCATCTATATGCTGCACCCGAAAGACCGCGTGTCTGAAGTTCAGCGCCGCCAGATGACGACGGTGCTTGAAGACAATGTGGTCAACATCGCGGTTGAGGGCAATTTCGATGATTGCCAGGCGCTGGTGAAGGCTTGTTTCAATGACCTTGATTTCCGCGACCGCGTGGGCCTGACGGCTGTTAACAGCATCAACTGGGCGCGGGTGATGGCGCAGATCGTTTATTATTTCACGTCTGCTGCGGCGCTCGGCGCGCCCGACCGCGAAATTTCCTACACGGTGCCCACGGGCAATTTCGGGGATATTTTCGCGGGCTATATCGCTAAGGGCATGGGCCTGCCTATCCGCCAGTTGGTGATCGCCACCAACAAGAATGACATTCTGGCCCGCACGCTGCAGTCAGGGTCCTACCGCGCTGACGGCGTGGAAGCGACGCTTTCGCCCAGCATGGATATCCAGGTGTCCAGCAACTTCGAACGCCTGATGTTTGATCTGGCGGGCCGTGACGCCGCTGAAATTCGGGCCTATATGGATACACTGACGGCTGAGAAGGGCTTTGACCTGAAGCAGGGGCACCTTGAAGCTCTGCGTGCATCCTTCGCCGCAAGCCAGGCCGACGACGCCCTGACCGCGAAGGTGATGGCGGACCTTTATAAGGCCAGCGGCTATGTGGCCGACCCACATACAGCCGTGGGGCTGGCGTCCGCCGCTGTGTGCAACACTGATCCAAGCGTGCCTATGGTGACCTTGTCGACCGCTCATCCGGCCAAGTTCGGCGCGGCGGTTACGGACGCTACCGGTGTTAACCCGACGTTACCCGCTCATATGGCAGACTTGCTTTCGCGCGAAGAAAGGCTTATCACGCTCGCCAACGACGTGACGGCGCTTCAAGCGCGAATTATGCAAGGAATGTAGATTGAGTGTAGAGGTTACCCGCCTGCCATCAGGCCTCCGTATTGTCAGTGAAAGCCGGCCCCAGCTTCAGACTGTGGCCGTGGGCATGTGGGTGGACATCGGCGCGCGCCACGAACCTCTGAAGCTCAATGGCATCACGCACTGCCTGGAACATATGCTGTTCAAGGGCACCAAGCGCCGGAGCGCGCGTGACATCGCATCCGAGATCGAGTCTGTCGGCGGCCAGATGAATGCCTACACCAGCCGCGACAACACCACTTACTATGCCCGGGTGATGAAGGATGACCTGCCGCTGGCGTTTGACGTGCTGGCAGACATCATCCTCAATAGCCAGTGTGATGACAGCGAGCTTGTGCGTGAGAAAGAAGTGATTCTGCAGGAAATCGGCCAGGCACTGGATACGCCCGACGATATCGTGTTCGACCACCTTCAGGATGCCGCCTTCCGCGATCAGGCCATTGGCCGGTCGATCCTGGGGACTGCGGAAAGCGTGCGCAGCTTCTCAAGTGCTGACCTCAGAAGCTATCTGACCACCAATTATACCGCATCCAACATCGTGGTGTCTGCTGTGGGCAACCTGGAACACAAAGACCTTGTTGCCCTGGCGGAAGAAAAACTGGCGGGTCTCAAGAACGGGGAACCCAGCAAGGCCTCAGGCGCACGTTTCACTGGCGGTGACATCCGCGAAAAGCGCGAGCTCGAGCAAGTGCACGTGACGGCCGCCTGGCCCGGTGTCTCCTTCCAGGACGATAATTATTACGCCATGCAGGTCTATTCCACCATTCTGGGCGGCGGCATGTCATCGCGCCTGTTCCAGGAAGTGCGCGAAAACCGCGGCCTGGCTTATTCCGTCTACAGCTTCACGAGCAGCCATCAGGATGTTGGCATGCTGGGCATCTATGCCGGCACTGGGCCGGACATGGCTGAAGGCATGATGCCGGTGATCAAGGGCGAAATGGAAGCCTTGACCAAGGGGCCAACCGAAGAAGAATTCAAAATCGCCGTGGCACAGCTTAAGTCCGGCCTTGTGATGGCGCTTGAAGCCACGACTTCGCGCATGGAACAGATGGGCCGCCAGATGCTGGTGTTCGACCGCCTGATCCCGATCGAAGAGATGATCAGCAACGTCGAGGCGGTAACGCCTGATGACGTCGCCCGTACGGCCAGTCAAGTATTGGCTGAATCCGATATTGCAATGGCAATAGTCGGTGGTGGTGATCTGGACCGTATTACTTTTTCCTGACCAGGGAATTAGTTCAAATTATAACTAAATTTTAGGCTTAATTCATACACTCCTAAGTATTGCTGGTCGGCCACGTTGGTGGTACCATGTCGGCCATAATATAATCAGGGGGGACTCTTGTTGAGCCCGGAGTTGTGTCAATTGCTGGCCTACTGGAATGAGCTGGGTGGTGCCAACGCGCTGCCTGAGCGGTCACAACTTGATCTCCGGCAGCTTACCCCAATCCTGCCCTGGATGTTCATTCTGGAAATGAGCCCAGATGGCTCGCTTCGGTACCGGCTGGCAGGTTCAAGCCTTGAAGAAGGTGTTGGCTGTGGCATGGCCGGAAAAACCTACGCCGATATCTTCCATGACCATGAGCAGGCTTCCGTGATGGAAGAACTGTATGCCACGTCTCTGGTGCAGGGTAGTGGCCTTGTGCGCACGGGTGCCTTTTCTCTGGATCAGACCGAGACCTTTGAACTTGAGGTACTGGCGCTGCCGTTTGCCGACACCCGTGCCATGGCTGGCACTGTGCTCGTCGGCGTCGTGCGGCCCTTTGACGTGCTCAACCAGGGCTTTCTGGACCGCTGGGGGCGGTTTCAGCATGACCTGACCACCCTGATGGTGGTGCCGTCACCACGGGTTGTGACATCCGGGCAACTTTCGGACCGGGTGAATGCAACGCTTGAACTTATTGGTGTGGAACTCAGGGCGCTGGATGTGCCCAAAGTGCTTGACCTCTACCGTCAGGGCATGGGCAAGCTTCCAGGGCAAGACATCCCATCGTTCGAACTGGAGGCCCTGTCGGGCAGCCAGGAAAATTCCCTGAATTAGTTCGGTGTGCCGCCTCTAGGCGTGGCCGGCGTCAGATGACAGCATCGAGATATTGATGCCAAGCTTGGCCATGGCCCTAGGCCACTTTTGTTCCAGCTCAGTATTGAAAATGATCTCGTCATCAGCTTCTGCTGTCAGCCAGGAATTGGCCTGGATTTCTTGCTCAAGCTGCCCAGCGCCCCAGCCGGCATATCCCAGCGCCAGCAGGTGATGGATTGGCCCGCGTCCGCGCGCAAGTGCGGTCAGGATATCGACTGTGGCTGTAAGCGCCAATGTCTCGCTGACCACTAATGTTGATTCCTGCACGAAATCGGCCGAATGCAGCACGAAACCGCGCCCGGGTTCGACCGGGCCGCCCGTGTGAATCGGCAAGGGGGGAACCGGGCCATCGGTTTCGATGTCCAACTGCTCCAGCAGATCTTCGAATGTCAGGCTGGGGAACGGTTGGTTGATCACCAATCCCATGGCCCCGGACTCATCGTGCGAACAAACATAGACAACGCTCCGGTCAAACCGGGGATCAGTCATGTTGGGCATGGCCAGCAGGAGCTTGCTGTCCAGATAAACGGATGATGTCATAGGGCCTCTCTTTTTTGGCACCTCAAGCTTAGCGCGTATCAAAGGATTGTGCAATCGGCCAGCAGTTGTAAGGCATTGGGCATAGGGTCGCAGGCTGGACTGACAGCAATGTGATCATTCGCGACTGGCAATTCCGGCACGTGGTTGCTACTCATGACCAAATTCAGCTGGAGACCGGCATGCGTTCGATTTTGATAGTTTTGAGTGGCCTTCTTGGCTTTGCAGCACCTGCACAGGCAGGTGAGACACCATGGCAAGCGCATCTTGATATGCTGCAGACCCGCATTGTCACAACGTCCGCCGACATGACAGATGCTGATGGTATGCCGCTTCTGGCGTGGGAGGCCAAGCTGGCACCGGGCTGGAAGACCTACTGGCGGTCCCCGGGTGAAGCAGGGTTGCCAGTGCGTATCAGCCAGGACGGCACCGACATTGACATCCTGTTTCCGGTGCCTGAACGGTTTGAGCTTTTTGGCCTTGAAACATACGGCTACAGCCATGCTGTGCTGCTGCCTTTCAGACCGCTGAGTGTCAGCGACGGTGGTGTCAGCGTGAGTGCGAGCTTCATGGTGTGCAAGGACATCTGCGTTCCGTTTGATGCGACATATGATGTGCCGGCTTCTGCGCTTGGCGCCGATTTTTCCCCGCATGACATCCGGGTTTCCACCTGGATGGAAAAGGTGCCAGCGCGGGCAGGCGACGGCGGTGCGGGCCTTGCGATCGATTCTGTGCGTGTCGCCGGGCCGGTTGGTCGCCAGCACGTGGTGGTTGACGCCCATGCTGATGCCATGCTGACGGCGCCCGACATGCTGGCCGAGGTGAACGATATGGTTCATTTTGGTGCGCCAAAGATCAAGATTACCGGAGATGGCCGCTCAGCGCGGTTTGTACTTGCTGCCATGACAGGCAAGAAGCCAATGGATTTGCGCGGCGAACAGATCAGACTGACCTTCATTGACGGGCAGGGCCATGCCATCGAGCGTATTCTGGACCTGCCGGAAAAATAGCCGCTTGAAGCCCATATCATAACGGGTAAAGTACCCCCGAAATCAATCGCCCATTCGGGCAGACCATAGGAGCATACAATGACCATTCAGGTTGGTGACAAAATTCCCGCCGCAACGCTGACAACCATGACAGCAGATGGCCCGGGCCCCGTGTCCACAGACGAGTTTTTCAAAGGCCGCAAGGTTGTGCTCTTCTCCGTACCAGGCGCATTCACGCCGACCTGTTCGGCCAAGCACCTGCCAGGCTTTGTTGACCATGCTGATGAGATTTTGGCGAAAGCCGATGCGATCGCCTGCATGTCAGTAAACGATGTGTTCGTCATGAACGCTTGGGGCAAAAGCGCCGGCGTTGAAGACAAGGTTGTGATGCTGGCTGATGGCAATGCCGAATTTGCCAAGGCCCTGGGCCTTGAAATGGATGCATCCGGCTTTGGCATGGGCCTGCGTTCCAAGCGTTTTTCCATGATTGTGGAAGACGGCACTGTAACGCAGCTGAATATTGAAGAACCTGGCGCATTCCAGGTGTCGTCGGCAGAGCACGCGCTGACCCAGCTTTAAGCTGGCACGACATAAAACCGGGAAAGGGCGGCTGTTTGGCGGCCCTTTTTTTATACCCCGAAGGGGCACACAAAGGTAAGGGCTGTTGAAGCCAGATCAATAGTGCTAGAAGCGATCTAGAGTGTAACAAAAAGACTGTTGCTGGATGAGTTTTGAAACAGGTTTGAAGTCGGGTATCGCGGCCTGGCTGACAAGCGAGACCAGATTAAATCTGGCTCGCGCGGGGGAGGAAGTGTCGCGGCGTGTGGGACGTCGGGGGCGCGAGCTTTTGTATTTCCACCGCACGGACGATCCTTATTGCCAATTGATGGTTCAGGCATTGCCTGACCTTGCCAGCCGCTTTGATGTTAAGATCAAGCCGCTGGTGATCGAACGCCTGCCGGCCAACATGTACCCGGACCCACAGCGCTTTGAGGCCTACAGCATCCTGGATGCCACGCGCCTCGCGCGGCTTTATGGGCTTGGTTTCCCGTCAAACGCAATGGTGCCGGACCGGTTGAATGTTGGCATGGCGAACCGGTATCTCGTTAGCCTGCAGGACGACCCGAGCTTCTTTACGGCGGCCGAAGAAGTAGGCGAAGCGCTTTGGCGCAACGACCACAAGCTGGTGCGCAGCCAGTGTGTGGCCGCCGATATTGACGAACATGCGCTCGACAAGAACGAAAAGCTGCTGAAGGAGCTTGGTCATTATGCCAGCGCCACGGTCTATTATGGGGGTGAGTTCTATCTGGGGCTTGACCGGCTGGATCATCTGGAGCACCGGCTGAACCGGGCGGGGGTGGGTGATGGCGAAGTCCATTTCGAGCTGACGCGCCTGTGGCGGTACGGCTTGCAGAATATGGAAAAGTCTGTCTCTGGCCGCAGTGTGGAGGTCTATTTCTCTGTACGCAGTCCCTATAGTTACCTGGGCCTGCATCTGGCGGCGGAACTGGCCGAAAAATCAGGTGTGCGGCTCAAGCTGAAGCCCGTGCTGCCCATGATGATGCGCGGTATGAAGGTACCCAAGGCCAAGGGGCGTTATATCCTGATGGATACGGCACGGGAAGCGCGGGCAGAGGGCATTCCGTTCGGGCGCATTGTTGATCCGCTCGGGTTGGCGACCAAACGCGCCATGGGGCTTGGCTTTGCCTTGGCGGAAAGCGATCAGGACCTGGCCTTCTTCAAGGCTTTCACCAAAGGCGTGTGGGCCGAGGGCATCGACGGCACGACCGATGCGGGCCTCAGGAAAATTCTGGACCGTGCGGGGATCGGCGGTGCGAAACTTTCTGCCGCTTTGCCGGAGGATGTATGGGACCCAATTGCGGAACGGAACCGCCAAGCCCTTCTTATGGCGGGCGCCTGGGGCGTGCCGACCTTCCGCGTAGGCAATGAAACTCTGTGGGGGCAGGACCGTCTCTGGGCCGTTGTCGACGCTTTAAAGCAGCAGTGAAACGCTTCATCGCAGCAATCTTTCGCTTAGATTGACTGGCGGTAAAAGCTGCTTATTGTCATTTATTTGGCCGCCAGTGGGCAAGGGAGGCGTGTTTTCGGGTGTGGGACCCGGTGTGAGGTTAACCAAGGGGACGAGTTACAGTGAAGATGAATGATAAGATACGCGTTGGCTTTTCCGCGCTGTCGCTTTTGGCAGTGGCGGCCTGTGCAGACACGGGAAATGTGGAAAAGTCGGCGGCTGACCGCGCGGAACGCTTCAGTGCCAACCGCATTGAAGCAGATGTCCGCTTTCTGGCGGATGATACGCTCAAGGGCCGGGACACCGGCAGTGAAGGTTACCGGATTGCTTCCAACTATGTGGCGGCCGAATATGCCCAGCTTGGGTTGACGCCTGCGGGCGAGAATGGCAGCTATTTCCAGGAAGTGCCTTTCAAGACAGCCAAGTTGGATTTGGATACGGCAGCCGTGACCGTCACTGTGAACGGTGAAGAAAAAGCGCTGGCAGCCGGCGATGACTTCTACATGAGCGGGGACGTGAATGTGCCCTCCGGCGACGTTTCCGGCGATATCGTTTTTGTGGGCTACGGCATCCACGCGCCTGACCTGGGTCATGACGACCTTGAGGGTGTCGACCTTGACGGCAAGATCGCACTGGTGATCGGCGGCGCACCGACCAGTTTCAACAGCGAAATTCGGGCGCACCACGGTTCAAGCACTACAAAGAAGAAAGAGCTGGCCAGCCGAGGCGTTGTTGGCACGCTGATCGTCAGCACCCTGTCTGGCGAAAAGCGTCGTCCGTTTGAACGGCTGAAGAAATATCTTGGTACCGAAAACTTTGATTGGGTAGCGCCGGAAGGCTCCGGCGATAACGCACCACGCATTACCGCGTCGGCGGCCATCAGCCACGATGTGGCGCGCACGCTGTTTGAAGGCGCTGGCGTATCGTTCGATGATGTGATGGTGCAGGCGGAAGAGGGCGCGCCAGAAGCTGTCGCTCTCAAGACATCGGCGTCCATCAAGCGCGACAGCATCCTGTCCGACACCTTCTATAGCCCCAATGTTTTGGGTGTGCTTGAGGGTTCAGACCCCGTGCTCAAAAACCAATATGTCGTGATGTCCGCGCATCTGGATCATATCGGTGTGTCCGAGCACGCAAAGGGTGATGACAAGATCAACAATGGTGCGCTCGATAACGCTTCCGGCGTTGCCGTGATGATGGAAGTAGCGCGGGCCTATGTGCGCTCTGGCGAGCGTCCCCGCCGGTCGATCCTGTTCGCGGCTGTGGCAGCGGAAGAAAAGGGCCTCTTGGGCGCTGAATATTTCGCTAAATTCCCAACTGTGGCCAAGGGGCAGATGGTTGCCAACGTCAATGTGGATATGCCGATCCTTCTGTATGACTTTGCAGACGTGATTGCCTTCGGCGCGGACCGTTCCAGCCTTGGCCCTGTTACCGCTGAGGCAGCTGGCAGCATCGGTGTATCGCTGACGCCGGACCCCATGCCGGAAGAGGGCATCTTTACCCGGTCTGACCACTACCGGTTCGTGCAGCAGGGTATCCCTTCTGTATTCCTGGTAACCGGCTGGGGTCCTTCCGTGGACGGCAAGGATGGCGGTGCCATCTTCCGCGAGTTCCTGGGTAAAACCTATCACCGTCCGCATGATTCGCTGGATCAGGCCATTGATTTTCAGGCTGGTGCCAAGTTCGCTTATGTGAACTGGTTGATCCTGAATGAAGTGGCCAACGCAGACGAGCGTCCGCGCTGGAACGCCGGCGACTTCTTTGGTCGCACGTTCGGTGGCCTGGGCGCCGATGCGTCAGAGGCGCGTTAACCGCCTGACATCATTTGCTGAAAACAGAAAGCGCGGGGTCTTCCCGCGCTTTTTCTTTAGGGTTTATAGGGCGCCATGCCCTGGTTCGCCAAGGCGTCGGCGCGCTCGTTCCCCGGATCGCCCGCGTGGCCCTTTACCCAGATCCAATCGATCTCATGGGGCTTGATGGCCTCGTCCAGCGCCTGCCAGAGGTCAGCGTTCTTTACCGGCTTCTTGGCGGCATTTTTCCAGCCTTTGTTCTTCCAGGCATGAATCCATTTGGTGATGCCGTCACGGACATAGGTGCTGTCCGTGTGCAGATGCACAATGCAGGGGCGTTTCAGAAGGCGCAGGGCCTCGATTGCAGCCGTCAGCTCCATCCGGTTGTTGGTGGTCTCCATTTCGCCGCCGGTGATTTCCTTTTCGTGCTCACCATAGAGGAGGAGGGCGCCCCAGCCACCCGGGCCAGGGTTGCCGGAACAGGCACCGTCAGTATAAATCTCAACAACGTTTTTCTTAGACGACATATTGAGCCGCATCCCCGATCTGCTGGTGGAACTTCAGGCGCTTCAGGTAATCAAGCGGGTTCTTTGGATTGACCACTGCGCCTTCAACCGGGTTCAGCCAGTCATAGAGGCGTGTCAGCAGAAAACGGAGTGCCGCACCCCGGCACAACAGGGGCAAGGCCTGGATTTCGCCGGGTGTCAGTGGCCTGTGTGCGTCATACATTTCGATCAACCGCTTGGCGTGGCCGGGCAGGAACTGGTGGTTCTCGTCAAAGCACCAGCTGTTGATGCAGACCGCGATATCGTAGGCCAGCATGTCGGTGCAGCCGAAATAGAAGTCGATCACACCGGTGATGGTGTCGCCCGTGAACAGCACATTGTCCGGGAACAGGTCAGCGTGGATGGTGCCGCTGGGCAGGCCAGTCGGCCAGGCAGCTTCCAGGGCCGCGAGCTCTGCCCTGATTTCAGCGGCCAGGCCTTCCTTGACTTCGTCTGCGCGGGCGTCGGTCTTGGTTGCCAGTTCCTTCCAACCCGCAAGCGACAGGTCATTGGGACGGCTCTCATCAAAGCTTTGCCCGACCTTGTGCATGTCAGCCAGCATGGCGCCCAACGCGGCGCACTGGTTTTCCGACGGGTGGTGGACACTCACGCCCGACAGGAAACTGATCAGGCAGGCCGGGCGGCCCGCCAGTGTCTGCAGCGCTTTGCCTGACTTGTCATGGATCGGCAGGGGAGACGGGATGCCGCCGCCGGCCAGATGTTCCATCATATTCAGGAAGTAGGGCAGGTCTTCAGGATTCGCGCGTTTCTCATATAGCGTCAGGATAAAGCGGCTCTTGGTGGTCTCCAGCAGATAGTTGGAGTTTTCCACGCCTTCTGCGATGCCCTTGAAGCTGGTGGCTTCGCCCACATCATAGGTGGCCAGGAACGCATTCAGGGTCTGGTCGTCAACCTTGGTGTAAACCGCCATCAGGCCACGTCCTTCAGGATAGGCGGTACCTTGAAGACCACGTTTTCTTCTGCGGTGGTCACAAGCTCCAGCTTGGCGTCATAGTGGGCTTTCAGGGCTTCTATGACTTCCTCAACCAGCACTTCAGGCGCGCTGGCGCCAGCGGAAATGCCTACGGCGGTTGCGCCATCCAGCCAGTCCCAGTCCAGTTCAACCGCGCGGCGCACCAGCTTGGCCGGGCAGCCTGCTTTTTCGCTGACTTCCACAAGCCGCATGCTGTTGGAGCTGTTGTAGGCACCGATCACAATCATGCGGTCTGCCTGCTTGGCTACTTCCTTTACCGCAATCTGGCGGTTGGTGGTGGCGTAGCAGATGTCTTCCTTGTTGGGCTGGTCCAGTTCGGGGAAGCGCGCCAGAAGGGCGGCCACAATGTCGGATGTATCGTCAACCGACAGGGTTGTCTGTGTCACGAATGCCAGCTTTTCGGGATTTTGTGGCTCAAACTTTGCCACATCCTCAACGGTTTCAATCAATGTCACCGTGCCGTCCGGCACCTGGCCCATGGTGCCGATCACTTCCGGGTGGCCGGCGTGACCGATCATCAGGATTTCCCGGCCGTGCATCATGTGGCGCTCCACTTGCCGGTGCACTTTCGACACCAGCGGGCAGGTGGCGTCCACATACACCATGTTGCGGCGCTCGGCTTCGGCGGGCACGGCTTTCGGTACACCGTGGGCGGAAAAGACAACCGGCATGTCTGTCGGCACCTCATCAAGCTCGTCCACAAAGACAGCACCTTTGGCCTCAAGCCCTTCAACCACATAGCGGTTGTGCACGATTTCGTGCCGCACATAGACGGGCGCGCCGAACTTCTTGATCGCCAGTTCGACAATCTTGATTGCGCGGTCGACCCCGGCGCAGAAACCGCGCGGGTTGGCCAGAAGAATTCGCAGGCTGTTATCTGCCGCCATTCGGCTGCCTCCATGGGAAAGAAATTGCAGCCCTTAGCTACCGCTCAACGCCCCCAAGCGTCAAGCAAGACGTGCTTCGTTCGGTCATAAGCTATGGTGCATGTGTCACGCCACAGTTTGGACAAGCTTGGCTGATAGCCGAAGCCCAAGGGTTATTTATGCAGGCAGGGCCATAAGGTGGGTTGCTCTTTAGCAGTCTTCTTTTTATGATCGCGGCCAATTTCCGGCTTTCCGCAGAAGCCCAACGGGGCGCGCGGGGCCGATACCTGATTTTGAAAGGCGATTTATGTCCGTTCGTAGTGTGATTTTGTTCGGTCTTGTGTTCCTGCTTGCTGCCTGCGGCAACCGCAACCCGCTTGAGGTGACGGTCTCCCGCTGCCCGGCTGTGGCCGTTGTGGGCGACGCCGGCACCCTGACCCGCTTTGAAGGGCAGAGCCGCAATGTGGAGGATGTCGCCTTCACCGCCTCCATCATGGACGTAAAGCTGACGTGCGAAGAAGCTGAAGACGTTACCTCGCAAGTAACCTTCAGTGTGGCAGCCAACAAGGGCGAAGCCTTCAAGGGCGGCAGCGTGACAATCCCTTACTTTGTGGTGGTGATGAAAGACAACAGCCAGATTATCACCAAGAAAATCTATGATGTGACCCTGAATTTTGACCGCGATGGCCGTGCGGTGTCGCGAGAGGTTCTGGAGCAGCACATCCCGACGATCGCGCAGGCGCGGCGCTATAACTATGAAGTGCTGCTGGGTTTCCAGCTGACAGCCCAGGACGCGGTGTTCAATATGGAACGCTAAGCGCGGTCCAAAAATCTTCCAATAAAAACGGCGGCCCATTTGGAGCCGCCGTTTTTGATTCTGGGGTGACGCCGGGGCCTAGAAGGTTGCCCGGAAGGCCACGCCGATATTGCGGCCCGGCAGCGGCACATTATCCTTCAGGAAGCTTGTATGTTGGCGCGCCTCGACATTGCCGATGTTGGTGGCTTTGAGCGCCAGCGACAGGTTCTTGTTGTCGAACGGCCGCACGGTCAGATAGGCGTTCCACAGCAGGTAGTTTTCTGTCGGCAGCTCAAACTCGGTCACCCGGTTCTGGCTGGCGGCATATTCAAGCTCTGTCCGTACATCGACAGAAAACGAGGAGGCTTCAATGCCGACGAGCGCCGACAGGGGCGGGATGCGTGGCAGGTTATTGCTGCCATCCACGTCTGTCAGCTTGGCCCGGACATAATCCAGTTGGCCGTCCAGATGCACGTCAAATTCGCCCAGAGGGCCGCTGTTGAAGCTGCCCGCGTGGAATTCGGCCTTGGCTTCAAAACCGTAGAAACGCGCGTCGCTTGCGGTGAAGGCGAACACGGGCAGGCCGTCTTCCTCTTCACCCGTTGCGGCCTCGAAGATGAAGTCGTCATAGTTTGTCAGGAAGCCGTTCACCGCCAGGGTGAAAGGGCCTTCGGAGTAGCTGAACGTGGCCTCTATCCCAAGCGCAGTTTCAAGCCCCAGATTCTGGTCCCCCAGCTCAAAAGCGCCGGTGGCCAGGTGTGGGCCGTTCGAGAACAGTTCTTCGGCTGATGGCGCGCGTTCAGTGCGGAAGACGGACAAGCCCACAAAGGCGGCGTCGGAGAGATCATAACCCAGTCCTGCGGATAGGCTGAAGCCATCGAAGCTCTCGCTCGCGCCAAGCGCGTCGGCAGAATATTTCGTGTGCTCATACCGGCCACCTACTTCCAGCGTGTAGTGGCCCATGTCGAATTCCTTGACGCTATAGAGGCCAAACTGGTTCGTGATGGTTGGTGGCACAAAGGCTTCGTCGCCGATGGCGGAGAAATCGCGGCGCCTGAGTTGGATACCGGTAGCGCCACTCCAGGCATCGCCGCCTTTTTCAATCAGGTCCAGGCGGCCTTCCCAGCCTTTGTTGGCAAAGACGGTGCCGATTTCCTCACCTTCAAGTTCCGTGTGCTTATAGTCAGCATAGCCAAAGCGTAGCTTGGCTTTCTTGAACCAGGCAAAGTCGCGTTCCAGTTCACCATTGATGTCATAGCGAATCTGGTTCAGGTCGATGGTCACGGCTTCCTCGCCATGCTCTTCGCCCTCATGATCCTCTTCTTCTTCATGGCCTTCTTCATTGTGGTCTTCTTCGCCGTGCTCATGCCCGCCCGGCACGCCGTACTGGCTATCCACCTTCTTGATGTTCACGCCGATAAAGCCGTCCCGGAACAGAAGCGACAGGCCGCCGGAACCGCCGGATGTCTCAGTGGCGGAGTTTTCGGCGATACCAAATGCTTCGCCCTCACGCTCCTCATCATGCTCATCCTCATGATCTTCATCGTCATGGCCTTCCTCGGCTTCCTCTGCGTCATGCAGGGCTTCGGATTCGGCAAAGCCCGGGATTTTATAGTCGTCCGTGTTTCTGAACATGAAGTCGCCGTGGGCTACCAGTGTACTGTCGCCAAGCTTGCCAACAGTGGCGTTGAAGGCAGCTGTGACCTCGTCCCCGTCATTTACGGTGCTGTGGCCGTAGCGTACGGCCCCTTTGAAGCCGCCTGCGGGCAGTTCGTTGGGAATACGGCCATCGAATACGTTGATCACGCCGCCTGCGGCGCTGTTGCCGTACATCAGCATGGCAGTGCCGCGCAGAATTTCAATCCGTTCCGCAAGCGCCGGTTCAACAGACACGGCGTGATCGGGGCTGGTGGATGACGCGTCGATGGAGCCCAGGCTGGAATCCAGGACCCTGATGCGGTCACCGCCCAGGCCGCGGATGATCGGGCGGCTGGCGCCCGGGCCAAAGAAGGTGCTGGAAATGCCTGGCTGACGCTTCAGGGTTTCACCGAGGGAGCCGTCCAGCTGGCGCAGGATTTCTTCCTGCCGGAGTACGGTGGCGCCGACGATGGTTTCGCCCAGTTTGCGGCCTTCATAGGCGCCGGAGACAACAATTTCCTCTAGCTGTTCATCAAGTGGGGGAGCCTTTGTGGCTGCCACGGGCATGGCCCAGCCGCCGACAAGGGCACTGGTGGTAAGGAGAATAGTAAATCGTTTTTGCTTCATAACTTCAGACACGTCGATCATCCCTGTATCAATCAGTTTATGCGCGGCAAATGAGCCAACGCGTATTTTATTGGATTGTATTAGAGTTGCGGTGCAGGGCCGCAGGATCAGGCGTGTGCAGGGGGCGCGCGGATGGTGCCAAAACGGGCGGCGCGACTTTGCGGGGCAGCCGGCAGGGCGGTCGGTTCAAGCCATTCAGCACGGTCATTGAGAACAACGGCAGGCGCTGCCGCCACATCCATATCGGATGATTTCTTGACGATGGAGGCGACAATACAGGGGTGGCCGTCGTGTACGTGGTCTGCGTCCCCATAGGCGGCGCTGTGGGCGGCCGCGAAGAACTGGGCAGAGACAAAGACAAGCGCAAGCAGCGCCACAAGGCGTGCTTTCATGCTTCTTCCTGCCGTTTTTGCCTTCGCAAATTCCACTGGAATCGTTTCCCTGACCGTCAATTCTGTCAGAAGCTTATCTATGCTATACTATAGCATTCTTCAAGCACCTTTGCGATGAACGGCAAACTGTAGCCGATGAAGCGAAGCGGGGATGCCGGGGAAGCGCACAGAAAAGCACTCGCTTGCACAATTGCGTGATTGACTCTTTCGCTGCTGTCCGGCATACCGTCGCCAACACGTTACGCTGTATGCCCCAATCCGATTTGAACTGGGTATATCGCAGCAACCGTGCGGGAGAGACCAGTTTCCTCTGATGGGTTTGAGGACTGGCGCCGAAGGAGCAACCGCCCCGGAAACTCTCAGGCAAAAGGACCGCACGGCCCATGTGACGCTCTGGAAAGTAGCAATCGCGCGAGCGTTGCTCACCGACGGGGTAAGCCGGCCAGTATTTCGCCGGTCAAATCTCTCAGGTTCCGTGACAGAGGGGGCGCAATTGCCGGATTTTTCCGGTACCATGCGCACGCGGAGGCCAGAGACTTATGACTGACGAGACCCTTCTAAAGACCCCCCTTTATGACATGCATGTGGCCGCTGGCGGCAAGATGGTTCCGTTCGCGGGCTATGCCATGCCTGTTCAGTATCCGCTCGGCATCATGAAAGAGCATGAGTTCTGCCGCGCGAAGGCGGGTCTGTTTGACGTCTCGCACATGGGCCAGTGTTACATTCATTCCAAAGACGGCAGCGACCCTGCCGCCGCGATCGAGAAGATCATGCCGGGTGCGCTTCAGGTGCTGAAGCCGGGCAAGATGCGTTACACGCTGCTACTGAACGATGAAGGCGGCATCGAGGATGACCTGATGGTCACCCGTACGCATGAACCAGAGGGCACGCTGTATGTGGTTGTGAATGCGGCGTGCAAAGACAAAGACTATGACATTTTGGAAGAAAAGCTCGGCGACCTGATCACGGTTGAGCCCCTCGAGGACCGCGCGCTGATCGCGCTGCAGGGCCCGAAGGCGGAAGAGGTTCTGGCGTCGCTCGCACCTGAGGCTGCCGAGCTCGGCTTCATGGAAGCAACCGCCATCACGCTTGAGGGCGTTGTGTGCTGGGTATCTCGTTCTGGCTACACCGGCGAGGATGGTTACGAGATTTCAGTACCCGAAAGTGAAGCCGAGGCGCTGTGCAAGCGTCTGCTGGCCAGCGACGATGTTGAATGGATCGGCCTTGGCGCACGCGACAGCCTGCGCCTTGAGGTTGGCCTGTGCCTCTCGGGCCATGATTTTGACGCGGGCGTAACGCCTGTGGCCGCGAACGTGACCTTCGCCATCGGCAAGAAGCGCCGCGAGGCAGGCGATTTCGTGGGCGCTGACCGTATCCTCAAGGAACTGGCGGACGGTGCCTCAAGCTCTCGCGTGGGCATTCTGCCTGCGGGCCGCGCGCCGGCACGCGAAGGCACCATCATCGCCGACATGGAAGGCAATGAGATTGGCAAGATCACCTCTGGCGGCTTCGGCCCCACCTTTGGTGGCCCTGTTGCCATGGGCTATGTCCCGAAAGCATATACGGAAGTGGGCACAGATGTGCAGCTTCTGATCCGCGGCAAGGCCCATCCGGCCAAGGTCGCTAGCACCCCATTTGTTGAGCAGCGCTACAAGCGCAAGCAAGTATCTTAAGCCTGGATTTGGAGGATAGGCGCATGTTGAAATTTACTGAAGAGCATGAGTGGCTGGAAGTTGAAGGCGAAATCGCAACCGTTGGTATTACCGACTATGCGCAGAACGCCCTTGGCGATGTTGTGTTTGTAGAGCTGCCAGAAGTTGGCGCAGCTTACGAAAAAGGCGACGAAGTTGCGGTTGTTGAATCCGTGAAGGCGGCGTCTGAAGTATATGCACCGCTGGCGGGTGAAATAGTTGAAGTCAACGAAGCCCTCGAAGGCGAGCCTGGCCTGGTGAACAGCGCAGCGCTCGACGCTGGCTGGTTCTTCAAGATCAAGATCGCCGACGCTGGTGAACTTGACGACATGATGGACGAAACGGCCTACGCCGAGTTCATCGAAGGCCTCGACTAAGATTATCTGAGCGCTGGCCGTTGGCCGGCGCTTTTTGTTTGTGAAATGGGAGTTCGGCGCATGCGCTACTTGCCGCTAACCGCCACCGACCGGCAGGCAATGCTGGATAAAATCGGTGTTCGGCATATTGATGAACTGTTCAAGGATATCCCGAATGATGTCCTGAACCCGGAAATTGATCTGCCTCGCCACAAAAGCGAGATGGAAGTGGAGCGCTACCTGTCGCGCATGGCCGCCCAAAACACGGCTGCGGGCAGCGTGCCGTTCTTTGTTGGCGCAGGCGCCTACAAGCACCATGTGCCAGCAACTGTCGATCACATGATCCAGCGCGGTGAATTCCTGACGGCCTACACGCCGTACCAGCCGGAAATCGCGCAGGGTACGCTGCAGTATATCTTCGAATTCCAGACGCAAGTCGCCCAGCTGACGGGCATGGATGTGGCCAACGCCTCCATGTATGACGGCTCTACCGGTTGTTCGGAAGCCGTTATGATGGCGCGCCGCGTGACGCGGAAAAAGAAAGCCATTCTGGCTGGTAGCCTGCATGCACACTATGCCAGCGTGGTTGAGACCACTACCCAGTTTACCGACGACGTGATCGAGCGCCTGGCGCCAAACCCGGCTGACCCTGAGGCCGAACTGCAGGCCGCGATTGACGCCATTGACGCTGACACCAGCTGTGTGGTGTTCCAGAACCCGGGCGTGTTCGGCAGCGTGCTGGACCTGCGCCCTCTGGCAGAAAAAGCGCACGAGAACAAAGCGCTTCTGATTGTGGTTGTCACTGAAGTGATGTCGCTGGGCCTGATCGAAAGCCCGGGCGAAATGGGCGCGGATATCGTGGTTGGCGAAGGCCAATCCATCGGTAACGGCCTCAACTTCGGCGGCCCTTACCTTGGCCTGTTTGCCACCAACCAGAAGTTTGTGCGCCAGATGCCGGGCCGCCTGTGCGGTGAAACGGTGGACGCTGACGGCAAGCGTGGTTTCGTGTTGACGCTTTCAACGCGGGAGCAGCATATCCGTCGCGAAAAAGCCACCTCGAACATCTGCACCAACTCGGGCCTGTGTGCGCTGGCCTTCACGGTTCACATGACGCTCCTGGGCGAAAAGGGCCTGCGCGGTGTAGCTCTGGCGAACCACAAAGCTGCGGTTGACCTGCGCGATGCCCTGAAGGGCGTTGACGGTGTGGAAGTATTGAACACCACCTTCTTCAACGAATTCTCTGTGAAGCTATCGAAAGACGCCGCTGGCGTTGTTGATGCGCTGGCTGACAAAGGCATCCTCGCTGGCGTGCCGGCGTCGCGCCTCTATCCGGGTGCAGGCCTTGATAATGTGCTCATCCTCGCGGCCACGGAAACCGTAAGTGCAGACGATATCGACGCCCTCGTGGCTGGTCTGAAGGAGGTCCTCTAATGTCCATGAATAATCAAGGGCGGCCGACCTCTGCGGGAGCCGCGACTGAAAACACAGATTTCGAAAGCTTCTCCGGCCACAAGGGCCTGCGCCTTGCCGAGCCGCTGATTTTCGAGCTGGGTTCAACAGAAACCACTGGCGTTGACGTGCCTGAAGTGGGCGAGTTCGAGATGGCTATCGGCGGTCTTGAGCGTACGTCGGAAATCGGCTGCCCAGGCCTGCCCGAGCCCGACGCTGTGCGTCACTATACCCGCCTGTCGCGCCGCAACTACGGCATCGACATGGGTGTATTCCCGCTTGGGTCCTGCACCATGAAGCACAACCCGCGTCTGAATGAAAAGATGGCGCGCCTGCCTGGCTTCGGCGACATCCACCCGCTGCAGCCGAAATCCACCGTCAAAGGTGCGATGCAGTTGATGGACGAACTGAGCCATTGGCTGTGTACGCTCACGGGCATGCCCGCGGTGGCGCTGAGCCCAAAGGCTGGCGCCCACGGTGAGCTTTGCGGCGTGATGGCCATCCGGTCAGCGCTTGAGGCCCGCGGTGATGCCCGTGAGGTGATCCTGTGCCCTGAAAGCGCGCACGGCACCAACCCGGCAACCGCCGCTTTCTGTGGTTACAAGGTGAAGGCGATCCCGGCCAAGGATAACGGCCGGGTTGATCTTGAAGCCCTCAAGGAAGCGCTGGATGACACCGTCGCGGCCGTGATGCTGACCAACCCGAACACCTGCGGACTGTTCGAGAATGAAATCCGCGATATTGCGGACGCCATTCACGCAGCCGGTGCCTTCTTCTACTGTGACGGCGCCAACTTCAACGCCATCATGGGCAAGGCCCGTCCGGGTGATCTGGGCGTGGATGCCATGCACTTCAACCTGCACAAGACCTTCTCCACGCCGCACGGCGGTGGCGGCCCGGGTTCCGGTCCGGTTGTCTTCTCTGACGCGCTGAAGGCTCACGTGCCTGTGCCGTTCGTTGTGAAGACCGATGATGGCTTCGATCTGGTTGAGGATGCGGACGACAAGTCCATGGGCCGTCTGGTTGCTTACCACGGTCAGATGGGCATGTATGTGCGGGCGCTTTCCTACATGCTCAGCCACGGTTCTGACGGTATCCGTCAGGCGGCGGAAGATGCGGTCCTGAACGCCAACTATGTGCTTGCGTCACTGAAGGACGTGATGACTGCGTCGTTTGAGGGCCCATGCATGCACGAAGCGCTGTTTGATGATCGTTTCCTGAAGGACACAGGCGTGACCACGCTAGATTTCGCCAAGGCGATGATCGACGAGGGCTATCACCCGATGACCATGTATTTCCCGCTGGTGGTGCACGGTGCCATGCTGATCGAGCCGACCGAAAGTGAAAGCAAGTTCAACATGGATCAATTCATCGCCTCCATGCGTGGGCTCGCAGGCGAAGCCAAAGGCGGCAACGTGGACCGCTTCAGTGGCGCGCCTTACCATGCACCCTGGGGCCGGCTGGATGAAACGCAGGCGGCGCGCAAGCCAGTGCTGCGTTACAGCCCTGAAGAATAAGCTTAATTTCAGCTTTTAAAGGCAATACTGCCCGCCGGGGATTGATCCCTCCGGCGGGCAGTTTTCTTTGACGTTTGGTCGAATGGTGATAACTTCGACGGCAGTCGGGGACAGGAGGTTCTGTGAGTAAACGCATTCTGGTTATTGATGATACGGCTACGACCCAGCAGACGTTGGCGCAGCATTTGCCGGCCAGTGACTATATGATTTCAGGGGTATCGGGCGGCGACCAGGCTGTTGAGCTCCTGAAGACAGAGCGTTTCGATATTATCGTTACTGTCATCGACGTCCCGGGCATCAAGGACTATGGCATCCTGCGGATTATCTCGGACCTAGATTGGGACCCGGGCGTGATCCTGTTGAACAATCTGGATGCGCGTGCCAACCAGGAAGCGCGCGAACAGGCCATGGCCTACAGCGTCAATGTGCTGGGCACGCTCTCAAAACCCATCAATGCCGGTCTTTTGACCGCGGCTCTTGAAGACATTGCCAACACCCGCGCAGGCGTGGCCATGGGCACGGAAACCGTGCTTGAAGAAGCCGAGTTCACCCGAGGCCTCATGACCGACGGACTAGCGCCCGCGTTTCAGCCCAAGCTGGACCTTAAGGCCAAAGCCGTGATGGGCGCTGAGGTGTTCGCCCGCTGGAAAACCCCATCAGGCAGTTTCCTGGGGGCAGGGGCCGTTGTGAAGGCGGCGATCGAGTATGGCCATATGGACGTGCTCACCTACCGCATGATTGAGCTTGCGATGCAGCAGCAGGGACGTTGGCGTAAACAGGGCCAGGAAGTGACCCTATCGATCAACGTGACGTCAGAGAACCTGCGCAAGCCGGATTTTGCCGAAGTGGTCGCGGGGCTTGCTGACCAGTTCGATATTCGCCCTGATATGGTGCGGCTTGAGGTAACAGAGTCTGATTTGGATATTGACGCCAAGGTGCCGCTGCAGGTGCTGGCCCAGCTGCACAAGGATGGGTTTGGCCTGGCACTGGATGATTTCGGTGCCGGTTTTGCGCCGCTTCTGAAGCTGAAGGAAATCCCATTCGACGAGTTGGTGATCGACCGACAGTTCCTGAGCCGCGCTGTCGAGGACGACAAGGCGCGCATCATTCTTGAGAGCGCGATTGATCTTGCTCACAAGCTGGAGCTCAAATGTACCTGTGAAGGCGTGGAAACCGAGGAACATCTCAAGATCGTTACCGACCTGGGCGCGGAGTACGCCCAGGGATATTTGTTCGGCAAGCCTATGTCGGCCGGTGAATTCCTGATCTGGATCGAAGACTTCAAGGACGGCGTGATGAAAGTCCCCGGCATCAGCTAAGGGTTCGACCCCATTGTATGCGGCGCTATAGCAGGGCCGATACAGCGGCTTTCAAGTCTTTTGCCAGCCCTTCATGGGTGAGGCGCTGGCTGTCCCCATCGAAATTATCGAAGAAGCTGGGAACTGAAAGCGATGCCTTGACGTCTGCTGCAAAGTAGGGGGCGGAGCCCACGGCAGCATTCAGGACGGATCCGGCACCGCCAGGGCCAGGCGAGGTGGCAAGATACACAGCCGGCTTGCCCTGATATACTTTCTGTTCAATGCGGGAGGCCCAGTCAAAAGCGTTCTTGTAGGCCGCAGTGAAGGACCCGTTATGCTCTGCAAAGGATATGAGCAGGGCATCCGCACCTGTGATTTTGTCATAGAACGCCTGGGCCACTGCCGGGATACCCAGTTCGGTTTCCCTGTCGATGCTGAAGAGCGGGGCTTCATAGTCGTTCAGGTCAATGACCTCGACTTGGATATCAGGAGAAAGGCTGCGCAGCACATCTGCGGCATGCGTGACCAATTGCTTGTTGATTGACTGTCGGCTGTTCGAGGCTGCAAAAGCGAGGAGTTTCATGGTGATCTCTTTCTTGTCCAAATATGTTTCGTTGGACAAGAGATAGTTTGTTGCTTCCTTGTTGATTAGTGGGAATTTTCGATACATATTGTTCCATAATTGGAACAATATGGCGGCCTCATAATGAATTTGAATGACATGTTGTTGTTTGCAAAAGTCGCGGAAGTGGGTGGCATCTCTGCTGCAGCGACAGCTCTGGGGCTGCCGAAATCCAGCGTCAGTCGCCGGATCGCCGCACTGGAAGATGCCCTCGGTGCAGCGCTGCTGGAGCGAACCACAAGGGTTGTTAAGCTGACGGAGTTTGGCAGAATTTTCCTGCAGCACTGTATCCGTATCTCGGAAGAAGCCGAGAGCGCACAGGCTGCAGCTCATGAAATCATGTCGACACCACGGGGCGTCTTGCGGGTCAGCGCATCCACTGCAATCGGCCAATATCTTGTCGCCCCACACATTGGGGACTTCATGGCCAGTTACCCCGAAATCGATGTGCAGCTTGTGTTGAATAACCGTCGTGTAGACCTTATCGCGGAAGGGTATGACCTTGCCATCAGGGTAGGGCGCCTCGAGGACAGCAGCCTGATCAGCCGGCGTCTGGGCGGTGCACGGGCAATTATTTGCGCGGCACCATCCTATATCGAAAAGCGCGGACAGCCGAAAAGGCCGGAGGATCTTTCCTCGCATACAACGCTTGCGATGAGCGATAGCAACAATGTCACGAAATGGCTGCTCGAAAATACTGCGGGAGACGGTCGCGCCGTCGATCTTGCTCCGCGGCACTGTGTCAATGATTTTACAGTGCTGCGGACAATGGCTGAAGGGGGGAGCGGTATCATTATCGCGCCGGAATATGTTGTCAGGCAGGCGATTGCGGCCAACAAGCTGCGTCAGGTCCTGCCAGATTGGCGAAGCACCCTGATTGACTATTACCTCATTTACCCCAGTCGTCGGGGGCTTACGCGCAAAGCGGAAGCCTGGATCGACTTCTTCGCCGACCGCTTCAGGAAGACATTGGTCAAAGACAAACAATAATATTGCATATGCAATAAATATAATGTAAATGCATCTCTAGGAGAAGAGAGATGCAGCCACACGACAATTTACCGCTGAGCGACTATATCGAGTATCCGGAAGCGGAGATGCGCACCCGCGCGCAGGACTTCTATAACGAGATCAAGCGCCGCCATACGGTGCGGGAATTCTCTGACCGGCCCGTGCCGCGTGAGATCATCGATACCTGCCTGCGCGCAGCGGGGACCGCCCCTTCCGGGGCTAACCACCAGCCTTGGCATTTTGCCGTGATCGGCAGCCCTGAGGTGAAGGCACAGGTGCGCGAGAAAGCTGAGCAGGAAGAGCGCGCTTTCTATAATGAAGGCCGCGCGAGCGACGAATGGCTTGATGCCCTGTCGGCGCTGGGGACAGATGCCCATAAGCCATATCTGGAAAGCGCACCCTGGCTGATTGCTATTTTCGCGCAGCGCCGGGGCGGTGTGGAAGCGGGCATGAGCCGGAAGAATTATTATGTGCCGGAATCGGTGGGTATCGCCACGGGGTTCCTGATTGGCGCGCTGCATCATGTGGGTTTGGCGACACTGACGCATACACCGAAACCGATGAATTTTCTGAACGAGATTTGCGACCGTCCGGCGGACGAGCGCCCCTATATTTTGCTGGTGACGGGTTATCCGGCAGAGGGTGCGACCATCCCCGTGCACGCAACCATCAAAAAGCCGCTTGAGGATATCGTCTCATATCTCTGAGTTGTTTGGCGTCCGTACCTTCACCCTAAGGAAGGTGTGGTGACCAGAGTGAGCGGCTTTAACCTGGCAGGGCAGGGCGTCAGTCCTCCCTGCCTTTTTTATACCAGCGGATCAGTTCGCGTTGGTCGGCTGGCAGATCATTTCCAGCTTCAAGCTGCTTGATAGCCTGGGCAGCCAATAGCTGCTCCGTCTGGTTTTCAATGCGGGCGAGCATGTCAAAAAGCGCTTCTTTTTCAGAGGTGCTGATGGCTGCATCGATGGCGCGGGCCCGCATGTCGATAGCATTCGCGATGGCCTTATAGACCTCAATGCCTTTTTCCGTCAGGACGAAATTCTTGGTGCGCTTGTTGGTAGCATCGGGTTCGACGTCAATAAGGCCGCGGCTTCTGAGTACCTTTGAGGCCCGGCTGACAGTGTAGCTGTCCATCCGGCTTTGGTAAGCGATGTCTGCGCCGTTAATGGGCATGTAGGAGCCGATGTTGATCAGCACCCGCATCTCACGCGCTTCCAGGTCGGAAATTTCACGAATGTGCATGTCGCGGGTCAAGGCCAGCAGGTTGCTGACTGTCGCGATGCGGAAGGGCATATGTCCCAGGAGGTCGAGCGGCAGATCGATCCTGTCGGTCAACCGAAAGACTCGCCTTCTTGCAGCAGAAACATTCTTGTTCTTCATGCGCGCCTTTCCCGTTGCCTGATAAGTGCATTCTGCAAGGACAATACTAAGTATTTGATTTGCCTTGTCAAACCAAAGCGGGGAGCGGCTGTTTCCCTAATGTTTTTCGCTATTGTTCTTGTTTTGTTCTCATGGTAGTATTCTTCTATGAACAAAGCACAACATACAGGCGGTGCATCAAATTCCCCGTGGCTTTCGCGCGGGCGTGGGGCCGTGTCTAATGCGACAGGTCGGTTCGAGGCGCTGAAGCGGGAGCCCGCGCAGGACGGTTGGCTGGGGGAAGAGCCCACCACGCCCTTGCGCACCAGCGTGACGGAAGAGAATGCCAAACATATCCTGACCAAGAACAAGTCGCCGGATATTCCGTTCGATCGCTCGATCAACGCGTATCGTGGCTGCGAGCACGGCTGTGTTTATTGCTTTGCGCGGCCAACTCATGCGTTTCTAGGCCTGTCGCCGGGGCTTGATTTTGAAAGCAAGCTGTTCGCCAAACCGAATGCGGCTGAGCTTCTGAAGCAGGAGATATCAAAGAAAGGGTATGTGGCGAAGCCGATTGCCATGGGCACCAACACAGACCCCTATCAGCCGATTGAGAAAGAGCGCCGCATCACGCGTGAGCTCCTTAAGGTGTTGATGGAGCATGACCACCCGGTGACGATTGTGACCAAATCCCGCCTTGTGGTGCGGGACCTGGATCTGCTGGCCCCGATGGCGGAAAAGGGCCTGGTGAAAGTGGCGCTGTCGGTCACGACGCTTGACCGTAAGCTCGCACGCACCATGGAACCGCGCGCGAGCACGCCGCAGCGACGGCTGGATGCCATCAGGCTCCTCTCGGACGCAGGCGTGCCCACAGGCGTGATGTTTGCGCCTGTTATCCCGGCGCTCAATGATCATGAGATGGAAGCTGTGCTATCTGCCGCCGCCCACGCCGGGGCAAAGGAGGCTGCCTATATCCTGCTCCGCCTGCCGCTTGAGCTGACAGACCTGTTTGAAGAGTGGCTCGACGAGCATTACCCCGATCGTAAAACGAGGGTGCTGAACCGGCTGAAGGAACTCAGGGGTGGTAAGCTGAACGATCCGCGTTTCAAGCACCGTATGATGGGCAGCGGCTTTGAGGCAGACCTGATGCGCCAGCGGTTCTCAAACCTGTGTCGCCGCCTGCGGCTGAACACCGAGAAGCTTGAACTGGCGACCGACCAGTTCAGAAAGCCAGTGCTCAAGGGCGGGCAATATAACCTGCTGGACGCCTTGCGCTGACCTGAGGCTATATTTGAAAGTGAAAAGCCCGGCTTCATGGCCGGGCTTTTGCATTTCTGCGTGCAGTGTTACGCGTCGAGGAAGGCTTAAGCCTCTTCCTCATCCAGCGAGAACAATTCGGCGTTGCCCCCCACGGCCGCTGTGTTGATGGTCAGCGTGTGCTCAGCGGCAAATCGAAGCAGATAGTGCGGGCCGCCTGCCTTGGGGCCTGTGCCAGACAGGCCTTCGCCGCCAAATGGCTGCACACCGACAACGGCGCCAACCATATTGCGGTTGACGTATGTGTTGCCAATGTTCGTCTTTTCAAACAGGTCCTTCCAGCGGCCTTCGAGGCGGGAGTGCACACCGAATGTGAGGCCATACCCCGTGTTGCCAATCTGCCTCAGGACCTCATCCATCTCTGCCGCTTTGAAGCGGATCACGTGCAAGATCGGGCCGAAGTTTTCGCGCTCAAGCTGATGCAGGCCGTCCAGTTCAAAAATATGCGGTGCCAGGAAAGTGCCATTTTCTGCCTCTGGTTCCATGTCGGCCTTGGCGACAAGCTTCGCTTCCTTTTCCATCTTGGCGCAGTGGTCCTGAAGGCCCTTGAGGGCTTCGGCATCGATGATCGGGCCGATGTCTGTTGTCAGCTTGGCAGGGTCGCCGATCACGCGTTCCTTCAGCGCGCCCTTGAGCATGTTGATCACCTTGTCTGCGACGCTGTCCTGCACGAACAGGACACGCAGCGCTGAACAGCGCTGGCCGGCAGAGCCGAATGCAGACTGGATCACGTCATCGCTGACTTGCTCAGGCAGGGCTGTGCTGTCGACGATCATAGCGTTCTGGCCACCGGTCTCGGCAATCAGGGGCGCGATAGCGCCGTCTCGGTCCGCAAGCGTACGGTTGATGATCTTCGCGGTCTCGGTGGAGCCTGTGAAGGCCACGCCGGATACGCGCTCGTCAGCTACCAGCGGTGCCGCAACCTTGACGCCGTCACCCAGCACCAGATGCAGTACATCGGCAGGAACACCAGCCTTATGGAACAGCTTCACGGCATGCCAGGCGACAAGCGGCGTTTGTTCAGCAGGCTTTGCGATCACTGCGTTACCGGCTGCAAGGGCGGCTGCAACCTGGCCCACAAAGATGGCCAGCGGGAAGTTCCACGGTGCAATACACAGGAAGGTGCCGCGACCCGACAGGTGCAGCTGGTTTTTCTCGCCCGTTGGCCCAGGCAGGTCGATTGGCGCGCCGAATTGTTCTTCGGCACGCGCTGCATAGTAGCGGCAAAAGTCAACGGCTTCGCGCACTTCCGCGATAACATCCGACAGCGTCTTGCCGGCTTCGCGAACCAGAAGGTCGGCGAATGTGTCCCGTTCGGCCTCAATGGCATCGCCCATGGCGCGCAGGATTTTGGCGCGTTCGGTGCCGCCCAGGCGGTCCCAGTCCTTCTGGGCTGCTTTCGCGCGAACCGCTGCTGCTTCCAGGTCTTCCTCGCGCGCCTCGCGTGCTGTGCCCACCACTTCAGCTGTGTTGGCTGGGTTGGTCACGTCCACAGGTTCGCCACCCACTTCCATGCCTGCAACAATACTGGCTGCTGCATATTTGTGGGAATTGCGTTCTTCAAGGGCAGCCATCAGGGGCTCATATTGGGTGCGGTCCATAAGATTGCATCCTTTGGAATTCTTGCGTTCTTCGCCATACATATCATCGGGCGTCGGGATCAGCGTGTGGCGAAGGGCCGGTGCGGCCTTGATCGCCTCAATCGGATCGCCGGCGACTTCTTCGACGGGCACTTTCGCGTCCATGAAACGGTTCACAAAACTTGAGTTGGCACCATTTTCAAGCAGGCGCCGCACAAGGTAGGGCAGCAGGTCTTCATGCAGCCCAACGGGCGCATACGTGCGCGTGCGAATGGTATGGCCTACCACCCGACTGGCTGCTTTATACAGAAGCGCGCCCATGCCGTGCAGTTTCTGGAACTCATAGCGCTTGCCTTCCGCCATCTTGGCAATGCAGGCAATGGTGTGTGCATTGTGGGTCGCGAACTGCGGATAGATGGCGTCCTGCGCCTCAAGCATGCGAGCAGCGGTATAAATATAGCAGATATCGGTCGACGGCTTGCGCGTGTATACGGGATAGTCATCAAGACCCAGTTCCTGGGCGTGCTTGATTTCCGTGTCCCAGTAAGCGCCTTTGACCAGACGGACAGCGAATTTGCGCTTGTGTTCGCGCGCCAGAAGGATCAGCCAGTCGATCACATGTGGCGCGCGCTTCTGGTAAGCCTGAACGGCAAGGCCAAGGCCTTCCCAGCCAGCGAGATCCGGGTCTGACGCCAGTTTCTCAAGGATGCGCAGGCTAATGTCCAGTCTGTCGGCCTCCTCGGCATCGATGGTCATCTGAATATCGTACGACTTGGCTCGCAGCGCCAGTTCCTTCACACGCGGGACCATCTCACTCATCACGCGGTCGTCGCTGGTCTCCTCATAGCGAGGGTGCAGGGCTGACAGCTTGATTGACACGCTGGAGCGATCGTGCGGGTCTGCGCCGTCTGCTTTTGTCGCAGTGCCGACGGCGTCGATTGAGTCCATATAGAGCTTGAAGTAGCGATCGGCGGCATCCATTGTGCGCGCGCCTTCACCAAGCATGTCGAAGCTCATCATCTTGTGCTCGGGCGGCTGCTTCGCCTGCCGGGACAAGCCTTCCTTGATATTCCGCCCAAAAACGAACTGCCGGCCCATGATTTTCATGGCCTGATTTACCGCAGTACGGATCACAGGTTCGCCTGTGCGCGACACCAAGCCCCGAAACCATTTTCCTGGGTTTTTGGTGATGGTCTTGTCCAGCTTGATCACGCCGCCGGTTAGCATCAATGCCCAGGTGGAGGCATTGACAAACAGACTATCGGATCGGCCTTTGTGCGATGCCCAGTCACCCAACATGATTTTTTCTGCGATCAGTTTGTCCTGGGTTTCCACATCTGGAACGCGCAAGAGGGCCTCGGCCATGCACATCAGGGCCACCCCTTCCTGGTTCGAGAGGCCAAACTCGGCCAGGAATGCGTCCAGGCTGCCTTGTTCTTCCTTCATGGCACGTGATTGGGCCACAATGGCGGCAGCTGTGGCAGTTGCGTCATGGCGCATCTGGTCATCCAGCGGGAAGTTTTCGATCAGTCCGCTGACGACCTCGGTTTCGTCGCGCAGGTAGGCTGCACGCAAAGACTGCATTGCGCTGTTCCGGTCTTGTGCCGGTGGGGGCGAAATTCGAAGCTTGGCCATACTTGGGTCCCTCTACCACACTTCGTTACATATAATATTTTGTATCCAATTTATTTGTTGGATTTGTCTCCCCCTTAACGCCAAAAAAATGCGCTGGGAAGCAGATTCGTCATCCTTTGGCACAAAGGCTTCAGAAAAGGGGGCTCCGAGCAGTTTTTGGCGCTCTTCGCAGCCTAATTACATCTCACGGTGGTTATTTTTAAGTTATGCGAGATATTGACGCCCGGCAATGATATGTAATACTGTATCATTATGTTGAGAGAATTAGGGACTCGAACAAAGGGGGAGAGTGATAATGTTCAAAAGTTATAAGGTGGCAGTTTTCGCGCTGTTTAGCGTGTGTGTGTCGGCTAGTGCTGCCGGTGATACAAAGGTGCCTGAGCCTTTTCGTGGTGAGGCACCAGAATCCGATCTGACAATCAATTATGATGATCTCACAGGCATATTTGAAACGACGGTGATGCGGGCTGGCCAGTCCGATCGCCGGGAGGCACCGAAAGCGCGTCCGGCGGCAGGCAGCCGCATTCAGCGCGGCAATACCAAGCCAACGAGGCTCGAAGGTAACCGCGTCGACTTTCATGTTTTCCTGGGCGACAATCTTGAAATGATGCGCCGACTGAGGGATGACATCGCGTCAGTCCCTAGTGTTCTGCCACTGAAGGATCTTAGCAGAAATGAACAGCTGGCCTATTGGTTAAACCTCTATAATGTTACGCTGATCACTCAGATCGGGAAGATCTTTCCCGAAACCAACCTGAGGAAATTTTATCCGGAATTGTGGGACGAGAAGGTCATCACGGTGACGGGCATCCCGCTGTCGCTCAATGACATCCAGCACAAGATAGTGATCCCGAAATTCAGGAATCCGCTGGTGATGTACGGCATGTTCCAGGGTATCGTTGGCAGCCCCAATATTCGGCGCAGAGCCTATGAAGGGCGCAATGTCTGGGAGATGCTTGAGCGCAACGCTCGGGAGTTTGTTAATTCGAACCGGGGCGCCCGCTACAAATGGGGGAAGCTAAGGGTTTCGGAGCTATATCAGGTTAATGCAGCGCTGTTTCCTGACTTCGAACGCGACCTTAAGCGGCACCTTTACCAATACGCCTATGCGAGCTTCCGGGACAGGGTTCGCGATGCCAAGGAAATCCGACCAGATATCGATGACTGGTATGTTGCCGACCTGTATGGAGGCAATCGTGCACTCTCAAGTGCGAACACAAATGGTGCAGCGATGCTGATGTCTATCAAGTCCGGTGGTGGCGGCGCTGGCGGTTCCGGTGGAGCTGATGGTGGCAGCATTGAATCTGCCTGGTTCATGAAAATGGATACCCTGAATATGAACCGCACCCGGTTCCCAATTCATGTGGTCGAGTATCTTCACAAGAAGGAAAAACGTGACCGCAAGTCCAGGGTGGGGAATGTTGAGGTGGAGGAATATGACCCGCCATCAGAAGCCGGTACGGACGACAATTAAGGTCGCTTTCCCGCGAACTATTCTGGACGCCTGCCTGTACGCGATGCCTAATCTATGGCTTTCGGTTGGCGGGCGTCTTTCGTTTAGCGCTGTCAAACCAATGGTTTGATGTTGCTTGCCTTTGGTGTCGCAAAAATAATCAAAAAGATTATGAGGAATGGTCGTAGTGGCTATGTCTTGGGTTCATAAGGTGTGCTCGGTCGAGCACGCAGTTGTTATGCCCGGGGACACAGTCGTGTCTTGGGCGCAGATTGTACCGAGTAAGCCTGCAGCGTTTGGGGCGTGTGCAGGCCATCTGTTTTTTCGGTGCGCCGACTTCTGCTATGATGTGGAAGGTTGCGCGATGCGGCAGTTCCCAGTTTTATGCGATCGACCGATTGGCACAGATCGCGCTAGCCGCAGGGAGAGAATAGGGGGATAAGCCTGCCATCGCACGAACTTGGTGGGCGTCCTCAAGCAATGATTAAAAACATGAGGAACCGAGTATGCGTTGCATGACATTTGCCAAGAAGACGGGCCTGGTTGCCTTGCTGGCAATCATGGTGGGGAGCACCACAAGTTTCGCCGCTGATGAGCGCGGTGTAATCGGCCAATTCCGCGGGGATGACCCGAAATCCGAGCTATCGATCAATTATGATGACTTGTCGGCGCTTCTTGAGCAGACAGTGCTTGATACAGGCATGTCCGACCGCAAGGAGGCTAGCAAAGCTCGCCCCACAGCGGGATCGCGCATTATCCGCGGCAGCACGGACACCACCCGGCTTGAAGGTAACAGGATCGATTTTCATTCGTTTCTGGGGGACAATCTGGATGTGGTGAAGGGCCTGCGCGATGACCTGGCCAAAGTGCCAAGCGTTTTGCCGCTTAATCAGCTGACCCGCAATGAGCAACTGGCTTATTGGCTGAACCTATACAACATCACGCTGATTTCTCAGATTTCGGAGATATTCCCGGAAACCAACCTGAAGAAGTTCTACCCCAGCCTTTGGGAAGAAAAGGTGCTGACGGTTGCCGGTACGCCATTGTCGCTTAACGACATCCACCATAAAATCCTGATTCCGAAGTATAAGAATCCCCTGATCATGTATGGCCTGTTCCAGGGCGTGATCGGCGGACCGAACATTCGGCCGGAAGCCTATACTGGCCGTGCTGTGTGGGACCAGCTGAAAGACAATGCGTTTGAATTTATCAACTCAAACCGCGGGGCCTTCGTACGGGAACGTATTCTGCGTGCGTCCTATTTCTATGAGGTCAATCAGGCTCTGTTCCCTGACTTTGACAAAGAAGTTCGTCGCCACTTGCTCCAACACGCCAAACCCCATTTCGCAGACAAGATCGCGAGTGGTTCGAGTGTAGTCGGCACTGGTCAAAGCAATTGGTATATCGCTGACCTTTATGGCGGAAACCGGTCGCAGGGTAGCGCCAATACCAATGGTGGTGCCCTTCTTCTTGCGTTCCGTACCGGCTCAGGCGCTGGTGCAGCGGGTGACTATGGCGGAGGCGCGGGCGGCGCAATTGAATCTGGTTGGATCCAGAGCCTGGATAGCAAGAACATGTATCGCGGTCGCTTCCCAATCCATGTGATTGAATATCTGAACAAGCAAGAAATCCGGAACAAGAAGACCCGTTCTGGCGATGTCACCATCGAAGAATATGACGGTGATCAGCGTATCCGGGGCGTTGACGAAGAAACGGAAACTGACGGCCAATAAGCCGTTTTCCGTGATTGAGAGAAGGGTTCGGACAGATACTGTCCGAACCCGTGACAACCGGCGATATGCGGACCCGTTGTCCTTCAAGAAGGTGGGAGGTCGCCGGACAATGACAGGAAACCGCCCATCAAATGTACTGAGCACTCATGAGAGAAACCACGAACAGATGAACCTCGCCCTTGAACCTGATAAGCCTGATTTTCTGATCCGGCCCGAGGGCGATAGGAGGTTAGAAAATCATGAAACTGCAAAGGCTAATAAGTGCCATAGCTGCAAGTGCTATGGCGATTACAATAACGGTTATATCGTCCGCTGCATGGGCTGGTGAAGAAAAGGTACCTGTCCCCTTCCGTGGCGGCAGCCCAGAATCGGATTTTTCCATCAGATATGATGACTGGGACGCGATGCTTGAGCAAACAGTCCTGGACACGGGCATGTCCGAACGGTTGCAGGCTCCTCGGGCGCGACCGATGGCGGGATCACGGATCATTCGTGGTGGTACAGGTATTTCCCGCCTAGAGGGCAACCGTATAGATTTTCATGCATTTCTTGGCGGTAACTTTGAATTGCTGAGGAATTTGAGGAATGACTTGGCGAATGTACCATCGCTGGTTCCTCTCAAGAGTTTCAATCGTGATGAGCAATTGGCCTTTTGGCTAAATCTCTATAACATTACCCTTGTAACTCAGATCGCAGAGATATTCCCGGAAACGAATCTGAAGAAATTCTACCCCGAGATATGGGATGACAAGGTGTTGACGGTTTCGGGTGTCCCGCTGTCGCTCAACGATATTCACCACAAAATCCTGATCCCCAAATATCGTGACCCACGCATCATGTATGGCCTGTTTCAAGGGGTAATTGGTGGGCCAAACCTGCGGAATGAAGCCTATGAAGGGTATCGCGTTTGGCGACAGCTTGAAGCGAATGCAAATGAGTTCGTGAATTCAAACCGTGGTGCTTTTGTGCGGGAGCGCATCCTAAGAACCTCATACTTTTATGAGGTAAATGCAGCACTGTTCTCGGACTTTGATCGTGATCTGCGCAGGCATATCCTCAAGTATGCAAGCCCGACCTTTGCCGACGAGATATTGGATGGTTCAACGGTAGTAGGTACGGGGCAGAGCAATTGGTATATTGCAGACTTGTTTACAGGTAATCGCGCTAAAGGATCAGCTAACACTAATGCAGGTGCGCTTTTGCTGGCCTTTCGTACAGGTGGCGGTATGGGCTCCAAGGGCAGCTCGGTTAGCCTCTCATCTGATGTGACGAACCATGCCACGAGTGACAATAGCGATCCAGGAGGGTATGCAGGTGGATCTGTTCAAACAGGTTGGACTAATGCTCTGGAAGAAAGAAGCATTTCGCTGACGCGCTTCCCTGATCACATGGTTCAATACCTTCGCAAAATTCACCAGAAGCGCTTGCGTGAGCTTCGGGAAGGCGAAGTTGAGATTGAGGAATATGATACTGAGGCAGAAAACGGATAAGAGGCTATGTGGACATAGGCTTCACACGGTCCAGATACTGATCCGCTAAAGGGGCGCCAAATGGCGCCCTTTTAATAGTTTGGAAGGCGGCTTGGCTAGGCCAGTTCTTTCAGCATTTCCTTGCTGTAAGGCGCGAGGGACGCGTCATCAGCGGCCTTGACCTTGTTGGCCCAGTCCGGGTTTGCGATCAATGCTCGGCCAACGGCCACTAGGTCAAATTCGCCTTGTTCCATGCGGTCCATCAGGTTCGATAGGCTTGCGGGTTTGGCGTCCATGAAGTCCTTCTGGCCTTCTTCCGCGAAGGCTGTGTCCAGGCCCACGCTGCCAACCGTGATGGTGGGCTTGCCAGTCAGTTTCTTGGTCCAGCCTGCAAGGTTCAGGTTGCTGCCTTCAAATTCAGGCTCCCAGAAACGGCGGGTTGAGCAGTGGAAGATGTCCACGCCGGCATCTGTAAGCGGCTCGAGGAACTGTTCCATTTCAAGTGGGCTGGTAGCCAGCTTCACAGAATAGTCCTGCTGCTTCCATTGCGACCACCTGAGGATCACAGGGAAATCAGCGCCGACTTCTGCCCGGATGGCCTTTACGATTTCTGCTGCGAAGCGTGTGCGCCCCACATGGTCGCCGCCCCATTTGTCTGTTCGCTCATTCAGGCCACCCCAGAAGAATTGGTCCAGCAGATAGCCATGCGCACCGTGGATTTCAACGCCGTCGAAACCGATGGCCTTGGAATCTGCTGCCGCTTTGGCGAAGGCCGCGATCACATCGGCGATATCACTTTCTGTCATCTCATGGCAGCGCTTCTTGCCGGGCATCACAAGGCCAGATGGACCATAGCCGGGCACCTCCGGGTCTGGCTCAATGCCCGGGCGACGAACCGAGCCCACATGCCACAGCTGGGGCATTATCTTGCCGCCCTCTTTGTGCACGGCATCCACCACTTTTTTCCAGCCTGCGAGCGCCTCATCCCCATAAATGAAGGGCACATTGGGGTATCCGTTTGCGGCTTTGTGGCCCACGCAGGTGCCTTCGGTGATAATAAGGCCAACACCGCCCGCTGCGCGCCTGCGGTAATATTCCACATTCAGGTCATTGGGTACGTTCTCAGGCGAAAAAGTCCGGGTCATCGGGGCCATGACGACACGGTTGTCGAGCGCCAGGTTCTTCGATTTGAACGGCTCGAACAGGGCTGTGGTGTTTTCACTCATACTTTGTCCTTCACATGGTGTGGGCTGATCTGGCTATTTGCCAGCCCCGTAACAGGTTCTGAACTGAGGTAGCGTGGCGTGACTTTATTTCAAGAATGTCGGCTTCATGCCTGTCATCACACTTCCGTTAGCCTGCTTTCGCAAAGGGCGTGGCTGGAGTATAGACGGGAGTGAAGCAAAACCGGGGAACTGATTATGAAACTGAAGTCTATCTTTGTCGCTTGCGCCGCTGTCGTTCTGGGAGCATTGCCCGCGTCGGCCGACGGCGAAAAAAGCCTTTACGACTTTACGGTAACGTCAATCGATTACACCGAGATGCCGCTTGATCAGTTCAAAGGCAAGGCAGTCTTGCTGGTCAATACAGCATCCTATTGTGGCTATACGCCTCAATACGAAGGCCTTCAGGCGCTGTGGGACGACTACCGCGACAAGGGTCTGGTTGTGGTTGGTGTGCCGGCGAATGACTTTGGCGACCAGGAACCAGGATCAGAAAAGAACATCAAGAATTTCTGCAAGGTGAATTTCCAGGTGGATTTCCCCATGACCAAGAAAATGGTCGTGGACGGCAAGGAAGGCACCGCTGAGGTTTATGAATGGCTGGCCGGCGTACTGGGTGAAGACAGCCGGCCCGAGTGGAATTTCCACAAATATCTGATTGACCCTGAAGGCCATCCGGTAGCCTATTTCCGCAGCAAAGTGACCCCAGAATCGGCGGAACTTCGGGCCGCGATCGACAAAGCGCTACAGTAGAAAAAAATCCTAGGGCTGGCGCTCCAGATATTGGAGAAGAGGTCCGCTCCCTTGAGTAGCCCAATGTTTGAAGGCTTTCTCTAGGTTGAAAGGCGAGGGATAGTCATCTTCGCCTTCTTCATAGCTGTCACCCCCATAATGCACAATGCAGGAGAAGCGATTTCTGAGCCAGCAAGCCATCAGGTAGAAGCTACCAATATCACCGCGTGGGTAGTTAGCTGAATAATAAATAGCGTCTAGATTTACAGTGAGCGCGGTTTTGACTTCGGAACCGTACCTGAACAGCGTCAGTATTCGGTCACGAATGCTGTCTGGAGTTCTTTCTATAGGGCGCCAAGGTATTTGACGTTCATCGTCGTCGGCGGGTTGCAGGAACATGTTCCGCCCAAACGCATTGCAAATGGCCTCTGATGCTTCGCAGATTTCCTCATCAGTAAGCGCTTCGTGCGCAAGCACATACATTTCGGCATAAACCCCCATACTTGCCTCCTTTAGCCGAGTAGTTCCGCGGCGATTTCCTTGAAGGGCCGTTCGTCCAGCAGTTGGGCTTCGGTGACAGGCACCTCACCTGCGATCAACTTCTTGGCATTCATGAATTCCGCAATGCGCCCAATACAGTCAGCGGCGATCATCTTGCCGTCCTTCAGGTAAAAGAAAGCGACAGACCGTTCTGCCGGATTCCCGCGTGTGATCAGCGTGTCATAGCCTTGGCTCAAGCCCGCGATCTGAAGCTTCAGGCCATATTGGTCAGACCAGAACCAGGGCAGGGCATCATAGGACACATCGTTCCCGAGCATATGCTCCACGGCCACTTTTGCCTGATCGACGGCGTTCTGGACCGATTCAAGCCGCATGTCGCGACCATAGAAGGAATGGTTGAACCAGGCCACATCGCCCACGGCATAAATGTCCGGGTCGCTGGTCTGGCAGTGGGCGTTGACCTGAATGCCCTGGGGCAGCACATCCAGATGCGCGCTAGCGGCGAGGTCCGTGTTCGGCACGAGGCCAATACCCACCACGACCATGTCGGCTTCATAGCGGTCGCCGTCTGCGGTGCGCACCGCACTGGCCCTATCTGTGCCCTCAATGGAGGTCACGAGCTTGTCGGTGTGAATCTCCACGCCTTCTTCTGCGTGCAACTGGGTATAGAAATCCGACACTTCCGGTGCCACCACACGACCGAGGATACGGTCTGTGGCCTCAAGCACCGTCACAGCTTTACTAGCCTTGCGCGCGACTGCGGCAATCTCGAGCCCGATATAGCCGCCGCCGATGATGACGATCCGCTTGGCGTGATCAAATTCACCGCGCATGGCGTCTGTGTCCGCCATGGTCCGCACATAATGGATGCCAGCAAGGTCCGCCCCTTTGCAGGTCAACCGACGCGCATGACCGCCGGTGGCGAGGATCAGCTTGTCGTAGGGCAGGGTGCTGCCGCATGCCAGCGATACGGTTTTGGTGTCCCGGTCAACGCTGTTGGCATGTACACCCAGCTTTAGGCTGATGTTGGCGCCCTCATAGGCCTGTTCCCTCAAAATCGGAAGTCGCTCTGCCCCAATATCGCCTGACAGGTACATTTTCGACAGCGGTGGGCGCTGGTATGGCACCACAGGTTCGTCGGTGACCAGCGTGGCGTCACCGTCGAACTTATGTTGCCTCAATGATGTGGCGACCTGGGCGGCCGCATGGCCGCCCCCGATAATCACAAGCTTCATGGGTTAAATCCTCTGAGGGGCAGGCTCTCCGGGCGCCTGAGCCAGTTATCTGCCGGATAGTCGGCCTCACCATCGATCACATGCAGCGTATAGGCGTGGCGCGACTTGTCCGACCGGTTTGCCGACGACATATGCGGGAACAGGCCACCGAAGACCAGTACCGTACCTTTGGGCGCAGGGAGCGGTACTTTTTTGTCTTCTTCGAACGGGAGTTCGTTGAGGATCTTGGTGTGGGTGCCATCACTATTTTTTTCTCGAAGAAAGGCCGACCTCAGCCCGCCTGTCTTGTGCCCGCCAGGGATGCCCCACAGGCAACCATTTTCTTCGGTCGCATCTTCAACCGCGACCCAGAGTCCGAGACAGGTCTCCGGTTCTGTGCGCAGGTAGGTGGCGTCCTGATGGCACACTACTTCCCCGCCGATATGAGGTTGCTTGAAAATATACATGGATTGTAAGGGTATTGGTTTTTTCTGCCCCAATCCCTCGCATATGGCCCTGAAGGCATTTTGACGCGCGAAGGCGTCATAAGTTGGATCCATGTCGTGCATGGCATGACCAATTTTGTTCAGAGCCAGTGGAAGAGGTTTCAGTAGGTTGCCCTCGCTATCGAAGGCTTCCTCCTCAAAAAAGAAATGGGTACCTGCAGCAGAGTCCAGGAAATATTGGTACAGGTCCAGCGTATGCGCCTGGGATGTGGATGAAAAGACAGCCCTGTGGCCACTTGGGTCAAACTCATTGATCATCTCACCCGTGCGTTCGCGCAGGCGGTCGCACATCTCGGCGCTCACCAGGCCGTCCAACACGAGGACACCGTCGCGATCAAAAGCGGTTTTCATTTCGGGGGTGATAGTTTCAAAATTGCGTGCATCAAAACGAGGCAGCATATTCATACTCCATCAAAGCCCGGCCCGCCGATTGGCACATGCCCTACGGAAGTTAATTTAGACCAAGCTTTCGCCCAAAGAAGCATAGGCTGACAGGGTCGTCAAGATGGTGGGGTGGGGTATCTGTTCTTGCGCGCGGGCGGGCGGTGGGCTAGGGGTGATAGACGCGTTCGGTCGCTTATCAATGTCGGGGAATATCGTGAATCCAGTCAGTCTGATCATACTTGCGCTTTTGGGCTTTGTCATCGTTGGCATTCTTATGATGTGGCGGCGGCTTTCGGCTGTTTCGGCCAAGCTTGAAGGTGGTGATGCGGTCACCCAACTGATGCAGATTGAAGCCGGGCTTCGTTATATGAACGAGCAGGCAGGAGAGCGCGAAAAGGGCATCCGTGAAGAGTTCCGCGGCAACAGAGAAGAACTGTCGAAAGCAATCACAGCGCTTGGAGAGACCGTACGCAAGCTGGGCGCTGACCAGTCAACACAGCAGCAGCAATTCCGTGACAAGCTTGATGAGAAAATGAAAGAGCTGCGCACTGAGAACAGTCAGAAGCTGGACGAGATGCGCAAGACGGTGGATGAGAAGCTACAGACCACCCTTGAAAAGCGCTTGAGCGAGAGCTTCAAGACCGTGTCCGAGCGGCTGGAGCAGGTGCACAAGGGCTTGGGCGAGATGCAGTCGCTGGCCACCGGTGTGGGTGACCTGAAGCGGGTACTCACGAACGTCAAGTCGCGCGGTACTTTCGGTGAAGTGCAGCTTGAACTGCTGATAGAAGATGTGCTGACGCCGAACCAATATGTCGCCAACTATGACTGCGGCAAAAAGGGCTCTCATGTCGAATTCGGTATTCGGATGCCAGGTACGGACGCAGAGGTGTTCCTGCCAGTGGATGCCAAGTTCCCGACCGAGGATTATGAACGCCTGCTGACGGCCGTGGAGGCAGGCGACACGGACGGCATCGCCGCCAGCCAGAAGATGCTGGCAAACCGGGTTAAGGGCTTTGCTAAGGATATCGCCACCAAATATATCAACCCGCCCTACACGACACCGTCTGCTATCCTGTTCCTGCCAACCGAGGGCCTGTATGCCGAAATGCTGCGCATACCGGGCTATGTGGAAGGCCTGCAGCGCGAATTTAATGTGACGGTTACGGGCCCCACAAACTTCCAGGTACTGCTGACAACCTTCCGCATGGGCTTTCAGCAGATGGCCATGCAGGCACAGGCGCAGGAGGTCTGGCAGGTGCTGGGTGCCGTGAAGAACGAATTCGAGCGCTATGGTGACCAGATCACGGCCATGGGCAAGAATGTGGAAGCCATGGAAAAGCATATCGAGAAGCTGGGCACTCGTCGCAACCAGATGCTTCGGGCGCTCAAGAGCGTGGAGCAGGTGGAAGACGGCACAGCGCAGGCTTTGCTGGGCGACGATAGCGAATAATTGTCCGCTCTTGACGACGATCAATTCCCATATGGCGGGTGTACTCTAATCCTTGGTCATGAACAATTGACCGGAGGATCATGATGAGCCACGTACCCCACGAGTTGAGAGACGATTTCCCAGAGTTCGAAGACCGCATCCACGCGCTCAAGGAGGGCGATGCCCATTTCCGCAATCTTTCCGAAAAGTATCATACGCTGAACCGCGAAATTCACCGGATTGAAGTTGGGGAAGAACATGTGTCCCAGTTCCAGGAAGAGGACCTGAGGAAACAGCGCATGCGGCTGAAAGACGAAATCTACGGCATGCTGAAAGCCTAGGCGTTTCAATGCCAGCCAATGGGGTCCCGGCTTTAAACCGGGGCCAAAATGCGCTATAGTGTGTGTCGCCTTTTTGTACTGACAAAAGGAGACACATAATGGGCCACATGCCGCATGCGCTGCGGGAGGAATTCCCCGAATTTGCCGATAAGCTACCTCGAATTGAAGAAAGCGATGGCCACTTCCGCCGGTTGGCGGAGGAATATCGGAGCGTCAACCGGGCCATTCTTGAATTGGAAGCCGGCGACGAGACCAATCCGCATTTTGATGAAGAGGGCCTCAGGAAGAAGCGTCTGTTTCTGAAGGACGAAATCTATGCTCTGCTTAAAGAGCACTAACGCCCATCATAACTGAATTTGAAAAACGCCCGTAACGATTGATATTGATCAATTTGGGCGATTGCCCGTGCATTACAGTTCCTGCATTAATTTATGGGAGCTTTGATATGCGTTACATACCGTTCGATCTTCTTTCAGAAATCCCAGGCAAGGAGGACCGCTTCTGGAGCCTGATCAGCTCAGACGACCATTTCTACAAACTCACGAAAGCCTATAACACCCTCAACCAGAACCTTTGTGAGGCCGAGCGCCGGCGAGAGTGCGAGCTGACTTTCCAGATCGAGGACCTGAGGAAAGAACGCCTGTGGATTAAGGACGAAATATTCTACTATCTGAGCCACTGAAAGCCGCGGGTGCCAGGCGATGGGGCCAATTGTGTTTCAATTGCGGCGTGAATTGCGACGAAGCGTTCATTAAATGCGCCCAGTGCTATTGAAGGATTCTGTCGCCACACCTACATTAGACCTGTAGCCACGAGCAAAGACTCAAAAACAAAAGGCTGCAGAAAACGACAGTGATAACAACAGCCGCCTCCCCAAAACGACAAAGCGGCATAGATGCGCAAGCAGCGAGGATAAAATGTTTACGACCCTTATTTCAGAGACCACAGGTCTCAATAACGCCAGGCACCAGGTCTCCCAGGTCGCCGGCGTTTCCCTGACAAGCCAGCCCCTAAGCAGAACGTGGCGCCGCCAGCGCCGTGTCGCCCGGTTGGCACGCGTGCCGCTCGCAGCATAAGCGGCCAAGACAAGAACCGGTTATCGCACTCCAGCTCTAAGTCTCTGTGCGTCATAGCGTTTGAGCGATAACAGGTTCCGGTCGGGCCGGGTGAGGACATACCCCTGACCCTAGCCCCAAGAGCCCATCCGGCCCGGCCACACTTTCCCTGTAATGAGTACACAGTTGTCGAACCCCCTTGGGGGTTCTGCGTTTCTTTCCTAAACCTACCCAACACTCGGCGCTCCCACTTGGGGGCGCCGCTTTTCTTTGCAACGTATCAGACCGTCATCGCATGTGGCATCCGGATGCTTGACCGACGCGTCCTGTTGCGCCACATCTGGGCAGGGAAGGGGAGATCCGAATGTCAGACCTGTTTGATGCTGCCGGCATGGATATGAAGCCAAGACCCGACTGGTCAGCCGAAGCGCACATGATTGCGGCCGAAGGCGGTCATGTCTGCGGCGTGGACGAGGTTGGCCGGGGCCCGCTTGCGGGCCCAGTGGTTGCAGCCGCCGTGGTTCTTGATCCTGATGATATCCCCGATGGCCTGAACGACAGCAAGAAGCTGTCGGAAAAAAAGCGCCAGGCCCTCTATGGCCTGATCCAGGAAAAAGCATTGGCGGTCTCCATCGCCGAGGCAAGTGTTCACGAGATTGACGAAATCAACATCCTGCAGGCATCCATGCTGGCCATGCGCCGGGCTGTTGATGGCCTCGAACTGAAGCCTTCATCTGCTTTGGTTGACGGCAACCGCGATCCGGGCCTCGAAATGCCGACGCGGACCCTGATCAAGGGTGATGGCAGGTCATTATCCATCGCAGCAGCATCGATTGTCGCAAAAGTTTTTCGTGATGATCTCATGAAAAAACTGGATTCCGAGTTCCCTGACTATGGTTGGGCGCAAAACGCAGGATATGGTGTTGCCAAACATCTTGCCGCACTAAGACTTGTGGGTGCGACTCCACATCACCGTCGTTCGTTTGCTCCGATTCGCCAAGTTTTGAGTGAAGAATAGCTTATAAATAACTGATTCATCTATAAGAATCACTTGACACCGATTCGCTGTCGACTCATGATTGGGTCAACGGATCGCTGAGAAAAACCAAAAAATTAAGCCCAAAAAGGGCGTTTCCAGCGGTCGGCTTTGAAGCCGGGACGGAGAAAATTGATGGCTGATGCAAAGAACGCGACCCGCAAAGGGTCTGCGACCCTTTCCTTGCCGCTGAACAAAATTGTTCAGGGTGACTGTATTGATGTGATGAACTCGCTGCCCGAGAAATCGGTCGATGTGATCTTCGCAGATCCCCCCTACAATATGCAGCTCAAGGAAACGCTGTCGCGCCCTGACAACAGTAAGGTTGACGGTGTGCATGACGCCTGGGACAAATTCTCGAGCTTCAACGCCTATGATGAGTTTACCTATCGCTGGCTGGATGCCGCACGCCGGGTTCTCAAAGACACCGGCACCATTTGGGTGATCGGGTCCTACCATAATATTTTCCGTGTCGGCACGGCGCTGCAGAATCTGGAATACTGGGTGCTCAATGATGTGATCTGGCGCAAGTCGAACCCGATGCCGAACTTCCGCGGCACGCGCTTCACCAACGCACATGAGACGCTCATCTGGGCGGCCAAGTCTGCGGACAAGGGTGGCTATACGTTCAACTATGACGCCATGAAGGCGATGAACGACGACACGCAGATGCGCTCTGACTGGACGCTGCCTATCTGCTCTGGCGGCGAGCGCCTCAAGAATGGCGACAAGAAAGCCCATGCGACACAGAAGCCAGAAAGCCTGCTTTACCGTGTGCTGATGTCTTCCACCAAACCAGGGGACGTGGTGCTGGACCCATTCTTCGGCACGGGCACCACGGGGGCTGTGGCCAAAAAGCTCGGTCGTGACTTCATCGGCATTGAGCGCGAGGACGACTATATTAAGGTTGCGATGGAGCGGCTATCGAAGGTCAAGCGTCTGGATGATGAAACGCTTGGCTTTACCCAAAGCAAGCGGGCACAGCCACGGGTGCCGTTTGGCTCGATTGTTGAGCGCGGCATGATCGAACCTGGTACCACGCTTTATGACTGCAAGCGCAAATACACTGCCCGCGTTCGCACCGACGGCACGCTGATCACCGATATGGAGAAGGGTTCTATCCATAAGGTCGGCGCCAGCGTTCAGGGTGCACCGGCCTGTAATGGCTGGACTTTCTGGCACGTGGAACAGAAGGGCGAACTATTGCCCATTGACTTCTTCCGCCAGCAAGTCCGAGCTGAAATGAACTAGCAGAAGCACAAGATACCTCCGGAAGCACGGATGCCCGTCTGTGCTTCCGCCCAAGGCGCTGTCCTGCCCGGACAGCGCCTGTTTTTATGTGCAATCAATTAAATGTTTGTAATACGCTTACTTGATCCGCTACTTTGCGGCATTTAATTCGTTTTTGGGGGACCCGCCATGAAATATGTTCTCGTCTTGATGATGTTATTTATGATTGCATCTAGTCACGCCGTTCAGGCAGTTGACAAGGAACAGGCGGCCCGCGAGCTGGCAGAGACCATGGGTATCAGCGGCCTGTTGAGAGGTGTGATGGATCAGACGCGTACAGCCGTGGATGCTTCAATGGCAAAAGTGGCCCAACGGGTGGCCGCAAAATATCCGGACATGACAGATGACCAGAGGGCTGAGCTGACGCAAATTTTCGCTGAATATACAGATGCCGTTTTGAGCTCGATCGATACCGACCACGCAGCCTATATCTATATGTCAGTAATCGTCGACGGACTTTCGGAAGATGAAATCGAGGGTGCAAAAGAGTTTTATCAGTCGGAAGGCGGTCACAAGACAATGAATGTTGTGGCGAACGCAGCTCAGAAGTTGAATGAATATGTCATGCAGCAGATGTCAAATGCGCAGGAAACAGCAATGCAGCGTCTTTCTCTGAGGGTTCAGAGTTGGCAGGCTCAGGTTTCCTCCGCGCAATAAGTGCCAAGGGCAGTCGGGCTCAAAGGGGCGCTGTCCTGCCCGGACAGCGCCTGTTTTTATGCCTACGCTGGCCTACTCGGTGAATGCACAATCTTTTCTTAAGTCACTCAAACATCACTTGAATTCCAGCATGGACATGCGAGATTCAGGGTGTCGCAGGTGGTATGGAAAACCGGGCGGTTTTCCCCGGCGAACAGCGGTCTAAAGCCGCGCGTGGCGTTTGTTCGGAGACCCAAATGAGCAAAGAACGCAGCACAAAGAAAGAACTGAAGAAAAAGCCCCTTCAGGACAAGAAGGCGAAGAAGATGAGCAAGGCAACCAAAAAGGTGCCTGCCTATCTCGCTAGCTAGAGGCTTCAGCCTGCTTTAGGCTTCAGGATCAAGGCAGGGTCGCCAAGTGCGGCCCTTGCTTTTTATCCACTTCCCTGATCGTAGCTTTGCCATTTATGGTACCGTCGGATTCTGTTTGAGACACCGGGAGAAATGCGATGACACGTCTATTAGCTATTTTGCTTGCCTTGTTTTATTTGGGTAATACGGCTCAGGCGGATAACCATTCTGATCGTGAGCTTGATCTTGCGAATGCGCGGGTAGTCTCTGACAAGCTGACCACAGGCGGTCAGCCCACGAAGGCCGACCTGAAGCGCCTCAAGGAGGCTGGTTTTACCACGGTGGTCAACCTCAGGCGGGACGGCGAAACCACGAAACGCGATGACCCGGAAGTTGCCAAGCTCTTCAACTTTGATGAAGCTGAAGCGGCAAGTTCCATCGGGCTAAGCTATTTCCATCTACCTATTTCATCTAAGGATGGCCTGACGGCAGAGAACGCCAAGTTGCTGGATGATGCCCTGAAGGCGGCGCCTGGCCCCGTGCTGCTGCACTGCGGCAGCGGTAATCGCGCCAGCGCTCTTTTGGCCCTCAGGGCTTATCATGTTGAAGGCAAGCAGCCTGACGAAGCGCTTGCCATTGGCAAGGCTGCCGGACTCACGAGCCTGGAGCCCAAGGTGCGGACACAGCTTGGCCTGCCGCCCCTCGAAGAATAGGACAGCGCTTGCCCAATATGCCGTATCACGCAAGGTATCGCCTATGAAGGTTCTTGGTGTTGACGACTATCAGGTCCAGCCTTGGAAAAATGGCTTGGGCTCAACCACCGAATTGGCTGTTGGTCCGAAGGCGGCTGGCGGGGCTGGTTTCATTTGGCGGCTGAGCATTGCGGAAGTTACGACCGACGGTGCCTTCTCGCTTTTTCCCGACATTGACCGGGTGATCACGGTGATTGATGGTGCAGGCATGACGCTGGACGCTGGGCCGTACGGCAACCATCCCTTGAAGCCCTTCACGCCGTTGCAATTCTCCGGGGATTGGCACATTGAAGGCCGACTGAAAGCGGGCCCTGTACGGAACTTCAACCTGATGGTTGATCGCAGGTATGCCAAAGGCACGATGGCATTTCACGACTTTGCGACTGGCGCGGTGGTACTTTCGAACAAGAACGCACTTCGTTTTTTCTACTTGTTGGAAGGCGAAGTGCGCTGCGGCGAGGCCATGCTGACACCAGGTCAGACACTGTTGCTGGAAGCTGGTGAAAGTGCACCCGGCCTCAACGGCGTAGGGGCTGCGCTGCATGGTGAAATCACCTTAAGGCCTTAGCACAGCAATCTTTTTGAAGACGGTGGGCAGGCCTACAGCATCCAGGTCGGCAACTGGGTGCCAGAAGCCATTTTCAATATTCAGCTTGCTGTCGGCCTTGGCAGCCAGAAGCTTCGTTTCCAGATGGAAGTGCGTAAAGGTGTGCTTGGCCATGCCCTCGACGGGCTTCCAATAGTCCTCGGACGGACGATGAGCGAGCCATTCCTCCTTTGCAGGAAAGGCAGGACGTTCTTCCCAGGGGGTTGAAAACAGCCCAGGCATGCCACCTAAAAGGCCTTTTTGCGGGCGACGTTCAAGAAGCACGTGGCCGTCATGCTCCAGCCAGAAAGAGATTGCGCGTCTGGTCGGCTTGGCCTTCTTTGGCGCCTTGACCGGGAACCGTTCCATGTCACCCGCCTCATGGGCGGCGCAAGCACCACGGATAGGGCACAGCAGGCACTTTGGGGTTTTCGGCGTGCAGACCCCTGACCCCAGGTCCATCATAGCCTGGGCGAAATCCCCGGGCCGTTTGGTGGGGGTAATTTCCGCAGTGTGGGCTTTGATGACCTTCTTGGCGCCAGGCAGTGCGTCGGTCACACGAAACAGTCGGCTGACCACTCGCTCCACATTGCCGTCGACAACTGCGGCGGGTTCCCCAAACGCGATGGCGGCGATAGCAGCGCCCGTATAGTCGCCAATACCCGGCAGCGCCTTCAGGCCTTCTTCGGTTTGCGGGAAGCTACCTTGGTGCACCTCCACCACTACCTGAGCACACTTGTGCAGATTACGCGCGCGGGCGTAGTAGCCCAGCCCCGCCCATTCCTGCAACACGTCCTCTTGTGGCGCCGCGGCCAGTGCGTCCACCGACGGCCAGCGGGTGAGGAATTTTTCAAAATAGCCTTTAACGGTGGCAACCGTGGTTTGCTGCAGCATGATTTCCGAAAGCCAAACATGATACGGGTCAGCGCTTTCACCGTGAGCCGCCCGCCAGGGCAGGTCCCTGCGGTTTCTGTCGTACCAGTCAAGCAGCTGTTTGGCGGTTTTGGTCATACACTTTGTGAATTCTGATTTATTGTCTTGATTCATGTTAGCCTTGGCGGCATGCCATGGACGTGCCGCAATTATGCAGGACCATAGCCCGACCGACGGAGAGAGCAAGCCAAATGGCGAAACGGCCAGATAAAACCGAAGCAAAAAAACCGTTCAGGCGGCGCTCAACCCAGCGTGCCTCAAGGGTTGCCTCGTCACTAGTGACGCCGGCATTGCGGGCGAAAGGTTTTGCGCAGGCTGAAGTTGTTACCCGCTGGGCCTATATTGTTGGGCCGGAACTGGCGGAAAGCACATTGCCTGTTTCGCTTCGTTTCCCGCGGGGAGACCGCATGGGCGCAACACTCACGGTGCGCTGTGAATCAGCCTTTGCACCCCTTCTCAGCCACAAGGCCGGGCGGGTGATCGAGATGGTGAATAGCTTTTTCGGCTATCAGGCGGTGGCGAAACTTGAGGTGAAACAGGGGCCATTGCCGCGGCAGCCACGCAAAATGCCATATGAAAAAAAGGCGCTTGGCGAAAAAGAGACGAAACAACTGCGGTCACTTGTCGGTGATGGAGAGTTGAGCCCGCTTCAAGAAGCGGTTAAAAGCCTTGGCGAGTATGTGCTTTCGGAAGCACGGGAGGCCGGTCGCGGACCGGACAAGAAATAAGAATTTATAAGTAGGGGGCGTTATGTCTTTCAAGAAGGGTTTTCTGGCTGCTGCAGCCATGGTTTTCACGACTGCAGTGGCAGCACAGGATGGCCCAAGCCAGCCTTTTGTATCCGGTGATCTTGTATATGGTTCGCCTGATGCGCCGGTGGAAGTCATCGAATATGGCTCGATGACCTGTCCGCATTGTGGCCATTTCGCCCGTGATACTTTCCCGCAGGTCAAGCAGGAATTGATCGACACAGGCAAGGTGCGCTTTGTGTTCCGCAACTTTGTGCGGGACCGCTATGATATGGCGGTTGCTGTTATCAGCCGTTGCACGACCGACAGGGATGTAACCAAACAGTTGGTGGATACCTACTTTACTCGCCAGGACGAATGGATGCGCGCGCAGAACCCTTATGAGGTGATTGCGGGCATCGCGGAGGAAGCTGGAATCACTCAGCCTGAGATGTCACGCTGTATCTCGGATCAGGAAGCCCAGAAGCATCTGGCTGAAATGACCCAGAACGGCATCCAGACGTACAAGATCAACAGCATTCCCTACATCATGGTGAATGGAAAACACCTTGAGGCGCATTCGTTTGAGGCGGTCAAGGAAGCGGTTGAGGCCGCAAAATAATCCACAGGAAATTTCATGCGGGTTTCAGAAAAGACTCGTCAGCATGTTTCATGCGATGTAAACACAATATCTAGTAGTGGGGATAAATTAATGCACAAGGACTACGTATCGAAGTTCAAATTCGCAGCTGCCTTTGGCGCGGCACTTTTGCTTGCGGCCTGTGGTGATAGTGGCGACAAGCCAGCGGCTGACGATGCCCAGCAGGCCTCTGCTGAAGCCGATGCACCAGTTGTTGATATCGATTCCAAGACAGAGGGAACCTGGGGCCCGATCGTGTATGGCGATCCGAATGCCCCGGTCGAGATCCACGAATTCGCGTCCCTGACGTGCCCGCACTGTGCCACCTTCGCGAATAATTATTTCCCGAAGCTCAAGGAACAGCTGCTGGACACCGGCAAGGCGAAGCTGGTGTATCACAATTATATCATGAACCGGATTGATATCGTCGCGTCCGCTGCGGCTCGCTGTGGTGACGCAGCAACGACCCAGAAGCTGATGAAGGTTTATTTCGCACGTCAGGGCGATTGGGCCCGCTCCAAGGCGCCTGTGGATGAGCTGGCCTCTATTGCCCGCCGCGCGGGTATCAGCCGTACAGAATTTGATCGCTGTGTGTCCGATGACGACATGCTCAAGCACCTGATGAGCATGACGCAGGACGCCGTGAAGAAACACAATATCACCCTGACGCCAAGCTTTATGGTTGATGGTGAACTGATGGAGTTCTCTTCCTTTGATGAGGCTCTGGAGAAGATAGCTGAAGCGGTGGATGACGCCAGCTAACAGCTTGATATAGGGCGACCTTGTTGGGGAACGGGGTCGCCTGTTTGATGTTTTGACAACAGGGGGAGTAGGGCGCAGCCATGCGTTTTTCGCGTCTGCGATTATCGGGGTTTAAATCCTTCGTCGATCCGACCGAGCTTCATATTGAGCGCGGTCTGACAGGCGTTGTGGGCCCGAACGGCTGCGGTAAATCCAACCTTCTTGAAGCCATCCGCTGGGTGATGGGGGAAAACCGCGCCAAGTCATTGCGCGGTTCGGGCATGGACGATGTGATCTTTGCCGGCACAGACAAGCGCCCCGCCCGTAACATGGCTGAAGTGACGCTGGTGATCGACAACCAGGACCGTTCAGCCCCAGCCGAATATAACGATGAAGATTTCATTGAGGTAACGCGCCGAATTGAGCGCGAATCAGGTTCGGCCTACCGTATCAACGGCAAGGACGTCCGCCAGAAAGATGTGCAGTTGCTGTTCGCCGATGCCGCCACAGGCGCCCACTCGCCGGCACTTGTCAGCCAGGGCCGTATCGGCACGCTGATCAACGCCAAGCCGCAGGACAGACGCGCCATTCTGGAAGAGGCAGCGGGCATTTCAGGCCTACACACCCGCCGCAAGGAAGCCGAAAGCCGCCTGCGCGGCGCCGAAGGCAACCTGACGCGCCTGCAGGACGTGATCCAGGCCATGGAAACCCAGAGCCAGAGCCTCAAGCGTCAGGCGAAGCAGGCCGTGCGCTACCGCTCAATCTCCGGCGATATCCGGCAGGCTGAGGCGAGCCTGCTGTATATGCGCTGGGCTGATGCGGCCGAAGAAGTAATCAAGCTTGAGCGCGCGCTTCGGGAATCCGAGAAGGGCGCGGCTGAAATTGAAGAGAAAGTCGCGGGACTGGCCAGGGCGCAGGCAGAATTTTCTGCCATGCTGCCCCCTCTTCGGGAAGCGGATGCAGCGGCGGCTGCCAAACTACAGCGCCTATCTATCGAACGCGAAAATCTGGAGCAGGAGAGCGAGCGGCGCAAGCAGGCAGCACTCTCGCTCCGGCAGACACTCGAACAGATTGGCGCGGACCGTGAACGCGAAGCCGAGATTGCGGCTGATGCCAAAGCGGCGCTTGACCGGTTAACGACAGAGAAAAAGCGTCTTGAAGCTGCCCGCGATGCGGAAAAAGACAATGAGCTGCAGGCGCGCGAGAAGCTTGATGCCTCCACCAAGGCGGCGTCCGCTGCGGAAGCAGACTATGACGGTATCAGCGAGCGCGCTGCCCAGGCGCGGGCACGTCGGTCCAGTCTGGAAAGTGATAAGCTGGCGATTGTGCGCCGGGGCGATCAACTGCGGTCCGAGCAGACACGCCTGAACGGCGAACTGGATGCCATGACAGCCGAGGATGAGATCCTCTCCGCCCTGAAGACAGCCGAGCAGACCGTTGAGAAAGAAGAAGAGCGTCTCAGTAAAGTTGCTGACAGCCTGCAGGCTGCAGAAGCCGCAACTCTCGAGGCCCGCAACCGCCGGAATGAAGCGGACACAGCCAAGGCTGAGTGTGAGGGCGCGCACAAGTCTGTACTTGCGGAAGTCACGAACCTTGAGCGCATGCTGGAGCAGGCAGCCGCTGACGAAGACCAGCCGGTTTCGGCGTCCCTCAAGGCCAAACCTGGGTTCGAGATCGCGGTTGGTGCGGTGCTTGGCGAAGAGGCAGAAGCGGGCCTGAGCGAATCGGCTAAGCGATTTTGGGCTGCGCAAGATCCACTTGATGCCGCGGATTGGCCCGCAGGAGTGACACCCCTGAAGGATGTCCTGACGGCCCCGTCTGTGCTTGATCGCCGGGTGGCGTTTGCCGCCGTGCTTGAGGAGGGCGCGGATGGCGATATCCTTCAGAAAAAATTGTTCCCCGGCCAGCGATTAGTGAACCGGGAAGGCAAGCTGTGGCGTTGGGACGGCTATGTGCAGAAGGCCGGAGCGCCAAGCGAGGCTGCGATCAGGCTCGAGCGCCAGAACCGGCTAGTGAAGCTGAAGGCTGAGGAAGAAAAGGCAGCGAAGAAGGCCGCTGAAGCGGGCGAGGCTGCACAGCACGCGTTCGATGCCCACCAGAAAGCACGAGAGGCAGAACAGGCCCAGCGGCAAGTGCGTCAGGACGCCGAAAAGGCACTCGCAGAAGCACGCCGTGCCCTTGTGGCCGCAGAACAGGAAGCCAGCAAGCGCGCCAGCAAAGTGAATATGCTGAAGGACAGCCTTGCGCGATTGGCGCAGGAAGAAGCCGAAACCAATGAGCGGCAGGCCAGTATTGATGCAAAGCTTGCTGAGCTGCCGGAAAATACCAAGCTTGAGGCCGAACTTCAGGAAGCGCGAGCCAAAGTGGAAGCGCTGCGGTCTGAGCTTTCAAGCGCCCGTGCGGCCTATGACAGCCTGCGCCGGGAGGCCGAAAGCCGCAACGACCGTCTCAGTGCTATCCAGACCGAATCGGGCGCATGGCAGCTGCGTGTTGATAGTGCTGCGAAACAGCTCAAGGCGCTGGATGAACGCCAGGCTGACACTGAGCGCCAGTTGAAGGATGCTGAAGCCAGCCCTGAAGACCTGGAAAATCGCCGACAGGCATTGCTGTCTGAGCTCGACAAGGCGGAAAAAGAACGCCATGAAAGCAGTGATAAGCTGCTGGCGGCGGAAGCACAGCTGGCGGAGAAAGACAAAGCGCTCAAGGCGATCCATGAGGCGCAGTCTGAGGCCCGCGAGCGTCAGATCCGGGCGGACGCCGCCGTTGAAAACGCTGTTTCCCGCCGGAAAGACATTGCGTCCCAGATTGGCGAACGGTTCGAGTGCGCGCCTACCCAGCTTCTGGAGAAGGTCGGTCTGGAAGCCAGCGACAGCCTACCTGATGCCATGGTGCTGGAAAGCAAGCTTGAAAAGCTGAAGCGTGAACGCGACAGGTTGGGTGCAGTTAACCTGCGGGCGGATGAAGAGCTTACTGAGATAGACGAGCAACTGACCCACCTGACGGGCGAACGGGCAGACCTTGAGAATGCCATAGCACGGCTCAGGCAGGCCATTGGCAGCCTTAACAGGGAAGGGCGCGAACGCCTGTTGAAGGCCTTCGATGTGGTGAATAATCACTTTGGGGAACTGTTCAAGACCTTGTTTGGTGGGGGTGAGGCCCATCTGGAATTGACGGAATCCGATGATCCGCTGGATGCGGGGCTCGAGATATTCGCAAGCCCGCCGGGCAAACGGCTGCAGGCCCTATCGCTCCTGTCTGGCGGCGAGCAGGCCTTGACGGCACTTTCCCTGATCTTCGCCGTCTTTATCACCAATCCGGCCCCCATCTGTGTCCTTGATGAGGTGGATGCGCCGCTTGACGATGCGAACGTCGAGCGATTCTGTAATCTGCTGGACGAAATGATCGGCCGGACGGACACCCGCTTCCTGATTGTGACCCACAATGCGGTTTCCATGGCACGGATGAAGCGGCTCTTCGGTGTGACCATGGCAGAACGCGGAATCTCGACCCTCGTTTCCGTCGACCTTGAACGTGCAGAGGAATTGCGTGAGGCCGGTTAACGGTATTTTCCATAAATTCCTTTTAAATCAATTAGTTAACTTATTTTCGATAGACCTTGACACGGGGTGGGGCCTTCACTATGTTGCAGGCGCCTTTTACGGGCTTCTTTTTTTATGGAAGTGGCCCGGCAAAAAGGTTGGTCAAACGCGGGGTTTTAGGGGCCAAAGCGATGGGTGACACGGAAGATGACCCAAAGCTCAAGGCGCTTGAAGAGCGATTGAGCCAAGCTCGACAGAGGGCTCAGGGAGAAAATGCCGACGATCGGCCGTCTCCAATGGGTAGAGCCTTCCGGATGGGCATCGATCTAGTGGCGGGTGTCGGCGTAGGCCTGATCATCGGCATAAACCTAGATGGTTGGCTTGATACGTCTCCCGGTTTCTTGATCACCTTTTTGTTCCTTGGCTTTGCTGCGGGCATCCGGAATGTGATCCGGGAAGCCAACAAGATGCAGCGGGAAGCTGAGGATGGTCTGCAAGGGCAGGCTGACGAGGCGGATAAAGATTGACCGCGATCCGCATAAAGCGGGTTGCACAACTAAAGAGATGGTAGCCGTGGCAGGACCTCTTGAGCAGTTTGAGATCAAGCCCCTTGCAGAGATGCAAGTCGCAGGGATTGATGTTTCCTTTACCAACAGTTCCCTTTGGATGGTGATCGTTGTGACCGCCCTGACCTTTTTCCTGGTTGGTGGCACGCGCAAGAATGCGCTGGTTCCTGGTCGCTGGCAGGCCATGGTTGAAATGGCCTATGAATTTATAGCCAATATGGTGAAAGAAAATGTAGGGCGCGAAGGGAAACAGTATTTCCCATTCATTTTCACGCTTTTCATGTTCATTCTTGGTAGCAACCTTGCGGGCATGATCCCGTACAGCTTCACGACGACGAGCCACATCATTGTGACGTTCGCGCTGGCTGCGGTTGTTTTCCTTGGCGTGACGCTGATCGGCTTCGCCAAGCACGGCCTGGGCTTCCTGAAGCTCTTTGCGCCGTCTGGTGTGCCCGCGCCGCTTTACATTCTGATCGTTCCAATCGAAGTGATGTCCTACTTCACGCGTCCGATCAGCCTTTCGGTTCGTCTGTTTGCCAACATGCTGGCGGGCCACATCATGATGAAAGTATTTGCTGGTTTCATCATCAGCCTTGGCGCGATCGGCATTGCCGGCCAAGCTGCTGCTGTGCTGCCATTTGCTTTCAACATTTTCCTGACGGGGCTGGAAATCCTGGTGGCTTTCCTACAGGCCTACGTTTTCGCCATCCTGTCCTGCATCTACCTGCATGATGCCATGCATCCTGCACACTAAGACGCCGGACAAAATACTACAGTTTAGAAATCAAGCTTCATTCAATAGAGAAGGAATTTAACATGGAACTCGCAGCCGCAAAGATGATTGGTGCTGGTATCGCCACTCTCGCACTCGCTGGTGTTGGTATTGGTCTTGGTAACATCTTCGGTAGCTTCCTGTCGGGTGCTCTGCGCAACCCATCTGCTGCTCCGAAAGTATTCGGTAACCTGCTCCTGGGCTTCGCCCTGACAGAGGCTGTTGCCCTGTTCGCACTGGTTATCGCGTTCCTGATCCTCTTCACCTAAGACGATCAGTTTGCGAATGAAGCACATGGGCGCGGTCAGTAACTGATCGCGCCAGGTGCTTATCTGGACCGCAAGAGGGCATTGCCCGAAATGCGGATCGAGCCTTAAGGGGCTCAACAATTGAAACATCTAGCCACAGAGGCATGTGATGGCAGAAGCTCATACAGAAGTCGCACACAAGGAAGCAGGCCTTCCTCAGCTGAATATTGCGACCTTTGAAGAGCAGGTCGTATGGCTGTTCCTGACCTTCATCGTTCTCTTCGTGATTGTGTCCCGTCTGGTTCTGCCACGTGTGACCAAAGTCCTCGAAGAGCGTGAAGAGCGGATCGCAAACGATCTGGATACAGCCGAACGGCTGCGCAAGGACGCAGAAGACATACGCAACGCGTATGAAGAAGCGAGCGCGAAGGCACGAAAGCAGGCCCAGGAGACCATCCTGAAGGCCAAAGAGAAAATTCAGTCTGATATCGCGAAAGCCCAGGCCGAGCTCGAGGAAACGCTGGCAGCGAAAGCTGCGGAAGCTGAAGCTCGTATCGCCAAGGCGCGTGATGAAGCACTGGCTAGTGTCGGCGATGTGGCTGGTGAAGTCGCTAGCGATCTCGTTGCCAAGTTGGCCGGTATCGAAGGCGATGACGCCGCGGTGTCTGGTGCTGTCAAGGCAGCGCTCGCAGACGTGAAGGGAGCATAACCATGGCTGATGCACACGGTTCCGTATTCACCGATCCAACCTTCTGGGTTGCATGCTCCTTCGTGGTCTTCGTTGGCGGTGTTGTGTATGCGAAAGCTCACAAGAAAATTGCTGGCATGCTGGACGATCGCACGGCTACGATCCGTAACCAGCTGGACGAAGCGAAAGCAATCCGGGAAGAAGCTGAAAAGCTCCTGAACGATTACCAGCGCAAGCAACGCGACGCTGAAAAAGAGGCCGCCGACATGGTTGCCCAGGCAAAGGAAGACGCGAAGATCATGGCGAAAGAGGCGAAAGCCGACATCAAAGCCATGGCTGAGCGCCGCACCCGCGCCGCAGAAGCCAAGATTGCCCAGGCTGAAGCCAATGCAATCAAGGAAGTTCGCGCTGTTGCTGTTGATGTTGCCATCAAGGCTGCTGGCACAGTGTTTGCCGACAAGCTGAAGGGCAAGGAAGGCGGCGCGTTGGTCGACAAGGCCATCACGGACGTCGAAAGCAAGCTTCACTAAGAATTCAGGCTCTGGCACTTGTCAGTTCTGATCGAACGCTCCGCCTCTACGGCGGGGCGTTTTTTCTTGTGATTGTGCAGCCATCTTATATACCCCTAAAGCAACATCGCTTGAGATAGGGACCAACAGAGTGACGCGAGACAAAAGTGACAACCTGATGCGCTGGGCGACGCGGGCTTCCGTGAGCGTCGCAGCCGTGCTCGTGGCCGCAAAGGCGGTTGCCTGGTGGTTGTCGGACTCTGTGGCCATGCTTGGCAGCATGACGGACTCGGGCCTCGACCTGATGGCGTCGCTTGTGACGCTTTTTGCCGTGCGCACCGCTCTGCTGCCGCCGGATGAAGACCATAGGTTTGGCCACGGTAAGGCCGAAGCCCTGGCAGGGCTGTTCCAGGCGGCAATCATGTCGGGCTCCGCCATGTTCCTGCTGCTGGAATCGATCAATCATGTTGCGACCCCGCACCCGGTCGCCCAATCGGGCTTGGTGATGGGCGTGTCAGCGCTTGCCATTGCCCTGTCGCTGGTGCTGGTGGCCTTCCAGGCCTATGTGGTGCGCCATACAGGCTCCCTCGCCGTTGCAGGCGATCATCTGCACTATAAGGGTGACCTGCTGTTGAACCTGTCAGTCATCCTGGCTGCCTGGGCATCTGCGTCGGGGTTTGTATATGCTGACGGCGCCTTTGGTATCCTGATTGCGCTCTACATTCTTTACGGAGCACAGGAAGTGGCGTTGCCTGCTGTCGATATGCTGATGGACAGGGAGCTGGGGGATGACGACCGTGAAAAGATTTTCAATCTGGCGATGGGAAACCCGGCGGTACGCGGCCTGCATGAGCTGAAAACCCGCATGTCCGGTCGTGATCTGTTTATCCAGATGCATATCGAGGTTGATGGCGAAATGACCGTTCAGGACGCACATTTTATAGCCGACGAGGTTGAAGCGATGATCGGAGAGGCATACCCGGACAGCGAGGTCCTGATCCATGTGGATCCACCAAGCACCCTCTCGGATGAGCTGACTGTTAAAGAACTTGGAAAAATTGGGGAATAAGTATGCTGACCATCTATGGCATCAAAAACTGCGACACTGTCAAAAAGGCCCGCAAGTGGCTGGAAGCAGAAGGCGTGGACCACAGATTCCATGATTTCCGGGCCGACGGCCTGGATGATGCCCTGATGGCGCGTTTTGTTGACGCACTTGGTTGGGAGGCGCTGCTGAACACCCGGGGCACCACCTGGCGCAAACTGCCGGATGACGACCGCGAGGGCGTTGATGCCCAAAGGGCTGCCGCCCTGATGGTGGCCAACGAGGCGCTGGTTAAACGCCCCGTATGGGAGAAGGGCGGAGACTTCCGGCTTGGGTTCGCGCCCAAGGAACAGGAAGCCATCAAGGCCTGGGCCAGGGCACAGCGATTGGTTTGAGCGCGGCGCGAGTGTCTCTCAGCCTGCAACATCCAACTGCAGCAGCATGCCTTTTTTGTCGGCGTCAGGCACTTCCGCAATGAAGCCATAGCGTCCGGGTTCCAGGTCCACCGTGAAATAGCCATGTGACCCGGCGGGCATCACGTCATTGATACCGCCGACAAAGGTAACAGGGGCGGGCACAGACAGCCCGGCTTCGGTCTGCCAGTCCATGAAGGTAACGGCGTTTGCAACACTGCCTTCCCTATCGATCTTGAAGACATGTACATCCTGGCCGACTGCTGAGGGGTATCGGATCTGCGTATCGAAATTAACGCGGATGATATTAGTGCCAGCTTTCAGATCACCGTCTTTGAGGGACAGGCCATTCCCGTTCAGAGTGAAGATAACGTCAGCTTCAGGTTCCGGCATTTCACCGTTCTCAGGCAGAACGGTCAATGGCAGAACCATTGCCAGCACACCCTGTTGATAGCTGGCTGAATGGAAGACACCGCCTGACTTAATATAGCATTCAATCACATAGTTGCCGGGCGGTAGGAATGTGGTTGCCTGGGATATTGCGTTGCCTTCAATCAATCCTGGGCCACCATGGTAGGTCAGGCCAGTTGCCCAGCTTGGCATGTCTCCGAAAATTTCGCCGGCTAGCTCATGGTCTCCGGCCATCATGGCGTCATAGCCGCGCTGGAATACGCTGCCCAGTTCGTCGGAATATTGCACAGCCGATACACCGTCCGGAAGCCTGGCGACCAAGGCAAAATGGATCATATCGTCTTTGTTGTTAAGGCGGATGGTCGTCCAGCCGGACTTGATGGTTTCCGGGCCTTCGAAGCGCATGCCGGAGGCTGTGAGTTCCAATAGGTTGGTCGGTTGGAAAGCTACGTCTGCATCAGTCGAGGAAGGCGCAGGGGCGCAGGCTGACAGTGTCAAAAGGATGCGTAAAACGGCGAAACTGTTCCAGTTGCGTCTTGTCATAAGTCGCTCCCAAAGTCTATCGACCCCACCAAAGTGTAAGGGGTGGTTTTGAATCTTGTCAAATCGCGTCCATGAAGGTCTATTGGGCCGGTAACAGGAGAGCAGCATGCGCGAACTACCAGTCTATCAAGTTGATGCATTTACCAGCCAACCTTTTGGGGGTAACCCGGCGGCTGTGTGCCCGCTGCCGGCATTCCTTGATGACGCGCTGCTGCAGAATATTGCGCTGGAGAACAACCTGGCGGAGACGGCTTTCATCGTACCGTCTGCATCTGATGACGTGGACTATGAGCTGCGCTGGTTTACGCCTGCCATTGAAGTCCAATTGTGTGGTCATGCGACGCTCGCGTCTGCCCATGTGGTTTTCAAGCACCTTCACCCTGACTGGGAGATGGTCCGCTTCAATACTGCCTCAGGTTTGATGACGGTTGTTCATGCCGGTGACTTCCTGGAGATGAATTTCCCAAATCTTCACCCCACGCCCATGTCTGGCCCAGAGGGGCTGGCTGAGGCCATGGGCGCCGCGCCAAGTGAGGTTCTGGACGCCAACACCGGCGACGATGATCTACTTCTGGTCTATGACAATGCCCAAACCATCCGGACCTTGGCGCCCGATCCTCTGAAAATGGCGGCCTTGTCGCCGTATGGCTTCATTGTCACCGCACCAGGCGATGACGGTATCGATTTCGTGTCGCGCTGCTTTTTCCCGAACAAGGGGATACCGGAAGACCCCGTGACAGGGTCGGCGCACTGTGCGGCGGCTCCCTATTGGGCCCAGCGGCTGGGCAAACAGGAATTGCGGGCGAAGCAAGTCTCGGCGCGGGGCGGTGACTTGTGGCTGAAGGTGGTTGGCGACCGTGTCAAAGTTTCCGGCCAGGCTGTTGAAGTGATGCGCGGTACGCTTTTGTTGCCCTGATAAAGTATTTTGAACCTCCCTTTCCTGTTTTGCGTCCTAAAGGGAAACAAGGGGACAGACATATATGGACCGCGCGCGCGAGGACTTGTTGGTACTGGCCGCCCAGGGTGGAGACAGCCAGGCATTCGATCAGCTGTTTCGTGCCTATGATGCACCGCTTCGGCGCTTTGCATACCGGCTGTGTGGCGATCAGCATATTGCGGTTGATGCGGTTCAGGAAAGCTGGGTCACCCTTTCAAGAACACTCAGGAAGCTTCAGGATCCAAGAGGTTTCCGGCTGTGGGCCTACAAGACCACTCGTTGGCGTACGATGGACCTGTTGCGCCGCCGTCCCATGAAGCAGGACGCGCTCGACGGCGACGAGGCAACACTCGCAGTGGAAACCGAAGAACCCCTGGCGACCAGTGACCAGCTTTCGCGCCACCTTGCGGCGCTACCCCAAAAGGAAAAGGTAGCCCTGACGCTGTTTTACCTTGAGGAACTATCCGTGATGGAAATCGCGGCAGTGGAAGACGTGCCCGTGGGCACCGTGAAATCCCGGCTGAACCGGGCCCGGTCACGACTGAAGGATAGAATGACAGGAGACGAGACATGAGCAAGTTTGATGACATGATAAAGGATGAACTGGCGAAGGAAGCCAAGGGCATCGACGACCTTCTGACATCGGAAGGCGGCTTGCCGGACATGGTGGCAGCCAGTTTCAAGGGCAGTATGCGCCGCTGGGTGTGGTTCACCTGGGGGGTCATGCTGGTGGTTACAGGCTTCATGTTCTGGTGCATTTATGAGTTCTTCACGGCAGACGACCTTGAGGGCATGGTCTTCTGGGGCATCTGTATGCTGGTCACCATGCTGATGCAGTCCATGCTGAAGCTCTGGAACCTGATGGAGATGAACCGGGCCAGCATGATGCGGGAAGTCAAGCGGCTGGAGCTGGCCGTGGCGGCGCTCGCCCGGAAAGTGGGTTGATAATAAACGTCTGTCTCCCTTGAACCTTTTGGCCTTTTGGCCGTTTATAGGGAAAAGGGAGGCAGGCACGCGTGCAGGCACGGACACAGGAAGAGGCGCTGGTCTTGAAGGCGCAGGCAGGGGACGAACGGGCTTTCGCCGTGCTTTACCGCGCCTACCAGCCGTCGCTTGTGAAGTTCGCTTTCCGCATGCTCAGGAATGAGGCCGCCGCCTTTGATGCAGTGCAGGAAGCCTGGCTGATGGTGGCGCGGACGCTAGGGAAGCTGCACCATCCTGGCATGTTTCGGGCCCGTATCTTCAAGGCGGTGCGCTGGCGGGCGCTTGACCAGTTGCGCAAACGCCCGAATGAGCCCCTGTCGTTTGAGGAAGACGGCGTGGTTGAACCTGCCGCAAGCGTGGGAGCCATGGATGGCCGCGTCACGCGCCACCAGCTACGGACGCTCATTACCAGCCTGCCGGATGTCGAGCAGCAGGCGATCTATTTGTTTTACCTTGAAGACATGAAGCTTGAGGAGATTAGCGCGGTTTTGGATGTGCCTGTGGGCACGGTCAAATCGCGGCTCAACCGGGCACGCGGGCGCTTGCAGGCGCAGGTGCGTGCAGAAGAAGGAGAACTGGCATGACCAGCATTGATGAACGGATCAAGGCAGAGCTGGAGCGCGAAGGCGCTGAACTCGATGCCATGATCACAGATGACAGCATGCCCGCCATGATCGCCATGGCCTACAAGGGCAGCATGCGCCGTTGGATGTGGCTTGTGTCCACGGTGACCATACTGCTTGGCGTTGTGTCGGTGTGGCTGCTGATCGAGTTTTCAGGCGCCTCAGGCGTCGAAGACAAGCTCATCTGGGGTGTGTGGGCGATCCTTGCGGTGATCGTGATGCTGGCCTTCGAGATGTGGGCCTGGATGCAGGTGGGCCGGGTGGCCATGAAGCGCGATATCCAGCAGCTGCAGCTTGATATGCGGGAGATGATGACCAAGCGCGACTGACGGCACTTTGCCTTGCCTTCTCCCCCCACTGCGTTACCTTGGGGCAACGGGAACAAGGGAGAGAGCCGATGACATCCGTACATGATTTCACCTGCGACCGCCTGAACGGCAAGCCGCAAGACCTGGCGGACTATAAGGGCAAAGTGCTTCTGGTGGTCAACACGGCCTCCAAATGCGGCTTCACCCCCCAGTTCGAAGGGCTTGAGAAACTGTTCCAGGACCTCAAGGACAAGGGGCTCGTGATCCTCGGCTTCCCCTGCAACCAGTTCGGCAAGCAGGACCCGGGCTCGAACGACGAGATCGGCGAGTTTTGCCAGATCAATTACGGCGTCAGCTTCCCCATGTTCGCGAAAATCGATGTCAACGGCGACGGTGCCAGCCCGCTCTATAAGCACCTGAAGGCCGTCAAGCCGGGCGTGCTGGGCACCGAGCGCATCAAATGGAACTTCACCAAATTCCTGGTCGACCGCGACGGCAATGTGGTCAAACGCTTCGCGCCAAAGACCAAGCCGGAGGATATCCGCTCGGCGATTGAAGCGCTGCTGTAAGGCTTAAAAGATTATATATATCAGTATATTAATAATGTGATCACATTTTTCTTTGCGCCCATTCGAACCTGGTTTATGGTTTCCGGGAAATGCTCGGGGTGGAGCATGATTTGTGGGAGTGAGTAGCTATGTCCAAGTTGAAGGGCATCAACCGGCGTGATTTCCTGAACGGCGTGGCCCTGACCGGGCTGACCGGGGCCAGCTTGGCGCTTGGCATGAGCCCGGCGAAGGCGATGGCGGAAGGGCTGATCTCCAGCAAAGGCGCCTGGACCTATCCCCCCGCAAAAACCGGCCTGCGCGGCAGCCATGTGGGCAGCTTCGAAGTGGCCCACGCCATATCCTGGGAGGGCCAGACCTATGACCGCCCCAGGAAGGCCAAGGACGGCCTTTATGACCTTGTGGTCGTGGGCGGCGGCATCTCCGGCCTGGCGGCAGCCGTGCTGGCGCAGGAAAAGCTGGGGAAGGGCGCGCGTATCCTGATCCTCGATAACCACGACGATTTTGGCGGCCACGCCAAACGCAATGAATTCAATGTGGACGGCGAACTGCTGGTGGGCTATGGCGGCAGCCAGTCGCTTGAAAGCCCGGCCGACTATAGCGCGGGGTCAAAGGCGTTCCTCAAGACCCTCGGCATCGACACGGAAAAATTCTACCGCTTCTATGACCAGAGCTTCTATGAGCGCCTGGGCCTGACCGCAGGCATCCACCCGGGCGCCGACACGTTCGGCGACAGCAGGCTTTTAAAGCGCAGCCGTGCAGGCGGCAGCCACAGCGTGCTGGCGGCCTATACGGACGCCGAGAAGGCTGACCTGGCGGCGCTGATCAAAGGCTTACCCCTTGAAGGTGCTGATAAAAAAGCCCTGCACACCTGGCTGATCGACCAGCCAGACTGGCTCGCACACCTGAACCAAGATGAGAAGATCGACTATCTCAGGCAAACCTCCTTCGAGGACTGCATGACCAAACACGGCGGCCTGAGCGAAAGCGTGTGCGACCTGCTGCGCGACGAGGTCGTCGGCACCTGGGGGCTGGGTTGGGACGCCATCTCAGGCCTTGAAGCGGTGCGCTTCGGCATTGGCGGCACGCTGGGGTTGGGGATTGACCCCTATGCCGTCCCGCACCCCTACGATAGCGATGAACCCTATATTTTCCACTTCCCGGACGGCAACGCCGGCGTGGCGCGGCTCGCGGTCGCCAAGCTGATCCCGAGTGCGGTGGAAGCCACCACGATGGAAGAAGAGGCGCTCGCCCGCGTGCATTATGACAGGCTTGACCTGGCGGAAAACAACGTGCGCATCCGCCTGTCCGCCACCGCCGTGGAGGCGCGCAATACCGCCGAAGGCGTTGATATCACCTATGTTCGCGACGGCCGGGTTGAGCGGGTGGAAGCGCGCTTTGGCATCATGGCCTGCTATAACCATGTCCTGCCTTTCATCATGCCGGAGCTGCCCGAAGAACAAATCGAGGCGCTACAGTGGCCGGAAAAAGTACCGCTGGCATACGTGAATGTGGCGCTCAGAAACTGGCGGGCGTTCAAGGAAGCCGGGGTGAATTATGTTTACACGCCGGGCGGCTTCTACAGTAATTTCTCACTCGATTTCCCGGTATCCATGGGCGGTTACGCTTTCTCCCACGACCCGGAGAAACCAATCCTGGTGCATATGGTGCATGTGCCGAAGGCGCCGGGGCTTGGAAGCCGCGAGCAGCACAAGGCCGGGCGCTACCAGATGTATGGCACCAGTTTCGAGGAGTTCGAACAGGCGGCCATCGACCAGCTGACGGGCGCGCTGGGGCCATACGGGTTTGATGCCGAACGCGACATCGCCGCCATCACGGTGAACCGCTGGCCGCACGGCTATGCCTATGAATATAATGAGCTTTTTGAACCTGACTGGTCACCCGAAAAAGGCCCGCACATCACCGCCCGCAAGCGCGTGGGCAAGCTCGCCATCGCAAATTCCGACAGCTCGGCCTACGCCTATGTCAATGGCGCCATCGACGCCGCCATCCGCGCCGTGGATGAATTGTTCGGCTAAGGTCCCGTCATCCCCGGCCTCGTGCCGGGGACATTCTCTGCACCCTAATCATGAGCTTGCCTCATGTCGCATGATTTTGGCGGTTCCCCAAAAAAAGGGCACACATCACGTCCCCATAGGGCCCAAATTCACAAAAAGGGCACACCTATAGGGCCCTGAGTGTGCCCAATTTCACGAGCGCCAGACGCCCAAGGTGAGTGCTTCCAAAAAGTGCTCAGTAATTCGCCATAATCGAACATTTTGAGGTCAAAATGGGCATGCGATCACGCTTGGATTCGCTAAGGCAGGGTGACCCAATTTTTATCTAACGGATCATTCAATCATCAAGACGAATGTCGCCTTCCGGTCTATTCCGTTGAAAAACTGTTCTGAGACGGCTGTTCAGGCACATGAGGCATCAGAACTGCGGATTGAACGAGCTTCAGTTCCCGCCCTTGCCGCCGGTTTGGCGGTTATGGGCGGGTGAGAGGGGCGTTTTGGTGTCACGCAGGCATACTTGTCCTGTCAATTCTCGGTGGTTTCCAGATCATCTTGGCCATCTTTCTGAGGTTCAGCGCTGTCGCAGCCAAGAGCAGCTCGTCGTTGGCGCCTGTGAGGCCGCGGAGCCGCAGGCGATCCAGCTTGAGAATGCGCTTGAGGTGGGCGAAGGCCATCTCCACCTTCTTCCTGTCCTTGCGGGATTGAAGGTAACCGGGTGTGTCTCTGAGTGACCGGGCATAGTCGCGGGCTTCCTCATGCACCGAGCGGGCGATCTTGCGGCCCGGTGTGTTGGGGCAGCACTGGCTCTTCAACTGGCAGCTTGCACAGTGATGATTGCGCGACCGATAAAGGATCGTATGGTCCGTCGTGATCCGCCCGGTTGTGTGGAGTGCATGCCCTGTTGGGCAGATATATTCGTTCCTGTCTGCATCGAAGGTGAAGGCCGAGCGGGGGAACAGGCCCTCCTTGCCAGCGGACTTGTCCCACACCGGGATATGCGGCTCGATCTCTTTCTCCTCCACGAGCCAGGCAAGCGTCGGCGCGGAACCATAGGCCGTGTCAGCCGCCAGACGGTCAGGCCTGATGCCAAAGCGCTCTTCTGTCCGCTCGATCATCACCTGCGTGGTATCCACCTCTTCGGTGCGGCGCGCTGTTGTTGTCTCGCTATCAACGATGATGCCCACATCCAGGTCGATCAGATAGTTGGCCGAATAGGCATA